>Ga0233428_1000446_pt1 | contig 57854 bp, 52 predicted proteins | sample SI_118_April2016_4_FD_179890 | JGI IMG/M metagenome (GOLD analysis project Ga0233428, IMG submission 179890) | Seawater microbial communities from Saanich Inlet, British Columbia, Canada - SI_118_April2016_120_MG | ecosystem: Environmental > Aquatic > Marine > Inlet | place: Canada: British... | reverse complement strand
CTTAAGGCCAGGCTGAGTTGTCGTGGAAAAAAAGATGTATAGAATCAAATGACCAGCGAGATAGATCGGCCCTACCCATTGCGGCGGAGATTTAGACGTCGAATACTACCTGCCTTCCTTATTCTACTGCTGCTCATTCCCGCACTAGCAGGCTGGGGAGGTGCTGGATTGATTGAGGCGGTCTATCTGCAACTTGCAGAGCGTCGGGCCGCTGTCATAGACCGAGCGGTTGCCACAGAAGCGGGGGCTGGGTGGCAAGCCCTAAAAACAGCCCAATCTCCCGAACAGCTATATCTTTCCAAGGACGGTGCCAGGCTTCGGTTGGCGCTTGAGAATGAAGTACGCGAATTGGCTTTATCGCATTTAAAGATATATGGCGTTGGGGGCAAAATTTTATTCGACACAATTCCTAAAAACATCGGCACGATTGATGCGAGCGAGGCATTTAGATCGGCGATGCAAAAAGGCGAGCGGAATGCAATTTTTAAGACACGCGATGATGGGACGACATTATATGAGCTCTATGTTCGCTTGCCCGGGAAGGGTAATGTCCCGCCGGTCGTATTTGAGCTTTACGAGCCGACATCTCACCTTAATCGGTTGCTGATCCAAGCAACGGCACCTGTCGTCTTATCAGCCGCCTTGGTTCTATTGGCGCTAATCTGGGCATTGTCCCGGCTCGTCGGTCAGGCGCAAAATGATATTGATGGACGGACCGCTTTGGTGACCGAACTTCGGTCACGTTTGGAAGGGTTTGTTTCAAACAGTGCCATTTCAGCAGCTCGGAATTCTGTTGGCTCCGGCTCAATTCAATCCGAGCGAATTTTGCTGACGCTATTTTATTCTGACATTCGCGGCTTTACGTCCTTCAGCGAAGAGCTTGAGCCGGAACAAGTCGTCTCTTTTCTCAACAAAATTATGTCCCTGCAAATTGAGATTGTGCGAGAAGAGGGGGGAGATGTTGACAAGATGATCGGTGATGCCTTGCTGGTTCGTTTCGATGGCGCGGGATGTGAGGGGCGGGCTGTCCGGGCTGCAGGGCGCATCCAAGAAAAAATTCAGGCCGTTGGTTTGCACCCTGGTATCGGAATTGGCGTTTATACCGGGGAGGCTATTTCAGGGGCCATTGGACCAGAGGATCGTCAGGATTTCACCGTCATCGGTGATAGTGTAAATGCTTCGGCGCGTTTATGTGAAGCGGCTGGGGAAGGGGAAGTGGTTGTCGATTCTAATACCGTGGAAGTGTCGGGAATTAAGGGGTTTGGAGCTGTTGAGGAAATTGTTGTTAAGGGTAAAAAGAAGTCGATTCTTGTTCGCCGTTTAGCTTAAACCTGGAATATAAGCGACCTCAAACTATTCGATATTGATTCCAATCAAAGAAATAATTAATAGTTTGTAGTAGTTTTTGAGCAATTGCCCCGTTCACTACCTCATTTTACTTGCTGCAACTTTGTTGGGAAGGTGGGTATGCAGTCTGCCATCATTGAGCTTCTTTCCCATCCTACGACCTATGGGCCTGAAGTTGATCACGTCGCCTTAATGGAGACCCATATTTCTCACATATTTTTGGCTGGCCCTAAGGCTTATAAACTTAAGCGCGCCGTTGCCTTGCCCTATCTGGATTTCTCAACACTGGAAGCTCGCGAGCAGGCATGTCAAAACGAAGTAAAGCTAAATCAGCGCACGGCTCCTGAAATTTATCTTGGCATCAAGCCGGTGACCAAAGGCCCGGGTGGCGAGTTGGCGATCGACGGAGAGGGTGAGGTCGTTGATTGGCTGGTCGAGATGAACCGGTTTGAGCAGGAGAGTTTGCTCAGCACGATGGCTAAGAGCAATCATCTCAGCCTTCACGACATGGAATTGTTGGCGGAAAAGATTTTTGAATTTCATCGCCATGAACCCGCCGCCCAAGTTGCCGGAGGCGCTGAGCGGATTGCCAGTATTATCGAAAACAACGGACAATGTTTTGAAGAATATGGCGCGGGCATTTTTGACGACACAAAAATCGAAGAGTTAAATGACCGGCTACAGAGAAACTTAAAGCAAAATATTTCATTGCTTGAGCGGCGAAAGGCGCAGGGAAGGGTGCGTCACTGCCATGGTGATCTCCACCTTGGCAATATTGTCATGATTGATGAAGAGCCAGTGCTGTTTGATGCGATTGAGTTCAGCGACGACTTGGCGACCATTGATGTGATGTATGATCTGGCTTTCTTGATCATGGATTTGGTATTTCAGGATATGGTTACTGAAGCTAATTGGCTGCTCAATCGCTATTTAATGCTTTCAGGCGATGTTGAAGCGCTTGCAGTTTTGCCGCTCTTTATGTCAATGCGGGCCAGTATTCGGGCGCATGTGGCAGCCTTGGCAAAAGCGGAAAGTGAGGCGATAAAATATCTTGATCTGGCGATTGGCTGTCTGGAGCCCACAGCCCCCCGGCTCATTGTCATTGGCGGCCTGTCGGGCACGGGAAAAACCTCCTTGGCCCGTGCGCTCGCACCAACAATCTTGCCGCTTCCAGGCGCGCTCATTCTCCGGAGTGATGTCATCCGCAAACATCTGGCCGAAATTGGGCAGTATGAAACTTTGCCGGACGAGGGCTACAGTGCGGAGATGACCCAAAAAACCTATAGGCAGATTTACCGTGATGCTGCAACAGCTCTGGCGGCGGGGCACTCTGTCATTGCTGATGCGGTGTTTGCGGGGCCTGAGGAACGCGCCGCTATTGCTGAAGTGGCGAAGCACGCCGGGATTGCTTTCGATGGGATATGGCTCGATCTCGATCCGGCGGCTGCCGAGGCCAGGATATCCAATCGAACAAAGGATGCTTCAGACGCGACGGTGGCAATTCTCAAGCAACAACTCGCCTACGATGTTGGGATGATTGACTGGCATCGCATTCCAAGTGAGGGCGAACTGGAGGCGGTTCAGACGGCCGCTTTTTCAGCACTTTTGGCCGATTAAATAAGCTATTCCCAAGCCATTCCCCGTGCGCGATTGTGCCATGCGTTTTGAGTATGACTAATCAATTGACATCGAGTTCCAACGCGCCTACAACCCCTCCACCTCAGGCGAATCAAGCGGTACTTTGTCGCTAATTTTTTCGAATTCTGCCCGATATATTGAGACATTATGGCCCTTAGACAACGCCCCTTCGCGCACCTGAACGGTGGCGCGAGCCGTATCTTTCCATTTCTGTTTTGGATGCGTTCGGTAAATCGATCCACCATCAATGCTGATTTGATGGCGGCTTTTACCGGTGCCATGATTATGATCCCGCAAGGTGTCGCTTTTGCTACCATTGCTGGCATGCCGCCCGAATACGGTCTCTATGCCGGCATGATCCCCGCCATTGTCGCCGCCCTATTTGGCTCGTCTTGGCATTTGGTTTCGGGCCCAACCACCGCAGCCTCCATTCTGATTTTTTCTTCGATCGGCATCATGGCCGAAGCGGGTACCGCAAGTTATGTGACCTTGGTGCTCACGCTCACGTTTATGGTCGGTGTCATCGAATTGGTGATGGGCTTGGCGCGTTTAGGCTCGCTGATTAATTTTATCTCGCACACTGTGGCGATTGGTTTCACGGCAGGGGCTGCCATTTTAATCGCCGCCAGTCAGGCGAGAGATTTCTTAGGGCTGGAAATTCCCCGTGGGTCCAAATTTTACGATGTTGCTCTCATTATATTTCGTCAATTTGATCAAATCTCCCCGGCCGCAACTTCTGTCGGTCTGATCACAATTATCAGCGGATTGTTGTTACGAAAATATTTGCCGAAGTCACCTTATATGATTGTCGCGATGCTGTTCTCAGCGCTGGTGGCCTTCGCCCTCGACCATTTTGGTGTTGCTAAAGTGCCGACTATTGGGGCAATTAATTCAGGCTTGCCGCCGCTGTCTTCGCCCGATTTCTCGTTGGACGTCTTCAAGGAATTAGCCCCGACCGCGTTTGCTGTTGCTTTGTTTGCTTTAACCGAAGCCGTCTCTATTGCGCGTTCCATCGCGTCGAAAACCGGTCAGCAAATCGATGGCAGTCAGGAATTTATCGGCCAAGGCCTTTCGAACATTGTCGGCGGCTTTTTCTCTGGTTATGTCGCGACCGGTTCGTTCAATCGCTCGGCGTTGAATTTCAGCTCAGGCGCCAAAACACCGATGGCGGCGGCGGTCGGTGGTGTGATCTTGCTGGCCATGACACCTTTTGTCGCACCCTTTGCCGAGTATCTGCCCAAAGCAACTGTCGCCGGCATTTTGTTCCTGGTGATTTCCGGCTTGATCGATGGCAAACATATTCGCCAAATCCTGACGTCCAGTAAGTCTGAAACCACGGTCATGCTGGCAACTTTCTTTGCCGTGCTGTTTATCAATCTCGAAGTGGCGATTTTCACCGGCGTTATTTTATCGTTGGTATTTTATCTTAACCGCACCTCGCATCCGAAAGTCTCAACGCTCGCTCCCGATAGTAATGATCCGCGCCGCCGCTTCAGTGCTGATCCCAATTTGTCGGAATGCCCGCAGGTTAAGATCATCCGAATTGATGGCTCGTTGTTTTTTGGCGCGGTTTCAAATGTTGTTGCCAAATTACGCCAGTTCGAGCGCAATCAGCCGATGCAGAAAAATCTAGTCGTCGTTACCTCTGGCATTAACTTCATCGATATGGAAGGCGCGGAAGCGCTCGCCAATGAAGCGCGCCGCCGCCGCAATGTCGGTGGCCATCTGTGTCTCATTGGCATTAAAGAAGCGGTCTCATTGGTTTTAAAACGCACCGGGTTTGATCGGGCAATTGGCGCAGACAATATTTTTGAATCTAAGACTGCGGCCCTTTCAACCGTCTATTCATTTATTGACCAGGATATCTGCGCGACTTGCCCAAAACATATCTTCCAGGAATGTGGCTCCGAGCCGGCTGACATTCCGCGCAGTAATGAAGTTCCGACTTCCGCAGTTCTGGTGCCAGAAATGCCTGCGCCATCCAGAAAAATCGAGAAAAAGCCTGATCCTGTTGTTCATATGGGGCCAAGTGCGGGCAGAAAAAATCCAGCCCGTATTCTCGCTTTGATCGAACATGATGACGGCGATGATGGCGCGCGCGAAACCATGGCTGAGGCACAACGTCTGGCAGAAGAAGTCGGAGCCGAACTGGCTTTTGGTCAGATCGTTAATTGGAACTGGGGAAGCGGCAATGTGATGCCGGAAGGATTTTTATCCGAAGAAATGGAAACCGCCCTCTGTGCACCGGCTCGTCAGCATCTAAAAGGCATCGCCGCAGATTTGGGGATCAGCAACCCAGCCGTTATGGCGACAGCAACGCCAAATCGTTCGCAAGCTGCGGTGAAGCTGATCGCCGAGTGGTGCCCGGATCTCATTGTCATCCATGAGCGTTCAAATTTTGAGTTCGCGCGTCAAACCAAGCATGATTTTGAAACGCCATTTGGTCAAATTCACACGCGGATCAAACTCGCGGGCTGATTTAGCTTTTAACCAGCTTTATTCCACTTATTGAAATCTCGCCCAAATTGAGTGTTGTCTTCTCTCGATAACCCAGGATAATTACTCTCCAAAAGAGCCACTTTGGGAGGGTGCTGTGGGAGACATCCCGAGATTAAATGGAATTGTGAGGGCTTTGGAGACAGGCGGCGTGGCGTTCTCGTCATTTTTGTCGATGGACATTAATGCAGCAACCGCCTTTTCGACCAGCAAATATGACGGCGTCGTTTTCGAAGGGGAGCATAACCCCTGGGATGCAGCAGCGCTCTCTGACTCCTTACAGTATTTATTAAACCGTCAGCAAATTGCCAGTTCCGACTCACTTGCCCCTGCCGTCACACCTTTGGTCCGCGTGCCGGTAAATGGTGTCGAGAAGGGGCAGTGGCATGCCAAGCAGGCTTTAGATAGCGGTGTCTACGGCGTTGTCTGGCCGCATATCTCGACGGTTGAAGAAGCTTATAATGCAGTTGCCGCGTGCCGCTATCCCCGGCTCAGTGATAAGCCGAATTTTGAGCCGCAAGGCATTCGGGGCGATGGTCCGACCCGGGCGTGCCGCTATTGGGGGCTCAGCCAGCAAGACTATTATGCCAAGGCAGATGTCTGGCCGCTTGATCCCAAGGGCGAGATTTTTGTCATCATTCAAATTGAGGACACCGCCGGTATTAAGAATTTACCCGAGATGCTTAAAAATGTGCCGGGCATTGGGGCGGTCTTAATCGGTGAAGGGGATCTTGGTCAGGAACTTGGCTTTCCTCGTCAATATGATCATCCCGTTCTATTGGAGGCGATGGCGGAAATCGTCGCGACCTGCAAAGAGCACAATGTCGTCGTCGGCCACCCCCATGCCAATGCTGGTAATATGCAGCGCCTGTTAGATGAAGGGTATCGTTTCATCATGTCTGGCCCAACTCGTTCTTATGATGGCCTTGAGAAAGGTCTTGAGCTTACAAATCGCGTTTAAAAGATAAAGAGGATTTGAGAAAATGATTATCGATTGTCACGGTCACTATACGACAGCTCCCAAGAAATATGACGATTGGCGTAATGCTCAGCTCAAGATGGCGGAAGAGGGCAATTGGAAACCAACCGCTCATGAACTGATCATGACGGATGATGAAATTCGCGAAACCATTGAGCAGAACCAACGCCGCTTGCAAATCGAACGCGGCATGGATGTCACCATCATTTCCCCTCGGGCCGTTGGTATGGGGCACCATTTGGGGACCCATGATACTTCAGTTGAATGGACGTCGCTTTCTAATGATGTGGTGGCCAGGGTGGTTGGCCTATTCCCGGAGAACTTCATTGGCGTCTGTGCATTGCCGCAATATCCCGGTGTTGAGCCTAAAGAAAGCATTGCCGAGCTTGAGCGCTGTGTGAACGAGCTTGGCTTTGTTGGCTGTAACCTTAATCCAGATCCCTCAGGCGCCATGTGGAGCGATCCGCCACTCACCGATAAATGGTGGTATCCGCTTTATGAAAAAATGTGTGAGCTTGATGTGCCGGCAATGATCCATGTTAGTGGCTCGTGCAATCCCAACTTCCACCATACCGGTGCGCATTATATCGCCGCTGATACGACGGCCTTCATGCAGCTTATCGTCGGTGATCTCTTCAAAGATTTCCCGACGCTTAAATTTGTCATCCCACATGGCGGCGGCGCGGTGCCGTATCATTGGGGACGCTATCGCGGCCTCGCACAGGATATGGGAAAGCCGCTTTTGGATGATCATCTGCTGGAAAATGTATTTTTCGATACCTGCGTCTATCATCAGGCTGGCATCGATTGCATGTCCCGGGTCATCCCAGCGAAGAATATCCTCTTTGCTTCAGAGATGGTCGGTGCAGTGCGCGGTATCGATCCTGAAACGGGCAATTATTATGACGATACCAAGCGCTATATCGACGCAACGCCGCATTTGACCGACGAAGAGAAAAAAATGATCTTCGAGGATAATGTCAGGCGAATTTACCCTCGAGTGAAAATTTAAGGGTTAAAATTTAATTTTTTGATCTGAAGCCGAACTTCTTAACCCGACTTTAACCACTTTGGGAGTCTAATGATCCTCAATTAATGCGAGGTTCTGCGTACTATCGACAGAATCCGACCGCGTGACGATGATTGAGGGATTTCAGCATCTAAACGCAAGCCCAAACGGGCGTGAGCAAGATTTAATCTTTTTTTACTCGTGAAATGAGTAAGGAGTGGAGAAAAGCTCATGTCCAGAAGGATAAATAGTTTCATTGGTTTGGCACTAATTGCAGGTGTCACAACTCTTCCAAATCAAGCCGTATTGGCGCAAAGTTCTACGGATCTTATCGCTGCCAAAGCCGCGAGTTGTCCGGCCCTACCGGATGTTATCTGGTGGAAGACCACTCATGTTAAAATCGTCAGATATGTTGACCGTAAATATAGCGGCGATTGGACGCCCTATATTATAAAATGGGAAAACTATAAAAAGAAGATGCAGGGCATCTTGGACGGCAATGGAACGGCGCTGGTAAAATCCCGCGACATTCGGTTGCGCGGCAAGCAATTGGCAGAACATATTATTCAGATTGAGGAGAGACTGGTTGTAACCCGTTGCCTGAAGGATAAATTCTCCGGCCAAGTGGCGCAAAACGGCACGGGTAATTCTAGCGGTGATCGGATAAATCCTAACGTTCATCAGGCGAGCCTAGTTAATGGCCCTGCAATTTCAAAAGAGGATCAAATTGCCTCGATCGTTGAAGCCAAGCTGGACGTCGAAGTAACCGCCCGCTGTGATGGTGACACGCCAACCTTTCAGGTGACCAATCTTGGTGATAAATGGCCGCGCCTGGCCGCCATCAGCATTCACCGTACCGATGGCAATGCCTTGGTCTCCAAGCGCCGCATGAAATTGGCGAACTCGCAGCAAGCGACGTTTAAAATCCGCAAACGCGGCAAGGCGCTCAGAGGTGAGATCGGCATCTTCGTCCAGCCCTCCTGGGCCAAACGCCCGTTTCGTTACGACACCAAGATAAGATGTAAATAAGAGAATTACCGCGAGCCTGGCAGGCCGCACCGCGCCCGAGAGACCTGTTGCCAGCCGACAGGTTTCCCAGGGATAGAGGAGAGACCTCGTTGATTTTATTCAGCGAGGTCTTTTTCTGGTTTTGATAAGGTGTTTTCAAGAGGCTGCGAGTTGAAATTATTAGAAAGACGATAGGACCAATATATGATAGTCATGGGATATAAATTTTATATCTGTAAGATATACTAAAAAAAGATGTCGGGAACCTTGCAATGGCAGACGATCAATCTGTTGAGAGTAATTCCAGCAGTAACGATAAAGACTATGAAATTCGGTTTGAACCCGCCACTGAGAGGGTCAGAGTTGAATTTAATGGCACGTGGGTGGCCGATTCATCAAATGCTTTGATCGTCTATGAAACCCGCGTACCACCGATGTATTACTTCCCGGTCGATGACGTCATCATGGACTATTTAGAAAAAACCGATCATCAGACCCACTGCCCGTTCAAAGGCAATGCTAGTTATTGGACTTTGACGGTTGGCGAGGAAACCGCAGAAAACGCAATTTGGGGGTATGAAGACCCTTATTCTGATGGCGAACAATTAAGGGGCTACGTTTCATTTTATCAAAACAAAGTAAGTGCCATTTATGAGGGCGACGAAGAAGTTGCTTTCTTGGATAATCAGCAAAAAAGCATGCATGCGAATACTCTTGCGGGCTGGCTGCTGGAAGATGCTTGGAAGGCGCCGTCTGCTGATCAACTAATCTCCGAATTTTGTAAATTTTTACACGGTAATGATTACCCATTATCCCGTATGACTGTCATTATGCCGACTCTCCATCCGCAAGTATTTGCCAATGTTCTGGTGTGGCGGGAAGATGATCCTGAAGTTAAGGTCATATTGGAGCCACATGATATTTTAACTCAGCCGAAATTTTCAGACAGCCCGTTTGCTCCCATTATTAAAGGAGCCGGTGGTGTGCGACGACGTTTGGAAGGTGATAGCCCCAAATTAGATTACCCAGTTTGCAAAGACCTTCATGAAGAAGGTGCAACAGATTACGCAGCGATGCCGTTTACTTTTTCTGATGGCCAGATAAATGTCATGTCGATGACGTCCTTTGCTGAAGGCGGATTTTCAACTTCTCACCTTGGCCAAATTTATGAAATTCTGCCAATGTTGGGACGTTTGTTGGAAGTTCATGCGCAGAAGAGAACTTCGGTTGCACTTTTGGAAACATATCTTGGCCGCAGAACCGGAAGACGTGTTCTTGAGGGTCAGATTAAGCACGGCGATGGTGAGCATATCCATGCCATCATTTGGTTCTGTGATTTTAGGGATTCGACAGCCCTGTCAGAGAGTATGGATCAAGAAACTTATTTGCTCCATCTCAATCGCTTCTTCCATTGCATGGCCGGGGCTATTATCGAAAATGAAGGTGAAGTTCTTCGTTTTATTGGCGATGCTGTTCTGGCAATTTTCCCTATTGCCGGTGAGACAACAAAATCTTGGGAGAATGCCACCGGAGCGTTAGAGGCCTGCCGCCGGGCGATTAAGGCGACGGGGTTGATTTCCGAGCGAATAAATACGGTCAACGTTGAGCATAGTGACTTGCCGCCCTTGGGCTACGGTATTGGATTGCACCTGGGTGATGTGACCTACGGCAATATCGGTATACCTGAACGGCTTGAATTTACGGTCATCGGTTCAGCCGCCAATGAGGCCGCGCGCATCGAAAGCATGACTAAAGAGCTTAGAGAGCCGGTGCTTATTTCATCGACTTTTGCCGATACCTTTCCTGGAAAATTAAGGTCGGTTGGTCAATTCGAATTGAAAGGCCTTGAGGGTGAGCACGAATTATTCGCGCTTCCCACTGAGTAAGCCCATTTTAATTTGTAATATTATCTAGCCTTCCGGCACGCCTGCTTTTTCAAGGACGCGCCTTATTCATCGTACCGTGATCGCCATATCCATACTCGGCTGCTCAAAGAGCGAAATGAACTCGCTAAACTCTTGTTCGCTGCCGTCAATCGAAACTTCACCTGCGGCAATACCATCTGCATAGCTGGTTTGGCCTAAGAATAATTTGATGAGGAACGCTCGATCGAAATGCAGAGCTATATCCTGCGATTTCGAGGCGTCTGGATGGAACTGGCAGACGCCTTTTCGAATTTCCAACGCGCAAGCTTCATCGGTATCCGTGATATTAAAAGTGACCGTACGATGCAATTCCATTGCGTCTTCAGCTTTGAGACGCACGGTTAACAACTTCAACAAAGATTTGCTTGGGAAGTTGCGCAATGAATCCGGTCCACCAAACGGCATTCCCTTCGGCGGCGTTAGGGCATCTTCCAACTCCAACGCCGTGGTGAGTGCCCAGTTGCGCCAATTAATGTTCTTTTGAGCATAACCCCATTGGCGGAGTGCATCGGCTTTGAGCTGCTTGGATTCCGTGTCCGACGTATCGGCTTTGACGTTCCAAGTCGCAATCTCGGCGGCCCATTGAAAGTCGCCGTCGTGGAATGCTTCTTTGGCTTTGGCCAGCACCTGGTCTCGGCCGCCCATAAGTTCAACGTAACTTTGTGCGCGCTCGGTTCTTGGTTTTGGATCAAGTGTAACCGGATCGCCATCAAACCAGCCGACATAACCACCATAAATCGCCGGGGCGGAATGTTTATAGCTGCCGTAATATTCGCCCAACCATTCATGCTCTGCGAGATGCGCCGGCATGGTAATTTCTTCCATGATCTCATCGGGCGCGTAACCTTGGTTCATGCGCCGGACAGTTTGATCATGCAGATACTGCATGGAATCGCGATAGGCCGTTAAAACATCTTCAACTTCAGCGGCGCCTTCAACGGGTGGGCCATGGTGAGGGATCAAAGTATCAGGTTCCATCCGACGCAGGCGGTCAATGCCATCCACCCAGGTCATGGGGTCGCGAAAGGAGGTGCCACGCAAAGCATAAATATTGGGAAACGTCTGACCTTGCAGCACATCGGCCGAGATCAGTAATTTGTCTTCTGGCAACCAAACAACAACCTGATCATCGGTCTCGCTAGGGACGTGGAGAAGCTGAAGTTTGACACCGCAAATCTCAATATCGAGTTGCTTGCTGAAAGTTTTTGTCGGTGCGATGAAACTACGGCGCCCGGGAACATTTGCCGGGCCGCACCCCGTGCTCACATTGCCTTGGTCATTCAAGGGAAGCTGAAAGCCAAAGGTATACATGGCCCGACGCGCGAGGACAGGAGCAAGCACACCGCTGTCCCGCACCAGTGACGGCACAAGGTCATCAAGGGCAATAATCTCCACCTTGCCGGCTTTGACATCTTCTTCATCGACAAAAGCGCGCACGCCGCTGATGTGGTCTGGGTGAACATGGGTGTAGATGATGGCCTTAATCGGTTTATCCGTAATTTTTTTAAATTCTTCGACCACGGGTTCGGCGAATTCGATCGTCGGTAATGTATCGATCAAAATGCAGCCGTCATCACCCTCGATCAAAGTCGCGTTTGAAGGTGAGTAGGCGTAAGCCATGTGGATGTTGTCATTAATCGTAATGACTTTTTGAATCATTTTTGCATCGTGTTCTTTGAGATCCGGATGGACCGTATATGGCGTACACATGTTTAGCCTCGCTAATAATTTAATTTTGAATTGTCCTCAGTATGGTGTATTTATTGATTAGGTCAACTAATGAGAATTCATAATATTCATGAATAAAATAGATTATTTAGATATTGATGGCCGCATTCTACGCATGTTTGTCCTCGTCTATGATGAGGGGTCGGTCACTAAGGCCGCAGAACGTCTTGGAATTACCCAATCCGCCGTTAGCCACGGTCTTGAAAAGCTCAGGACGATCATGGGTGATCCGCTTTTCGTTAGAGCCGGGCGGGGGATTACGCCGACCCACAATGCGGACGCCATCATCGACGAGGTGCGCCTTTTATTGCGTGACATGCGCTCTTTATCTGAACAAAGAAAATTTGATCTCGCGACCGTAAGCGGCCAATTTGTTGTCGCCGCAAATGACATTTACTGGGGGACGCTTTTGGGACCGGTTTATGCGCAAATAACTGCGGAGGCTCCCGAGCTCAATTTTCGTGTCATTCAATCTGGCATTGATGCCGCGGCCGTATTGCGCAATGAAGAATGTGACCTTGTTGTGACACCGTTATTGCCTGAGGGAAGTGAATTTAAGCAGCAAAAAATCTTCACCGATAAATTTGTCTGTTTCTATGATCCCGACGTTACGTCCGCACCTAAAACGCTCGAAGATTATTTGTCGCGTCGCCATGCTCGAATTGTTTTTGGCGCGGTCGATATTAATCCAATCGATCAAATATTAGCGCTTCAAGGCAAGCATCGACGGGTTACCTTGCAGGTGCCGAATTTTGCGGGATTGCCTGAGTTAATGAAGGGCACGGACGTTATTGCGATATTGCCGGAGACTTTGAAATCGACGTTCATGCGGGATTTCTCTAGGGTGCCATCCCCAATTGCAGTTGAGCCGCTAAGCATTTATCAGGTGTGGCACCAACGTGACGATGATCGGCCGCTTCACCGATGGATGCGACAACTCATTCAGCAGACGGCCAGAAAAATCTAGTCCTCGAAAACAACCAGCAGATCTTTCGCCCCAATCTGGCTGCCAATCTCGACCACCACTTCGGCGATTACCCCGTCGCGCTCGGCATTGACGGCAGTTTCCATTTTCATCGCTTCGATGGACAGCATGGTATCGCCTTGCAGCACTTTTTTACCGGGCTCGGCGATGACACTGGAGACAATGCCCGGCATCGGCGCACCGACATGGTTGGGATTGGTGGCTTCCGCGATGCGGTTGGTGGGCCGGGTTGATTCTTGAGAGTGGTCGTCGATGCGGACAGAGCGTGGCTGACCATTGAGCTCAAAGAAAACGGTGCGTTTGCCGTCTTCACCTGCATCGCCAAGTGCGAGCAGACGCAGCGCCAGGGTTTTGCCGCGCTCCATCTCAATGGCAATCTCTTCGCCGGGTTCCATGCCGTAGAAATAGGCAGCCGTCGGCACTTTGCTGACATCACCAAATTCTTCGAGATGCGCGGCATAATCCGTAAAGACCTGCGGGTACATAAGGTACGAAGCAAATTCCGGGTCACTGATGTCGCGGCCAACGGTTTTTTCGACATCGGCTTTAGACGCTTTGAGATCGATATCTTCCATCACCGAGCCGGGCCGGACCGTGATAGGCTCATCGCCTTTAAGAATTTTCTTTTGCAGCGCTTCCGGGAAGCCGCCATAAGGCTGGCCAAGCTCGCCCCGGAAAAATTGTATAACCGATTCCGGGAAGGCGATCTCTTTCTCCGGGTCGAGCACATCTTCCGGCGAAATATCTGACGTAATCATCAGCAAGGTCAAGTCACCAACCACCTTGGAAGACGGCGTCACTTTGACGACATCGCCGAACATCTGGTTTACTTTGGCATAAGTGTTGGCAACTTCGGGCCAGCGCCGGTCAATGCCCATTGAGCGGGCTTGCTGGCGAAGGTTGGTGTATTGGCCGCCGGGAATTTCGTGCAAATAAACATCCGAGGCACCTGAGCGGAAATCAGCTTCGAAACTCGAATAGAGCGAGCGAACATGCTCCCAATAGGTCGAGACTTGGCGCAGTGCTTCGGTATCCAGCCCCGTATCGCGTTCGGTATTTTTAAGCGCTTCGACAATTGAGCCGAGATTGGGCTGAGAGGTTAGACAGGACATCGAATCAATCGCTGCATCTACCGCATCGGCACCAGCTTCGACAGCCGCCAGCACGCTTGCCGCAGAAATGCCGCTGGTGTCGTGGGTGTGAAAATGGATCGGCAGACCGGTCTCTTCTTTTAAGGCTTTGACCAAAATGCGAGCCGCGTCTGGCTTACAAAGCCCCGCCATATCCTTGATGCCTAGAATGTGGGCGCCGGCATCTTTCAGTTCTTTCGCTAAATTCACATAATATTTGAGATCATATTTTGTGCGATTGGGGTCAGTGATGTCGCCGGTGTAGCAAATTGCTGCTTCACACAACCGATCGGTCTCTCTGACTGCATCAATGGCCACCCGCATGTTCTCAACCCAGTTGAGGGCATCAAAGACGCGGAATAAATCCATGCCGTTATCGGCGCATTCTTTGACAAAGAAGCGCACGACATTGTCTGGATAGTTTGCATAGCCAACGCCATTGGCCGAGCGCAGCAACATTTGCGTCAGCAAGTTCGGCATGGCTTCACGGAGGTCGCTCAAGCGCTCCCACGGACATTCATTGAGAAACCGCATTGCAACATCAAATGTCGCGCCGCCCCAGCATTCCATCGAGAACATTTCTGGCAAGAGATGCGCGTAAGTTGGCGCGATATCGACGAGGTCCTTTGAGCGCACCCGCGTCGCTAACAAAGACTGGTGGGCATCCCGCATTGTTGTGTCGGTGATCAGCACACGCTTTTGATCGAGCATCCACTGCGAGAATTTCTCCGGGCCAAGATCATCGAGCAATTGCTTGGTACCGGGCTTAACCTCAGCTTTGCCGAATTTGCGTGCATGGGGCTGGGTCGCATGAGCGGGTAGGGCATGACCTTTGACTTCCGGATTGCCGTTAACGATGACGTCGCCGACAAAGTTCAGTAGGCGGGAGGCCCGGTCGCGGCGCTCAGGAAACTCAAACAGCTCTGGTGTCTGATCGATAAAGTTGGTCGTGTAATCGGCCGCCAAAAACTTCGGATGATTGATCAGCGTTTCGAGAAAGCGCAGATTGGTGGTGACGCCCCTAATACGAAACTCTCTGAGCGCGCGGTCCATTCGATTAGTGGCGCTTTTTGCATCTGGTGCCCAGCTGGTGACTTTGACCAATAGCGAGTCGTAATAGCGCGTGATCAGCGCCCCCGCAAAGGCCGTGCCCGCATCCAGGCGAATACCAAATCCCGACGCACTCCGATAGGCCGACAGGCGGCCATAATCGGGCGTGAAATTATTTTCAGGATCCTCGGTTGTGACCCGGCACTGAATGGCATGACCATAAAGCCGAATATCTTCCTGGGCTGGAACACCGGAGCTTTCGAGATCGCCGATTTTACCGCCCGCCGCAATACGAATTTGCGCCTGAACAAGATCAATGCCGGTCACCCAATCGGTCACCGTGTGCTCAACCTGAATGCGGGGATTTACTTCGATGAAATAAACTTCACCGCTATCGGCGTCTTGTAAAAATTCAACCGTGCCCGCGCATTGATAATCAGCGGTCTTGGCGATTTTGATACCTTGCTCGCAGAGAAAGCTGCGGGCCTCATCATCTAAGAAGACAGCCGGTGCTCGCTCAACGACCTTTTGATGGCGGCGCTGGACCGAGCAGTCGCGCTCAAACATATGGACGATATTGCCATAGAGATCACCCATGACCTGAACTTCGACATGGCGCGCATTGCGAACGAGTTTTTCAAGATAAACTTCTCCATTACCGAAAGCCGCTGCGGCTTCCCGGCTTGCCTGCTCAACCAGGCTCAGCAAATCCTTGGCTGTCTCAATCACCCGCATACCCCGGCCACCGCCGCCCCAGGTTGCTTTACACATGACCGGATAGCCAATGTCCTCGGCAAGCTTCGTGATCTCAGCCTCGCCGCCGGGGAGCACCGGTAGAGGGTCGGTTGCCGGCATGACTGGCACGCCCGCTTCTAGTGCCAAGGCACGAGCCGCAACTTTACTGCCGAGGCTTCGCATGGTGTCGCCGGTCGGGCCGACAAAGATCAGGCCCGCTTCAACAACCGCGTCGGCAAAATCGGGATTCTCCGACAAAAAGCCGTAGCCTGGATGGATCGCATCAACATCCGCCTCAACCGCAGTTCGGATAATATCTTCGATATCGAGATAAGCTTCGATCGGACCTTTGCCTTCACCGACCAAATAGCTTTCATCCGCCTTATAGCGATGCAGCGCAAAGCGATCTTCCCGGGAATAAATCGCGACAGTAGATATGCCAAGTTCGGTTGCCGCCCGCATAATACGGATGGCAATTTCACTTCGATTGGCGACGAGAATTTTATTTATTTGGCGCTCAGGTTTAGGCACGGTAGATAGGCTCCAGATGATACGTAGGTATGGATATTAAGTTTGGCCGCGTTTTAGCACGCCATTTCCCATCAAGCTATTGGAAATATTGGGTTTGTTCGGGGGGCGAACTAGATAGATTTGTGACCTAGCGCCGCTGATGCCGGCGAAAGCGGCGCTCCTGATGGCGTCGCTTTGACTGCCATCGTGAATGTTTGCGAATGATGTGGACCTCGCGATAGCGCACTCGCGGCACCACTTTATATTGGGGGCGGGGTTGCAGGCTTTGGAGAATGCGGGCGGTGCTGGTGAAGATGTCGGGCAGGGATCGGGTCTGGGATCGGGTCACGATTTGGGGCTGTGGCTGTGGTACCGGATAGCTTGCAAGTTGAACCGGATTTTGCCGGGTCTCTGTGATTTGCGGATTAACCACATCAAGGACGATCTGATTGTCGGTGACAAAATCATGCACATAGCGGTCGGACGGTATATCAAGAGTTAGAATGGTCTTAGAAGCGCTACGATAAAACGAGGCATCGGCGATGTTTCTCAGCTTGTTGTCCTGCAAGGGCGATATTTTTAGCTTGGCCGGCGCTTCAAAGGTGAGGCGGGTGTGATCGTTCTTGCGCTCAAGCCGATAAGCGACTTTCTTCGGCCAATCAAAAATAATCCGCTCAAACGAACCTTTGTCATAGGTCCAGACATCAACGGGTTTAACGGCAACTATGTGAAGAGGTTTTGGCGGCAGCAGACGGAAGGCAAAAGTGGTGGCTCCGCCGGTTGTGGCATTGGGTGTTTGCCGACCCTTGGTGATTTCAGCGTAACGCTCAGACATAAAGCTGCCGAGCTCTCCCGAGGTTAGAAAACCATCGTGATTTCGGTCGGCAGGCGCCTGACCCTTGAGAGCCCGAATAAAGAGACGCCGGAAGCCTCCGTCATCGGCAACTTTCTGATGGCGGGTTCCAGCCGTTAAAAACTGGCCGATGGGCGGCGGCGTGCCCTCAAGTCGGGCGATCGGTGTGTGGCCAGACGTTGCGCCAAATACAGCGCCGCCGAAGCACGAATCAAAGACGGTAAAGCTGTGCTTGGATGAAGACAGTCGGACATACTCGCCAAAGCGCCGCATGTTGAGGGCTTTGAGTTTAAAATCAACCAGCCGACGCTCAGCCCAATCGGGCACGGGTGCGTCTGCCGGCACGAGATAGCCTTCGCCTTTGAGCGTGTGGCCATGACCGGCATACCAGACAAACAATCGCGCCTTGGGATCAGCGCCCTTGGTGGCATAAAATTTCTCGAAGGCTTGCTTGAGCTGCTGTGAGTTGGGGTTGAGGCGCAGCGTCACCTTAAAGCCGCGCCGGGCCATCTCGCCGGCAATCAACTCCGCATCTTTGACGGCATTGTGCAACTTGGGCCATCCCTTGGTGTAGTTATCAATGCCGATAACCAGCGCGAAGGATGCGGTATATTGAGGCTTTGAAATCGGCTGAAGGCGGATTGCACTTGGTCGTGGTTCAACCGATATCCCCCGATCTCTGCCTATTTCCGTAGCAAAACTGGAGGTCTCTGCAATCCCTACTGTGAAAGGTAGAACGAGAAGTGCCGCAATATGTTTGATCTGCATACTTTGTCTCCCAAACCCGTTAATTTCCCGTGATTTGCCTCATGTTTTTCGGGTCACCTATGATATAACGAGGCTCAAAGACGATTCCGGCGATAAAAACCAGCAAAGGGGAGCGCAGAATGCCCAATCAAGATCAAAAAATTAGAGTAGGGATGGTCCTTTTTCCGAATTTAACTCAGCTCGATTTAACCGGTCCCCATGAAGTCCTGAGCTTCCCGCCAAATATTGACGTTGATCTTTTATGGCATCGGATTGAGCCGGTGGCCTCGATATCCGGCTTAGTGCTCATGCCAACGGCGACCTTCGATGACTATGAGTTGCCCGATGTGTTGTTTATTCCGGGCGGGCCCGGTCAGTTGCAGGCAATGGATGACGCGCCGTTGATCGACTTTGTAAAACGTGCGGGCAACGAGGCCACATACATAACCTCCGTTTGTACCGGCTCGCTGGTATTGGCGGCAGCGGGGCTGTTGATCGGTAAGCGCGCCACCTCGCATTGGAGCGTGGTTGATCAATTGGCGCTGATGGGGGCTGAGCCCGTGCGCGAGCGCGTCGTCGAAGACGGCAATATCATCACCGGCGCTGGCGTCACCGCCGGCATCGATTTCGCCCTCACACTCATCGCCCGTTTGAACGGCGAGCAAGCGGCCAAAGCGATCCAACTTGGCATTGAATACGACCCCGACCCACCCTTCAACGGCGGCTCCATCGAGACCGCCGACCCTGAGATGGTGGCGCTGCAAACCGAACGCGGCGCTGACCTCGCCACCCGCCGCCGAGAGGCCGCGACGCGGATCGGCCGGGAGAGATTGGGGCTTGAATAACTATTAACGTCCGCCTTTACCATTTCTTAAAACCCGCTAGGCATAATTTGCCTAGTTAAATCAAAATGGGCAAAAGCTCAAAACGCGCCAAAATGGCGCAGAACTGGTGGATGTGAAATGGATATTACCAATCTCCCTATGTTTGGGATGCTCAAAGGACGCCTGAACTGGGTCGGCCAGCGCCAGCAGGTGATCTCTCAAAATATTGCAAATGCGGATACGCCCCAATATCGGGCGCGTGATATTGAAGAATTTGACTTCAAAAAAGCGCTCCGCGCACATGCGCCAAAAAATGCAAATGGGGGGGGCATGTCCATGCGCGTGACCCACCCCATGCATATCACCGGCGGCGGCGGATCCAGCGCGAGTGCCGCTGCGACTGTCGACAGAAGGCCGTATGAAACGGCTCCCGATGGTAACTCGGTCATTCTTGAAGAGCAGATGGTCAAAATGAACGAAGCTGCCGTTCAGCATTCGACCATGGTGGGGCTTTACCGCAAGCATCTGTCCATGATCAAAGCTGTGGTGCGCGGTAGGTAGTTCAAAATTTAAGCTAGGATAAGAAAAAAATGGCTGATGATTTAATTTCCTCATTTCGAATTTCTGCTGCTGGTATGAAAGTGCAGGGTGAGCGCCTGCGCGTTATTTCGCAAAATATTGCCAACTCGGATTCCTTGCCGACGGAGCCTGGGCAAAATCCCTACCAGCGCAAAACGATCACGTTTAAGAACGCCCTGGATCGGGATCTGGACATGAAGCTCGTTGAGGTCAGCCGGATCGGCAAAGATCGTAGTGACTTTGTCAAAAAATATGACCCGAACCACCCGGCGGCGGATAAACAAGGCTATGTGCTTGCCCCCAATATCAACAAATTGGTTGAGATGATGGATATGCGGGAAGCCCAGCGTTCCTACGAAGCAAATTTAAGCGCTATTCGCACCAGCCGGGCCATGTTGAATAAAACACTCGAACTGCTGCGTTAAGCCAAAATAGACAAAAAATATCTCCGCTAAAAAAAGCGGCGTGAAAAGTATCTAAAAGGAGAGCGAAATGGCGATAGAATTAGCCAATGCGATAAGTGCCTATAAATCAGCGGTTGGCCGGACCGGCGAGGGTGACGGAGCCGGCTTGGGTGGTATCGGAGGTACGGGCTCGAGTTCGGCCAATGATTTCTCCACAATGGTAAAGAATTTTGCCCAGAACGCGGTCGATAAAAACACTATGAGCGAACAGCTTTCAGCCGCTGCTGCTGCCGGTAAGGCGAATATCGATCAGGTCGTTATTGCGGTCGCGGAAGCGGAGACGACGCTCAACACGGTGGTTGCGGTTCGAGACAAAGTCCTGGAAGCTTACCGCGAAATCTTGCGCATGCCGCTTTAAAGGCAGGCGCGCCTAATGGATCAAACCGCAGTCCTGGAAGTATCACGCGAGGTCTTCATCGTCATATTGAAAACTGGCGGACCAATTATGGCGGCCGGACTTATCGTTGGCCTGATTATCGCCGTGTTTCAGACCCTGACCTCCATTCAGGAAATGACCCTTACATTCGTGCCGAAAATTATTATTATTTTTGGCGCGGTTATCGTTTTTATGCCTTTTATGATTACCGCCATCTTGGAGTTTACCAGATCGCTCTATGATCGCATCGGGGCGTTGAGTTAGCGCCATGCTGGAGGAATTTCTCGAGCTCAATGCCTTCGTGTTCATTCTTATCTTCGCCCGGATCGGCACAGTTTTGATGTTTATTCCAGGGCTCGGCAGTACCCGTATCTTTGCCAGAAGCCGGTTGTTTCTGGCTTTGGCGATCTCTTTTATCCTAACGCCCATATTAGTAGATGTTTTGCCGGCAATGCCCCAAACACCAGTTGGTTTGGGGCTCATCATAATGGGTGAGATACTGGCGGGAGCCTTTTTAGGCTTAATTGTGCGCGCCATGTTTGCGGCGACACAGACGGCTGGAACGGTGATTTCTTTTGTGTCTGCGATGGCCAATACCATGGTCTATGATCCGGTGGTTGAACAGCAGAGTGCGGTCGTTGCCGGCTTTATGGGAACCGTCGCGACCTTGCTGTTATTTGTTACCAACATGCATCACCTACTTATTGAGGCGATGGTCGAGAGTTATACGCTTTTCCAGCCAGGGGTTGCACCAAATATTGGCGATATGGTTCATATGTTGGCGCGTCAAATTGCCGACACGTTTGCGCTTGGTGTTCAGCTGGCCTCGCCGTTCCTGGTCGTCTCGCTCGCCTATTATATGGGGCTCGGCGTGTTGACGCGGTTGGCCCCGCAAATACCTATATTTTTCGTGGCCATGCCTTTGCAGATCGTGATTTCGATCGTGGTGCTGGCTTTATCTTTTGGCGGAATAATGGTTGTTTTCATGCGTCACGTGCAAGAGAACCTGCAGCCATTCGTCGGGTCTTAGGGAAAGGAGAGAGCTATGGCCGACGATTCAGATGGCGAAAAATCCGAAGAACCCACCGGAAAACGGCTCACTGATGCCAAGGGCAAAGGTCAGGTGGCGCAATCTCAGGAGATTCAAAGCTGGGCTATTTTGCTTACAATTACGCTTTTGATCGGGTCGGTTATCCCATCAATTATGGCACATGTCGCGAAGGTAAATCGTAACTTTATTGAAAAAGCGCACGCGTTTTCGGTGTCGCCCGAGGATTTTCAAAACCTATTTAAAGAAGTGATCCTCGATATTGGTATCGTCATTCTACCCCTCATGCTAACCTTTCTCGCTGTCGGCGTGGCGATGCAGATTTTGCAAGTCGGCTGGACGGTTTCAGCAGAAAAATTCCAAATCAGTTTAAGTAAATTCTCGCCACATAAGGGTATTAAGAAATTTTTTGGTGTTCGTCCGTTGGTCGAGGCATTCAAAGGTATCGTTAAACTTGGTATCGTCGGCACAGTGGTGTTTTTTCTCGTCGCCCCCATGTTGAACGATGTCGAATTGTTGCCGGCCTTTGATTTGCTGCACACGCTCGATCGCGTCAAAAAAATTGCCCTGGTTATGCTGGTTGTCACGGTCATGATCATGACCGTGATTGCAGCGATTGATTTTGCTTACCAAAAATGGGATCACACCGAAAAACTCAAAATGACCAAGCAAGAGGTCAAAGATGAGCGCAAACAACAAGACGGTGACCCCAAGATCAAACAGCGTATGGCAGCCTTGCGTATGGAGCGTCAGCGCGAACGTATGATGCAGGCCATTGGCAAAGCCGATGTGATTATTACCAACCCAACGCATTACGCCATCGCACTAAAATACGATATGGATACCATGCCGGCGCCAGTATTGGTCGGTAAAGGTGTCGATGATCTCGCCCGGCGCATTCGTGAAGTCGCCGAGGAAAACGATATTCCAATTGTTGAAAACCCACCTCTGGCACGAGCACTTTATGCCGGTGTTGAGATTGATGAAGAAATCCCGGCCGAGCATTTTCATGCAGTTGCCGAAGTTATTGGCTATGTCTTCCGTCTTAAGGGTAAAATGGCGCAAATGGATCAGGCGGCGGCTGATCAGGCGGCCAAACAGGCAGCAGATCAAGCGGGCGATGCGCAAAACCAAGAGAATGAAGATAAGGCAGGCCCGATCTTAAATTAAATAAAATAGAAGGTTGCTGATCAGGGCCGAATCGCGCAATGAATGCCTGAAGAAAATTGGATTTAAATCCATTTATATTGAGTTGGTGTGACGAGGGCGTATTGAAACTAACATACACCAAAGTTAGCGAATTAATCGCCAAAATGGCTCGCGGTGGGTGGGCTCTCCTGCTTTCGCCTTCTTTCAATTTGGTGTTGGCAGTTGTGTTTGGTGCCGTGGCCCTGGCTTTGCTTATTCCGGGCTTAGGATCGTCTGATAACTCGACTGACGCCGAAGCCGGTTTCGAAGTTTCGGGCGGTGTCTTTGCACTTTTGACTCTCCTATTTTCGATACTCACGGCGTGGAAATTTGGCCGGGCAGCGGAACGCCGGCGGGCCCGAGCTTCTTTGTTTGAAACCCTGGCCGCTTCACAAGAAGCTTTGTTCCTGACCGATGCCCGCCAACGCATCATCTTTGACAATGAAGCATTTCGCCTGTGCTATGAAAAAGTGGAGCCGCAAAAACTAATTGGTCCAGCGAGTATTGAAGGCATTGAGAAATTACTTGATGCAAATTCAGAAGCCGTGTTTGCGCGCATATATGCCAATTGCGGGGAAGGTCAGCGCGATGAGGGAGAATTGGTTTTCGAGCCGGTGGGCCCCGTCGTTCATTCCTGGAGATTGGCGGTCGAGCCGGTTGAGGCGTTGAGAGATTTGGCGCTTTGGCGGGTGGAGGATGTCACGTCAAAGCGCTCCCATGACGTTGAGCGTTTGCACGAAGAGCAATTTATGGGCGATTTGCTGGACCAATTGCCGGTCGGCTTTTTCTCGGCCGATGAAAACGGCAATTTGCGCTATCTAAACGCTGTTATGAGAGACTGGCTCGGTGTGAGGCAGGATAGAAATGTCAGCGAGCTTCCAGGCTTCATTGAATTTGTATCACCTGAGGCGAATACTGAAGAAACGGTGGAAACCGACGCCAGCGGCATGCATGGCGGCCTTGTCCTCAGGACAACAGAAGGCCGTGATTTTCCGGCCTATCTTATCCAGTCGCAAAAAGAAACAACCGCCGGTCATTTCGAATATAGCCGCTCGATCGTGCTGCGTGAGCCTTTTACGCCTGTCGTCGATGATGGTACGGGCGGTGCTTTGCTGCGGCGCCTGCCCTGGCTGTTTTCCGATGCGCCGGTAGGTATCGTCATGCTCGATCTACAAGGCGAGGTCGTCGATTGCAACCGCGCCTTCCTCAAGCTTTTGGGACTGCACCGGGATGGTGTCGTTGCCCGGCCTCTATCTGAACGGATCAATAAAGAAGATCGCAGCGATGCCGATGCACAGCTCTCCAAAGTCGTTATGGGTATCATGCCAGCAACCTTGTTGGATGTCAGAATGCCGGCCGGTGGGGAGCGCGAGCTGACGGCGTCGCTTTATGTCAGCCGCATCACCGATGATGAAGGCGATGTCACCGGCCTCGTCATGCACGTGATTGATACAACCGAGCAAAAAAACCTCGAAGTTCAGTTTAACCAAGCGCAAAAAATGCAGGCCGTCGGACAATTAGCCGGTGGTGTGGCGCATGATTTCAACAATCTATTGACCGCGATGGGGGGCTTTTGTGATCTGTTGCTGGATCGCCATGGGCCCGATGATCCGTCTTTCGCCGATATCATGCAGATCAAACAGAACACCAATCGGGCTGGAAATCTGGTTCGGCAGCTCTTGGCATTCTCGAGGCGACAAACCCTACAGCCAAAAGTCTTTGCCATCACCGATGCGCTCAATGATCTCTCCAATCTGCTCCGGCGCTTGATTGGTGAGAATATCGAGCTCGAGCTCAATCACGGCGAGGACGTTGATCTCATCCGGACCGATCCCGGCCAGTTTGATCAAGTTGTAATCAATCTTGCGGTCAATGCCCGGGATGCGATGCCGGGCGGTGGCGTGATCAATGTCTCGACCGAGCGGGTGACGGTTGAGACGTCCATTCAGCGCGGTCATGAAGTGATGCCGGCGGGTGAGTATATATTGATCAATGTTGTAGATACCGGGTCGGGCATTGCCAAAGAAGACATCGGACGCATCTTTGAGCCGTTCTTCTCGACCAAGGGCGTCGGCGAAGGAACCGGGCTCGGGCTTTCGACCGTCTATGGTATCATTCGCCAATCTGAGGGCTATATATTTGTCGATTCGGCCCTTGGCGAAGGCACAACATTCTCGATTTATCTGCCGGCCTTTAGCGCGGCTGAGGCAGAGTTCGTCAGCCACGGCTATGCCAATGAAATTATCGATGAAGCTGATCTGACCGGCGCCGGGACTGTTTTGCTGGTTGAAGATGAAGACGCGGTCCGGCTATTTGGCGCGCGGGCACTTAGAAACAAAGGCTACCGGGTATTGGAAGCCAATGACGGCGAACACGCGCTTGATGTTATCAATGAATTTGGTGACCCGATCGATCTCATCTTAACCGATGTCATGATGCCCGGTATGGATGGCCACACTCTGGTGCGCCTGATCCTTGAAGAGCTGCCTGATATGAAAGTGATCCTGATGTCGGGCTATGCCGAAGATGCGATCCCGGGCGAAATCAGCGAAGACAGCTCGATCAACTTCCTGCCCAAACCGTTCAGCCTCCAGGAACTTGCCGTCAAGGTGAAGGACGTACTGGCAGGATAAAGCTTGGGGCATCACGACCTAACTTGAATTCTTAGGAAGAGAGTACCTGCTTTCGCTCAAGATACTCGTCTTTGTCGATTTCACCCTTGGCAAATCGCTCGCTCAATATGTCTTGGGCTGATTGATGGGCTGGGCCTGAATGCCCAGGAGAAGAGCCAGTTATCCGCCGGGTGAATAGCACGATCAGATAAATAATTAGGACAATAAAACCTATCATCATCAGTGGACCAAATATCATACCGGGTCCCCACATATGTCCACTCCATTCGCCTCTGCCATAGCCAACAGCCCAGGCATTGGTGGATATCAAGAGACCCAGGAAACCAACTAATTGAATAGGAAAAAATCGGATTTTCATGTTCGCTCTCCTCACTTAAAGTCGACCAGCAAAGTATCACTTATTAATCTAACGGACATTGACGCTTATCAAAGTGAAAGACGTGTTGGCGGGGTGGGTTCTCTGTACGATTCCACCTAAGGCAAATAATCTTTCAAATTCACATTCTCAAAATTCTTCGGAAAGGCCGGCTCGAAATTATAGCGCTCGGCTTCTGATAAATGCGCCGGGATGGTGGCGTCGATCAGCCATTTAGTACCGACGCGGGCGAAGCTGCCCATACCGGGGGCGGTGGGGGAGATGTTGTCGAGTGAGAAGACACGGGTTTCAGGGATCATCGTAACATCGCGCTCGGCATGAACGCGCGTCGTCATCGACCAAGCGACTTGGCGGAGGTCGTTAGCATCGATGTCTTCGTCGACGGCTATGGCGAGCTTCGGATGGAGATAGGGGCCGGAGAGCGCTGCCATCAGGGCAGTTTTAACCTGGCCTGGATGCTTGGGCCGCAATTTGATGATCAGCATCATATCACCGGCCTCGGTCACCGCCCGGACATCAAGCAAATTCATGCCGCCTTCAACATCGCTTAGATGGCGCTTGGTTGCGACTTCAATGCCGATACCCATGGTCGATTGCGCATCGGTGACGGGGAAGCCACAATGCAGTGCATAGAAAATTGGATCTTTACGCTGCGTGATGGCTTTCACTTGAAAGACTTCGGAATCAGAGCCGCCCGCATAGGTGCCAGTCACTTCACCGAACGGTCCTTCGGGCTCCAACACATTTGGCAGCACTTCGCCTTCGATGACGATCTCCGCCTCTGCCGGAACCTCAAGATCGATGCTTTCACATTTAACCAGGCGCACCGGCTCTTCCATCAGTGCACCAGCCAGACCAAGCTCATCATTGCCGAAGGTGGTTGTGAAGCTGGCGGCAAAAAAGATTGCCGGATGGGTGCCATAAACCATAGCGACCGGCATCGCCTCACCGCGGGCACAATATTTTTCATAGATTTGACGGGCTTGGCGAGGAATCATGATAAATCCGGTCTTGTCCTTGCCGGTGACCATTTGGCGATGGATCGAGATATTGCGGATGCCGGTATCGGGATCTTTGATGACGGCTATGCCCGACGCGAAATAACGCCCGCCATCTTTCTCTGAGGTCATCATGGTTGGAAAATCATAGAGATCAATATCGTCGCCGGTCTTGATGATATCTTTTACCGGCGCTGCATCTGAGGTTAATTCTGCGGCGATCGGATTTTGAATACGCCCACCCATTTGGTCCAGCAGATCATTTTCGTCAATATTTAGGCCAACCGCCCATTTGCGCCGGTCGCCGACAATCTGACTGCAGGCTTGCCACTTGCCATGGTCTTTGATGTTGGTGAACAGGCTTGCCTTGCCGAGTTCGTTAAAGGCCTTCCACTCAACGGCCGCCATGTCTGTTAGCGGATCTACTTCTTTGGTGAAACGGATAAGCTCACCTTGCTGCTCAAGATTAGCCAGCATGGTGCGAAAGGATTGGTCAGGCATATAAAAAAGGCTCCTTTGATAATTGTCTCGGACTTTATAGGGCAAAGATATTGGGCACAATAACCTGCTAAGACAATTTATTTTCTAAAGAGTGAAATTATAACTTTGGAATCCATAAAAATATTGTTAGGTTTCCAAACAGTATAAAAAACTAATGTAACCAAAGTAGTATTTTCACACAGGGAGTATGATTAATGACTAGAGTAATACCCAAAATCTTGGGATTGACGGTGGCGGCTGCCATGATGGCTTCTGTTTCACCCGTCCAGGCCAAAGACCTCACCATCGGTTTCATCACCACACTGACGACACCGGCAGCTTTAATCGGCAAGCAGATGAAGGCGGGCGCCGAATTGGCGATGGATCATATCGGCCACAAAATGGGTGGTAAGAACGTCAAAATCCTGTTTGAGGATGACGGCTTTAATCCGAAAATTGGTAAGCAAAAAACCGAAAAACTGATCAAAAAAGATAAAGTCGACATGATGGCCGGCTATATTTGGTCACACGTTTTGGGCGCTTCGGCTCCGGTTGTTTTGAAGGCCAATAAATTCCTCTTTGTCTCAAATGCCGGGCATTCAATTTATTCTGGTAAAAAATGTCACAAAAATTATTTCAATGTTTCCTGGGAAAATAGTCAGAACGCTTCGGCCACCGGTGAACTACTCAACCAAAAGGGCGTGAAGAAGCTTTATATCCTGTCGCTCAACTATGCGGCTGGTAAGCAGGTTGTTGGTGGTATTGAGCGGACCTATAAAGGCAATGTTGTTGGTAAAGACTTCGTGCCAATGAGCCATAAAGATTGGTCTGCTGAGCTCACCAAGATTAAAGCAGCTAAGCCGGATGCGGTTATCGCTTTTTATCCGGGGTCCTGGGGGCCTAAATTCTTTGGCCAATATAACCAAGCTGGCTTAAATAAAACGACGCCACTCTATCACGTCTTTTCAGTTGATATGGGCAATCTGCCGATCTTCCAGAAAAATGGCTTAAACGTTGTGAATACCCTGCAGACGGCTCAATGGTCGCCAGATTTTGATACCCCGCACAATAAAAAATTCGTGAGGGACTTCAAAAAGAAGTACAAAATGATGCCAAACACCTTCGCCTCACAAGCCTATGAGACCATCATGCTGATCAAATCCGGCGTTGATGCGGTTAATGGTGACGTATCCAAAATGGACAAAATGCGGGCTGCGCTTGAGAAGGCTGACTTTAAAGCACTCCGTGGTACGTTCAAATATGGCAAGGAACACTTCCCAATTCAGGACTTCGTTGCTCGTGAAGTTGTGGCGGGTAGCGACGGTAAATGGACCCTCGTGTCCCGCGGCACGGTTTTGAAAAATTCCCGCGCCTATAACTACAAAGACTGTAAGCGCTAAGATCAACCTTACACTCTAAAGAATTAAGGGCGTGTCTTTGGGCACGCCCTTTTTTTGTCTCGACAGCGAAAAACACCCTCTGGTCCCGCCATAACCAGCTTGAACGAGAATCAGATTGGCCGAATTAACATTGACGGGTCTGATCTCAAATTCGCGAATTTGGCCACATTTTGGCGTGAACGTATTTAGAACACAGGTTGTTTTACCGTTATGTTACAATAGCTTATAAAAAACACTTGCGCATAAGAACAAAATGAGTACAAATTCTCTCAGTTGCACGAATCATAACCCTATGGAATAAGGAGGGGGACTTAAAATGGCAGAACCAGCACTTCGTCTCGTGGAGAAAAAAGACATCGATAAGGAAAAAGCATTAGATGCGGCCCTAAGCCAGATTGAACGCAATTTCGGCAAAGGCTCTATCATGAAACTCGGCCAGCAAGATGCGCTGGATATTGAAGCCATTTCGACCGGCTCGCTCGGTCTCGATATCGCACTCGGTATTGGTGGCTTACCGCAGGGGCGGGTTATTGAAATTTACGGACCAGAAAGCTCGGGTAAAACCACGCTGTCCTTGCATGTGGTTGCCGAAGCTCAGAAAAACGGTGGCACGTGCGCGTTCATCGATGCCGAGCATGCGCTTGATCCAGGCTATGCCAAAAAGCTCGGAGTGAACGTTGAAGAACTCCTGATCTCGCAGCCGGATGCCGGTGAGCAGGCTTTGGAAATTGCCGACACGCTCGTGCGCTCTAGCGCGATCGATGTGTTGGTGATTGATAGTGTGGCCGCACTCGTGCCGCGTGCCGAACTCGAAGGTGAGATGGGTGATCATCATGTCGGCCTGCAAGCCCGCTTGATGAGCCAGGCATTACGCAAGCTGACCTCGTCGGTTGCCAAATCCAACACTATGATCATCTTCATCAACCAAATTCGCATGAAGATTGGTGTGATGTTCGGTAGTCCTGAAACCACGACCGGCGGTAATGCGCTTAAATTTTATTCTTCCGTCCGTCTCGACATTCGCCGCATCGGCGCGATCAAGGATAAAGAAGACGTCGTTGGCAACCACACCCGGGTCAAAGTCGTCAAAAACAAAGTCGCGCCGCCATTTAAGACCATCGAATTCGACATCATGTATGGCGAAGGTATTTCCAAGATGGGCGAGTTGATCGATCTTGGTGTGACCGCTGAAATTGTCGAGAAATCAGGTTCCTGGTTCTCTTATGACAGCCAGCGCATTGGTCAGGGCCGGGAAAATGTCAAAAATTTCCTCAAAGAAAACCCTGAAATGGCAGAAGAGATCGAACGCAAAATTCGTGAGAATGCCGGCCTGTTGGCCGAAGACATGATCTCACCACCTGAATCGGATAAAGAGGATGAGGGTGAAGAAAATTCAGAAGAAAGTACTGATTTACCAGCTGGCGAATAAGACAAATTTTTCCAGCATCTCCTAACAATCACGGAAGCGGCCTTTGAGATAATCTCAGAGGCCGTTTTTGGTGTTTATTGTCAATGCAGGGTACATGCTGGGTACAGGCAGGAATGTGCCGCGATTCCTGGACATGCCCTAATTTGCACGGTAAAAGCCCAAGGGATAATATAAAGTTCGTTTATAGTTAGTAACGGTAACAAATATGCAGTCCACAAACGATATTCGCGCCCTCTTTCTCGATTACTTTGCTAAGCAAGGTCATGAGGTTGTCTCCTCATCGCCCTTGGTGCCGCAAAATGATCCGACATTGATGTTTACCAATGCCGGCATGGTGCAATTTAAGAACACCTTTACCGGCCAGGAAACACGCGACTATTCGCGCGCCGCAACATCGCAGAAATGCGTGCGCGCCGGTGGTAAGCATAATGATCTTGAGAATGTCGGCTATACCACCCGCCACCACACATTTTTTGAGATGCTGGGTAATTTCTCTTTTGGTGATTATTTCAAAGACGAGGCGATTGAGTTCGCCTGGAATTTGATCACCAAGGAATACGGCCTGCAGGTTGATAAGCTTTTGGTGACGGTCTTCGCCGAAGATGATCAGGCATATGATTTGTGGCAGAAAATTGCTGGCCTCAGTGACGATAAAATCATTCGCATTCCAACCAGTGATAATTTCTGGTCGATGGGAGATACCGGGCCTTGCGGGCCGTGTTCCGAGATTTTTTATGATCATGGCGATCACATTCCAGGTGGCCCTCCGGGCTCGCCGGATGAAGATGGCGATCGTTTCATTGAGATTTGGAATCTCGTCTTCATGCAATATGAGCAATTGAGCGCTGATGAACGCATTGACCTGCCGAAGCCCAGCATCGATACCGGTATGGGATTGGAGCGTATTTCCGCCGTGCTGCAAGGCACCCATGACAATTACGAAACCGATTTGTTTAAGGCGTTGATCAATGCCTCTGCCGAGACCTCGGGCACGCCGGCAGATGGCGATCATAATGTCTCTCACCGGGTCATTGCCGATCATGTGCGGGCGACCAGCTTTTTGATCGCTGATGGCGTGCTGCCCTCTAATGAGGGCCGGGGTTATGTGCTGAGGCGTATTATGCGCCGTGCCATGCGCCATGCTCATCTGATGGGCTGTGAAGATCCGCTGTTGTTTAAGCTCGTGCCGACGCTCGTGCAGCAGATGGGCCAAGCTTTTCCAGAACTCACCCGAGCGCAGGCGCTGATCACCGAAACACTGGAGCTCGAAGAAAACCGCTTTAAGCGCACCCTTGATCGCGGTCTGGGCCTGCTTGAGGAAGAGACCGAAAAATTGGCTGATGGCGGCGAGTTGCCGGGTGATGTTGCGTTCAAACTCTATGACACTTTCGGCTTCCCGCTCGATCTTACCCAGGATGCCCTTCGGGGGCAGGGCTATAGCGTCGACCTTGACGGCTTTAATACCGCGATGGAAAAGCAGCGCGCTGATGCGAGGGCAGCATGGTCCGGCTCAGGTGATGCGGCAACCGATCAGGTGTGGTTTGATATTCACGAAAAAACCGGCGCGACAGAGTTCCTCGGCTATGAAGTTGAAAGCGCAGAAGGCCAAGTCATTGCGCTCGTTGTCGACGGTGAAGAAGTTCAAGAAGCCCAAGAAGGCTCAAACGTCGCTATCATCCTCAATCAAACGCCGTTTTATGGCGAGTCGGGTGGCCAGGAAGGCGACCAGGGCGTGATCTCGATTGAAGGTGGTCTGACGGTTACGATTACGGAGACCCAGAAAAAGCTGGGCGACCTTCATATCCATATCGGCAAAGTATCAGGCGGCGCTCTCAAGGTCGGTGATGAAGTCCAATTAGCCGTTGATCATGAGCGCCGCTCAGCCTTGCGGGCCCATCATTCGGCAACCCACCTTCTGCATTCTGCGCTCCGCAATCAGTTGGGCGATCACATTGCTCAGAAAGGATCCCTGGTTGCCGGTGAGCGTCTGCGCTTTGATGTATCTCACCCAAAAGCCATGACGTTAGAGGACCTCTCAATTGTTGAAGATCAGGTCAATATTCAAGTGCGCGGCAATAGTGAAGTTTCGACCCGCCTGATGACGCCCGATGAAGCGATCGAAGCGGGCGCGATGGCGCTGTTTGGTGAGAAATACGGTGATGAAGTGCGGGTTGTCGCGATGGGGTCTGCTGGCAATGAAGCTTATTCGACCGAGCTTTGTGGCGGCACCCATGCCCATCGCACAGGTGATATCGGCTTGTTCCGAATTGTCTCAGAAAGCGCTGTTGCAGCAGGGGTGCGGCGTATCGAAGCCGTCACAGGTGCTGCTGCGCAAAGCTATATTGCGGGGGAATCCAAAGCGCTTGGCGATGCGGCAGCTGTTCTAAAAGTATCGCCCGCCGATGTGCCGGGCCGAATTGAAGGCCTGCTTGATGAGCGCCGCAAGATGGAAAAAGAAATCACCGAGCTTCGTCGTCAATTGGCGACCGGCGGCGGTGGCGGCGGATCGGATGCCGACATCAAAGAAATCAACGGCACTAAGTTTCTGGGAAAGATTTTGGACAATGTTCCGGCTAAAGATCTCAAAAGCCTCGCCGATGATTTTAAGGGCCAGTTGGGGTCCGGTGTTGTCGCCTTGATAAGTGTTAATGAAGGCAAAGCGTCCCTAGTGGTAGGAGTTACCGATGACCTTACCGGCGAGAGAAGTGCGGTTGATTTGGTGAAAGCGGGCTCGGCTGCTGTTGGCGGCAAAGGGGGCGGTGGCCGCCCTGATATGGCTCAGGCCGGTGGCCCCGATGGCGGTAAGGCGGAAGCTGCACTCACGGCAATTGAAGAAGCAATCGGCTAGTTACCGAACTGCAATAGATTTAAGGATAAGCATATGAAGTTCTCAGGTACCGATAATTACGTCGCGACCGAAGATTTGATGGTAGCGGTTAATGGCGCGATCGCGCTCGAGCGCCCGCTCTTGGTAAAAGGTGAGCCGGGTACCGGAAAGACCGTGTTGGCCCATGAGATTGCCGAAGCCCTTGGCCGACCTCTGATCGAATGGCATGTTAAGTCCACCACGAAAGCTCAGCAGGGGCTCTATGAGTATGATGCGGTATCTCGGCTCAGGGATTCCCAATTGGGCGATGAAAAAGTCCACGATATCTCAAATTATATCAAACGCGGCAAATTGTGGGACGCGTTCAGTTCGGATGACCTGCCCATTTTGCTGATCGACGAAATTGATAAAGCTGATATTGAGTTCCCGAATGATTTGTTGCTCGAATTGGATCGCATGGAATTCCATGTTTATGAAACCAATGAGACAATTAAGGCGGCTCAACGTCCGATCGTGATCATCACCTCAAATAATGAGAAAGAACTACCGGACGCTTTCCTGCGCCGCTGTTTTTTCCACTACATTTCATTTCCGGATGAAGACGTCATGAAGGAAATCATCGATGTGCATTTCCCTGACATTCAACGCAATCTGGTACGCGAAGCCCTAAATGCTTTTTATCAAATGCGCGATGTGCCGGGTTTGAAGAAAAAGCCGACAACTTCTGAGTTGCTCGATTGGATCAAGCTGTTGATGGTAGAAGATATCCCGCCCGAAGCATTGAAGATGAAAGAGGGCAAGGACATCATCCCGCCGCTTTATGGCGCGCTGCTCAAGAACGAGCAGGATGTTCATCTGTTTGAAAAACTCGCCTTTATCAATCGTCAGGAAGAACGCTGATTAGCGAATAGGGAAAATCAATGTTTACCGATTTTTTTCTGACCCTACGTGATGCTAAAGTGCCTGTTTCCTTGCGGGAATACCTGACCCTGCTGGAAGCGATGGAAAAAGGCGTCGCCGATTATAAAGTCGATGACTTCTATTATCTCGCGCGCTCTTGCCTGGTAAAGGATGAGCGCAATCTCGATAAGTTCGATCAGGTTTTCGGTAAATGCTTTGAAGGGCTTGAATTTACCGCCGAAGAGGAAGTGGTTGCCGAAATTCCGGAAGACTGGCTGCGCTCTTTGGCCGAGAAGGTGATGACGCCGGAAGAAATGGCCAAGATTGAAGCCTTGGGCGGCTTAGACAAGCTGATGGAAGAGCTGCGTAAACGCCTCGATGAGCAAGAGAAACGTCACCAAGGTGGGAGCAAATGGATTGGCACCGGCGGCACATCTCCTTTTGGTGCAAATGGCTATAACCCAGAAGGTGTACGCATCGGCCAGGACAAAGGCCGCCATGGCCGTGCCGTCAAGGTTTGGGACAAAAGACAATATCGAAATCTTGATGATCAGGTTGAGATCGGCACGCGCAATATCAAAGTAGCCCTTCGCCGTCTGCGCCGCTTTGCCAGAGACGGCGCGGCGACCGAGTTGGACCTACCAGACACGATTAATTCGACGGCGAAGAATGCCGGATTGCTCGACATTAAAATGGTACCCGAACGCCACAATACCGTGAAGGTTCTCATCCTCTTTGATATTGGCGGATCGATGGATTACCACATTAAGACTTGTGAGGAACTGTTTTCAGCCGTCCGCAGTGAGTTTAAACATCTCGAATATTTTTATTTTCATAACTGTCTTTATGAACGCGTGTGGAAGAATAATGACCGGCGTCATGTTGACTCGATCATGACATGGGACGTATTGCATACCTATCCAGCCGATTACAAACTCATCTTTGTCGGAGATGCGACCATGAGCCCCTATGAAATCGCTTATCCGGGCGGCAGTGTCGAACATTGGAATGAAGAGCCGGGCACTATTTGGCTAAACAGAATTCTTGATGTCTATAGTCGGTCGATTTGGCTCAATCCGGTGCCGGAAGATTACTGGCAAACGACGCCGACGATCCGAGAAATCAAGCGTGTCATGGGGGATCGGATGTATCCGCTTACCTTGGATGGTCTTGATCGAGGGATGCGCGAGCTTACCCGCTAAATTACTTAATCGAAAAGGGCGTCGATTTCAGACTGGCTGATTGCCTCGTCCTGGCGTTGCGGGCCATTGAGTAATTTTTCGTCTTCAGATTTATCTTCACTTGCAACAGCAATTTTCTCAAGTTCGGATTTGCCCCAGGCTTCAATTAAGGATTCGACGCGGTCTTCAACATAGGTGAGTGACTTGACGACCTTGCTGATTCGTTGGCCGGTGAGATCTTGAAACGAGCAGGCTTCAAATAATCCGGAATTAGAGGCGGATATTTTGTCAATCTTAGCTAGCGCATCTTCATCGGTTAAGCTGTCACGCAACTCTTGGAGTAAGTCCTCGCTCTGTTCTACGGTCTGCATAATTTGATCAGTTGCCGATTTTGTAGTTTCAACAATGGCATCTAATTGATCGCTCATCTTCTCGAAACGATTTTCATCATCTGCAGGATAATGGATGGCCGCAATTTCTTCCCGTACACGCTGCATGTACTGAAATAAGCCTGCAAGTTCCTTCTTGAGAGAGGCTTCTTCACTGAGATCTGTCATTTAATCTACCGTTTTATTCAATTAAAGCGTCATCCAATATCGAACAACTTCTATGTAGATGGGTATACTTCAATTGAGGACAAAGGTTTTATTTCAAAATATTTCAGAAAAATTACCTAAATTGTTTTAAAACAATAGGTTAGGAGCCCAACTCACCCGCCCTACAAGTTCAATAAAGGTGCTCAAAAGAGTGAACTCGATAGTGAAACGTAAATCAGTTCTTATCTGAAATTTTAAACACCTTTTCCATCGCAAAATCGCGGAGGCGCTGTCTGGTCGCATCGTCTAAATCATCTAATAATTTAGATTGTTCTTTGTGGACCGCCATTGCTTGTTCAATTAGAGCCTGACGGTCGCCAGGGGCGAGTTTGGTTTTAAAATTACCGGCCTCCAGATTGGCCTTGGCTTGGTCGAGCTTGCCCTGAGCTGAAGCAATGCTCTCAGACGAGGAGGGCGGCGGCGATGGCTGTGCCTCTACCGCTGATTCCGACTCAGCTGCCACATTCTTATCCCGAGGCGCTTTGCCAGCCTTCTTGCCCTTCGTCTTTTTCTTTTTCGAAGAAGCTTTTTTTGATTTTGAAAAAATACCAAACATGACCCAATCATATCCAAAACACCGACCTAAAACCATACCCGATGGCATCAGAAACTAAAAAATGAGCATAGATTAAAGTGAAACTTGGAATTTTTTAAAGGTGACTTCCGATAAAAAGACCTTATGCTTACGCTTATGAAAAGAGATCGCGCTGCCAAAATAGTTTCGACGTTAGGTCCATCCAGTACATCCCCAGAAATGATTGCAAAGTTATTTGAGGCCGGCGCGGATGTGTTTAGGCTTAATTTCAGCCATGGTAAGCACGAAGAGCATAAAGAACGCCTCGACATTATTCGGAAGGTTGAGGCGGAATATGGTCGCCCGATTGGGGTCATCGCTGATTTGCAGGGCCCAAAAATCCGCGTCAGTAATTTTGCCGATGGCAAAATCGAGTTGGAGAATGGCGCGACGTTTATTCTCGATTCTGATAAAGACAACGATGGCGATCTGAAACGTGTCTCAATATCAAATCCCGAAATTTATCCCTCTTTGGAACCGGGTATTGAATTGTTGCTTGATGATGGCAAATTGAGGCTTGTCGTTGAAAAGAACAATGGGGAGTCTGTCGAAACCAAGGTGCTGGTTGGCGGCACGTTATCAAATCACAAAGGTATCAATATACCGGGTGCCATATTACCGATGTCGGCTTTGACGGAAAAGGATCGAAAAGATCTTAATTTCGCACTTGATATGGGTGTTGATTGGATTGCACTGTCCTTTGTTCAGCGCCCGGAAGATGTTGCTGAAGCTCGAAAACTGATTGCCGGGCGGGCCGGAATTTTGGCAAAAATGGAAAAGCCATTGGCAATCGAGCATCTCAAGCAAATTGTTGAGCTCTCGGACGCTTTGATGGTTGCGCGCGGTGATCTCGGCGTTGAGGCACCGCCAGAAGACGTGCCAGGGTTGCAGAAAAAAATTATCCGGCGGGCGAGATCAGAGGGTAAACCTGTGATTGTAGCGACCCAAATGTTGGAAAGTATGATTACTTCACCAACACCGACCCGGGCAGAGGCCTCCGATGTGGCGACGGCTGTTTTTGATGGTGCGGATGCGGTGATGTTATCGGCGGAAACGGCAGCGGGCGAATATCCGGTTGAAGCCGTCTCGATAATGAATCGTATAATTCAAAGTGCCGAACAGGATGATCATTATAAACTTTCGCAAATGCGGGACCGTCGTCAAACTCGAGGCACTGATGCGGATGCCATCACGGCTGCAGCCAAGCAGGTTGCCCAGACGCTAGATGCAGCGGCTATTGTAACCTTTACGACCACCGGGTCGACAACCTTGCGGGCTGCACGTGAACGCCCGGATGTGCCGATATTAGGATTAACGCCTGACATAAGGACTGCACGACGTATGGTTTTAGCCTGGGGTGTGCATCCGGTGGAAACCTCTCATTTCCAAGAATTCGCCGATGTCGTTGATAGTGCCATTGATGTTGCTATTAAAGAGGAATTTGCGACCGAGGGGCAGCGTTTGATAATTACCGCAGGCGTGCCGTTTGGCACTCCCGGTGCCACCAATGTTCTGCGTATTGTCTGGGTCGGTGAAACGCCGTCCGTGCCGCGTCGGGCAGGTTCCAATTAGGTGCCTAGCTTGACGGCGCTTTATTCCTCCGGCAAAACTTTAACATGTTCACGCAATTATTTTCCATTATTGCACCAGTCTTTTTTGGTGCCGCCTTTGGCTTTGTCTGGGCCCGGCTGGATAAGCCCTTTGACGCGGAATTTGTGACGTCCTTGGTGTTTAACCTCGGAACCCCCTTGCTCGTCTTCTCGACCCTGACAAAATTAGACACCGACCCGCAAGCATTTGCCGATCTGGCCATGGTTGTTGTTGTTGCCGTCGTTTGTTTCTGGCTGATCAGTGTCGCCGTATTAAAAATGGCCAGGTTGGAGTTGCAGACCTATTTGGCTGCGATAATGATCCCCAATACCGGCAATGTCGGTCTGCCGTTGTGCTTTTTAGCATTTGGCAATCAAGGACTCGCATATGCCATCATTGTGTACACAATTGTGAGTTTGACCCAATTCACTGTTGGATTGGGCATAGCATCGGGTTCATTTTCACCGCGTGAATTGCTAAAAAATCCGCTGATTTATGCGGTTTTAGCAGCGCTTGCCGTAATGGTTGCAGAATATGATTTGCCTATCTGGCTTGCGAGCACGGCGGAAATTTATGGCCAATTTGCGATTCCCCTGATGCTGATCATGTTAGGCGTTTCGCTGGCAAAACTTAGAGTAACGAGTATACCCAGAAATTTGGCGCTTAGTTTGGTGCGGCTCACCATGGGTCTTGGTGTCGGCCTGATCGTCAGCCATTTGTTCGGTTTGGAAGGTGTTGTGCGCGGCGTATTTGTCCTGGAATGCTCCATGCCGGCGGCCGTGTTCAACTACATGCTCGCCATGCGCTACAAAAATAACCCGGAAGAAGTCGCTGGCCTCGTCGTGACGTCAACGCTGTTTACCTTTGCGATCTTGCCGTTCTTGCTTGCCTTTGTCTTGAAACTTTAGACTGTTAGCGACCGAAAAGGGCTTCTAAGTCCTCTCCGAATTTCTCGGTAATAACATGACGCCTCACTTTGAGCGTTGGAGTCATCATTTCATTGTCGACGGTGAATGCTTCGGTAGTGAGAATAAATCTGCGCACCCGCTCGATAACTGAGAGGTTTTCATTTACCCGGTCAACCGCTTCACTCACGTGGCGGCGGAAATCTTCATTCTCGATGATTTCAGCCAAATTATTCGAGTTGCCGGTCTCCACGGCCCATTCTTTCGCAAATTCTTCATCTGGAACAATCAGCGCAACAATATGTGGTTTTTTATCACCATAGACCATCGCTTGAGAAATTTCCGGCTCCAAAGTCAAAAAGCCTTCAACCCGTTGAGGCGACAAATTGTCGCCGCCTGAATTGACGATGATATCCTTTTTTCGGTCTGTGATCTGGATGTAGCTGTCATTGTCCATGAGGCCAACATCACCGGTGTGCAGCCAGCCGTCCTTGATCACTTCATTGGTCGCGTCTTCATTTTGCCAATAGCCTGTCATGAGAAGATCACCTCGCACGAGAATCTCGCCGTCTTCGGCAATTTTTACTTCTGTCTCAAAGATCGGAGAGCCAACAGATTCCATTTTTACCAAACCTGGACGGTTAACACTAATAACCGGAGCAGATTCCGTTTGGCCGTAGCCTTGCAGGAGCCTGAGCCCAAGGGCGGTGAAAAAGATACCGATTTCAGCATTGAGAGGAGCCCCGCCAGAAACCAGCACTTTTAAGTGACCCCCAAAGTTTCCACGGACTTTATCTCTTACCAATTTATCGACAATTGCATCCGTGATCTTCTCGCCAAAGCCAAGGCTGGCGGGGTCCTCATATTTTTTAGTGCCCAGTTTCACGGCCTTCATAAACAACTTCTCTTTGAGACCACCAGCCGCTTTGACACCTTTGGTAATTCGGGCATGCATCAGTTCATACAACCTTGGCACGGCGGTCATAATCGTTGGTTTGGCCTCGCCCATATTTTTTGACAGATGTTCAATGCCTTCGGAAAAATAAACCTGCGCGCCGATGAAAATCGGAAAGCAGACACCGGCAGTATATTCATAAGAATGCGACAGCGGTAGAAAGGAGAGAAAAATCTCATCATCCAAGCCAAGCTCTCCGATGGCATCACAGGCACCGCGGCAGTTGTGAATAATAGCCCGGTGCGGCAGGACAACGCCCTTTGGCGCACCGCCCGTCCCAGACGTATAGATGATTATCGCTGTGTCTTCCCGGGTTACACTGGCAATGTACTCGGCGAGATTATCAGGCTCGCTTTTGCCTTTCTCAACAATCTCCTCCCAGGTATGGATGTCAGGTCCGGGAGATTGGCTTAGATCGAGTTCATCGACAGATATAATGAATTTGACGTCGCCAGTTTGATGCGCCGCCGGGACCAGGTTTTTGGCCAATGCTTTGGAGGAAACGATCACTCCCTTGGCACCACTATTTGCAAGAATATGAGCATGGTCGTTAACGGTATTTGTTGTATAGGCCGGCACTGTAATACCGCCCGCCGCCATGATGCCCAGATGGGCGAGGGGCCATTCGGGGCGATTCTCGGAACACAGCATGACGCGATCGCCAGGGTTAATGCCAAGAGATTTAAGGCCACGTGCCAACCCGGAAATGATTTCAACGCTCTCGCGCCAATTTATCGACTGGTACGTGCCGTCCTTTTTTGCCCACAGAAACGGCTTTTCTCCCAATGTTTCCGCCTGCTCGAAAAACATCGCGATCAAACTTGGCCAAGTCTTCATGGTATATATTTTCCCTTAATTCTGGATGCGGATTTGAAGCGTCCGATTTTTTAACCTATATCGACTATAGCGCCGATAAATTATCTTAATCATGTAACATGAAATTGTACAAAAACGAAACTCGATAGGGACTTTATTTGATGACCGCCGCCGCCTCAACCGAAGCTACGCCAAAATGGATTTTAGACGATCTGTATCTTGCTCAGGACGATCCAAAAATTAGTGAGGATTTAGATCGCACAGCCGAAAGTGCTAAATCCTTTGCTGCCCAATATCAGGGTAAATTGGCCGCTTTGGACGGTGCCGGATTGGGCCGCGCCATCAAGGAGTATGAAGAATTAAGCGAAGTTTTGTCGGCTGTTATGTCCTATGCCCAATTGTTATTTGCCGCAGATGCTGAGAACGCCCAAGTCGCCGCTTTCTATCAGGACATGAATGAACGGGCGACCGAGATATCAACCGATACTCTGTTTTTCGAGTTGGAACTTAACCGCATTGAAGACGCTACACTGGCTCAACAAATGACGGACCCGACGGCTGTAAAATATGCGCCTTGGGTAGACTCGGTACGCATTTACAAGCCGTACCAGCTCGATGATGAGCTGGAAAAGCTGCTGCATGAAAAATCAGTTACCGGCCGCGCCTCGTGGTCGAGGCTTTTCGATGAGACCATGGCCGGTATGCGTTTTGATGTTGATGGCCGTAAAATCTCCAGCAGTGAAATTATGAGCCGGATGTCTGATGCCGATGGCCTGGTGCGCAAAAAGGCCGCCAAGGCCTTTGGCAAAGGCTTGAATGAAAACATCAAACTCTTTTCGCTGGTCACAAATACCCTCGCTAAGGATAAAGAGATCGAGGATGGTTGGCGTAAATTTCCAAGACCGGTATCGAGCCGCAATCTCTCCAATCAAGTCGAAGACGAGGTTGTCGATGCTTTGGCCAGTGCCGTAAAAGATAATTACGCAAATCTCGCACACCGCTATTACAAGCTGAAAGCCAAATGGATGGGTGTCGAGGAGATGGATTACTGGGACCGCAATGCACCGCTGCCGGATGCGGATGAGGCTAAAATTTCCTGGGGAGAGGCGAAGGAGACGGTGCTCAGCTCTTACAACGCCTTTGAGCCTCAATTAAGCGAGATCGCAGAGCAGTTTTTTGATAAATCCTGGATAGATGCTGATCCGCGCGAAGGCAAAGATTCTGGCGCTTTTTCACATCCAACCGTGCCGTCCGCGCATCCCTATATCCTCATGAACTACCACGGCAAAACCCGAGATGTAATGACGCTTGCCCATGAACTCGGCCACGGCGTGCACCAAGTGCTGGCAGCCCCACACGGACATTTTTTGTCCGATACACCGCTCACTTTGGCAGAAACTGCATCTGTCTTTGGCGAGATGTTAACTTTCAGAGGTATGCTTGATGGCGCCGAGGATGACAAAACGCGCCGCATTTTATTGGCTGGTAAAGTCGAGGATATGCTCAACACGGTTGTTCGCCAGATCGCTTTTTATTCTTTTGAAGAGCGCGTCCATGCCGAACGCCAGAACGGTGAGCTAAGCGCCGATCGCTTAGGCGAGATATGGATGGACATCCAAACCGAAAGTCTCGGGCCAGCCTTCAAATTCGATGAGGAATATCGTCACTTCTGGGCCTATATACCGCATTTCATCCATTCACCATTTTACGTCTATGCCTATGCTTTTGGCGATTGTCTGGTGAACTCGCTTTATGATGTCTTCCAAGAGGGGCATCCCGGATTTCGCGATAAATATATCGAGATGTTGAAAGCCGGCGGTACGCTGCGCCACAAGGAACTGCTGGCTCCCTTCGGCTTAGATGCCAGTGATCCAGCTTTTTGGCACCGCGGTCTTAGTGTTGTCGCGGGCTTTGTCGACGAATTGGAGCAAATCTCGAAAGAATAGTATGGCCGATGATGACACGTTAGGAGGGCGCGCCCTCCGCTATGCGAAAGTTGGCAAAACCGTTGGCGGTTTGGCAGCCAGGTTGGCGGGTGAGCGTTATCTTGGCTTCAAGCTCGATCGGCTGGAACATGCGGTTGATCTGAAGGATGCGCTGGGCGGCCTCAAAGGCCCGTTGATGAAAGTTGCGCAAATTCTCTCGACCATTCCAAACGCACTACCGCAGGAATATGCCGACCAACTCGCCGAGCTGCAATCCAATGCACCCGCAATGGGCTGGCGCTTTGTTAAGCGTCGCATGGCGGGTGAGCTTGGACCCGATTGGCAGTCCAAATATGCAGATTTTGGCCAGGACGCTGCGGCCGCTGCCTCGCTCGGCCAAGTACATAAAGCCACGGCCAAGGATGGCCGCGAGATCGCCAGCAAGCTGCAATATCCCGACATGCAGTCGGTCGTGGAGGCCGATCTTCGCCAGTTGAAATTGGTCTTTAACATTTATCGCCGCTACGATCAGGCGATTGACCCGACGGCCATTCATGGCGAGCTATCGGCCAGATTGCGCGAAGAGTTGGACTACATCCGTGAAGCAAAGCAGTTGCGGCTCTATGCCGAAATGCTAAGCGATGAAGCAAGCGTCCACGTGCCGGAAGTTGTTGATGAGCTCTGCGGCGATCGCCTGGTCAGTATGACGTGGTTAGAGGGCACGCCCTTGCTGCCCTATATCGAAGCCAATGGCGATACGGCGTCGCGCAATCAAGTTGCACTGAATATGTTTCGTGCCTGGTATGTGCCGCTTTATCATTACGGCGTCATTCACGGTGACCCGCATCTTGGCAATTACACAGTACGCGACGACGGCTCGATCAATCTTCTCGATTTTGGCTGTATTCGAGTATTTGAGCCGTCTTTCGTCAGGGGTGTCATTGACCTTTATACGGCACTTAAAGACGATGACCCGGACCTTGCAGTGCATGCATATGAGACCTGGGGCTTTGACAATCTGAGCCAGGAAAAAATCGATATTCTCAATATGTGGGCGGAGTTTGTCTATGCGCCGCTGCTGGAGGATCGAATTCGGCCGATTCAAACCGGCGACGGGACCTATGGCCGTGGCATTGCCCGGAAGGTCCGAGAGGAGCTTCATAAACTTGGCGGTGTCGCGCCGCCGCCGGAATTTGTTTTGATGGACCGGGCGGCAATTGGCCTGGGCTCAGTCTTCACCCATCTCAAGGCCGAGATCAATTGGCATCAGGTGTTCCACGAGTTGATTGATGATTTTGATGAAAAGACACTCGCTAGAAATCAAGCGGCAGCGTTCAAAAAAGTAAAATTGGAAAAACCCGCTTAAGCTTTCATGAGTTCCAGAATATGAACCGCCGCCGCATTGGCCAGCGACCGTGGGTCATAGCCGCCTTCAAGCGCGGAAACGATACGCCCCTCACTGAACTGATCAGCCGTTTTCATCAAATCCTGCGTCATCGAGACGAAATCGTCATAATCAAGTTTAAGCCCGCCGATCGGGTCGTTGCGATGGGCATCAAATCCGGCTGAAATAAAAATGAACTCGGGTTCAAAGGCGGAGAGCAGGGGGATGATGCGGGCGGTAAAGGTCTCGGCAATTTGTTTGCCGGTAAGACTTGGGACAACCGGCACATTGACGACATTGCGATTGCTGGAAACGCCGATTTTTCCGGTATTCGGAAAAATAAAGGCCTGATGCAAGGAGGCGAAAAACACGTTTTCATCGCGCTCGAGAATTTCCTGAGTGCCATTGCCGTGATGAACATCGAAATCGATGACAGCGATACGTTCTAAATTGTATCTTTTTTGCAAATAGCGGACACCGATGGCGATATTGTTGAAAAAACAAAAACCTGAAGTTCGGGCTGTCTCGGTGTGGTGGCCGGGGGGCCGCACACCGCAAAAAACGTTCTGGGCCGAACGGTGCATGACATCATCGACAGCTGCAATGACCGAACCGGCCGCCCGGTAAGCGGCATCCAAGGCACCGCTCGAGATGACGGTGCCGGATGGGTCAAAATCTTCATAGCCGGATTTTGGGATGGCGTCCGAGATGCGGTCGACATAATCATTGGAGTGAACGGCTAGAATTTGATCCAACGTTGCCCGAGGGGCTTGCTTCTGTACAAGTTTACCAAACTCATCATCTTTCAATCTCTCGAGCAGCGCTTCAAGGCGGGCGGCGGATTCTGGGTGATTTGGCCCAGTTTCATGAGTGAGGCAGTCGGGGTGGGTATAAAAAAAAGTTGTCACTTTTAGGTCTATTTATTTCCGGTTGAAACGGCGCCTTCGCACCAACGAAGCTCAGGTCCATCTTCCGCCGCGCAATTTGAGCACAAGCCCTGCAACTCCGCATTTAACTGACCAAACAAAGTTTGGCAAGATGAGAGAACATCGGAATCCTCCGGGCCACCAACATCGACAGCAATCAAAGGTGCGCCCTTTGGAGGTGGATCGCTAAAATGCAATTTACTTAAAGCACCAACAGTTCCTGGATGAACCGCATAGCTGAACATGCGGGTAATGTCTAATTCGGGGTCGGCCAGCAAATCCATAAAGAGCGTGGTAATGATAAAAGTCGCCAAGCCCTGCTTTCTGAGATCGCTATCGACGACAACCGTATCTAACCGACAGGAGTTATGGCCATCGGATTTATTTGGGATGATAACGCAAATGGCAACGGCACAAAGTTTACCGCAGCCATAGAGTCCGAGATTGCGGATTATTCTGGTCGGGTTTGCGATCTCTTTTTTCTCGTAGACCGTTTCGATCCGACCTGTTTCAGGTGAGGTCGCTTGGCGCGCTGTAAACTTGTCAAATTCGGCCCTCTCCACGGGGCGAAAGTAGAGACCGTGCTGACCGTCCGGCCCGCCCGTCAAATCAGCTGGCATTCTAACACTCCTGTTGTTGTCACGAATCGCCATAATAAGCCCGTCTTATTCCCCCGATTACTTCCTATATTGGTGCGCGGAACGCGATCTTCAAGTTATCGCTTTTGAGAATTGTTTGTGAAATTCGGTTGTGAAAAGCGCTCAAATCATCGGATAAAGCCATTTAAGTTGAAAAAGCGCCAGATTTTTTAATTTGTACCTTGGTTTTGGTGATATTGCCCTTGGCAAATCAGCATTAAATAGGCATTTTGTCGCCAGTTTTTCAGGCAATAGCCAATTCTATTTTCAAATCCATTTACAGGGGGAGAAGTATGAGACTAGCAGTGCCCAAAGAGCGGCTCGATGACGAGTTGCGCGTCGCGGCCTCACCCGATTCGATTAAGAAACTAAACGCGTTGGGATTTGATATCTCGATTGAAAGCGGTGCCGGTGAAGGCGCTTCCTTTAGTGATGCAGCATTAACCGAAGCCGGGGCATCTATCGCGGCTGACGCGGCTTCTGCTATTCAAGGAGCCGATCTCGTCTTGAAGGTTAGAGGGCCAAATGCGGATGCCGGTGATGATTTTTCTCTGTATTCCTCCAGCAATATTTTGATCGCGAGCCTATCAGCGCTCGGCAACAAAGAAGCGATGGAGAAATTAGCGGCAACCGGTGTTACCGCATTTGCCATGGAGTTGATGCCGAGAATAACGCGGGCGCAATCGATGGATATCCTCTCATCGCAAAGTAACTTGGCCGGCTACAAAGCTGTGCTGGATGCAGCGGGCGAGTTGGGCCGGGCTTATCCGATGATGATGACAGCCGCTGGCACGATCCCGCCAGCCAAAGTCTTTATCATGGGTGTCGGTGTAGCGGGGCTTCAAGCCATCGCGACAGCCAAGCGTATGGGCGCAGTGGTTACCGCAACTGACGTTCGGCCAGCGACCAAAGAACAAGTCGAAAGTCTCGGGGGTAAATTCCTCGAAGTTGATCCTGAAATGGAAGCCGATGCGCAGACCGAAGGCGGCTACGCCAAGGAGATGCCGCCTGAGTATTTCGAAAAGCAAAAAGAAGTCGTCGCTGAGCATATTAAGAAACAAGACGTGGTCATTACGACGGCACTTATTCCAGGACGTCCCGCCCCCGTATTGGTGACCGAAGAGATGGTCGCCTCGATGCCGGATGGTGCCGTGATTGTTGATCTGGCTGTTGAGGCTGGTGGTAACTGTCCGCTCTCTGAGATGGGTAAGACGGTCAAATCAGGCGGTGTTAGCATTATTGGCCATGCCAATGTGCCGAGCCGGATTGCTGAAGACGCCAGTCAGCTATTTGCTAAAAATCTATTGAATTTCATCACACCCCTGGTTGATCCCGAGACCAAGTCTCTGAAGATTGATTGGGAAGATGAAATCGTTCAAGGAACATTGGTCTGTAAGGATGGCAAAGTTGTCCATCCACGCTTAACCGGTGAGGGGAGCTAATCATGGGTACAGATAAATTGGCTGCGAAAGCAGCAGAGGCCGCCTCATCAGGTGATCCGTTTATTTTCATGTTCACGGTTTTTGTTTTAGCCGTGTTCATTGGTTTTTTTGTGGTCTGGAGTGTGACGCCCGCGTTGCATTCGCCACTGATGAGTGTGACCAACGCAGTGTCATCTGTGATCATTGTTGGCGCGCTAATTGCGGCTGGTCCAGCAGATATGGGCTTTTCGAAAGTCATGGGCTTTGTTGCTGTGATTTTGGCCTCGGTCAATATTTTCGGTGGCTTCATTGTTACCAATCGAATGTTGGCGATGTTTAAGAAAAAGCCTAAGAAAGTGGAGGCCGCCAAATGAGTGAGTCACTTACAGGATTTGCCTATCTCGCCGCTGCTGTCTGCTTCATTTTAGCTCTGCGTGGCTTAAGTTCGCCGGAAAGTGCCCGCAGGGGTACCGCGCTTGGTGTTATTGGTATGGTCATCGCGATTGGAACGACGCTCGCTGATCCAACAGTTATGAGCTTCGAGTTGATTATTGCTGGTATCATTATCGGTGGTCTGATCGGTACAGTCGTTGCCCTCAAGATCGAGATGACAGCCTTACCGCAATTGGTGGCTGCTTTTCACTCACTCGTCGGCTTGGCTGCGGTCTTTGTTGCCGCGGCAGCGTTCTTCGCACCAGAAGCTTATGGTATTGGTGTGCTCGGTAACATCCAGGCTGCCAGCTTGATTGAGATGTCGTTGGGTGCAGCCATTGGTGCCATCACCTTCTCGGGTTCGCTGATCGCCTTTGGTAAGCTGCAAGGCGTCCTCAGCGGCTCGCCTTTGGTGTTCCCAGGCCAGCACGCGCTCAACGCTCTGCTGGGCATTGCGCTAGTTGCCGGCGTCGCTTGGTTGGTTCAAACGAATAGCGAGACGGCTTTCTGGGCTGTGGTTGTGCTTTCCATCATCATTGGCTTTACGATCATTTTGCCAATCGGTGGTGCCGATATGCCGGTCGTGGTCTCGATGCTGAATTCCTATTCAGGTTGGGCAGCGTGCGGCATTGGCTTTACGCTGAGCAACACGGCTTTGATCGTCACCGGTGCGCTTGTCGGCTCGTCGGGTGCGATCCTGAGCTACATCATGTGTAAAGGCATGAACCGTTCGATCTTCAATGTTCTATTGGGTGGTTTCGGCGGCGAAGTTGCCGGACCTGCGGCTGCCGGCGGCGGTGAAGCCAAAGCCGTTAAATCCGGTAGTGGCGATGATGCGGCCTTCATTATGAAGAACGCCAGCAAAGTCATTATTGTGCCGGGTTACGGCATGGCGGTTGCTCAAGCTCAGCATGCGCTGCGTGAGATGGGCGATCTTTTGAAAGCGGAGGGCGTCGATGTGTCCTATGCCATTCACCCCGTTGCGGGTCGGATGCCGGGCCACATGAACGTACTCTTGGCCGAAGCCAACGTGCCTTATGATGAGGTGTTTGAGCTGGAAGAGATCAACACTGAGTTCTCAACGGCAGATGTGGCTTTTGTAATTGGCGCGAACGATGTGACCAATCCAGCTGCTAAGACGGACCCAACCAGTGCCATCTATGGTATGCCGATCTTAGAGGTCGAGAATGCCGGCACGGTGCTGTTTATTAAACGCTCAATGGCATCAGGTTATGCCGGCGTCGACAATGAGTTGTTCTTCCGCGACAACACGATGATGCTGTTTTCCGATGCTAAGGCTATGACCGAAAGTATTGTTCAAGCTTTGGGTTAAATCACATTCGACGCAAACAAGAAGCGGCTCTCTTAGGAGGGCCGCTTTTTTTGTAGATCAGGATGGCTGTAACACGCATCTAGATCGAGATAGTTGGGCTGCAATACCCAATCCCTAAACAAAGCGTCTTGCTTGAAATGACTTTGGTGAAGGTCAAAGCCTGCCGCGCCGGAGTTTTGAAACAATTGTTCCAGCTCATCCGGCAGCTTGCTGTTTGGCTTTAAATATCCGCGCCCAATATTGGCGATCTCTGCCGGGCTAATGGTCTCGCCCACAAGCTCGATGATATCCGCTGGAGCGCGCTCGGGATGAGCCGCGGCCAAGCGCCGCATCAATACGTAGGATGTGACCAAGCCTTCACCAAATATCCATCGTTGAACTTCATCCGGGCTGGAGTTGCGGGCGGCAGGTAGGTGGTGCGCGACGGCCGCTTCCGGGTGGTAGAGGGCCTTTAAGCCCTGCTCAGCGACAATGCGGCCAACGCCGACGTCACCGTCACCAGTGAAATGGTAGAGCTCTCTCGGCATGCCGCCGGGGTGAAAACCACCCGCATCAATCATCGCTTGTCGGCGAATGAGGAAATTACTGCCCCATACAAAATCAGCGGGGATTTCTCTAATTTCAGATCCAAAATCAAGCATGCCCCAAAGCCCTGACCACACACCCAATTTATTCTCCAGCACCATATCGCTTTGCCAACTGGGCGGCTTTTGTTCGAACTCAGGTATTATTCTGCCGGTGGCAAGGCCGATGTCCGGGGAGGCAAAACTTTCAATTGCGGCTTTGGCCCAATTCGGTGTCGGCCGTACATCGTCGTCGATGAAAGCCAGGATGTCAGCTTGAGAGTCAAAGAGCGCCCGATGCCAACCCACCAATTGCCCGGGACGCGTATCAAATATATGCCTGAAATGGGGGAATATGTTTTCATACATTTGGCAGATCGTTAGCGTCGCATCCGTGGAGCCATTGTCAGCTACCAAGACCTCAATGTGATCAAAGTTGATATTTAGTTGCGCGAGTGCGTCGAGCGCTTTGGCGAGAGATTGGGCGCGATTTCGGGTCGCGATGATGATGCTGAGATCCATTGCCTAGGCTTGCCCGCTGGTAAACTCGGCCACAGCGCGGCGGACATCGTCGTCCAAGGGATGGCGAGCGGGCTGTTCTTTAAAATCAAATATCAAGACATGAGAGGCGCCCAAGAATTCATCTGTATGGCTGTAATTCGTGCGATTGAGCAATTGTAAATAAGCCTTATATAGATCGGCATAGGCGGCATCTGCGAGCACGAGTTTTGTCGATCCGGTATGAACCGGCCCATTGGCGGCAATAATCGCGACAGGTGCGAGGCGCCCGTCATTGTCGTCGCGGAAAAAATCGATAATACCTTCGGTCAGTGATGGGCAAATTGTATTGAAGAGATCATCGGCCAAGATGATGCCGCCGGCTGAAAGTACGGTGGCAGCCAAATTTAAATCATGGCGCACACCAGCTCTCGAGTGATCGCCATCGACGCTAAAGAGGCGGATCTCAGAGTCCTCAAATTCTTCTTTAATATCCTGCTCACCTAGATCCTGGCTGTTGGCGATGACGAGCTTAACCAAAGCAACGTCAATGTCATTGGCTTGTAGATTATTGATCAGGTTGTCGGGGCTGAACATACGCTGATCCTCAGCGGTTTTAATCCCCTGTATATCCGGCTGCGAATCGAAAACATCAATGGCAAAGACACTTTCACCCTGGCGTAGACTATGAGCTAAGAGGATCAGGAGCTTGCCATGGAAAACTCCAATCTCAGCTATGTTGCCGGTGATTTTTAGCTCATCCTGAATATCTAAAATTGAACAGATAACCGAGGCGGAGCCGGACAGCAGATAACCTTCAACATGCCGGGACCCTTCGGTCAGGTAATTTTCGAGTTTTTGCGGATTAAATAATTTCTGCATGATCGGTGCAGATTTTAACGAATTGGGGGGCCAAGGTCGATAGCGATTGTCGCAGATAACTGACCCAGACACGATAAAAGGTCCAGCAAAGGCCGGACCTTGATCTTATTCAAAACGATTTTTGAATGGGAAGTTCTAGAAGCCTTCGCGTTCGAGACGCTTGCGTTCTAACTTCCGAGCGCGACGGACGGCTTCTGCTTTTTCGCGGGCGCGGCGCTCAGACGGCTTTTCGTATGAACGGCGTAGTTTCATTTCCCGGAAAACACCTTCGCGCTGCATTTTCTTTTTCAGCGCCTTAAGGGCCTGGTCGACGTTATTATCACGGACTGTTACGTGCACGGGTTTGCTCACTCCTGTAGCAATATTCATTAAGGTCGCGGTTTCTAACACGCCAGTTATGGCTTGGGAAGGGGGGCTAACCTCAAAATCGGGATTTTTTAGCAAAAAATCAGCTTTTTTTCGCTAAATCGTTGGATATCCGTATTTTTTAGGTCATATTCCTCTCATGGCTATCTTAAAAATTGCCCGTATGGGACATCCTGTTTTGCATCAAGTTGCTGAAAATGTTGATGATCCGACAGATGTTGAAATCGCTGTTCTGGTCGAAGACATGCTTGAAACGCTGGATGATGCCGGCGGTATTGGGCTGGCGGCACCGCAAGTTCATGTCTCGAAACGTGTCATTATATTCTTTGTACCGCAAGGCCGGGAAAGCGAAGATGAAGAGGATATGCCGACGGATTTAACGATTATGGTTAACCCGATCATTGAGCCCTTGAGTGATGAGACCAATCTCGATTGGGAGGCCTGTTTGTCGGTGCCGGGTTTGATGGGAGCGGTTGAGCGTTTCTCACATATTAAATATTCTTGGACATCGCTTGAAGGTAAACTCGAAGAGCGTGAGGCCAAGGGATTCCACGCCCGGGCCGTGCAGCATGAATGCGATCATTTGGACGGCAAGCTCTATCCGATGCGGATGACAGATTTTACGACTTTTGGCTTTGTCGAGGAAACCAACCGAAATATCGCTTTGATGCGCAAAGGTCATGGTCGGGAAATAGATGATCATGTGATGGAGGAAGCTCAGTGAGCGGTAATCCCAACGATATCAAAGACCAACTCCTCATGGCGATGCTGCCGCATGTTCTGTTTGATGGTTGGAGCCAGGACACCCTGGCGGCCGCTTGCCAAGATCTGGGCCCGGATACGCCAGAGGCAAGCCTGGTATTCCCTGGCGGGATTCGTGATGTTGCGAAACATTTTGGCGACTATATGGACCGTGCCATGCTGGCTGAGTTGGCCAAGCTAAACATCGAGAAATTGCCAATTCGGGAGCGTATCGCTACGGGCGTTCGGACACGATTAATGCTATTGGCTCCGCACAGAGAGGCGATCCGTCGGCTTTTGACCTATTTGTCTTTGCCGGGCAATCAATTTACCGGGCTGCGGATTACCATGAAGACGGTGGATGCCATTTGGTACGCCGCTGGGGATACGGCAACCGATTTTAATTATTATACCAAGCGCGGATTGCTCGCCGGTGTCTATGGCTCGACGATCCTCTATTGGCTGTCGGACAATTCGGATGATTTTGTTGAGACGGATGCTTTCCTAGCGCGCCGCATCAATGAAGTGCTGCAAATCCCAAAACTTCAAAGCAAAATAACCAAGCGGTTAGAGCGGCTCACACGCCCGCTGCGTCGATTTAAACGACCCGCGTTTTAATCTACGGGGTCTTCGGCAACGCCTGCGGTTTGGTCGGCTCTAAATTTATCCAATGCATCGGCAACATCTTGATCACTGAGAGCGATAATGCTGGCGGCAAGCACTGCCGCATTGACCGCGCCTGCTTTGCCGACAGCCAAAGTGCCAACTGGAATACCGCCCGGCATTTGTGCCATGGCCAGTAGAGCATCCAGACCACCCATGACCTTGCCGTCCATCGGGACGCCGAGGACAGGTAGCGGTGTTAATGCCGCCGCAGCACCCGGTAGAGCGGCAGCCATGCCAGCGCCGGCGATCAATACCTTCAAGCCACGCTCGCGCGCTGATTCGGCATATTTGGTTAAGCGATCAGGTGTTCGATGCGCTGAAATAATTTTCGCCTCATGGGCAATGCCAAGTTTTTCGAGGGTCAAAGTAGTATGCTTCATGGTCGCCCAGTCGGACTGACTGCCCATAATAATACCAACAATCGGATTCGCTTCAGCCATCAATAAACTCCAGTTTTTCAGCCATTTCAGCTTAAGAAGGCGGCATTATAAGTGGCAAATTGACCAGTGCAAGGTATTGCCAGATTAAATTTTGTTCATGTTTAAAGAAAGTTAGCGACGCGCCTTTCCGTATACACAGTGGAAGCAAAATTTACCTGATCAAGCGATAGTGCTAGTTTAGTTTGCTGGCCCTGATTGAGTCGGCTCAAACGGGGAAGGTGGTATGGCTGATTTTGCCGATATTTCAGATCTAACGCGCATTCAGGAATTGGACACAAACAGCCAATCCGGTGGCCATCATACGAGCCCCTATTATCAACGCCTTGCGCTTCAAAAACAGGGGCAAAAGCCAGCCTCCCGGACGTCCAAGCAAATTAAAGATACTGCTTACGTCATGGGAATCCCGATCGAAGAGATCACGCCCCGCGTCCATGAAGCGATGACGCTTATCATGCACGAAATGGATTCGCTGCGGTGGGAATTGGAGACGACCAAAAAGCATGAAGCGTTTTTAATTGAAGCGCTCGATCATCACGAAATACTGCCGGTCGTTAGTCATCACGCGTTCTCGCAATATTTGATCCACGCCGCTGAGCATGTTGAGCGAACCAAAGAGCCGAGTTTTCTTCTGTTTTTAAAATTAATTGGCGTCGATGAGCTTTGGCACAAGGAAGGCCTCGGGCTACGCGATGGCTTTTTGCTTCATGCGGTGGAAATTATTAACAACTTTCTCGAAGAGGTCGACGTGGTGGGCGCATTGGATTACGGCGAGTTCGGTGTGATATTAAATCTCTATCAAATGGAAGCCGTAAAAACCAAGGCTGATGATTTAACAAATTTGCTGGAGAAATCTCCCTTTGTTGTTGAGGAAAATGAATATGCTGTTCAATCTTGCTGGGGGTTTTATGAAATCCTTGCCAATGCTGCTCCCGATCAGATGATTTTGGCGGCCAGTGAAGAGGCGCGAAAAACACTTTAATTTCTATGCGATGATGTCAGGAAATTGGTTGGCACTTAACTGGGCAATCTGATCTTTAAGCGCTAATTTCTCTTTTTTGATCCGTTGGAGTTTAATCTGGTCGAAATTGGGGGCCTCAGCGAGTTGCTCCGCCTCGATGTCGAGCTGTCGGTGTCGGTCTATCAACTCCTTGATCTTATTTGCGTATTCATCATTGCCCATGACATTTTTCTCGGCATAATTTGACACAATTAGATTGGTCCTGCTTTACAATATCAAAAAAGCGGACAAAATTGGAAAATTGATTCGTTCTTAAATTCTCAATCGTTAATTCGATAAAATTTGAACCAGGATTTAGAAAACATGTCAGACCAAAAGACACATAAGACAATCGGTGTTTTGACCAGCGGCGGGGATTGTGCCGGCCTAAATGCTGTCATCCGGGCGGTGGTTCATCGTGCTATCGAAGGCTATGGTTGGCGCGTCTTAGGGATCAATGACGGCACGCACGGCTTAATGGCTTCGCCGCCGAGATTTGAAGAACTTAGCCTCAGATTGTTCACCGGCAACATATTGCGGTTGGGCGGGACAATTCTCGGCACGACAAATAAAGGTGATCCATTTGATTTTCCGATGCCCGATGGTTCCAGGAAAGATCGCTCAGCTGAATTTGCCGCCGGTTTTAAGGAACTCGGTTTGGACGGGCTGATCGGTATTGGCGGTGACGGTAGTCTCGATATCTTGAGTCGACTTACCAAGTTGGCTGGAATTGATTTTATTGGCGTGCCGAAAACAATTGATAACGACGTACCTCTCACTGAGTTTGCGGTTGGATTTTCGACAGCGGTCAACACGGCTGTTGAAGCATTGGACCGCTTGCAGCCGACAGCGGCCAGCCACGAGCGGGTGATGATCCTGGAAGTAATGGGTCGTGATGCCGGACATATTGCCTTGAACGCCGGCATAGGTGGTGGCGCGGATGTTATCTTGATCCCTGAAATTCCCTACCGAATTGAGCCGATTGCCGCCAAGATCAAGACGTTACATGATCAAGGCCGCGACCATGCACTCGTGGTCTGCTCGGAAGCTGCTCATCCGGCTAATGGTAAAAAAGTCATGAGCGAGAGCAGTGATGGCAAAAAACACTATGGCGGTATCGGCCATGAATTAGGCGAGCAGATTACGCAAGCTACCGGGGCCGAAACCCGTGTCACGGTCTTGGGTCACATTCAACGGGGCGGAACTCCCAGCAGCCATGACCGTATCATTGCCTCGGCCTTTGGTGTCAGGGCTGTCGATTTGCTGGCCAAAGGAGAGAGTGCGCGCATGGTCGCCTGGCAACACCGCCAAGTGGTGGATCTGCCCTTGGATGAAGTCACCTCGCGGATTCGTAATGTTGATGTTACTGACACCCTGGTTCAGACAGCACGTGGTCTCGGCATTTCGCTGGGTGATTGAGGAACACAAATGAACATCTCTTCACCAACTCCCGCCAAGAACCCGTTTTGGGATTTTTCGCTCGAATTCTATGGCCGGGAAGGTGTGGCGGAGGCGTTTCTTTCGCTGCAAGATGAAATCGGCGCAGATGTAAATATCTTGCTCTATTGCTGTTGGATCGCTGCCGAAGGGGCCGGCGAAATAGAGCCGGCCGAATTGGCGGAGATTATTGCCGTGATTGAGCCCTGGCAAATCGGCGTGGTTCAAAGCTTGCGCCAGATCAGGCGGGATATGAAACATATGGAAGCGATTAGTCTTGGAGAACTTTCAGAACAGCTTCGCCAGGCAATCAAAAACTGTGAGCTTGAAGGCGAGCAGATTGAACAGTGGGTGCTCTATCAATCCGGTCAAAATGCATTCCCCGCCTCATCGTTGAGCCCTCAAGTAAGGGCGCAAAATGCCGAATCTAATTTGAATAATTATATTCGGATGGTTTATGGCGACCTTTCTGAAAAGGACCAAAAATTAATTCAATTTATTGGCCAAGAATCAGCGGCAGCAGTTTCATCATAAGCTTTTGATTTTAAAGTCCTAAATGATTATGTCGTGGAAAACGTGGGTGTTTTGCCATCAATTCTCGTAAGTTTTTGGGCTTTGCCCCCTAGATTTTTTATCCAGATAGGACTAGCTTTATCTAGTTAGGTGCTTTGAATTAGATGGAGATTTATCTATGAACGAGCAAGATCGCGTCTCAATGCTTAAAACTAAGCATACCGGCCTTGAAGAAGAAATCGTACTTGAAAACAAACACCCTCAACCTGACGAAGTCATCGTCGCCGATCTGAAACGGCAAAAACTTCGAATTAAAGATGAACTCGCAAGTATGAACGCGCTCTGAAGAGCGCCGAACACCAAAATTAACTAAGCAATATTACCCGATCCTAGATTTAAGGAGGGATGCGTGCGCTAGTCTTTGGTAGTGTCGGGCGTTGCTTCTTGGGTGTCGCCTGTACTTTCTTCTGTACTTTCTTCTGGGCTTTTTTCTGGGCTTTCTTCAGCTTCCACGTCACTTGAGCTCGGGGCAGGGCCAAACACATCTGCACTGCTGATTTGAGGCTCTTCTTCTTTTGTGCTTGGTGCTGTGGCACTGCCAAACACATCTTCGGCCGTCGGTGCGGCTTCCGGCTGAAGGGCAGGCCGTTCAGGCATTGGTGCCATTTCGTGGGCAGGCTCCGATGCGGCGATCGGTGGCAATGGTTGGGCCGGCGTGTGGGTCGTGCCGGCACGGGCGCGAGCGATGGCGATCATTTTTTCCAGATCAGGCGCCGCACAAAGACCGAGATAAACCGGACTCTGCGGCTTAATGGTCGCAGAATTACGGTGGGTTTTATCGCGAATAGCATTAATGGTCGGCTTGGTTGTGCCAATCAAACGGCTGATTTGGGCGTCGCTCAGTTCCGGATAACTCCGCAGTAACCAGGCAATCGCATCGGGACGATCCTGGCGTTTGGAAATAGGGGTATAGCGCGCACCTTTTTGCCGAACCTTTGGCATCGGTACGGTAGGCTTTGCCATATCCATACGGCCTGCTGTATCAGCTTCACAGCGAACAATTTCTTCTTTGTTTAATTGACCGTTCGCTGTCGGGTCGAGCCCCTGCATTCCGGGTGCTACTTCACCATCAGCAATTGCTTGCACCTCAAGGTTATGCAGGCCGCAAAAATCTGCAATCTGATCAAACGTAAGTGCTGTATTATCAACAAGCCAAACGGCAGTTGCCTTCGGCATAAGTGGCGTCGCCATCTTCCATTTCCCTATATTCAAAGTTGCGGGGGTTGTTCGGGTTGCTTAAGCTGTAAAACCCAAGTGCATGTCCGGGAATATAGGCTTGCCTTAATGCCGCGTCAAACCATGCAATGAAAAAAATTGTAAAATAATCGCTAAAAATGGTTGTTATTTTGGCTCTATGATGAAGAATTTGCCAGATGAGGCGATATCAATCGGGCGAGGAGGCTGGTTATGGATACCGATGATCTAGAACCAATCGTAAAAAAAGTTGAGATTAGAGATCTGGAAGTTATGTCAATCGAGGCACTTGGTGAGTATATCGACGAACTCCAACTCGAAATAAAGCGTGTAGAAACAGAGATTGAAACGAAGAAAGAAGCGCGCCAGGGGGCTGAGAGCGTTTTCAAGTAAAATCCTGTTTAGATTTTATTCTTATATTGCATATCCGTATGGAGAATATGTTTTGTCAGCCATTCATTTAGAAACTCGGCGATCGTTTCAGTGAGATGAAAAGCAGAGTCAGGCTCTGACCCAAAAGTCGATTTTAAGTTTCCCAACCACGTAGTGAAGTTATCATGTTCCAGCTTGTGTTCACCTAGGCTGGGGTAGTCAGCTTCTTTCATGGCCATTTCTTCGCGACTGAAATGGACCTGTACATAGATTTCAAGCTGCTGCAGGACCCACTGAATATCATCTTCGCTGCTATTTGCATCAGATAATCTGTTGATAAGAGAGATTAGGTTTTGGTGATCAGCGTCAAAAACGGCGTCGCCGACACTGAATTCCTCTTTCCACTGCAGTTGAGCCATATTAATTAAGGTCCGGTTGAATTTGTTTTATTTTAAGGGGGTAATTTGTCTTGTCATAAGGGCTACATATATTTGCCATTCACCGCCTTAACTGCAGTCAATTTGGGTGCGAAGCACGAAAGTGTTAACGAAGTTTTAACAGGCCTGTGTTACTTGGTAAGGCGTTACAGGTTCCCTTTGCTTACGTGAAGACCTGTAACACCTCCCTGTTAAACTTGCGCCGTTCTCATTTGAGGACGGCGTCTTTTTCATTTATATAGATGAATTAGAGTTCTTTTTTCTTGGGATTCACCCACTTAATTACCACCTATAGACCAATGCTTCCTGCGCCGATTGGCGGAGGAGCAAATTGATCGAAGAATAAAATG
>Ga0233428_1000439_pt1 | contig 58835 bp, 50 predicted proteins | sample SI_118_April2016_4_FD_179890 | JGI IMG/M metagenome (GOLD analysis project Ga0233428, IMG submission 179890) | Seawater microbial communities from Saanich Inlet, British Columbia, Canada - SI_118_April2016_120_MG | ecosystem: Environmental > Aquatic > Marine > Inlet | place: Canada: British... | reverse complement strand
GAAGCCGATGCGGCAGCGCTCAGGCTGCGTTACAACGATGCTAAAACCTATAACCGTCAGCGTCCGATGGGCGGTAATAGCGCTGAGCTGTTTGATATTGCCGAACAAGCCCGCGTCGAAGCCTTGGGCTCCCGCGTGCTGGCCGGTGTTGCACAAAATCTTGGCGACTATCACGAAGCTCGTTGCAAAGACAAAGGCTATCATCTCGTCACTGAGCGCGAAGAATCGCAAATCGCAGATGCTGTTGGCATGTTGCTGCGGGAAAAACTGACCGGCACGCCATCGCCCGACTCCGCTCAGCCTTTGATGGATACCTGGCGGTCCTGGCTTGAAGATAAAGCCGGCAAGAGAATTAACGAACTCAAAAACTGCCTGCACGACCAGGAAGAGTTTGGCGAAACCATCCGCCATATCCTGGAAGACCTTGATCTACCGGCAGAATCCGAAGGCGAAGGTGAAGGTGAGCAAGGCGAAGAAGACAATCAAGATAGTTCTGAAAACGAAGATCAACAAGATAGCGCCGAAGCCGAACAAGACGGCGAGCAAGATGAGAGCGACAGCGAAGACATGGACTTTGATGGCCTCGACCCTGATGCCCTCGAAGACATGGAGGACATGGCAGACGATGCCGATGACACCGAGGAAGACCCCTCTTCAACGATGCGCGGCCAGCCTCAGCATCCGGATTTTCCGGATGGTAAAGTTGAAACCTATCGCGCCTTCACCATGGCGCATGATGAAACCATTATTGCCGAAGAACTGTGCGAGCCCGAAGAGCTAACTCGCTTGCGGGCGCAGTTGGACCAACAGCTTTCCCACATGCAAGGTGTGGTCTCCAGGCTCGCCAACCGCTTGCAGCGCAAACTCATGGCGCAACAGCAACGCTGGTGGGAGTTCGATCTTGAAGAAGGCATTTTGGACGCCGGGCGCTTGTCGAGGGTTGTGACCGACCCGCATCATCCACTGTCTTACAAAGTCGAGAACGAAAGTAATTTCAGAGATACCGTAGTAACTCTACTGATCGATAATTCAGGCTCAATGCGGGGCCGGCCAATCTCGGTGGCCGCGATGAGTGCGGACATTATCTCAAGAACGCTTGAGCGCTGCGCCGTCAAAGTCGAAGTGCTGGGCTTTACGACCCGCGCCTGGAAAGGTGGCCAGGCCCGTGAAGAATGGGTCACTGCCGGTAAACCTGCTAATCCCGGGCGCCTTAACGATCTTCGTCACATTATATATAAAGGTGCTGATGCACCGTGGCGCCGCGCGCGCAAAAACCTCGGTCTGATGCTGCGCGAAGGCCTGCTCAAGGAAAACATCGATGGCGAGGCTTTACTGTGGGCCTATAACCGCCTGATTGGCCGGCCCGAACAGCGCCGTATTCTGATGGTGATCTCGGATGGTGCGCCGGTTGACGATGCGACCCTATCGGTTAATCCCGGCAATTATCTCGAGCGCCATCTGCGTGACGTGATCGACTATATTGAGAAATTTACCCCAATTGAGCTCACCGCCATCGGTATTGGCCATGACGTCACCCGCTACTACCGCCGCGCTGTGACGATTAACGATGCTGAGGAGTTGGGTGGCACCATGATGCAGAACCTGACCGAGTTGTTCGACGAAGAATCAGCCCGCAACAAAACCAAACGCAAAACCCACTAATAGGTTCCTCGAACCTTTTAGATTTAATGCGTAATTTCTATATTGGAGCGGCGCAGGCGGTAAGCCAGTAGCGCACCCAAGCCTGCCATCCCGGCAACAAAGAAATAGGCTTTTCCGCCAAAGCTGCCGTAGAGGTGGCCGGATGCCATCACCATGAGCCCCATCGCCGCCCCCATCACAATGGCTGAATTGAGACTGAGCGCGGTCGCTGACAACTCGTCCGGTACTTTGTCGCTGATGAATTGAATAACGCCCAGATGCGTCGCACCAAAGGTCAGGCCGTGCAGGGCTTGTAGCACAAACAAGACCGGCAAACTGTCATCAAGCCCGGTGCCGATCCAGCGCAGGATACCGGCGAGCCCGCCAATTATGATTAGCCGCATCGGCCCCGAGCGCCTGAGCACGGCGGCGCCAAAAATAAAGAGGATAATCTCGGCAACCACCCCTTCTGCCCACAGCACGCCGATTACGGTGTCGGAGATGCCGGCCCGCTGCCAATGGATCGTGCCAAAACCATAATAAACCGCATGGCTGGCTTGGATGAGTGCGGCGGCGATCAGCACCTGGAGGAAGGCTTTGTTGCGCAGCAAAGGCGCGATTGGAAAGCCTTTGCCGCTTGCTTTGCCGGCCCGCGTATTTGGCAGGAAAAGCGCCACTCCAACCATGAGCACGACCATGGCGTAAATTAAAATCATAATGGCATCCGGGGAGTAGTCGGCCAGCACCTTACCGCCGCCAACTGCCGTCACGATAAAAGTAAGCGAGCCCCAGAGCCGCACCCGGCCATATTCAAAGCCGCCCCCATTAGCCTTGCCCTGCTTGGCCGTCAGGACCGTCAGGCTTTCGCCCAAGGGCTGCGTTGCTCCCCAGCACGAGCTGAAAAGAATGGTAACCAGTAAAATCGGCCAAAAACTATGGGCCACAGCATAAAAAGAGAAAAACAGGACGGCCAGAACCGCAAGAATAATAATAATGGGTTTCCGGGTCCCTCGCCGGTCTGCAATATGCGCGATGATCGGATTTGAAAACACCCGCACAAAGGTTGCCATACCGATAACGATGCCGATATTCGCCGCGGTCAGCCCCTTGGCTTCAAGCCAAACCGGAAAAAACGGCAACATAAAGCCACCCATAGCAAAATAAGCGGCATAGAAAAGCGAGAGGCGGAAGGCGTTCATGGTGGCGCTAATCTATCCCGCTGCGTGAAAGGGAACAAACATCTTTGGCTATGAAACACCGATACGCGGCTCGCCACCATCAGCAGAAGTACTTGGACCAAAAGCGCGATTGAGCACAGCAGTGGAATCAGTGGCTATGCCGATCGCCTCGCTCAATAGAGCCAAAATCTTCATATTATTATCCATCACGTGAAGCGCTTCACCACGATGGTCGTCAACGACCTTGCCACATCGCTCCAGCATATCTCTTCGAATGGCGAGCAAGATATCTTCCAGCTTGTAGCCTTCGGTATTTTCGTCAGTGATCAGAAACTTCGTCATGTTAACCTCCATATGAGGTGAGTTGCATCCCAGCACCGCGCTGGGATCTAAACTCTGGAACCTGACCGGCGAGCTCGCATACGCTCCAGCGCGGCCTTGTGGTTAACATTTTTTGGCGGAACAAAAACGTTTTCGCCAATCACCTATACACTACATATTCGTTGTTACATCGTAATGAATTTAATATGAATAGATGTAACATCAGGACTCACCCACAAAAAAACCCGCCAAATTGGCGGGCTTCTTTGCAGTGGTATTAGGAAGAACTTAAGCGGCTTTAGCGGCCTTTTTTGCTTGGGCTTTCTTAATACGATTTTTGAGCTTCAATGCTTCAGGGGCCAGCTTCAAATTGCTGGTGGTCAGCAAATAAGCATCCAGGCCACCTTTGTGCTCAATCGAGCGCAACGCATCAGCCGTAATTTTCAGGGGAACCTTGCCTATGGTATCTGAGAACAAAGTCATTTTTTGTACGTTCGGCAAATAACGGCGACGCGTCTTATTATGCGCGTGGCTAACATTATTTCCGGTCTGAACACCTTTTCCGGTGACATCGCAACGGCGTGCCATGGGCTTAATCCTTTTATCTTAAATAAATAAACGAGGCCTTTCGTAGATGCCCCGTTCTGGAGGCCGCTTTTTACGGCCCTATCGCCCTATAGTCAAGAGGTTTTGAGGTAAATAAGTTTGCTAGAAAGACCGCCACGGAAATCCGGCCAATGACGTTAATTTATGCCACTTCTATCCAGGTCATCATGCCGCTTGAGACATGTTCCAGCATATGACAGTGCAGCAGCCATTTTCCCGGATTATCGGCAACAAAAGCGATGGTCGCTGTTTCCTCACGGTCCATCAACAACGTGTCCCGCAGCGGACCAAACCGGCCATTTTCCGCTAACTTTCGAAAATGAAAGCCATGCAGATGCATCGCATGCGGCCAAGACGTGTCATTTTTAATTTCTATATGCAACGTCTCACCACGAGCAGCCGAAATCAAAGGTTTTTCCGGCATCTCGACCTGGCCATTAAAAGCCCATACTTTGCCAGCGTTCACTAATTCCCGCATACCGACCCTTTTGCCCCCCAAAAAAGCGCCGCGCATCTGCCCCATGGCGCCGCCTTCCATGTGCAGGAAAACTTTACGTGCTTGCGCCGCAGAATCAATTTCGGGGATTGGATTTCGAGCCAAGGGTTTGGGTGTCGGCAAAGGAGCCGGCCTGGCTTTGCCATCGACAGAAAATACCGCCAAGGTATGGTCGCCATTGCGGCCCGGCATATACAACACCCCTTCCGTTCCTTCCTCGGCCGTCACATCGACAATAAGATCAATGCGTTGCGCTGGCGCTAAACTCAGGCGATCAAGGGGCTTAGATTCTTCAAAAGGCGTTTCGATCGGTTGACCATCCAAGGCAACAACCCAGCCTTCCAGCCCATTGAGCAGAAGAGAAAAAATCCGCGCATTTGACGTATTGATCAAACGCAATCGCAGTCGTTCATTTTGCTTAACCGGTTTTTGGTACCGCGCATTACCGTTTACCGTGATCCAATTGCCAAGACGCCCGCCATGGGACCAATCCATCATCGCACCAAAACTGTCATCGATTTGGCCGCTCTGACCCAGCCGCCAGTCATCTATCATCAGCACTTCATCTTGGTCGACTTCTGGGGGAGATTTTTCCTCGACAATCAGCGCGCCATATAACCCACGCGCCATTTGCTCTGATGTTTTGTTATGGGGGTGGTACCAAAAAGTCCCGGCATCAGGAGCAACAAACTCATAGCGGAACTGCCCTTTTGACGGCACGAGCGCCTGCGTCAAATCCGGCACGCCATCCATTTTATTGTCAATTCTGATGCCATGCCAGTGAACGGTGGAGGCCTGCGGCAAGTCATTGATGAAATTGCAGACCAGTTTTTCACCCTGCCTTACTCTCAAGGTTGGCCCCGGAGCCATACCGCCATATCCCCAAATAGGCGTCTTAGGATATTTTTCCGGCAACAGTTGGGTCGCTCCAGTGATGGCCTGCAAGTCAATCGTCTGCGGATTATTTAGAGCGGCCTTGGCGACAGGTAGGTGCATAATTGCGGCTGAAGCGCCTGCCCCAAAGACAAATTGTCGACGTGTAATGTTCATGCTGATGTTCCGGAAGGTATTGTAAAAATGTTTGTTGATTCATTGGCCGACTATGAAGGTTACAGCTCCGGGAAGGTCAATTGATTTCTAGGGCCGCCCAAGAACGAGCATGCTCAATATCTTAAACTTTTCCGAAATGCTCAGCGACGGACCAGACTCCAATCGCGATAAAGCCGATACCGGCGATCAAATTAAGTGGCAGCATATCGATATAACGGGTGGCAAGACTGCCCAGCAAGACGGCGATGGCCGTGGTTGCCACTAAGGCCGCTGATGCTGCCAGAAAGACCATAAACGGGTTTAGATTTTTATCGCTGGCGAAAAGCAGCGTCGCCAATTGGGTTTTATCCCCCATCTCGGCAATAAAAACGACGGCAAATACCGAAGCAAGTTTAAGCATCAGCTTTTATCCCATTTTAGTTTGCAGGTTCTCATCTAGTTTACCGAGAAGCTGCTAGGATGTCAGCCGGGTTTGGTTCGGCGGGGTGTGCCCCCTACTCACAATTTAATGTTTCGGCCAAAATATTGATGGCCGAAACATTAAGAGACAAGCTAACCAATAATCGCGTTCAGCGTTGAACTCGGGCGCATCGCTGCGCTGACTTTTTCTTGCGGGGCATGATAATAGCCGCCAAGATCAACATCATCTCCTTGAGCGGCCAATAACTCCTCGACAATTTTATCTTCATTTGAAGCAAGCTGCTCGGCAAATGGTGCAAAGTGAGCTTTTAAATCCGCATCATCTTCCTGGGCAGCAAGTGCTTCGGCCCAATATTTCGCGATGTAGAAATGGCTGCCTCTATTGTCGATTTCATTAACTTTCCGGCTTGGTGATTTGTTATTATCCAAGACTTGCTCAATCGCTTGATCAAGGGTTTTTGCTAAGACGAGCGCTTTGGCGTTGTTTTTCGTTTCACTGAGAAACTCAAGCGACGCGCCTAAGGCACAGAATTCACCGAGTGAATCCCAACGCAAGTGTCCTTCTTCGACAAGCTGCTGAACGTGCTTCGGGGCTGAGCCGCCGGCACCCGTTTCAAACAATCCACCACCATTGAGCAGAGGGACGATCGACAGCATTTTTGCGCTGGTACCAACCTCCATAATCGGGAAGAGATCGGTGAGATAATCTCTGAGCACGTTGCCGGTAACCGAAATGGTATCCTCACCATTTTTCACGCGCTCCAACGAAAACTGCGTCGCATCAACGGGCGACATGATCCGAATATCAAGGCCGTCGGTATCATGCTCAGGCAAATATTTATCGATCTTCTTAATGAGTTCGGCATCGTGGGCTCGGTCTTTATTCAGCCAGACAATGGCTGGCACGCCGGTTGCGCGCGCGCGGCTAACACCAAGTTTGACCCAGTTCTGAATAGGCGCATCCTTGGTTTGGCACATCCGCCAAATATCATTTTCTTCAACATTATGCTCGATAAGTGTCGTTCCAGCCGCATCAACAACTCGAATTACACCATTGCCGGGCGCTTTGAAGGTTTGGGGGTGAGAGCCATATTCTTCCGCTTTCTGGGCCATAAGACCGACATTGGAAACACTACCCATTTCCGATGGATTGAACGCACCATGTTCTTTACAGAAATCCATCGTTGTACCAAACACGCCAGCATAGCTGCTATCTGGAATAACGCATTTTGTATCATTTTCTTTGCCATCAGGTCCCCAGGCTTTGCCGCCAGCCCGGATCAGGGCAGGTAGCGACGCGTCAATGATGACATCACTGGAAACATGAAGATTGGTAAGGCCGCGATCTGAATTTACCATATAGAGGTCAGGCTGCGCCTTCATGCAGGCTGCAATATCAGCTTCGATCTCGGCTTTTTTATCAGATGGAAGTGTGCTGACTTTAGCCATAAGATCGCCAATACCGAGATCAGGGTTAACGGAGAGTTTGGCAAATGTATCGGCGTGCTTTTCAAACACATCATTCAAATAGGCGGAAACGGCATGACCAAAGATGATGGGATCCGATATCTTCATCATTGTCGCTTTGACATGGAGAGAAAACAGCACACCTTGATCGTTAGCGTCTTTGATTTCGGCATCGAGGAAAGACCTGAGGGCCTTAACGCTCATCATCGTGCCATCAATGACGTCACCTTCGTCAAGTTGATGATCCGCTTTTAAGACCGTTGCGCTACCGTCAGCGCCAACAAACTCGATTTTTGCCTTACCAACGGACGGACCTGAGACTGTCACAGATTTTTCATTTGAGCAGAAATCTCCGCTGCTCATTGTCGATACATGGGTTTTGGAATCGGCTGCCCAATCGCCCATGCTGTGCGGGTTCTTTTTTGCGAACTCTTTAACTGCTTTTGGCGCGCGCCTGTCAGAGTTTCCTTCGCGGAGAACCGGGTTCACGGCACTACCAAGGACCTTGCCATAGGTTTCCCGGATGGCTTTTTCTTCATCGTTGGACGGATTCTCAGGATATTTTGGAATGTCGTAACCTTTGAGCCGCAACTCGGAAATGGCGAGCATAAGTTGTGGCACGGAGGCGCTGATATTTGGCAGCTTAATGACGTTTGCATCGGGCTCTTTAACGAGATCGCCAAGAATAGCTAGATCGTCACTTTGTTTTTGATCATCGGAGAGCCTTTCCGAGAAGTTCGCGATAATCCGCCCGGCGAGCGAAATATCTCTGGTGCCAACGGAAATCCCAGCTGGTTTCGTGAAGGCCTTAATGATCGGCAAAAAGGATGCGCTGGCGAGCTCAGGTGCTTCGTCAACTTTTGTGTAAATGATATCTGGTTTAGTACTGGATTGGTCGGTCATGATGACTACACTCCTAAATTGGTCTATCGGCCAAGAAAAGCGATGTTTCAGTTGCTATATCGGCGAGAACTGATTCCGCTCATTCGTCAGCTGAAGAATGAAAGTTTGCGTGCCACACACAACCACACAGGGCTTTTTTAGCGGTAGCCGCTTTAATCTTACTTCATTAAATTTGGGTCCGGCGAGGTGTGCCCCAATCACGTCTTATTCGTCTCGGCCATGATATCCAGACGGGCCGGAACATAAGGGGCAAGAGCCCGATTGGCAAGGTTTTATAAATGGCTCTCCAGCACAATTTGGTGAGGCTCGGGGCGTCGGCAATGGCTTCAAATATTGCCTCAACATTATCAACTATTGAAAACATATCGAGAGCCTCCATAATCTCATTTTTAAGTCTGCTCTACTCCTAAAAGCAGACATTGGGCATATTTGGCTATTTATGTTAATACCAATTATGATTAATTTTCGAAATATACTTAAAGCGGTAACGTGCTCAGTATTTTTGACGCCCATTTTTACGGATATTGCTTTAGCTCAGTCAGTCTCCTTAACCATTGTTTATCCCAATGAAAAAAATGCCTTTCATGATGCTGCGGCCGATATTGTGCGTAGCGCATACAAGGAACTAGGTATTCGGATTGCCTATAAGACATATCCCGCCGAACGAGCTTTGATGCTATCGAACAATGGCACCGCCGATGGGGAACTGGTGCGAATAAAGGGAATTGAAAAAAAATACCCCAACCTGATACGTGTGCCGGTTAGTCACGTGACGGCTGAGCAAATGGCCTTTGCCACGAATCCACAAATTAAAATATCAGGTTGGCCGATCTTAAAATCTTATCGAATTGTTTTTCATCGCGGTTATAAAGTCGCTGAGATCAATACTGTGGGCATGAATCGTTTCATCGTATCAAATGACGAAGCCGCGTTGAAAATGGTTTCGAAAGAAAGGATGGATATTGCCATTGCCAATCGTTTTTCGGGCCAGAACACGATAAAAGGCCTTAATCTTAAAAATGTTAAGATGCTGACACCCCCTATTCAAAGCGATCCTCTTTACCACTACCTAAATAATAAGCACCGATCCCTAGTACCTGCTATTACAAAGATTATGGAACGTATGAAATTGGATGGCCGTATGAAAAATATTTTATCGAAACATAAAGTGCCAAAACCCTTCGGATCTAATTAGAGAATTTGACGACAAACAATTTGTGTTCGAACTGTTCCGCTTCAGGATAAAGCCCGATATCAAACGTGACCGAACTGGCGTCCGCTTTGCACCGGAGAGCTGACATTATCCCGGAAAGGCAAAAGAGTCTGCTTTTGACCCCAAGCCGACATGCTACCGGGCAGAGAAAATATTAGCCAAGAGTTCAAACTCATTAATCCTAGGCGATGACGACCGCCAGACAAGCCCGATTTGTCGCGACGCCTTATCCGCCAGAGAAACAAGCTTAATTTTTGTTCCGGCAAGTATGTCTGCCTCAATGGCAATGCGCGGCAGGAGTGTCACACCTAGTCCAGCCGAAACCATCTGCACCAAGGTATGTAGGCTGGTTGCTTCGAACTGGGTGCGAATATAGGTCTCATGAATTTGGCATGCGTCGAGGGCATGACCACGAAGGCAATGGCCTTCTTCCAACAGTAAGAGGGGCTTATCGCTGAGGTCGCTAACAGCTATCTCTCGTTGATCGGCCAACGGATGGCCCGAGTTACATGCGAAACGGAATTCGTCTTCAAATAAAATCCGGGTTGTTAAATCCTCGGTGTCAAATGGCAACGCGATTAAGGCTAGGTCGATATCGCCAGCACGCAATTGGGTGAGCAGAACAGCCGTCATTTCTTCGCGCAGATAGAGACGTAAATCGGGATAGGATACATTCAGATCTGGTAATATTTTCGGCAGTAAAAAGGGGCCAATCGTTGGGATAACGCCGAGTTTCATTTCTCCCGCCAGCGGTTCACGATGTGCGGCTGCAAACTCCATGATGTCCTCAGCATCCCTCAGAAGCCGCTGTGCCCGCCCAGCAATTTCTATCCCAATTGAGGTCATCAACACCGTGCGTTTGGTGCGCTCAGCCACAGTAACACCAAGCACTGCTTCCAGGTCGCGGATACCCGCACTCAAGGTCGAAGGCGTGACGCTGCAACGGTCAGACGCATGGCCAAAATGCTGGGTTCCAGCCAATGATACGAGGTATTCCAACTGTTTAAGACTGGGTAGCAGTTTCATTATTCATTCTTTCCAATAAATCGGTTTTTACGAATTATATACTGATTTTATATCGTTTCACAGATTTATTATTATCTCCTATCTTCCTGCCATTGCCGGTCAGTCAGACGGGTTCAACCGAAAAGGAGATAACAATGATTAAGAACATTCCCATCAGTGTCGATGATCTAAGCCGTCTCGCCATAGCGGCCGGATGGCCAGTCTATTAGTGAACCGCCAAACAATTACACCCATTTCAATCAATTTAAATTAGGAAAAATACAATGAGTAAATGTCCAATTATGACCGCCACGAACGGTAGTCCAATACCTGACAATCAGAATAGTTTGACGGCGGGTCCACGCGGTCCACTGTTAGCTCAAGATTGGCAATTATTTGAAAAGCACGCATCTTTTAATCGTGAGCGCATTCCTGAACGCGTCGTTCACGCCAAAGGCTCAGGAGCTTACGGGAAACTCACGATTACGAGTGATATTTCGAAATATACCAAAGCAAAAGTCTTTGAGGTCGGAAAAGAAACTGAATGTTTTCTGCGCTTCTCCACCGTTGCCGGTGAAAAAGGTGCCGCCGATGCAGAACGGGACGTGCGTGGTTTTGCGGTAAAGTTCTATACCGAAGAGGGCAACTGGGACATCGTCGGCAATAACACACCCGTGTTCTTTATCCGTGATCCCTATAAATTCATGGATTTTATTCACAGCCAAAAGCGCGATCCAAAAACAAATCTTCGCTCCGGTACGGCGCAGTGGGACTTTTGGTCGCAATCGCCGGAAGCATTGCATCAGATTACAATTTTGATGTCAGATCGTGGACAACCCGCAACCTATCGTCATATGAATGGTTATGGCTCACATACCTATAGTTTGATCAATGATGAAGGCGAGCGGTATTGGGTGAAATTCCACTTCAAGACTGAACAGGGACATAAGACCAACACGAATGATCAAGTAGCAGAGATCATTGGGAGTGATCGAGAGAGCCACCAGGAAGATCTCTTTAATGCAATTGAGAGCGGTGAATTTCCAAAATGGAAGTTAAAGGTCCAAATCATGTCGGAAGAAGAAGCGGAGAAAACATCATACAACCCCTTCGACTTGACCAAAGTCTGGCCGCATAGCGAGTTTCCATTAATTGAAGTTGGGACTTTGGAGCTTAACCGTAATCCCGAAAACTATTTTGCTGAAGTCGAGCAAGCCGCCTTTACACCGGCCAACATGGTGCCAGGCATTGGTCACAGTCCAGACAAAGTATTGCAAATGCGTATCTTGTCTTACGGTGATGCTCAACGCTATCGGATCGGCGCAAATCACCAGCATTTGCCCGTGAATGCCGCTCGGTGTCCTGTACACAACTATCAACGGGACGGCGCCATGCGGTTTGATGGCAACGGTGGAGGGTCGGTAAACTACGAGCCCAACAGTTTTGACGGGCCTATAGAAGATGCATCTGCCAAAGAACCTCCAATTAAAATATCAGGTGATGCCGATCGTTATGATCACCGTGATGGCAATGATGATTTTACTCAAGCAGGCGATTTGTTCAGAATAATGTCTAAAGATGAGCAAAACCGCCTGATGGACACTATCGCCGGGGCAATAGCTGGGGTTCCAGCTGAAATCGCAAATCGGCAAATTGAGTATTTTATGAAGGCTGATGTCGATTATGGACTAGGCATTGCAAATCGGTTGGACGTTTCATAGTCGTCTCCCTCCGCCGTATAGTAACATGTACTGCCGCTGCACTTTGCCAAAAACTCCGTGCAGCGGCAGCAAATTTAATAGTGCTTTTGATATTTAGAATAGGAGAAATCTGATGCGTAAATGGTTGTTAGTTGTCGCAATAGTCTGGATTGTTGGATTTGTTATGGGTAATGCCTTCTGGTATTTGGCAAGTCCTCTTTGGATCGACAGAGTTGTTTCTGAACAAGTACCCGATTCAGGTCAGTTTACGGCACTCAAGACCGGCACGTTCAAAAATGCCGATGGCGCCCATCACGGTCAGGGAACCGCGACGATCACCGAAACCAGAGCCGGGCAGAAAAAGGTCTCATTTACGGGTTTTGAGGTGACAAATGGGCCGGACTTGAAAGTCTACGCTGTGGAAAGCAGTAACATCACAGATTCAAACAGTGTGCTCCAAAGCCGACGTCTAAACCTCGGCACGTTGAAGGGTAACATCGGCAACCAAAACTACGCGCTACCCGCCGATCTAGACTTCACAGTTGGGGCAATCGTTATTTGGTGCGAACAGTTTTCAGTGTTGTTCAGTGCAGCCACTCTAAAATAAGGATCCCACTCCTATACGCTCAGAATTGAACACTAAGCGCAGAAGACCATGCTTTGGCTCCTAAAGATGGCTTTCCAGGACAATCGGGTCGGGCTCGGGGGCATCGGCAATGGCGTCGAAAACACCATCGACGCTATCGACGATGGTGAATAGATCCAAGGCTTTCGGATGAGCAAAGCCACCTTTGACAATGTCGTCAAAAAGCACTTTGAGCGATTTCCAATACCCGTCGACATCCAAAATAACAATTGGTCGATCATGCACCTGAAGTTGCTTCCAGGTGATGATTTCCATGCATTCATCCAAGGTTCCGAGACCGCCAGGCAAAATGACAAAGGCATCCGATTTAGTGAACATAATATGTTTGCGCTCATGCATGCTTTCCACGGTGATGAGCTCGGTAACGCCCTGATGGGCAACTTCTAGATCGTTAAGAAAATGGGGAATAACGCCGGTAACAGTGCCCCCGCTGGTCAAAACATGGTCAGCTATTTCACCCATAATGCCGATACGCCCGCCGCCAAAAACCAATCCGATGCCGCGCTCAGCCATGGCTAAGCCAAGCTCGCGTGCAGCAATGACATATTGAGGCGAGTTGCCAACTTTCGAGCCACAATAAACAGCAATTGATTTGATGTGTTCCATAAATTAATTTCCTAAAAGATACCTGAGTCAGTTTAGCGCCACACTCAATGTTTGTCCCTCAGTTTGTTTCGTAGAAAATCCTATTAGGACTTATATTAATTGCCAAATATCTCTTTTGACTTAGGGCGAATCGGGCTAGGCCTAGTTCATGTCATTATTTTTCACGACACCCATCGTGCAGGTTCTGCTGATACCATTCTTGGGCACCATTGTGCTCATCGGATTAATCCGCCTGATTGACCGGAAGAGTTTCGGCATTAGCACCGCCAATGCAACCGTTGGAGCGGGCTTTGCCTGGGTTTGTGCGCTTATTTTAGGCACGCCTGATTTTCCACCCGCCTTCAACAGCGGTGCCATCCTATCTGCGACCGTCTGCCTGTTAGGCATCGGCATGGCCCTTGATTTAGGATTAAAAGACACTACAAAATTCGGCCGCTTCATCGAGACCACAGCCTTTATATTGAGCGGCATCGGCATTGCCGCCTGGATGAGAGGCGGCATCGATTTTTGGGCGATTCCAATTCTGCTGTGCTGGGGCGTCGTTGTGTTCGGTCTGCAACGCGTCGGCACGGCCCGCGAATTTGGCTCTGGCGATGGAGCCCTATTGCTCGCACTCGCTTCCATTGGGCTGGGCCTCATCGCCTGGATCAGCGATATCGCCATTGACCGCGATCTGGCTTTTGGTCTAAGTGCGACATCGCTTGGCTTTTTGCTTTGGAACTTGCCAAAGCCCCGTTTATTTTTTGGCCGATCAATCCTGCTTGCCGGGGGTGGCGGCCTTTACATGATTGCGCTCCGCCTGATCGAGCAAGCACCGCCGCTCCTACCATCTCTTATTCTAGTTGGATTTGTCTTTTTTGCCGATGGTGCCGTCCGGCATTTCCCACAGAAGTTTACGATGAGCGGGTTTTTACCACCATCCATGAAGCTGACAATTTTGGCATTAATCCCTCTCGTTCTTGCCCTCTTGGCCGCCGTCATCGCGACGGAATTTCCGGTCAATTGAAAGAGGTTAGGATTGCCAATGGACCACGGTGGTATTAGTCTCAAGTGGTAACTGAATTGAAAAACAATGGGGATGGTATAGGGTGAGTAAATCCGCAATTCTGGCTATTATCGGTGGCTTCGCAGTAGCAGCGGCCATTGCCTTAAATTTCGTTCTAGAAAGTCCAGAAGAAACGGCATCACAAAAAGCGACACCTAAGGCGCAATCTCAAGGCAAATCTAAAACCAAGATTACCGCTCCAATTAAAGCCGACCCTAAAAAGGCTGAAAATACCACGCCAAGCTTCGACATTGTTCGCATCACGCCGCAAGGCGATACGGTTATGGCCGGTCGAGCGAGCCCTGGTGCTAAAGTTGAGATATATGACGGCTCGAAAAAAATTGGTGAGGTGACAGCAGACAAACGTGGAGAATGGGTGTTCGTGCCAAGCTCTCCCCTCCCCCCCGGCAGCCGACAACTTTCACTGAAAATGATTAACCCTGATGGCAGTGTCATCTCATCTGAATCAGATGTTGTTCTGGTCGTGCCGGAAAAAGGCAAAGACATTGCTGGCAAACCGACTGATGAGCCGAGCCAACCATTGGCCATGAAGGTGCCGACAAAACCAGGTGGCCGGCTTGAAATTCTTCAAAAACCTAAGGCCGATGCAGATATCTCGCTCACCATCGATGCGGTGGATTACGATGATTCCGGCCAGCTTGATATTATTGGCAAAGCGCCCGCCGAAGCTACGGTTAACCTCTATCTCAATAATGAATTTTTAGGACGGGGCAAAAGCAATGATCGCGGCCTCTGGCGACAAACCCCGGACCGCAAAGTGAAGGCAGGAATGTATACCGTGCGCGCCGATCATGTTGGCAAGGATGGCAAGGTTAAATCCCGAATGGAAGTTGTCTTTGCCAGATCAGTCCCCCTAACTGGCATAAAGCCCGGCACTTTGGTCGTCGTCGAGTCGGGCCACAGCCTGTGGCGTATCGCGCGAAAAACCTATGGCACGGGATTTCGCTATACCGTAATTTACGAAGCCAATAAGAAGCAGATCAAGGACCCCAATTTAATTTTTCCCGGTCAGGTGTTTGCCCTTCCATCCGTCAATTGAGGCATAAAGGGATCGAGCAGTCCGAACAATTAGCATGAGGTCTACATCGTGGGGAAGAACGAGCCTAAGCCAGTTGAAAAAAATGCAGAATTGCTGTCGGCGAGCGAACAGCAATATCGCACCCTGATCGAAATTCAAAGAACCGGCGTATTAGTTCATCAGGATTTCGAAATTGTCTTTGCCAACCAATCTGCAGTGCGCATGTTTGGGGCAGACAGCGTCGAAGATTTGTTGGGACGCACCTCACTGGAACTCACCCATCCAGATTTTCATAAGACCCTTACCGATCGTCGGCGGCAGCTTGAAGAGACTCATGAACCCCAGGATTTCATAGAACTCATACATATTCGCCTCGATGGTAGCGAGTTCTATTCAATCGATAATGCAGCCCCAATTGAATGGGACAATGAGTCCGCTGTGCTGGTATCGGTATCTGATATTTCCGAATTGAAAAAGGCTGAAAAAGCTGTGGCCGAAAGTGAGAAACGTTTTAGAGATTTCACTGAAACGGCTGCAGATCGATTTTGGGAGACCGATACCGAGCACAGATTTACCTTTATCTCGCCTCCCATGTATCCTGCGCCTCATTTTGAAGGCGACGCCTTAATCGGCAAAAAAAGATGGGAATTACCGATACTGAACACTGACAGTCCTGGATGGAAAGGTCATCTTAACGCCATAGATGCCCATCAATCTTTTAGAAACTTTCACTTCCAGGTCAAGCAGAAGGATGGCACCGTCCGCCACTTTGTCTCCAGTGGTCGCCCCAAATTTGATGATGACGGCAATTTTACGGGTTATCGCGGTACCACTGATGAAGAAACCGAGCAGATTCTCGCGGAAGATAAAATTGCGGGCATGCAACAGCAATTTTTTACCGCGATCGAAAATTTTTCGGACGGTTTTGCCTTATGGGATGAAAATCGCCGATTTGTTTATTGTAACAGTTATTTCAGACTGTCTCACCCGACTGCCCAGAAATTCCTCCTACCTGGCGAAAAATATGAAGATTTTATCAGAGCTTTTGCCACTACGACCCAGGTTGAACCGAAGGATGGTATAGATGAATGGGTAAATTGCCGGATTGATGAATTTGAAGAAGAAAGCTCTACAGTCGAATTACATCGCAACGATCAATGGGTCCAAATCCGAAAACATAAGTTAAGCAATGGCAGCACAATGGTGCTTTATACGGATATCACGGAGCTAAAAGCGCGCGAAGATGCGCTACGGGAAAGTGAGAACCGTCTCCACCTCATCACCGACGCGATGCCCGCCATGATCGCCTATCATGATCAAGATTTGCGCTTTCAATTTGCCAACAAGAACTTCGAAACCATCGGATTGGATTCCGAAGAAATCATTGGCAAGCGTATTCAAGATGTCTTCCCCCCCGAGACCACAGCAGCCATTTGGCCGTATATCCAAAAAACATTGGCAGGAGAGCCGGTAAACTATGACAATTTTTTTCCGGGAGAAGATGGCACCGATGTATATACCCAAGTTTCTTTGATACCTGATTTTGATGATGCCGGCGACGTGCAAGGTCTATTCGTGCTGTCGTTGGATATTACAGAACGTAAAATAGCACAAGCCGAGATGGAGAAGAATAAAGCCGCGCTTGATACCGCTCAAAGCATCGCGAAAATTGGCAGCTGGGAGGGAAAATTCGCGACACAAACTTTCGAATGGAGTGATGAACATTACCGCATATTTGGTGTGAAACCGAATACAGTGGAATTAACCTTTGATTGGTTTCTAAGCATGGTTCATCCCGACGACAGAGAAAGAATGAGGGCCCTTTCACATGAAATATCCGCGACAGATACTCATCATACAATTGATTTCCGCATAATCCGGCCCGACGGATCAGAAAGGTTTATTCATGGTGTAGTTGAGGCCCTGTTTGATCAGCAGCAAAACCTGATCGGCATGCGCGGCACGTCCCAGGATATTACCGAGCAAAAACGTAACGAAGAAGCCTTGGAGCAGGCACGGCGTGAGGCAGAATTTGCCAATAAAGCGAAATCTGAATTTTTATCTAGCATGAGCCACGAACTTCGAACACCGATGAACGCAATTCTCGGATATGCCCAATTGTTGTTGCAAACCAAAAAAGATCCCTTGCAAGGACGCCAAACGAAACAGGTAAATCAGATTTTGGTGAGCGGCCAACACCTGTTGAAACTCATCAATGATATTCTGGATTTAGCGAAAATCGAATCGGGCCGTATTGCCTTTGAATTATCGAATATCGATATAACTGAGCCGATCGAAGAATGCGTTAGTCTGATTGCCTCTTTAGCAGAAAGAAATAACATCGAGATCAAATTAATAAAACCTTCTCCGTCAAGCCAGTTATTAATGGCTGACCGAACGCGCTTCAAACAGGCCTTCCTTAATTTACTATCAAACGCGATTAAATATAATAAACCTGGAGGTTCGGTCACCATCAGTAGCCAATTGACCGATGACAACAAGATTAGGATTTCGGTAGAAGACACCGGCATCGGTATTCCGGAAGATCGTCACGAAGAAATTTTTGAACCTTTCAGCCGTTTAGGGGCGGAGCAAAAAGGCATCGAAGGTACCGGCATCGGCCTTACTATTACCAAGCAATTGGTCGATCTAATGGATGGGAAAATCGGATTTTCCAGCACTTTCGATGTCGGCAGTATTTTCTGGATCGAATTCCTGGCGCCTTCTGGTGACAAAGCCCCGTCGACTCAACAGCCTTACATTGATGATCCAGTGACCAGCATCTCAGATGATCTTGAAAGCACCGTCTATAAGCTGCTTTATATCGAAGACGACACCTCCAATCTGCATTTGATGGAGGAACTGATCGACAATATTCAAAATATAGATCTCTTATCGGCGATTTCTGCAGAAGACGGTTTAGAATCCGCCCGCGAAAATCACCCTGATATTATTTTTATGGATATCAACCTACCCGGCATGAGCGGATTGGAAGCCATGGCCATTTTACAAGACAGCACAGAAACGAAAGACATACCCGTCATCGCGCTTTCGGCCGCAGCAATGCCGCACGATATAGAGAAAGGCAGAGAGGCCGGGTTTTATAATTACCTGACAAAACCGTTTGATATCAGTGAAGTCTTAACCAATGTCAATGAAGCTCTGAAACCGGGCCATAAAATTACCTATGGCAAAAAATCTAACTAACGCGCTTTCTTGAACAATAATAATATGCATAGTTGAAGCTGGGGCAAGAAACTCATATTGTAATTACAGCCTTTGTCTCAGGGAGGAATTAATGGCAAGTGATCCAACGGTCTATGTCGTTGAAGATGACGAAATCAACAGAGAACTTATGAAAGATCTCTTTGAATCCGTTGATCTGTCTATTGAGACCTACTCCTCAGGCAACGAATTTCTCGAAGCCATCCCGGTTGAAGGTCCCGGTTGCATTCTTCTAGATGTTCGGATGCCCGGCATCAGTGGCCTGGATCTACAAACCAAATTAGCTGAAGAGCCAAGCCGCTTGCCCATCATTATTGTGACGGCACATGGCGACACTCAGATGGCTGTTCGCGCAATGAAAGAAGGCGCCTTCGATTTTGTTGAAAAGCCGATCAATAACCAAATGCTATTGGAAGTTGCCCATAAAGCGATCGACAAAAGTCGTACTCTGATGGCTGATCTGGATTTCCAGGATGAAATCCAAGATCGGATGAATTTGCTCACACCACGTGAGAAAGACGTTTTGGAAATGATCGCCAAAGGAAAACTGAACAAGCAAATTGCCTTTGATCTTGGTATTACTCAACGTACAGTCGAAGTCCATCGGGCTAGGGTAATGGAGAAAATGCAGGCCAGAACTGTGGCTGACCTCCTTAGAACTGTGATGTCCCTCGATACCTTTGCGGGAAAACCGTAACTTTTTTTCGGCTCGCCACAATTATCCACTTAATCTACTTCAAGTAGCGTTTAACTCACGCGCTAAGGTTTTCGCGTTGAGGAGTTACTCTCGTATACGGCTCAGTTACTGATTGCCCCATCCGGCTAAGTTGGGGGGTCTCCTTAAAAAGTGAAACCACAAAAAAAGACAAAGATAAAAAAACATGCATTTGACTAATATGGAGACGAGCCGTGACAGAACCATACGAACATTATTTTTCGAAAAACCGTGACCGCTTTTTAAGCGAAGTCCGTCATTATCCGATGCTGAGTGGAGCTGATGAAGTTAAATACATCAATGCTTGGCAAAAAAAGGGTGACCAAAAATCCGTCCATGCTCTCGTTACGAGCCACCTCCGGCTCGTCGTGAAGCTCGCCAACAATTTCGGCCGCTATGGCTTATCTCGCGAAGATCTCATCTCAGAGGGCTGTGTTGGCATGATGCAGGCGATAGATCGTTTTGATTTAGCCAAAGGCTTTCGGCTTTCCACCTATGCCAAGTGGTGGATTAGAGCCGCAATGCAGGAGTATATCATGCGCTCCTGGTCATTGGTTCGAATTGGTACCACTGTCGGCCAAAAGAAATTGTTCTTCAATTTACGTCGGATGAAGTTGGAGCTGGCCGGAACTAATGATGGGCAGCTTACCGATGAAGACGTTGAAGTAATTATGGATCGGCTGAAAGTTGCCAAACACGAAGTGATGTCGATGGACGGTCGGATGAGTAATCCAGATTCATCTCTCAACGAAGTCCTTGGCGATGAAGACAATACTGAGTGGCAAGATCGCTTGGTTGACAATTCTGATACGCCCGAAGAAGCGGCCACTCATTATGATGAAAGAAATTTCCAACGTGGTCTATTGACAAATGCGCTGGAGCAGCTAACCGACCGCGAGCGTGAAATCTTCACCAATCGCCGCTTAAATGAAGACAAATCAACCCTTGGCGAATTGGGCACCTTGTTTCAAATTTCGCCTGAACGCGTTCGCCAAATCGAGCATGCCGTGTTTGTGAAAATTCAAAAAATCGTCACAGCAGAGCATGAGAGAATCGAAAGTAACGAGAACGCCTACTAACGGCCAACTCAAACCTGTACCTCGCCCGTATAGACCCGTCGGCCAACTCTCTAAAATCCTTTGTTTGACGAAGTCCGTCATTCCCGGTTAAAACCCGGGAATGATTGGGCTATTTGCCTATATCAATGTATTTATTATAGATTATTTGAATTACCGGATATGGTCATTCATCAAATCGTCGAATTAAGGATTAAAATTGTTAAAATCTGTTTTTGTACCGATCAATAGAGCCGGCTGGCCATTTATAGCCCTATTTGCGGCTCTGACCGTCATTGCCGCCTATTTCAATGAGCCCGCAGGCTGGGTTGGTGTTATCCTGACGATCTGGTGCACCTACTTCTTTCGGGATCCGGACCGCTTCACACCTACCCGCGATGGGCTCGTCATTAGCCCGGCTGATGGGGTCGTGCAAATGATCCAAGAAGCCGTGCCGCCGGCAGAATTAGAAATGGGTGACCAGCCGCTCAACCGCATTGCAATATTCATGAATGTTTTTGATGTTCACGTAAACCGCGTGCCAATCGCCGGTACCATTACCAAGCTCGCTTACCGTCCAGGAAAATTTCTCAATGCCTCGCTTGATAAGGCCAGTGAGTTCAATGAACGCCAAAGTGTGCGCCTGACAACAACCGGCGGCGCAGACATTGCATTTGTGCAAATCGCTGGCCTCGTTGCCAGACGTATCAAATGCGACATCCAGGAACAGCAAAGTGTCATTACTGGAGAGCGCTTCGGCCTCATTCGCTTTGGCAGCCGGGTTGATGTCTATTTGCCAAAAGAAGTGCCTGCACTGGTTGCTGTCGGTCAACGGGCGGTCGCGGGCGAAACGGTTATTGCAGATTTTGATGCCAATGAACAACCACGCAGCGGGGAGATCAGATAAAATGTTCCGCCAACGACGTGAACGATTGAAAGGCCTGTCTTTCAACAAAATGATCCCTAACATCTTGACGATGTTGGCCCTTTGCGCCGGCCTGACAGCCATTCGGTTTGGTTTAGAGGAAAAATGGGAAGCGGCCCTCATCTCACTTGCCATTGCCGCCATTTTAGATTCGCTCGATGGCCGAATTGCCCGCGCCCTTCGTGGCACCTCTAAATTTGGTGCCGAATTAGACAGCCTGTCGGATTTTATTTGCTTTGGCGTAGCACCGGCCATTTTGCTCTATCTCTGGACAATGAAAGATGCCGGTAGATACGGCTGGGTGTTGGTTTTGTTGTTCAGCGTTTGCTGTGCACTCAGATTGGCCCGGTTCAACACCGATATCGAAGGGCCAGAGCTGCCAAATTGGACAAAAAACTATTTCACCGGCGTACCCGCACCTGCCGGGGCCGGTCTGGTGTTGCTACCGATGATTATTTCGTTTCAAACGGATATGAGTTTTTTGCGCGAGCCGTTTTTCGTGGCAATTTTTATTTTTGTTGTCTCCGGCCTCTTAGTTAGCCAATTGCCGACATATTCTTTTAAGACCCTACGTATCCAGCACCGCTTCATTCTGCTCACCATGCTAGTTGTCGGTCTGGTTGCAGCGCTCGCGGTAAGCGCGCCTTGGCTTACCCTCAGTATTGTTCTGGCGGCCTATATCATTTCCTTCCCGTTCGGCTATCAATCCTACAAAAAACAGGAAGCAAAATCACCAAAACCAAAACCCGTACCCGAAGTTCCGGAAGAGTAGAAACTACTCCGCCGGGGTTGCGCTAGATACAAGTTTCTGCTGGCGGCGACGGCCTTTCCAGGCTTGGACATTTGCCCTGATCATCAGTGACGCCGGCGTTACAAACAGCGTCAAAATCGTCGCAAATCCCAAACCAAAGACAATCGCCGTTGAGAGCTGTGTCCACCATTGCGATGACGGCGCGCCCATTGCAACTTCGCGGGTGACAAAATCGATGTTCACCCCCAATACCATCGGCATCAGCCCCAATATGGTCGTCGTCGTGGTCAGCAAGACCGGGCGCATCCGTTGAGCACCGGTTCGCATGATGGCTTCCATCGGATCTTTGATGGTTTTTCGAAGCTGATCAAAGGTATCGATCAGGACAATATTATTGTTCACCACAATGCCGGCGAGCGCGATCACACCAACGCCGCTCATGACAATACCAAAGGGCTGGCCGGTTAATAGCAGGCCGATAAACACCCCGATAGTCGACATAATGACAGCTGACAATATTAGTAGCGCCGAATAAAAGCTGTTGAATTGGGTCACCAATATAATCGCCATTATGAATAAGGCGACGCCAAAAGCTTTGGATAAGAAAGCCTGGGCTTTACGTTGTTCCTCGTCCTCACCTTTGAATTTTATTTCAACCCGTGGGTCAATTTTCTGCGCTTCCAGCCAATTTGCAACTTCACGTATTTTGACATCGGCCAGCAGGCCTGGCTCCAGATCGGCTTTGACCGATAACGAGCGTTTGCCATCCACCCTGTTCACCTTGCCAATTCGAGGCTGGGCGGAGCGTTTCACAAAGTTGCTTAAGGGCACCAAACCTTGATTGGTGCTGATCCGAATATGATCGAGCTGGCTGATGGTTCTAAATTCAGCCGGATAGCGCACGCGAATTTCAACTTCGTCATCGGTATTATTGGGCCGGTATTCATCAACTTTGATGCCACCGGTTACCAGTCGAATGGCTTGGCCGATGGTTTTAATATCAACGCCAAACTTTGCTGCCTGAGCCCGGTCAACCGTGACTTCCCAGGTGATGCCCGGCAAGGGTCGTGAATCCTCTATATTGATCATTCCCGGCGTGGTTTCTAGTTTTTGGCGAATGAGCGACACTGTTTTTTCCAGAGCTTCAGGAAAGCGCGATGAGATTTGCAGATTGATCGGCTTACCCACTGGCGGGCCACCCTCCTCTTTTCGGGCATCGACATAAATGCCGGGAATATTTTTGGTCAAATCCCCAATTTCTTTCAAAATAACCGTCGCTTTGCGCCGTTTATCCCATTCGGTAAATTCGAGCGTCGTCGTGCCAATAATATCTTCAGCTTCCCGGCTGTTTTCCTCCTGCCCGGTCCGCGTATAAATGGTTTTGAACTCAGTCATATGGAGAATGCGACTTTCAACTTCACGCATGAGAGCGTCTTTCTCATGGATCGATAGATTGCCACGTGCACGGACTTGCAATTTAGCCACTTCCGGCTCGACATCGGGAAAGAATTCAAGGCCTTTACCAAAGGCACCGTAGACCACCTGCACGCCGATCAGCATGGCAAAGGCCGCCACAACAACTTTTGCCGGATGCTGGAGAACGGATTTAAGGAATTTGAGATAGCCGCCAGCAAATCCTTCAACATCATCAAGATTACCGGTTTCGCCGGCCAGTGTCGCTTTTAGTGATTTGTCATCCACCGCACCTGGTTTGCCAAATATGGAGCCAAGGGTTGGCACAAATATCAGCGCCATTAACAAAGAAGCCGATAAAGTCAGGATAAGCGTCAGTGGCAGAAACTTCATAAACTCGCCGACCACACCCGGCCAGAACAACAGCGGCAGAAACGCCGCCAAAGTCGTCGCCGTCGAAGCAATAATCGGCCAGGCCATACGTTTTGCAGCCATGCCATAGGCTCGTTCTCTAGGCTCGCCCTCGATCATTTTCCGATCAGCATATTCAGTAACGACAATCGCACCATCGACTAACATGCCAACCGCCAAGATTAGTGCAAACAGCACAACCATATTCATTGTCAAACCGAGCGCAGAAAGCGCCAAAATACCGATCAGGAAGGAACCTGGAATGGCAATGCCCACTAAGCCTGCTGTCCGCAGCCCCAGCACAGCGACAACAACAACCATCACCAGAATAACCGCGCTTAAAACGTTGTTTTGCAGGTCTTTTAGCATGTCGCGGATATTGTCAGACTTATCTTGTGAAAAATCGATCTTGACTGCTCTTTGCAATTCGGCAGACCAATTTTGGCGTTCGATCTCAACAACGCGCCGAACATCGGCAATCGTATCAATAATGTTTTCACCGGTCCGTTTGGAAACTTCGAGGGCAACCGCTCCTTTGCCGGAAACCCGAGCAAAGCCTTTCGGATCTTTAAAAGTATTTCGCACTTCGGCGACATCTCTTACCCTAACGGCTGAATCACCATCGACAACGACCGGCATGTTCATGATGTCGGTCACGTTCTCAAAAATGCCGGGCACTTTAATGGAAAACCGTCCCTTGCCGGTATCTTGAACACCAGCCGCGACCAGCAAATTGCTCGATTTCATAACAGAGGTTACCGCACCCGCCTGGATGCCATAGCTTTCGAGCTTCACTGGATCAATGATCACCTCGACCATTTCATCACGGTCTCCGGCGATCTCGGCTTTCAGGACACTTGGAATACCTTCTATCGAATCTTGTAATTCATTGGCAAGACCGATGAGTTTGCGCTCCGGCACGTCACCTGAAAGGATTACCACGACGACGGGGAACAGGCTGAAATTCACTTCATGAATGGTTGGCTCTTCAGTTTCGTCGGGCAGTTCCGATATTGCCAGATCGAGTTTTTCCCGCACATCATCCATTGCTTTATCAGCATCAAAGCCGGCTTCAAATTCGAGCGTCACATTCGCGCCCCCTTCATAGCCGGTGGAACGCATTTCTTTGACGCCTTCGATAACGCGCAGTTCCTGCTCTATCGGGCGCACGATCAGGCGCTCAGCATCTTCCGGCGAGACACCATCCAACACCGCATTTACATAGACAATCGGAATATTAATATCTGGCTCAGATTCTTTCGGAATGCTGTTATAGGAAATCGAGCCCGATATTAAGATCAATATCAGCGCCGCGATGATCGTCCGGGAGTGGGATATAGCCGCTTCAATGACTGTCGCTGTCATGGCTATTTCTCCTTAAGTTCAGAGATGGCCGTCGCACTGCCCGGCTGAGGGTTAACTTGCTGACCAACCTTCACATATTCCTGGCCGACAGTGATCAGGCTCAAATGGTTAGGCAATCCACCCAGCCACATGCCATTTGGCGTATCGGCAACAAGCTGAACTGAATGAAAGCGCACGATATTATCTGCATCGACGGATTTCAGCCCGATCAAACCATCATGCGACAAGGTAAGCACTGCGGGCGATATCCGGTGCGCTTTAACTTCTCCCAGAGACAAGCGAAGTTCCGCCGTAAGACCCGCAACAATCGAGCGATCTTGGTTTGGTGTTTCCATTTCAATTTTAAAAGTCCGGGTCGTGTTAACGGCTTCGGCGGAAACATAACGAATGGTGCCTTCAAACTTTCTGCCAGTCACGAGACGCGCTTTGCCAGTCAATCCAGATTTCACCAGTCCAATTTGCGATTCAGGGATATTAGCGACAACCAACATCGGTGACAGATCAACAATCGTCGCGACAGTATAGCCGACCGATATCACGTCGCCGATTTCCACTGGACGGCTTTCCAAAACCCCATCGAAGGCGGCTCGAATTACAGTACGGTTCATATCGAGTTTGATCGTAGCCAAACTGGCGCGCGCAGAATCCAGCAGCGCCTCCGTTTCTGCTAATTTAACTTTCGAGCGAAAATTTCGAGCCGACAGTTCTTTGGCCGCCTGGAATTCGATTTCGCGCTGGCGTAGTTTCGCTTTCGCTTCTGACATACGAGCCGGGCGATCATCCAAGGCGATCTGAGCAATCACATCGCCCTTTTTTAAGCGATCTCCTTTTTTAGCTTTGAGCGCAACAATTCGGCCCGACGTCTCGGCTTTGAGATCAACCCGTCTGGAAGCTTCAGTCTTTCCCAAGATGACCAACTCGTTGACTTTAATTTGAGCGGTCGAAGTCATTACCCGCACTTTGGTCAGCGGAACCGCTTTCCCGGCAAGCTGTGTTTTATTTGCAGCTGTCTCAATTTTTTCCTCATCGCCGCCAAATTGTCCGGAAGCGATCCAGCCAACCGCAATAAGTGCGACACCGGCAGCAATTAAATACGACTTATTCATGCTGCGTCTCCCGTAACTTCTGCAACATTGGTCTCGGCGCCCGCTTTGTCATCCGACAGCAATAGATCTTTGTTTTCTTCCAAGTAGGTAGCCGCCGCCTCATAAACCGCCAGGCCAAGCCCCCGTGCAAATCGTCGGCCGTTCGGTTGGCCGGTAGGGTCAATATTCTCGATGCAGTCACAGCCATCGCGGAAATATTCGATATAGGATTGGAGAATTTCTTCGCGGTGAGGTTTTTCCAACAAGTGCCCAAAAAACATCATGGTAATACTCTCCGAGCGCATTTTGTCCCGCATCGGTTTTTTACTCAAATCTGCTTTAAGCGCCGCCAGACCCGCATCGGTCAGACTATAGACTTTTTTCGCCGGGCGACCTTCTTGCTCTATCTCGATGCAGGTAACCAGATTGTCAGCCAGCAGCTTATTGAGCGCCGGGTAAATTGAGCCATAGCCCGCATCGTAGAAGTGGCTAAATGACCCCTCTTCGAAAATTTTCTTAATTTCATAGCCGGTCGCATCACCGAGACTGAGTGCACCGAGACAAAGTGATTTGGTATCCATAACGAGCCTATCTTTTATATTTATCCGATATATACTTTATTGATATATATCGTTTCGATATACTGTCAAGTGTCATAAACCGAAACAGCAAAAAACCCCACCGTCCGGAGACGATGAAGTTCTCAAGCTGGATACGCGGTGATACTAGATATTTAGCAGTTTTGCTGCATTGCCGCCGCAGATGGCGGAGCAATCGTGCTCGTTGAGGCCTTCGACACGGTTGATTAGCCCGACCGGGTCATCTTCGCCCATATCATATGGATAGTCGGTACCGAGCAAAATGTGGTCGGCGCCATATTTCTTGATGAGATATTCGAGTTGATCGGGTTCGAACACCATGGTGTCAAAATAAAAGCGTTTGAGATAATCGCTCGGCAGATTTGGCAAGCCTTCACGGACGTCTTTCCGCGCCCGATACGCATGGTCCATGCGACCAGAATAAGCCGGCAGAAAGCCACCGCCATGAGCCACAACCACTTTAAGACCTGGATGGTTTTCCATCACGCCATCAAAAATAAGCCGAGACAGAGCCAAAGTCGCCTCAATTGGATGACCGATGAGATTGATGAAATAATGATCTTTCAAACGGTCCGGATGGGTGAAGCCGGCGGTATGAATAAAGACCACGATATCCAGCTCTTCCGCTTTGGCCCAGAAAGGTGCCATACGTGGGGCTGATAAATCTTCACCCGCAACCTGGCTGTTGATCTCAATGCCCTTAAAGCCAAGCTCATTGATGCAACGCTCAAGCTCAGCAATCGCCATTTCGGTATTTTGCAGCGGCACCGTGCCGAGGCCAACCAGACGGTCCGGCTTCGAAGCCACAGCGCCAGCAAGATCATCATTGATCATTTTCGAAACATCACGGCCAATTTCAGGCTCGGCCCAGTAATAGTACTGATAGGGCGAGATAGAGACTGCCTGAACATCGACCCCCATCCGATCCATATCGGCAATCCGCTCATCAAGCGATTGCATTTTGGGCTGGATGTCGATGAGCTGCTGCTTGTTAACTTCTTTAGTGAGATCACTGCCGAAAGAAAGCGCTGCAAAGCCAACCCGTTCGGCTTCAGCTTTCATCATTTCAGCCGCTTCACCGCATTCCCGGTGGCAGTGAATATCAATGATCCTGGAGGTTGAACCATTGGAGACGACTTGCCCCTTAGGCTGGTCATCGGCAGGGGAATGGTGGGCGCATTTAAAAAACATTTCACGTTCTCTTTCTGATTATTTTTCAATTAAAAATGAAGCGTGGTTATGGCATACAAAATAGGTGCCGCCAATGCTCAGATGCAACCCGATCACCGCTATTTCTGATAGCCGCCGGACCACCATTTCTGCGGGGCATCACGCTCGCCATAGCCAAGCTTGATATCAAGCCACAGCATAAACCTTCTGAGCCGCGTACCCGCCAGCCAGCGCGCTAGCTTCATATACCATTTTGAGAAATCTTTGTTATAGGGACAGACCCGCATACAGATCGCACAATCGGTCCGAAGCGCCGTCCAATAGCCGAAGCATTTTTCGCAATCGGTCGTCCATTTGACCACGCCTTTGAGGCTCGACTGATTTTGTCCAGTATCGGTCGGCGGCCCATCGGTAATCGCATCAACCGGACAGGCCTCATAACAGCGCCGACAGATATCACAAAACTCGGTGACGCCAAATTTTTCCGGCTTGTCATGGGTCAGTGGTAAATTGGTAAAAATCTTCGAGACCCGAACCCGGGGCCCGAACTCCTTGGTGATCAGCATGTTGTGGCGGCCATATTCACCAAGCCCTGCCTTGATCGCTTGCGGGATGGTCAGTGAGGTATCGTTCATCGAGCCGACCGCTTCATAGCCGAGATTGCGGATATATTGCGCGATATGCATGACGATGGCGGCCTCAGTGGAATAGCCTTTGCCAACGGCCGTGCTGGCCAAAGCCGACGGCATCGATTTGATGATGTCATATTCCATCGCATGGCCGACCATAATGACAGAGGTAAGCCCGTCGGGCAGCTCAACCGGGGCCTGTTCTTTGGTCTTGATGTTGAATTTCGAGGTATAGACCCAGCGCTCGTCAAATTCGGTAATGCCAACGAGATCGGCGCCAAAGTACTTTGAAACCTGCTTAATTTCTCGGGTCATCTCAACCGGATCATCAACTTCGATTTTAATCGGATCGGGCGGGTGAAAAGCCTGAATGTCATCGGTAAAGCCTTCCCGTAAACCATCCGAGAAGCCCCGCTCCATAATCGAGGACGCCATCACCCAAGAAGCATTACGAAGCGCAAAGTCGCGCTGGCGAAAACCATCGCCTTTGCGCGGCTTAGGCTTGCGATGACCATGCCAAAATTCCATCGCTGCTTTGGTTTGGATCGCCTCGTCCCATTGGGAGCGCGAAAACATATCATTGCGTTGCTCGAAGCGTTTGAAATCATCTTTGACCTCTATGCCTGCTTCCGCATCACTGGGTTTGAAGGCCTCCCAATCCTGGGTTCTCTCAGACGGCGTATTAGCCGGCCAGCCGGAAGGATCGTCTTCAGCCATTTATTTCTTATCCCAAATGCTATTGGACTCTTCTGCTTTGCCCACCGCGACATCAAGCAGCGGCGTTGGTTTATAGTGATCCGGCATGGCACCGCCGGCGGCAACCCTGGCGCTTGCTTCGGCAGGTGTTTCCAAAAGCTCTTTTGCTTTTAGGCCGGCCTTGCGATCAAGTTGGATTGTTTCGCCGGAATTTGGTGGCGGCATATCGCTCGCATTGTAATAGGCCATTTTCTGTTCAGCCGGATCGATCTTGTGGTCAAGATTGAGATCCCGCTGATTGACCCCTTTTCGCGGCTCAATCGCATGACCATCGACAATCTCCAGATCAAGCCACCATTTTTTGAGCGGATTGCGGATACCATTACCCAACCAATCATCTGCCCAAACGGCAATCGGCACGAGGATTGGTTTCATAAAACGCACATTGACGCCAAACCAGGAGGCGATGCGGGTCATTAGCGGGCCTTCCCAAGTCACGACTTTGTTGAGCGGGCAGGTTTTCATACAGCGTCCGCAAGCCAAGCCTTTGGGATTGGTCAACCGGTAGCGGGTGCAACGTTCAACATCCGGCTTCCACATCTCGTAGCCATTAAACATGACCTTGTCGCCCCACGATATTGAATCGCACGGACATTCGCGGGCACATTTCCAACAATTGGAGCAGAAATTCTGCAGACCAAAATCGATCGGCTTATCAACTTCCAGCGGCATATCAGTGGTCATCACGACGGTCTTAAGTCTGGGCCCGATAAACGGGTTAAGCGCAACCTCGCCAATTCTCGACAATTCGCCGAGCCCCGACAATATGACGAGCGGTGGATGGATAACATCTGAATCAGCATTGGTTTGGGGGCGCGCCGGAAAGCCGATAGCCCGCAGATGCTCAGCCATCACGCCGGTAATTTCAGCGCCCCGCATATACGCCCGCATCGATTGGGCACCAGAAATAAAGTCATCACCGGAAGCCCCTTCCATGGTCTCAAAGCCCTGGTCAATCAGCATGACGACGGCATATTTATGATTGTAGGGAATAGGCGCACCGTCTTTGCGGTGGGAATACCAGACATAGCGCGGCACTTCGCAAATTCCAGTCATCTCCGCGCCCAGCAGATAAGACATTGATTTGAGAGCCTTGGCGTTCGCTACCGGATCACTGCATTCGGCAGGCGTTGTGGCAGCGACATCGCCGTCTTGCTCAGGCACCATCCGCCTGATCAGGCTGACCATCGCTTGAGCAAACGGGTTTTTAAACGAAAAGCGTCCCCGTTCAACGCGTGATTTTTCGCCAAGATCACCGTGCTCCGAGCGGACAAAAAAATCAGCCCGTTTTGGCACTTGCGGTACTTCGTCATCAATAATCAATGTTGTCGGGCGATCAACGCGTTTTACCTGTTCCATCGGATAGGCACTGAGATGGGTCGCCCGCTTTTCGCGTCGGTTCCACTCAATCCCAGGAAACGCACTGCCGAGCCCGAGCCAATAGCCGAGCCCTTTGCCGTTTTTAGCATCTGCGCTAAGCGGCTCATCGACGTTGATCAGATAATCCGTGGTCACAGCAGCAATGGCATATTCTTCGTCGAGATAAGGATTAACCAGCTTCTTGTCATCGCGAACCGTCAGCCCGGCCATGACCGATAGGCGATTAATATCGACATCACCAGTCTGGTGATCATGCGCTTTTGACTCATAGCCCATCCATTGAATATGCTCTGCGACTGCAATGGCTATTTCAAAGGCCCTTAATTCAGCGGCAGCAATCTCATGCCCTTTGATCCAGTCATGCGCAATATTGTCTTTCTCAGGTGTCCGGCCGGGGCGCACCATGATGACAATGGCATGATCGTGCTGGAGGACGGTAGCGCCTTCATACCATGCCGTTTCCACCATCTCACAGACACCAACCTGAGCGGCATCCAAAAAGTATGCTGCCCCTTTGACGTCCTTGGTCCGAAGCGCTAGATCATCGGGCACCGGCGCTTTGTTGGGACGTGGATCAACAACACCGAGTTCACGGTACATGCCCTGATATTTATCCAGTGCCTTGGAAAAAGTGTTGGCGTTTGAATTATCTTTGGGTGCCGGCCGGATGGTTTTTGGCCGGGCTGTTTCGAGCGCCAGGATCGAGCGATCGTGCGGCAGCCGCTCCAGCGGATAGGGTCCTAGCTCAAAAGGCCGTTTCTTGCGTGAAAAGAAAATCATATAACCTGCTCCCGAAGTTCGATGATTTTACCACCATCGAATATTGTTTTGTCTACGAACTATTAGAATTCATAAAGCAACATGGGGCAATGATATAATACTGAAACGCAGCTTTTCGTCAGGTGAAACAGCGCTCCAGCCGGTCCAGCGTCACCATTGCGGGCAGACATTGCTGCACGCTCCCGTTTGGCTCGCGGCCTTCGGCGATGGCGTTAAAAAATTCACGGTCCTCAAGCTCGACGCCGTTTAAAGAAGACGCGACACCTGAAAGATCGATTGCCTCACCATTGCCGTCTTCAAGATCATCATAGCTCGCGACATAAGTGCCATTGTCACAAATGTAGCGGAAAAAAGTACCCAGCGGCCCATCATTATTGAACGATAACGACAGACTGCAAAGTGCACCTGAGGGGGCCTTCAAGCCGATATTCATATCCATCGCAATACCGAGCTCGGGATGGCTGGGTCCTTGTAGCGCGAAGGCCTCCTCCGCTGTGGCTCCGGTTTGATACTGAAACAGATCAACCGTATGACAGGCGTGATGCCACAATAGATGGTCAGTCCAACTCCTGGGCTCGCCCAGGGCATTGAGATTGCTACGCCGAAAGAAAAAAGTCTGCACATCCAAATGTTGGAGCGTAAGCTCGCCTGCCTTGATCCGATTATGGATCCATTGATGACTCGGATTAAAACGCCGCACGTGACCCGCCATCGCAACCAGGCCGGTGTTCTTTTGAACCTCAACCAGTCGCGTAGCGTCTGCCAAGGTATCGGCCATCGGGATTTCCACCAGCACATGTTTACCGGCCTCAAGACATTGGATCGCTTGCTCGGTATGGAGCTGAGTTGGTGTTGCGAGGATCACTGCCTCAACGTCAGAGCGCGCCAGGCTTTCTGCAAGATCTGTTGTCCAATGGGCAATGCCGCGATTTTCCGCGACCTCTTGCAGCCGGTCTTCAACAACATCCACCACCGAGATGACGTCGACACCTTCAATCGCGGCAACCGCGTCTAGATGTTTAGTTCCAAAGGCTCCGGTCGCGCCGGCAATGCAAATTTTCATGATTTGGTCCGCTGGTTGTTCACTGGTCGTTCATTGGCCGATCTTAACAGAACAACTGACCATCCACAGGTAATAAATAATGGAACGGCAGGGGTGGTTTTTCAATGAATTATGCGCCTGATTGGCCATCTTTAGGACCTCACGCGAACGTTAGTTTTAGCTAATCCGAAAATCTCCTATTTTGCAGAGCATTTATATAATCAATTAAATGGGGATTAAATATTATGGCTGATGCACATACAGTCGAAGTAGCCAAACTGAAGTTCCAAGCGTCTTGTCCCAACCATGCGCGGACAGATGTTATTGCGGGCGATGATGAGTTGATCATGGATCACCCGGAGCCGCGCGGCACCGGATTGGGCATGTCGCCGATCCAAGCCTATCTCGCTGGTTTTATGGGCTGCACGAGCTCAACAATCCACAAACTTGCTGGTAAAGCAGGTACTGAGGTTGTCGCACTTGATCTCGAAATGGAAGTCGAGATGGATCGCCGGGGCTTGATGATGCAGGAAACTGTCGCCCTGCCGTTTGTCACCGCAACCACGACGGTCAACATCACAACACCCGCCACAGATGAGCAACTGGCCCAGATGAAAGAAGGCCTGTCTGAATGGTGTCCGATCGCCGTGACATTTAAAGCCGCCGGCACGGATGTTCGTGAAGTTTGGAACGTCACCAAACCGTGATCACAAATTCGTTACATCACGGTTTCGTTGGTAGCCACACGGCGCGCTTTCGCGCATTTTGACGCCAATATTTAAAACAAACTAAAATGGGGAATTAAGTTATGTCTAAATATTCAAAAATTGTAATATCGACCGCGCTTGCCGGTTCCTTTGTAGCTGCAAGCCTGATGAGTTCTCAGCCTGTTCAATCCGCGGAGTTATTGATTAACAATTATCTACCGCCAAAACACCCCTTCCAAGTCGGTGTTACTTTGCCTTGGATCAAGGATGTCACTAAGGCAACCAACGGCTCGGTTACGCCAAAGCTTTCTGCGACCAAAGTCGGCCCACCTCCTAAAAACTGGCAGACTGTGACAAAAGGTTTGGCAGATGTTGTGCTGATGGCGAATATATTTCAGCCAAAACGAATTCATTTGCCAACTATTTCCCAATTGCCGCTGGGCTCACCTGGCGCGTTAAAAACCTCGATAGCACTTTGGAACACCCATGAAAAATTCTTCAAAAAAGCCAATGAATACAAAGGCACGAAGTTAGTCGGATCTTTTGTCCTATCGCCAAACGTCATTCATAGTGGGAAGAAACCCATCAATAGCATCGCTGATCTAAAAGGTTTTAAACTTCGCGCAGCGCCTGGCATAACAACCCGAATTCTCAAGGAATTTGGCGCTGTTCCTGTCGCGTCGGGACCTTCTAAGATTTTCGGTCTGGTTTCTAAAGGTGTCGTTGACGGCGTTGCTGTCCCGGCCCATGGCTTAGGTGCCTTCCGCATCATGCCATATATTAAATATACAACTGTTATTCCCGGCGGGTTGACCAATACGTCGTTTTCTTTGTTGATTAACGGAAAGAAATGGGATGGTCTAACCAAACAACAGCGCCAGCAAATTAATACGGTATCTGGTATGCATGTCTCTAAATATTTGGGTATCGGTGATAAAATAGCTGCTAAAAATTTGGCGGCTTTGCAAAAAGCCGGTGGTAAAGTTATTCAAGCAGGGCCGGCTCTCATGGAGCCAATCAAGAAATTTGCAGCGAAAGCCAAAGCAGAGTGGCTGCAAAAAGCCAGTGCTAAAGGCGTCGATGCTAAGGCAGCGATGGCTTATTTCAATTCTCAACTAAAATAAGGGTGCTCGACACCTTTCATCATGAGTAACACTGAATCAGCAGGTGCCATTACCTCCGAAAATCCGGAGAGTGACGGCACCGCCCATTCGGACGTCGATTCGAATAATCCACTGGATCGCGCCCTCGCCGAAGATTACTTAATCCCAGAATCCGTTGCCGGTCTATTTCGCTGGCCGGTCCGTATTCTAACGGCCATCGCTGGTACTTTCATGCTTGGTATTGCTGCAGTAACAATCATCGATGTCACCGGTCGCTATGCCTTTAACAGCCCAATTCCGGGCGGCGTTGAAATCATTGAATTTCTATTAGGTCTGACAATTTTTTCAGCCCTGCCGCTGGTAACCGTGAAGCGTGCCCATATTACCGTCGAGCTGTTCGACAGCTTCATGAGCGCTGGTTTTAAAAGAATTCGCGAAGTCATTGTGCTTATCGCCAGTGCCGGCATGATTATTTTTATCACCCATCGCATGTGGTCGACCGGCATCGATATGCTGGAAAATGACGACATCTCGATCCATTTGGAACTGCCGACAGCGCCTATATTATTCGTGCTTTGCGGGCTTAGCGCCATTAGTGCGATTGTTCAGATTTATATGATTTGGAAATATGTAACCGTGGATATCCACCAACACAAAGCACCTATCCGAAGCCATCATGAAGAGGGAGATATCACATGACACTCTCCTTGATTGGTTTTGCTGCCTTACTTGTCATTGCCTTTTTAGGCTTCCCCCTCGGATTTTCGATGATGCTTGTTGGCTTTGTTGGCTTTGCCTATGTGCGAGGCATGGGCCCTGCCCTAGAATCCGTCAGCCAACAAATTCTCGATCTAGCCTTAAATGCTAATTTCGTCACCCTGCCACTCTTTGTGCTGATGGGCGTGTTTGTGTTCAGAGCCGCCTTGGCCGAAGATATTTATGAAGCAGCCCAAGCCTGGCTCGGCAATCGCCGTGGTGGGCTAGCTATGGCGACCGTTGCAGCTTGTGGCGGGTTTGCCTCAATTTCTGGTTCCTCTGTCGCAACTGCTGCTACCATGGCAAAAGTCTCCATCCCACCGATGCGCAAATATAGTTTTAACGAAGGATTTGCGGCCGGAACCGTCGCCGCCGGTGGCACGATGGGAATTTTGATTCCCCCCTCAGCCGCGCTTATTGTCTATGGTATTCTGACTGAGCAAAGCATCGGAGATCTTTTTATCGCCGGCATTATTCCAGGCATCATTACGATACTTCTTTATATTACGGTTATTTGGCTCGTCGCCCGTTTTTGGCCTCACCTTGCGCCGCGCGCGCCAAAATCATCTTGGAGCGTTCGGTGGCACACGCTCTCTAAAATTTGGGCTGTCTTAGCGCTGTTTTTGATCATCATTGGCGGCATTTCTTTTGGCGTCTTTACCCCAACTGAAGGTGGCGGCATTGGTGCTATCGGTGCCTTACTCTTTGCCATTGCGCGCAAGAAGATGGACCTCAAGATTTTCTTTTACGGTCTGGTCGAAGCGGCTGAAACATCAGCGATGATTTTCACCATTGCCTTCGGTGCGCTGATCCTCAACAACTTCGTCAACATCGCTGAGATGCCAAACGACATAGTTAACTTCATTAAGTCGCTCGAGATCGCCCCGATCTATGTGATCTTAGTAGTTTTAGCGATCTACATTTTGCTGGGAACCATCATTGAAGGCCTCGCAATGATTTTCCTGACCGTGCCAATCTTCGTGCCTTTGGTCGATGCGATGGGTTTCGACTTGATCTGGTTTGGTATCGTTATGGTGATGGTGGTTGAGATCAGTCTCATCACGCCGCCGATCGGGCTCAATGTATTTGTCATCAAATCGATGATGCCCGAAGTGCCGCTCTCCGCCATGTTCAAAGGGATCGCGCCCTTCTTCGCCGCCGATATTGTGCGCTTGATGTTGGTCGTATTTATACCGAGCCTAGCACTCTGGCTGCCAAATATACTTCGATAGCTAGTTCATCGCCGCAGAACGAATGGCGTCCGGATCATAGGGCATCCGGCGGAGGCGCAGGCCAATAGCATTATAGATCGCATTTGTAATGGCACCGCCGGTAGGTCCGGCGGTTGCTTCTCCAGCCCCTAAGAACGGCTCACCCGGGCGATGCATTAATATCGTCTCGACCTCAGGAATATTATTAAACCGAATGATCGGATAGCTGTCCCAGTCCCGGCTCGTGACGCCGCCACCATCAAAAGTCACCTGCTCATGCAAGGTCCAGCTGGCCGCTTGGATGAGCCCGCCTTCGAGCTGCGCCGTCAGACCATCTGGGTCAACAACTTCGCCGGCATCGGCAACAATCCAGGCTCGCTTCAAGAGAACTTCGGCCTCATCATTGACCTCAACTTCGATGCCGATAGCACAATACGCGGCGGCATTTTTGTATTTCGAGAACGCGATACCAGCACCCAGACCATCGGCTTCACCGGCTTTGGCTGCGGTCATTTTCTCATCAAGGGTTCGGATAACGTCTTTTGCTTTTTCATCGTCTAAATGATTTAAGCGAATTTCAACAGGCGAAAGGCCACCGGCCTCGGCCAACTCATCAACAAAAGATTCCAGCGCCGTGACATTACCAAACGCACCTAGGGTGCGGAGCGCAGAGGCTCGGAGCGGCAAGCCGCGCACCAGATTTTTAACCAAGCGTGGCTCAGGAAAATTGTAAAGCGGCTCCAAATTGCGGTGCACGCCAACATGCGGGCCCATGGTTGGCGGCATAATGGGCCACGGTAAAGGATCTTCAAGGAAATGCGTCGCCAGCAATTTTTCAGCCGGGGAGCCTGAACGCCCCGGTGCCGGTCGTCCCATAAAGGTATCGCCGTAACTCTCATGGCTCCAATCGATCACCTTGCCATCAGCGTCTAGCGAGCCCCGCAATTCACAGACCATGGCCGAGCCATAAGGCTCCCAGGCATGCTCATCGTCACGGGTCCATTTCAGCAGAACCGGTTGGCCAGGAATAGCCCGCGCTATCAGCGCCGCATCAAAGGCGGCATCATCGGCGCCGTTATGACCATAGCAACCGGAGCCCGGCGAATAAGCAATATGAATATCACCAATCGCCATATCGAGCGCCTCCGCCATCGCCGCCCGCAGGGGATAAACGCCCTGGTTATGGGTCCACACCGTGAGCTTATCGTATTTATAAATGGCACAACCCGCGGATGGCGCGATCGAGCCGTGCATGTGATAGGGCTTTTCAAACCGCGCTGACAGCGTAACCGCCGCATTTTCGGGCGGGTTGTCTAGCGCTGGCACGGGTTCCTCGACCGGTGCACCGCCTGGGGCAATTGGCAGGCTGACCCGCTCATTTGACGTTAGGGCCTCGAATAGCTCCGCTGTCGGCAAGCCTTCTTTTAAATCCCACTCGGCGGCATTTGCGAGACGCTCGGCGGCCTTCACGGCCGCATATTCATCTGCTGACGCCACGGCCAAAAAACTGCCATCCCGCACGATGGTCACATCGCTTTCGGCAAGGCGGGCCACAACTCCATCATCAAGGCTTTTCAATTCAGCGCGATAATGTGGCGGCCGTACCAGACGAGCGTGCAGCATATCGGGCAGAACCATGTCGTGAATATAAGCCATCCTGCCGCTAACGATTTCCGTCATACCTTTGGGCTGAACATGCGTGCCGACTTTGGTATGATTTTCTGGCGCTTTGACAGCAACACTTTCATCAACCGGGATATCAAATTTTTGCTCTGACATGAGCTCCCAATAGGTGATCGAGGCATTGGTTTCCCGGGATTGGATGAGGCCATTTTCAACCTCCAAACTCTCGGCCTCAACTTCGAGTTTCTCGGCAGCGATTGCCAACATATGCCGCCGGGCCGTCGCACTTGCCATACGGAGCGCCTTGCCGGAATGCTGCATCGACATACTACCGGCGGTGAACCCTTCATTTGGGTCAACATCGGTTTCAGTGCGCTTCACATCAATGCGGTCATAATCGACATCGAGTTCTTCCGCCACAATCAGCGCAAGCGCCGTTGAAATACGCTGACCGATATCGACTTTGCCGGTGTGTAGGAGAATACGCTCGTCTTTGCTAATCTCGATCCATTGATCTAAATCCGGATGCGCTTCAATACTTGGATGGCCTATATTTGGATTTTTGGGCATGTTACGCGCCCTCCCCAATTAAGCGATCAATAGCGGTTAAAACCCGGCGATGCGAGCCACAGCGACACAGATGATCATGCAGCGCCTCATGGACTTCTTCAGGGCTAGGTTTCGTGTTTTTAGTCAACAAAGCTGTCGTCGCGACAACGATGCCGGAGGTACAATAGCCACATTGTGCAGCGCCCTCGTCCCGAAAAGCCTCTTGCACGGGGCTTAAACTCTCGCCATCCGACAAACCTTCAATTGTCACAATCTCCTGTCCTTCAAACTCTGAAGCGGCCCTGACGCAGCTATTGGTCGCCTCACCATCGGCTAAAACAACACACGCGCCGCATTGTTCTTGGCCGCAGCCTAATTTGGGACCGGTCAATTTTAGCTGACTACGGAGGACAAATATCAGTGGTGTATCCGGATCCGCATTAATTTCATGCGTTTCACCATTTACGTTGAGTTTTAACTTCGACATGTAAGTTATCCATTATTGCGATGACCGAATTGAAAGCTAAATTATTTCATTGTTACGGGTAAATAAAGCATTGAAAATTATGGCAGTATACCGCTTGCCGATCTTTTAATTCTCTGCTTTATCAAGGGCATGATAGAAACCCGCATTACTGAACTCTTTGGCATTCGCGTGCCGGTTATCGCCGGTGGCCTGCAATGGCTGGCAACGCCTGACTACGTGGCAGCTGCGGCCCATGCCGGCATTATCGGCTTTATGACTGCTGCCAGTATTCCTGATTTAGATAAACTGCGGGATGAAATTCGCCGCTGCCGGGACCTTTGCGATGGCAAACCGTTTGGCGTCAATGTCTCGATGTTGCCAAAGCTGGTAGAGGGTGAGAATACCCAACGCGTATTTGATATCATTGCTGAAGAAAATGTCCCCTTTGTCGAAACATCCGGACGCAATCCCGAAGCTTTTATTCAAGACCTTCATGACGCTGGGATTAAGGTCATTCACAAAGCCCCGAATTTGAGATTTGCCCTCAAAGCACAATCGATTGGCGTCGATGCGGTGACCGTTGTTGGTGCCGAATGCGGCGGTCATCCGGGTCTCGATATGATCGGCACCATGGTGCAGGCCTCAATGGCGGGTCGGGGGTTGGAAATACCTGTGGTTATCGGCGGCGGCATCGGCAATGGTGAGCAATTGGTTGCAGCCCTTGCCATGGGAGCTGACGGCGTTGCCATCGGCACTCGCTTCCTGGTCGCCGAGGAAATTTGGGCGCATCGAGCCTATAAAGAGCACCTCATCGAAGCCAAGGAAACCGACACAACCCTGGTGCTTCAATCATTGCGCAATACTTTGCGTGCATTGACCAATGATACGATCGCCGAAGTACAAAAAATTGAAGCCGAAAGCCCCGGCGATTTAGAAGCTTTGATGCCACATATATCTGGCAAGGTCGGAAAAGAGGCCTATGAGACCGGCGATTGGACCAAAGGTGCACTATCGGTTGGTCAATCGGTCACCTTCGCCGACAAGATTGAACCCCTTGCAGATATTGTTCGCAACATCGAGACAGAAGCAACTTCTGCTTTAGAGCGGCTTAAGAATTTCGCTCCAAGCTAAACAATCCTGAGGTTTTTAGTAGGTTATTGACGCGTAGGCCAGAGCGGGCAATTCAACCCTGATGTCAAATACTCGATTCTTATTCGTCATTTACGAAAGTGAATTAAAATCATTCTGTTACATCCCGTTACAGGCAGTGATACGAAAAATAACAAAAAATCGCTACTTTCTTTTAAAAAAAACCTTTTAAATTAGAATTCTAATTGCCACATAGATTACTGCAGTGAAATAAACTGAAATATTTATAGCCGCTTATGTTGTTAATCAGACACATTTTCATAAGCATTTTAGTAGGGTTATCGATTGAATTATAGGGATGATCTCAGAAATGAGTAATGACAGTGATACTGACGAACTATTAACCAACGAACAAATACACCTTGTGCAAAGCACTTTTGCCATGGTCGAGCCGATCGCTGATGACGCGGCCGTTATGTTTTATGACCGACTTTTTGAACTCGATCCGAGTCTCAAGTCTCTTTTTAGCGATGATATGGCCGCGCAACGTAAGGCGCTCATGTCGACCTTAAAAGTAGCTGTCAAAGGACTAACTGATCTCGATTCCATCGTCCCGGCCGTTCAGCAATTGGGCGCGCGACACAGCAGTTATGGGGTTAAAGATGAAGATTATTCAACCGTTGCCCAGGCTTTACTCTGGACACTGGAACAAGGTCTCGGGGCAGAATTCACTGAAAAAGTCCAAGCTGCCTGGACCGAAGTATACATGCTTTTAGCCGGTATAATGATTGACGCCGCTCAATCTGCCGCCGGAACAACCGAATCTCAAAACCAGGAGGGCGCGATGCTCCAACAAGTCTCAAATGTAGAAACCGGCCAGTTCAAATAAATGGTCGATGACATGCCGATCAATGTCATGATCTGCGACCTCGAAGAATTTAAAGTCACTTATGCTAACAAATCGAGTGTGAATACTCTTAAGACACTTGAACACGTATTGCCGATTAAGGCTGATGATCTTGTTGGGCAGTGCATTGATATCTTCCACAAAAACCCGGCCCATCAACGCAGCATGTTGGCCGATCCGTCAAATCTACCGCACACGGCGATTATTGACCTTGGCGGCGAGAAACTCGATTTGCTGGTGACAGCGGTCAATGATGAAAACGGAAACTATAAATCAGCTATGCTGACTTGGTCGGTCGTTACTGAGAAACTCAAAAACGAAGCTGAATCGATCCGTCTGGCTCAAATGGTCGAAGAACTACCGATCAATGTCATGACCTGCGATAAAGACGATCTGACGGTTACCTATCTAAATAAAGCCAGTTCAGACACATTGACAACGCTCGAGCATGCTTTGCCTTGTAAAGCTGCTGACATGATGGGCCAGTGCATTGATATCTTCCACAAGAACCCATCACATCAACGTAATTTATTGGCTGATCCGTCTAACCTGCCACATACCGCTATTATCGATTTGGCTGGTGAAAAGTTGGATCTTTTGGTCACAGCTCTCAATGACAAAGATGGCAACTATATCGGCCCAATGTTGAGCTGGTCGGTTATTACTGAGAAAGTTAAAAAGGACGAAGACACAGCCCGCCTCATGCAGATGATCGATAATATGCCGGTCAATGTCATGATGTGTGATCCAGTCGATTTCACCATCAATTATGTCAACAAAACCAGTGTTGATACGTTAACACCGCTGGAGCAACATCTGCCAATCAAAGCGAGTGATTTGATGGGTCAGTGCATTGACATCTTCCACAAAAATCCAGCGCATCAGCGTAATTTGCTGGGTGATCCGGCCAATATGCCACACCGGGCAAAAATCTCTGTCGGTCCTGAAACTCTTGATCTGCAAATTACCGCGATCAAGGATAAGGACGGTGGATATGTCGGCCCAATGTTGAGTTGGTCTGTGGTAACGCAGCAAGTTCAATTGGCTGACAATTTCGAGCTTAACGTGAAAAGTGTTGTTGAAACGGTTGCCGGCAGTTCCACCGAGTTGCAAGCGACAGCGGAAACAATGGCTGCCGCAGCACAGGAAGCTAGTTCGCAATCAATGGCTGTCGCCTCGGCTACTGAGGAGCTTTCAAAATCAATTGATGAAATTGCCAGCCAGGTTGCCCGCTCGACGCAGATTTCTTCGGAAGCAGTGACTGAGGCGCAAAACTCCAACGAGCAGGTTCAAAGTCTTGCCGAGGCCTCTCAGAAAATTGGTGATGTGGTTAATCTGATTAACGATATTGCCAGCCAAACCAACCTCCTCGCACTCAACGCCACAATCGAGGCGGCGCGTGCCGGTGATGCAGGTAAAGGCTTCGCGGTGGTGGCTTCTGAGGTTAAGAATCTGGCTAACCAAACCGCCAAAGCAACCGATGAGATTGCCGCTCAAATTTCAGGTATTCAAGGTGCAACCCAGTCGGCTGTGACGTCAATCGAAGGCATCACGAAGACGATTAACGAAGTGAATGAGATTGCCACGGCCATTGCTGGCGCAGTTGAAGAACAAAGTGCTGCAACCGGCGAAGTATCATCAAACATTGATGGTGTGACCAAAGCCTCTTCTGAAACCGGGCAATCGGCGAGTGAAGTTCTGGATGCCGCACGGGAACTCTCGCAGCAATCAGAGAGTCTCGGCGCTCAAGTCGATGGCTTCCTTGGTGAAGTTCGCGAAATGTAAATCTGATTCCAACGATACTATCAAGGGTCTTAGGGCGGTCTTTATTAGACCGCCCTTTTTTTGTTCAAATTCACAAAGATTTTTAAACTCTTTAAACTTAGAGGTTTCCAATGCCCTTCATTCCAGGCTAACCTGACCGTAAGCCAAAGAAACAGAACAAAAATGAGACTCATAATGGGCCGCGAGACCAAAAATAATTTCAGGGATGACAACGATTCCACAAGACGTAAACGTGGAAAATATGGATTTTCTCGAAAACGCAAGCAGCGCATGTATGGCGCGCTCGATTTAGGCACCAATAACTGTCGCCTCCTGATCGCCCGGCCAACGGGGCAAGGTTTCCGCGTTGTCGCCTCCTTTTCTCGTATTGTCAGATTAGGTGAAGGGCTGGCCGAAAGTGGTCGCCTCGCTGAAATTGCCATGGACCGAACAATCTCTGCCCTCGCGATCTGCTCTGAAAAGCTTAAATCTTTCGATGTTGTTCAATCCCGTAATATCGCCACCGAAGCCTGCCGCAGGGCTGACAATTGTGATGAATTCCTCGCCCGGATCGACGAGGAAACGGGGCTCGGTTTCGAAGCGATAACCAGCAATGAAGAAGCCCGCCTCGCCCTCAAAGGGTGTCAAAGTCTGCTCCATCCAGAGCAACCTTATGCAGTCGTTTTTGATATTGGCGGTGGCAGTACGGAAATCATTTGGGCCAAAAAGAACAATCCAGAAGACAGTGCGGATTTTGAAATATTGGATGTTTTATCGCTTCCTCTCGGCGTGGTAACACTCGCCGAAGAATGTGGCATCTATGAAATCAATAATGAATGCTATCAGAACATGGTTAGCGATATTTCCAGCAAGCTGCCGGCTTTTTGTGAGCGTAATGACATCAAATCCAAAGTGGCTAATAACCAGGTTCAGATGCTCGGCACGTCGGGAACAGTGACAACTTTAGGTGCCGTTCACCTCGACCTCAGCCACTATGACCGTTCCCAAATAGACGGCCTTGATCTGACATTCGATGAACTAAACCATGCCAGCCGCAAATTGACTGATCTGGATTTTAAAGGACGTACGGAAATGCCTTGTATCGGCAATGAACGTGCTGAACTTGTTATTCCCGGCTGTGCCATTCTCGAAGCCATCTGCCGCGCCTGGCCGGTCGGCAGGCTCCGCGTCGCCGATCGTGGTTTGCGAGAAGGTATGTTACTGGAGTTGATGATAAAAGATGGTGTACCAGTCATCGGTAATCCCGCAGCCAATTGTCGGCAGCACCAGAATTCCCGGCAAAATTCTGGGACCGTCGGGTGAGCAAAAAATCTTCTGGCAAGAATCCTGGGGCAAAGAAAAACACCTCTGGGCGCAGCGGTCGTGATTTAACAGTTCGGGTAAAGTCGGCGCGTGGCCGCAAAAGCTCATCGACCCGCTGGCTGCAACGCCAACTCAATGATCCCTACGTCGCCGCGGCCCAACGTGCTGGATTGCGCTCCAGGGCTGCCTTTAAGCTCGAAGATCTCGACGACAAATTCAAATTTCTCAAACCCGGTATGCGGGTTGTCGAACTAGGCGCAGCGCCAGGTGGATGGACGCAAGTTCTAGTCAGTCGATTGGGCACGGAAAAACCAGGATCAAAATCCAAAATTATTGCGATCGACCTCCAGGAAATGGCCCCGATCAGCGGGGCGGAAGTTCTTTTGCTCGACTTCATGGATGACGATGCGCCGGATATCTTGAAAAAGGCCCTGGGCGGACCAGCCGATGCTGTACTCAGCGATATGGCTCCTAAAATTACCGGCCATGCCAACACCGACCATTTGCGTATTATGGGGCTGGCTGAGATGGCTTATGATTTTGCCAAAGAGGTCCTGGCGCCCGGTGGCTGCTTTGTCTCAAAAGTCTTTCAAGGAGGTACCGAAAAGGAGCTGTTGGCCGATATGAAACGCTCTTTTTCACAGGTTCGTCATGCGAAACCACCCTCGAGCCGAGCCGAGTCGGCCGAAATGTTTGTCGTCGCCCAGAACTTCCGTGGCGAGGGTGCAAAATAGCCTTATAAACGACTGATTTCATTAAATTTTCCGCCACCCTAATAGTCGCTTGGCTTTAGTAACTTTCTCTGTATGATGCGTTGCCAACTCAAGCAGTAGAGATGGCAGAAAAATAATGGAAATCCTCGACGGCCTTACCTTTGACGACATCTTGCTCGAACCTGCAGCATCGGATGTCTTACCGGCACAAACCAACACGCAAACTCAGCTCACCAAATCGATTGAGCTCGGTATTCCTTTACTGTCAGCAGCGATGGATACGGTGACAGAAAGCGGGCTCGCGATCGCCATGGCGCAGGCCGGTGGCATTGGCGTCATCCACAAAAACCTGGAAGGCCCTGAACAGGCTGCCGAAGTAAAGAAAGTCAAAAAATTCGAATCTGGTATGGTTGTCAATCCTGTGACGATTGAGCCCAACGCGACTTTGGCAGAGGCTAAATCGCTGATGGATCGCAATGGTTTTTCAGGCTTTCCCGTTGTCGAAAATGGTAACGGAAAGCTGGTCGGCATTCTAACCAACCGCGATGTTCGTTTTGCCACCGACCCCAAGCAAAAAATCTATGAATTAATGACCCAGCACAGTGATGACAAGCCGCTTGTGACGGTTCAAGAAGGCGTTGATCTGGAAGAAGCCCAACGCCTGCTCCATCAACACCGGATCGAGAAACTAGTTGTCGTTGACGATAAATTCGCCTGCGTTGGTCTCATCACCGTCAAAGATATGGAAAAAGCGCAAGCTTTTCCCGATGCCTGCAAAGACGAACATGGTCGCTTGCGCGTTGCTGCCGCCACCGGCGTTGGTGCAGCCGGGCTTGAGCGCGCCGAGATGCTGCTTGATGCCGAAGTTGACGTGATTGTCGTCGACACTGCCCATGGCCATTCCTCCGGTGTCTTGGCCGCCGTCGAAAAAATTAAGAAGCTCAGCAATTACACGCAAGTACTGGCCGGCAATATCGCAACGGCGGACGGTGCCAAGGCACTGATCGATGCGGGCGCAGACAGCGTCAAAGTCGGTATTGGTCCCGGCACGATCTGCACCACCCGTATGATCGCCGGCGTCGGCATGCCACAATTCTCAGCTGTTATGGAAGCCGCTAGTGTCTGTAACAAAGCTGGCATTCCAGTGATCGCTGATGGCGGTATTAAATACTCAGGCGATATCGCTAAAGCCATTGCGGCTGGTGCCGATTGCGTCATGATCGGCTCGCTCTTTGCAGGGACAGAAGAAAGCCCCGGTGAAGTATTTCTTTATCAAGGGCGCTCCTATAAATCCTACCGCGGCATGGGCTCAATAGGTGCCATGGCCAGAGGCTCCGCCGATCGCTACTTCCAGGAAGAAGTTTCCGACAATCTCAAATTCGTTCCGGAAGGCGTCGAAGGCCGCGTACCTTTTAAAGGTCCGGTCACCAATGTCGTTCATCAATTAGTCGGCGGGCTGCGTTCGTCGATGGGCTATACCGGCAATGCGACCATCGCTGACATGCAGAAAAATTGCCGGGTGCGTAAAATCACTTCGGCGGGTCTGCGTGAAAGCCATGTTCATGATGTCACCATCACCCGCGAAGCACCGAATTATCGGGTTGATGGCTAAAATTTTATGACGCTTAAAACATGACCCCGGGTGCGCGCATTGCCGCGGCAATTGAAATTCTTGAAAAGATAGACCGTTCCGGCTCGCCTGCCGAGGACGTGGTCTCGGCTTATATTCGGGGTCGGCGCTATATCGGCTCCAAGGATCGCCGCGCAATCACGGGCCGAGTGTTCGATATCCTGCGCCGCCATGCCCGCCTCGATTGGTTAACCAAATCGGCGGACGCCCGTGCCCGCGTGCTGGTAGATTTGGCTCTCAATGACGTAATAGCAAAAGACGAGCTCAGTACATTGTTCAACGGTGAAGGTTACGCACCGAAGCCCTTGGAGGAAGAAGAGACCACCCTGCTCGATGCGCTCAATAACGTGAAATTCGATGACGCTGAATTTCCGGCGCACATTCAGGCCGAGCTACCTGAATGGATTGCCGAAAAACTTCAGGCGCAATGGGGCGATAATTTTCAAGCTGAAGCTCAAGCGCTGAATCAACCCGCTTCGCTTGATCTTCGCGTCAACACGCTCAAAGGCGATTGCGCGCGCGCTCTTCAAGTCTTGCAAAAAGACAAAATCGACGCCGAAGCCACCACCCTCTCGCCCCTAGGATTGCGGGTAAAAGGCCGGGTGAACCTGCAGGCCTCAACAGCCTTCAAAGGCGGCTTTATTGAAATTCAAGATGAAGGCTCTCAGCTCGTTGCCGCCCTGGTTGCGACCAAGGCTGATATGAAAACCATCGATCTCTGTGCCGGCGGGGGCGGCAAAACCTTGGCGCTTGGTGCCGCCATGAAAGACGGCGGCCCGCTAATTGCGTGCGACACCGATGAAGATCGATTGAAGAAAATGAAACCCCGGCTTCGACGGGGCGGCGTCTCTAACGTGACCCGCCATCCGCTGACCGGCGATGATGATCCATTCTACGGAGAACACGCCCAGACAGCCGAGCGCGTTTTGACAGATGTCCCCTGCTCCGGCTCTGGCGCATGGCGGCGGGCACCAGCGCAGAAATGGCGTCTCACACCTGAGCGCCTCGACGAATTGATCGCTTTGCAACGCAAAGTCTTGGATAAAGCGGCTGATCTTGTCATTCCGGGTGGGCGTTTGATCTACGCGACCTGCTCGGTCTTGGCCCCGGAGAACGAGGATCAAATCGCCTGGTTCTTGGAGAGCCATCCCGACTTCAAAGCCCTGCCGATCGCCGAGATTTGGCAGGCAACGCTTGGCACCGATTGTCCGAGCAATGCTATAATCAACGAAACTTACCTTTCCTTAACCCCGGCCCGGCATGATACAGATGGATTTTTCGCTGCCGTGCTGGAGAAAGCAAATAGCTAGAATACGCCCTGCCAAGGAAGAAGACGTCCAGGCCATCGCTGATGTTTATGTTGAAACTTGGCGCTCGACCTATGCCGGTATTTTGCCCGACAAAGTCCTGGTCGAAATGTCGCCTGAGCGTCAAATGGTCATGTGGGCCCGCGCCATCCGCCATGCCGATGGCCCGGCAACAGAACAGATATTGGTTTTAGAAGACCCGGATGCAGGCGTTATCGGCGTCGGCAGCGGCGGCTTTAATCGCGACCGCGCCAGTACCTACGGCGGCGAGGTCTACACCCTCTACGTCCACCCCGATCACCAAAACCTGGGCCACGGCGAACGCCTGCTGGCCGGCCTGTTCGACATCATGATCGCCCAAGGCTACGACGCGGCCGTCATCTGGGTCCTAAAAGCCAACCCATCCCGCTTTTTCTACGAAGTTATGAAAGGCAAACGGGTCGGCGAGCGCGAAGAAAAACTCTGGGGCACAATCCTCGGCGAAATCGCTTATGGCTGGGAAGATCTAGAGGGCGCGCTTGAAGTGGGCAGACCGGGACTGGGGTAGTTCCAACACGTCATACCGGCGAACGCAGGAATCCAGAAAAGCTGGACCCCGGAACAAGTCCGGGGTGACGCCTTATTTTAAAATTTCCAGCCTAATCAAACTCTGGTACTTCAACCGGATCCAAGCCCATCGCCAGACGTCCAGAAAAGACGTGTTGCTTTTTTTCATGCAATGGATGGAACTGACTGGCGAAGCTGTCGCGGAACAAGCGCTCCAAAGGCGAGCGGCGGAGGTAGCCATAGCCACCTGATAGTTCAACCGCTTTGGTTGTTGTTTCGATGACCGCATTGCCGACAACGGTTTTACGGATCAAAACGTCGTTCGCCATTTGCGTCGAGGGAGTGAACTCGAAATCATTGGCAATATCGACCATGGCTTGATGCATCACTTGCGCTGTCGCCAGACTGTTTTCCATCTCACCCAGCAAATACGGCAGATGGCCATCAAGTTTGTGGTTCTTAGGCCGGTTATTGGCGCCCGCTTTAACGATATCCGCCGCTGCTTCGGCAATGCCGACATAGGCGGACATGATCAGCGGCAAGGCGACGGTTAGGATCACGTTCCACACCGGATGATACTCACCGCGCGGTCGTTTCAAACCAACCGTTTCGTCCGGCACAAAGACATCCTTGAAAACCGCCGTGTGGGAGCCGGTATTGCGCATCCCCATCGCCTGCCAGCTATTTTCAACCGACACACCTTCCGCGGTTTTAGCGACCGGGAAATGCAGCACCTGCCAGCCTTCTTCAGGATCCTCATAGGCAGCAGAGGTCACAAAGATATTGCCGGCCAGCGAGCCACTGGCGAAACCTTTCTTGGCATTGAGGATATAGCCGCCATCGACTTTTTTCATATCGCCGGATGAATCGAGCCAATCACCGGCACCGGTCGAGACCAACACCAACTCACCTGCGACAACTTTTTCCAGAAGAACTTGTCCGGGATTGCCACGGTGATAATTAAAGCGATTGGCCGCGATGAGATGCTGATGCATCGAAAGTGTCAGGGCCGTCGAGGGGCAGTAATGCGCGATCATGCGAACAATCGTGCACATCTCCGAATGCGACACACCACCGCCGCCGAGTTCGTGCGGCACCATGGCCGAAAAGATTTTACGCTCTTGCAGATCAGCAAAATTATCCGCGACAAAATCGTCGGTTTCGCTTCGCTCGGCCGCGCGCTCGGCAAAGACCGGACCGATTTCTTTAATCATATCCAGATAATCCGATATGCGTAATTGGGTTAGCGTTTCTTTATCCATAAGGGCGTCCATTTCTTTTCTCCAGTTTAGGTTAAATTCGCGTATGTGTTGATTGGATATTGAAAAATGCCCTCGATTCATTATAGTATAAAAAATGTAGTGTTTTTTATTGTTTAGAAACAAAGGATTAGAGTTATGGCGCGAAAATCTGATTATGGACAATTTTGCCCCATCGCAATGACGGCAGAGATATTAGCCGTCCGCTGGACGCCTTTGGTGATCCGCGAATTGCTCTGCGGCAGTCACCGTTTCAGCGATCTCCAACGCGGCCTGCCGCTGATGTCGCCTTCTTTATTGTCGACACGTCTGAGAGAATTGGAATTCGCCGGCATCGTCGAGCGACAACCTGCCGAGAATGGCAAAGGTCATGACTACTATCTGACCGAAGGCGGTCAGGAACTGCGCCCGATTATCGAAGCCTTCGGCTTGTGGTCGCAAAAATGGCTCGATCACGAATACACCGAGGAGCATCTCGACCCATCCCTATTGATGTGGGACATCCGCCGCACCGTCGATTGTCGTTTTATGCCAGAAGACAAACTCGTCTCCGTCGAGTTCGAACTACATGGCTTCAAGTCCAAGCAAAAGCGCTGGTGGCTGATGTTCGACCACGGCGAGGCCGATCTCTGCAACAAGGACCCGGGCCATGAGGTTGATCTCTTCGTCAAAGCCCATGTCCGCGACCTGACCGAAGTCTGGATGGGAAAAAGACGCTTGGATGATGCGACGCGGGACGGCTCTCTCGTGCTGGAAGGCTCGCTACCGCAGGTCAGAAACTTCCCCAAATGGTTCTCGCTCAACATGTATGCGGCGACCGCACCGCAGACGAACCCGGAAGTGGTAGTTTCGGCTTAGGCCCCCACCCCACCGTCATCCCGGACTTGATCCGGGATCCAGGGAGCTACAAATTAGTTCGATGCAAAGACAGACTGGATCCCGGATCAAGTCCGGGATGACAGAGATATTGCGACTGGGTTCTCAATTTTTCCCCCTTTCAATCTCGCCGCGACTCGGGTAAGAGTCGGCTTATGTCTGACCGTATTCTTATCATTGATTTTGGCTCTCAAGTGACCCAGCTTATTGCCCGGCGTGTGCGGGAAAGTGGGGTTTATTCTGAGGTCCATCCGTTTAATAAAGTGACCCAGCAATCCATTCTCGATTTTGATCCGAACGGTATTATTTTGTCCGGCGGACCGGCCTCGGTGACCGATATCGACACGCCTCGGGCACCGGATGAAATCTTTGATATGGATTTGCCAATATTGGGCATTTGCTATGGCCAGCAAACCATGGTCGAGCAGATGGGCGGCAAAGTTGCGGGCTCGGAAGAGAAAGAATTTGGCCGGGCTATCGTCACAGTCACCGATGATTGCGAGTTGTTCCACGGCGTCTGGGATGTCGGCAATGAGGAGCAGGTCTGGATGAGCCATGGCGACCGGGTTGAGATGCTGCCGGACGGCTTTCGCATCGTCGGCACCTCTGAAAATGCGCCTTACGCTGCCATCGCTCATGATGAGAAAAAATTTTATGCCGTGCAGTTTCACCCCGAAGTCGTCCATACGCCGCATGGCGCACAGTTATTGGAGAACTTCACCCACCGGGTTGCCGGTTGTGGTGGTGACTGGACCATGGCGGCGTTTAAAGAGCAAGAGATTGCCAAGGTCCGCGAACAGGTCGGCGACGGCAAAGTCATTTGCGGGCTTTCCGGCGGGGTAGATTCGTCTGTCGTCGCTGTGCTTCTCCACGAAGCCATCGGCGATCAGCTGACGTGTGTGTTTGTCGATACAGGCATGATGCGTATGGATGAGGCCGACGAGGTCGTGAGCCTGTTCCGCGATCATTATAATTTTCATCTCGTCCATGTTGATGCCAGCGATCTTTTCTTAGGCAAACTCGACGGTGTGAGCGATCCCGAAGAAAAGCGCAAAATCATCGGCTCGACTTTTATTGATGTTTTTGAAGAAGAAGCCAATAAGATCGGCGGCGCGGATTTCCTCGCCCAAGGCACGCTCTACCCGGATGTCATCGAAAGCGTTTCCTTTGCTGGCGGGCCCAGCGTGACCATCAAATCACACCACAATGTCGGTGGCCTGCCGGAACGGATGAATATGGATCTGGTCGAGCCGCTCCGCGAACTGTTCAAAGACGAAGTCCGTGCCCTTGGCCGTGAGCTTGGCCTGCCGGAGCAATTCGTTGGCCGCCACCCCTTCCCCGGCCCCGGCCTTGCCATTCGCTTACCCGGCGGCATCACACGGGACAAAATCGATATCCTGCAGCGCGCCGATGCGATCTATCTGGATGAGATCAGAAAAGCCGGTCTCTATGACGAGATTTGGCAGGCCTTCGCCGTACTTCTGCCTGTGCAAACCGTCGGCGTCATGGGCGATGCCCGCACCTATGATTTCGTCTGCGCCCTTCGGGCCGTCAATTCCACCGACGGCATGACAGCAGACTTCTACCCTTTCGAGATGGCTTTCTTAGGCCGCGTCACCAACCGCATCATCAATGAAGTCCGGGGCATCAACCGCGTCGTCTATGACGTGACGTCGAAGCCGCCCGGCACAATTGAGTGGGAGTAGGCTGCAAATAGCCTTGCCATCCCCCCCTTCAATTCCGTTTAATAGGTTCATGACAACAACCAGACTGGACATTTAGATATGATGTATATCCTTGCAATAATTTTGCCACCTGTGGCGCTCCTGATGTCGGGCAAGATCATTCAGGCAATTATTAACCTGGTGCTTATTTTACTATCCGTCACAATCTTTGTTGGCACCCTCAGCATTGGCAGCTTTATCAGCTTCCCGCTTTATATTATTAGCATCATCCATGCTCTGTTTGCCGTGCATGGTAACCGCACGGACAGCAAGATAGAGGCCGCTGTCGACAAGGCGATCAATGACAAATGAATAACTCACCGGTCAAAACAATCATCAAACTTCTGGTCGCCTCCCTGATTGTCGGCTGGCTCTTAAAAGCGCTCGATCTGGATGCGCAGAAACTGCTCGAGTTCATCGGCGGCTTTGCTGATGGCCTGATGAATATTTTCGCCAGCATTTTTGAGTGGTCGCTCTCGCCAATCTTGATCGGAGCCCTGGTCGTCATTCCGATCTGGGTTATTCGTTTAATCTGGAAGAAGGCCATGGAGAAGTAAATTGAGTGAGAAGCTCAATATCAGTTTCAGCCATGTTGGCATTTTTGTTAAAGATCTGAAACGCATGGCTCGGTTCTATAAAGAGGTTTTTCACTTCATCGAAACCGATGGCGGTGAAGCCCGGGGCGGCGAGGTTGTATTCCTCAGCCGTCATCCAAACGAACACCATCAAATTGCGCTTGAAACTGCGGGAGATCGCCCGCCATCACGGGTGCAGCAACTCTCTTTTCGCCTACCATCGCTTGGCGATCTGCGTAAAATGACGGCGCGGCTTGAGGCCGAAGAAGAGGCCACTGGCCTTTATCAGATCAACCATTGCAATGCTTGGTCGGTCTATTGCTACGACCCCGAAGACAACCGGGTCGAGGTCTTTGTCGACACCCCCTATTACGTCAAGCAGCCTTGCTTGCATGACCTCGATCTCTCGATGACAAATGACGAGATCATGCGCGCCACCGAAGAGCTTTTTGGCGACGAGCCCACCTTCAAACTCCGCTCCGAATGGTCGAGCGAGCTGGAAAAGAAAATCCACGCCTAATGTAATAAACGTGCCTGGTACACTTATTTTGAGGTAGGGAGGTTTTTGGTAATGAGGGTTAGAGCCAGACATATGATGCTGGCTCCGAGCAGCACGAATATTGCGGATTGATTGCCGAGCCAGGCCAGCAAGCCGGTTGGCTGGGCGCCGACGATATCGCTAAGGATCGGTAATTCCTGGGCGAGCCAACCTGGCCAGGTATCGTTTAGCAGCCAAAAGCGCAATTGCAGGACCAGCGTTAGTGCAGCACTTGCGGCCGTCAACACAGCGCCCCAGAGCAGCGTTTGTTGCAGACGAATAAGAAAATAGAAGGCAACGCCGGAAACCACGATCCAAATGATCGCAATCCGGATTGCACCCGCACCGCCGATGATGTCTGCCCAGGCAGCCCAAATTCCAAGCGCAAAACTGGCGACAACTGCGAGATACCAGAGCGGGCCTTTGACGTCGGATCCGGTGCCCAGCCGCCAGCCGGGCCGCTTCCAGAAATCAAATATCGAGAAACCACCGCGGCGCTGATAAAATTCGTCAGGCAAGTCTTTGTCCGATTGATCCACCATAATTTTCGCTAACGCGCATCCAGCGCATCGAAGGCGTCTTTGGTATGTTGCGCAACCTCGGTGATCGCGACAGCGGTCTCATCAATCACCTTACCCATGGTAATAAATGCGTGGATCATGCCGTCATGGCATTTATAGATCACCGGCACACCGGCTTCTGCCAAGCGGTCGGCATAGGCTTTGCCTTCATCTCGCAAAGGATCATAGCCCGCGGTCATAATATAAGCCGGTGGCATGCCGGAGAGATCTTCAATCAAAATTGGCGACGCCCGCCAATCCTCACGGTCCGCTTCACTATTGAGATATTGTGCGTGATACCACAGCTGCGCCTCTTTGGTCAGCAGATAATTTTCACCAAAATCGGCCTGTGATTGGGTCGTAAAATTCATATTGGTAGAGGGATATATCAGAGCCTGAAAAACCACCGCATTCCCCTGATCCAGTGCCATTTTGGCGCAAACCGTCGATAAGGTGCCGCCCGCACTATCGCCGGCAACGGCAATGCGTTCAGGATTTATTTTGAGCCCGCCTGCCCCTTTAAGTGCCCACTCAACAACGGCAAAGCAATCCTCAACCGCAGCCGGAAACTTGGCTTCGGGTGCAAGGCGATAATCGACGTTCAAGACTGCAAAACAGCCTTCATTGGCAAGCCCTCGGCAAACGACATCGTGGGTATTGCGGTTACCGACAACCCAGCCGCCACCATGAAAATAAATCATCACCGGCAAAATATCGCTCTCAGCACTCCCTGCCGGGCGGTAATAACGCATCGGGATCGGGCCCGCCGGGCCATCAACATAGATATCGGCAGCAAAGGCAACCTCTGGCGGCTCAGGCGTCACGGCACCCCGCGTATCGATATAGAACTGCCGGGCATCTTCAGGGCTCATTTCATGGGCCTGCGGGCTTCCTTCGGCTTCAGCCTTGGCGACCGCGTCAATGACGGTTTGAACTTGGGGGTCGATGCTCATTGAAAAAGTATCCTCTAAATGAACCTATCGAATAAAGGTAAAACGCGACTTTGTGAAGCCCGTTTCAAGAAGTATTCATTGATGTATCGGAACCAATCCTATATGGAAGGCCTTTATTTTGGGCAAATTTAAATGAAACGCCCATTTCGAACGACTCTACTATGAACTCTAAGGGAAGAAACTATGTCAGATCAAATCCGTGCTTCGCACATTCTTGTTAGCCATGCCGACGCTCCACAAGCAAATACTCAACTTTCTGCCGAAGACGCGATGAAGCAGATTGAAGCGCTTAAAACTCAAATCGACGGTGGTACACCGTTTGAACAAGTCGCCAGCGAAAACTCCGATTGCCCGTCGTCTCGTCAGGGCGGTGATCTTGGTAGTTTTGGTCGGGGCGCTATGGTCCCTGAATTTGATCAAGCTGCATTTGATCTCGACGTCGGCGCGCTCAGCGGTGTCGTCGAGACGGCTTTCGGTTATCACCTGATTTACCGCACCGAATAGTATTAAGAAATATCAGAGAAAGCCGAGATCAGTTTGGATCTCGGTTTTTTTTGGTTTTTTTTGTGTTTAATCCGTGAAAAAGGACAGCTCAGCAGCCAGTTCTTCGTCATTCATCGGATAGTCAAAACCGTTCCGGGGATTAATCAAATCGCCATTTGAAATACCGGCGAGTTTAGATTGTAGATCGGTCGCCAAGCGCATCGGCAAGCCAGCCTTCCAAGCCATCGCCATAACCCCCTTTGCGCTGCGGGTTTTAACAATTTTTTCGATTACCGCCAGCGACAACTCAGATCTGATGGCCAAGGCCGAACGCACGAACTGACGATCGCCGGTTTTTAACGCAGATTCGATATCCTTTGCTTCAAGTTTGCCCTCGCGCTTTAAACGCTTTGCCGCCGCCAAGGCAATATCGATATTGTCGGAATTAATCTGAATCGGATTGCCATCACCTTCGCCGCCATTTTCCACAAGATTTGGTTCTGCTTTTCCAATCCGGAGATGCACTTCTTTTTTCACCCGCTTGAGCGTTGCTGCATCCAAATCTCGGCGACCTTCGAGGATGGTCAAATATTTATCGGCGACAAATTCCGCAAGCCGCAAAGCAACACTTGCTGGAAGTTGCGGGCGACGCACCAGAGGGCCTTGCCACATTTCGATATTGCGTGATCGATCAACCAGTAAATCAAGCGTCTCTTCTCTAATTTGGGCAGATTCATTATTTAGCAATACGGTTATCGCCTCTTTGGAATCCGTATCGACAATGGCATCAGCCACGCCAGGAGAAACAGCATGGCGTCTGGAAATCGCACTTAACGCCTTACTTTCCAGCAGGTTACTGATGATATGGAGTAAATCTTCATCGGTCAGAACGGGGGAGTTTTCAAGTACTGGGACAGAAACCAAAAGCTCATCATCTTGGGCCAATTGACGGATGACGCTCACTGGCGCATCGGCGACATCTTTTAACGTGTCGGACAGAATTTGCCTGATTTTGGGAACTTGATCCCGAGCCAAATCCTCGAGAATTCCAACCGTCAAGTGGCGGATGTCTTCGCGTTCCATTGAATTGAGGTTAGGGGCCAGGCGGGCAATCTTATTTGCCAGACAGCTTCTAACTTCAATATCATCATCTTTGGCCAATACGGCATCGGCCTGGCGGGGGGCGGCTTCATTTTTAGCAATTTCGCATCTGACAATCGGATCTGGATCTTCAGCCAAGAAATAAAGGATCTCCGGCCTCACATCGATCCGCTCAGCAAGCTCCTTTCGTACTTCTGGATTTTGATCAGAAGCGAGTTCTTTGGCTTGGCCATAGGTTAAGGCCGAACTGCCCTGGCCAAAGAGATTTTTGATGCGATTGAATATTGCCGACATGGTACGACTGAATTCCTAGAAATCTTGTTTCAGGCATACATATGGGAATTAAGTCGTAATTTTCCATAGGTAAGAACCGCAAAATAGGGTTTATTTTGCGCAACCTATTGCGCCAAGTGATGCAATATCCCAAATTACTTAGATTAGGAGAAAATACCGATCTGAAACGGTAATTTGGCCCCCTCCTTAGCCGTTTGAATTTCAGGAAAAACATAAGGATTTCAATGCGCTCTCTAGCCGCCGACGCTCCTGAGGATCAATCTGGCCTGAAGGGCTCTCGTAATGACTTGCGGACTCTCAGGACATTGATGCCTTATCTTTGGCCTAAAAATGCACTCGAGATGAGAGTCAGAGTCGTTATCGCCGTCCTATTTCTTGCTGTGGCCAAGGGCATTAATGTCGGCGTGCCAATCCTCTATAAATTGGCCGTCGACGCTATTTCCAGCAATTCAGCGGCCCTTATCGTTGTGCCGGTCGGTATTCTTATTGCCTATGGTTTGGCGCGCACCATGTCATTAGCTTTTGGCGAATTTCGCGATGCTATCTTTGCCAAGGTTGCTCAGCGGGCCATTCGTGAGGCAGGCTTAAAGACATTCCGCCATCTCCACAAATTAGCCATGCGCTTTCACCTGGATCGCCAGACCGGCGGCCTAAGCCGCGCCGTCGAGCGTGGCACCAAAGGCATCGATTTTCTGCTCAATTTTATGCTGTTCAATGTGCTGCCGACATTACTGGAGATACTTTTGGTCTGCGCCATTATGTGGGGGCTGTTTAACGTCTGGTATGCCCTGGTTACCTTCGTCACCGTTGGTACGTATATTTTCTGGACCATCGCGGTTACCGATTGGCGACTTAAATATCGCCGCCAAATGAATAAAATGGACGGCGAAGCAAACACCAAGGCCATCGACTCGCTGCTCAATTATGAGACGGTCAAATATTTCGGCAATGAAGAACATGAAGCCGGGCGTTTCGATGAGGCCCTTCGATCCTACGAAGCTTCTGCCGTCAAAAGTAAAGTTTCGCTATCAATGTTGAATGTTGGTCAAGGAGCAGTCATTTCCATCGGCATGACAGCTCTGATGATCATGGCGGGCTTTGGCGTCAAAAACGGCACCATGACCTTGGGTGATTTCGTGCTGGTCAACAGCTACCTCATCCAGCTTTTTCTGCCGTTGAATTTTTTAGGCTTTGTCTACCGCGAGATAAAGCAATCGCTCACCGATATGGATGAAATGTTCAGTCTTCTGGAACGCGAGACCGAGATTGAAGATCATGCTGAGGCGCCTGCCCTCACCTTAACCGGCGGCGAAGTGACGTTCGAGAATGTCTCGTTTCACTATCAGCCGGAACGCCCGATCCTCAAAGATGTCTCCTTGACCGTAAAACCGGGCCAAACCGTTGCGATCGTCGGCCCCTCGGGCGCTGGAAAATCGACCATCTCCCGCCTACTCTATCGTTTTTACGACGTTACCAAGGGGCGTATTTTGATCGATGGGCAGGATATTCGTGAGGTCAAACAGGATTCTGTGCGGGCTGCCATCGGCATTGTACCGCAAGATACGGTGCTGTTTAACGACACCATTTATTACAACATTTCCTATGGGCGGCCGAGCGCCTCGCCAAGCGAGATCGAAGAGGCTGCGCGCCTCGCCTCAATCCATGATTTCATTACCGAATTGCCTGATGGCTATAATGCCCGGGTCGGTGAGCGCGGTCTCAAACTATCGGGCGGCGAGAAACAGCGGGTCGCGATTGCCCGAACGATCTTAAAAGGCCCGGAAATTCTGATTTTTGACGAAGCGACCTCGGCGCTTGATACCCATACGGAAAAAGAGATCCAACAATCCCTGCGCGAGGTTGCCGCAGACCGAACTGCGCTGGTCATCGCGCACCGGCTGTCAACGGTGATCGAGGCGGATGAAATAATTGTCTTGGAGAAAGGCAGCATCGTCGAGCGCGGCACCCATGCTGAACTGCTGGAGAAAGCCGGCACCTATGCCGGCATGTGGGCGCGTCAACAGGAAGCTGAAAAAGCCAAAGAAACCCTGGCCCGAAATTTGGATGAGGACGAACTGCTCGTCACCGCCGAAACCGCCGCGGAATAGTTAATAACTGACAGTTAGTAAATTAATTTGGCA
>Ga0233428_1000438_pt1 | contig 58977 bp, 71 predicted proteins | sample SI_118_April2016_4_FD_179890 | JGI IMG/M metagenome (GOLD analysis project Ga0233428, IMG submission 179890) | Seawater microbial communities from Saanich Inlet, British Columbia, Canada - SI_118_April2016_120_MG | ecosystem: Environmental > Aquatic > Marine > Inlet | place: Canada: British... | reverse complement strand
AACCAAGGTAAAAAGTTACCAATCACTACATGAGTTTCGGGTACCATTAAAGTAAACACGGCAAACACAAATGCAATAATCGCATCAAATCCATCACTACCGAAAAATTTAATTTTCTTCAACAAAGCGAAAACAACAACAAACACAAACAAGAATACCATGATCATACTAACCATGCTTCCTAATCCGCTTGCTTCTAATATTGTAGCCATTATCTATCTCTTTTTTGAATTCTTACCCATATATTTTACTAACTCAGATAAGGGGTTAGTGGGTTTACTTGTATCTCTTGTGATCATAAATATGAATATTACTAAAAAGAACAATGCCCAAGCCATTCCAGTGTTTCCAGGTCCAATAAAGTCGTACCACCAACCAGATAACCCATAACCTGGCCCCATAATTGGATTAAACATATCTGAAAATAAGGCGAAACCGATCGCTATGATCGAGATAATAAATGCCCAACCAACCATACCTTCTTTGAATTCTGATTCTCCTGCAAAAATACCAAATAGCAATAAAGCCATCAAGAAGATTACTAGTAGAATAGATACATTAGGTAAAAATTTCTGTAATACAAATATCAAGTAAGTGTTATTCAAAAAGAAGATTGCAACAACTAAAGATACTACCATATTGATGTTTTTCTTTTCACCAAATAATTTAATTTTCTCCAACACTGCAAACATTAATGTAAATACTAATATGAAAGGTAACAATAAATCAAAACCGCCTATTTGGTCAAAATTCCCTAAAAGTTCATAAAAGTCCATTAAGTTCACACCTCATTAATATTATTCAGTCATTAATCCTTTTTAATACTTTTTGAAATATAAAATTAATCTGAACTTCCAGATTTAGACCCTACAACAATCCACATAAAGATTCCAACTACTAATAAGAGAATTACTGTGGATAGGACTGGTCCTGTAACACTGTAGATTATCCAATCTATGAGATCTTCCAATGTCCCCATCGCACCAAGAACAATTGCAACTATGGCTATAAACAAACCGAATGCAAATATGCCTTTTGCCTTTGCACTAGAAAAATTACTCCAAATGTCAATTCCATCGGCACTTTCTGCCATGGTAGATCCAAAAAGAATCATAAACATAATTATCAAAACTAATAAGAACATAATATATGGTAAGGCTGCCTGCATTAATTGAACTATCTGAGTTGCAGCAACTACAAAGAAACCAATAACAAATGCAACCATTGCATTCAAATTCTTTCTAGAACTTTCTCCTTCTTTACCAAAAACTTTTGTTTTTTCGAGAATACCAAAAATAACTGTGAATACTAATAGGAATGGTAAAATTATATCAAAAACCCCAAAGGATTTCATAAACTCTATTGCACCGTATAATGGAGAAACCATTTCATCACCTCATATTTTTGGAATTAAATTCCCTCTTGCATGTTTCCTTCAGAAGATTCGCCTTCGCCAGTCTCCCCATACTCAGGAATTGCTGTTTTGCTTATTACCATGATATCTCCCACAGCCTTAACTAACCTGTGAGGTACGATAACACCCTTTGCTCCACCAAGTACTCTTGAAAGAGAAGAGTTTCTAGTAGCTCTAATTCTCCAACCAAAAACCTTGGTCATTGTAACAATTGCTTCTTCAACGTCTCCGAAATAATCGCCTGCGTCAGTAAACACTTTCATGTCGTAAACAGAAGTCATCTTTTTTAGTTTAAGCATTTGTAAGTCTCCAAAACAAGCTAATTGATAGCCTAATCTTTATAAAAGTTTCCGTGTTATTTCTCATATGATTAAAAGATTTAAAAACATCATACTGGTTGGAACCTCACATGTCTCAAAAGATAGTTTGGTAGAAGTAGAAAAGACCATTTTGAAAGAAAAACCAAATATCATTGCAATTGAACTCGATAAAGATAGATTTCAAACAATAATTCTAAATAAAAGGGGGAAAACCTCTCTCAAAGCAATAAGAACAATTGGGTTCAAAGGTTATGCTTTTGGAATAATAGGTGCATGGCTAGAGAAAAAGGTCAGCAAGATTACAAAGTCCAATCCTGGCGCTGAAATGAAAAAGGCCATAGAACTAGCGAAAAAAGAAAAAATACCTGTTGCATTAATAGATATAAATATCAAATCCACATTAAAAGGAATTTCAAAAAACATAACTTGGAGGGAAAAATTTAGATTTTTCAAAGAATTCTTGAAAGTTGCTTTCATAAAGAAGAATCAAAAAGGAATCGACATAAGAAAAGTTCCTTCTGAAGATAAAATTGACGAATTAACAATACAACTAAAAAAGTTCTACCCCTCGTTATACAAAATACTCATCACTGACAGAGACATACACATGTCCAAAGGTTTATATAAAATATCGAGGACTAATGATGTAGTGGTCGCAGTTATTGGTGCAGGCCATGTTAAGGGAATAATTAGTTTATTGAAAAAAGAAAAATGGCCAACAAAAAAACAAACTGGCAAGAACTCAGAGCAATAATTATTGCTGCTGCAATTTTAGGATTCATATTTGGTTTTGATGACGGTTCTTCAACATTCATTTTATCATTTTGGATAAGAAATTTTATTCTTCAATTTGTAATGTCATTAATATTCATTATGATCTTTGTTCAGATTACTAAATCTTATTCTTCAAGAAAGGGAATAAATTCTAATTTTTCATTATGGAACATCAAAAGATATGGGTTCTCAAGATCCTCACACTACAAGTCAGGAGGATTCCCGATAGGAGCCATCATTTCATTATTACTATCAGTACTAAGTTTAGGGAAGATATTTTTCTCTGCAATATTAAGTCCTGAATTCAAAACTAGTCCTTCTTCCCGATTAGGAAAGAAATTTGAAAGGGCTACAGATAAAGAACTTGCACTAATTTCATTAGTAGGGCCTTTAACTTTAACAATCATGGGAATTGTTCTTACAAATTTAAATTCAAGCTTGTCCAACATAGCAATAATTCCGTTTTCAATTGCATTCTGTTCATTGATCCCAATATCAGCGCTTAATGGGGCAAGGGCATTGATGGGGGCACCATCATTATACATTTTCTCAGTTGCATTTGTAGTAAGTTCATTTTACCTAAGTCCCCTATTAACAATAACATCTTCAATCCTTGCAGGAGTAATTATCTGTCTTGCTTTGATGACATCATTTTACTATTACATATACATCAAATAATTAGTGTAAAAAACTAAAGAATGCTTTCTGAAAAAACCAAATTACAAATAGCCAAATTACTAGAGAAGGAATTAAAATTCCGTAAAAGCTTATTGCTAAAAGAATAAGTCCTCCGAAGATATCAAGGGCACTTAGCAACCCACCGAAGAAGATAATAGATTTAATAAAGAGTAATACTAAAACAATAGCTAGAAAGGGGCCACTGATGCCAAAATTTGCCAATAGGAGCAATATTCCAAAATACAGGTCCAACAGCCCAAATAATTGAACAATCATAAAATATCTTAACAAACACTATTTTTAAGGATTAGCAAAATGTACAAAATAGAAAAATTTATTCCAAGAGAATATCAAAACAATATCCATAATTCTATAGAAGGTAAAAACACACTTGTTTGTCTCCCGACTGGAACTGGAAAAACAAAATTAGCAATTATGTCATTAATCGAAAGGTTAAATGATTTTCCAGAAAGTAAAGTTGTAATCATTTCTCCAACAAAGCCCCTTTCTTCTCAGATTGCTAAAGAAATCAAAGAGTCTACGAATATCCCTCAAAATGAAATTATTCTTCTCACAGGAACAATCAAACCTTCTGAACGAACTAAACTATTCAATGATTCTAAAGTGATCGTTGCCACCCCACAAACAATTCAATTTGATTTAGAGAAAAAAAGAATTTCTGTGAAAGATATATCTCTCCTAGTTGTAGATGAGTGCCATAGGTCTAAAGAAAATTTTGCAAATACTGTGGTTGCAAAAGAATATGTTGCCAAAGCAAAAAATCCATTAATTTTAGCACTAACTGCTTCACCAGGAGCAACTAAAGAAAAAGTTTCCCAAGTTTGTTCAAACTTATTCATAAAAAACATTGAACTTAGAACTGAAGAAGATGAAGATTTGTCAGAACATATTCAGGAGAAAGAAAGTCTAAACATTAAAGTCAAGTTACCAGTTAAATTCCAAAAAATACAGAACTACCTCAAAGCACACTATAGATCCAAAGCAATTGGGTTGAAAAAATATGGAATATCTAAACCACCTTCTTCTATAAATAAAACCGATTTGTTAATGTATCAAAGAGGTTTTCAAGCGAGAATAAAAAATGGAGATTATTTTGCATACAGTGGTGTTTCAGAAGTTGCTGAAATGATTAAGGCGGGACACGCACTAGGGTTGATAGAAACTCAAACTCCTAATGCTCTAAATGAATATTTTGAAAAACTAAGGGGAGAAAGTAGCAAAGCTTCAAAGAACCTTGTAAAAAATAAATTAATTGGAAAATGTATGGAACTTACAAAAGAACTAATTGCCTCCAATGAAAAACATCCCAAATTTAACAAATTAGTAGAAATTCTAGAAGAAGAATATAAAACTAATCCCGAAATAAAAACTATTATATTTGCAAATTATAGGTCCACTGTTAATGAAATAAAAAATGCTTTATCTTCAATCAAAAATATTCATCCTGCAGTTCTAGTGGGTCAAAAAAATGGAGTTACTCAGAAAGACCAACTTGCCACACTTTCAAAATTTAGTGAAGGTGAATATAATGCATTAGTTTGTACTTCAATAGGTGAAGAGGGAATTTCCATAGGATCATTAGACGTTGCAATATTCTACGACCACACTGCCTCAGAAATAAGGAAGATACAACGTTCTGGAAGAGTTGCGAGAATCAAACCGGGAAAGATAATAAATCTTATCGCAGAAAAAACACTTGATGAAGCAATGCTTTGGACTGCAAAAAGGAAGGAAGTGAAAATGCATAATCTCCTAGGATACATGAAGAGGGACTTAAATGAAAATAACCGTTGATTATCGAGAGCAAAGGTCCGGAATAATTATTGATTTGGGTAAGAAGGGGTTTGATGTAGAGAAAAAATCATTAGAAGTTGCAGATTTTATTCTTGAAACTAAAGATATGCAAGGCAATGTTTATGCATTAGGGATTGAAAGAAAAACCCAAGAGGATTTTCTGAATTCAATTATGAATAAAAGAATTTTGAGACAACTTGTAGAATTGAAAAGGAATTTTTCAAAACAGTTACTAATCATCGAAGGTGATCAAAATATTTACACTCTGAGAAATTTCCACCCCAACTCCATTAGAGGAATGTTATCTTCAATAGCTATTGACTTTCAAATTCCAGTAATTTACACAAAAACAACTAAAGATACCGCTTCTTTACTAGCAGTAATGGCAAAAAGGATGGAAAAACCTTCAAGACATTATTCATTAATTCCTAAAAGGAAAGCTCCAACAATAAAAGAACAACAAGAATATGTTATAGAAACTCTTCCAGGAGTAGGAACAACTCTTGCAAAATCATTATTAAAACATTTTGGAAGTGTAAAAAGTGTGTTCGAAGCAAAGGAACTAGAATTAAGGCAAATTCCCAAGATGGGCGAGAAAAAAGCTGAAAAAATCATAGATGTTGTTAACGATGAATACGCAGGGTTAAATGGCAATTGAAGAAACCTTTAAATAGTATAATCCCCCAATAATCTTCATGGAAAGAAAGATTGATAGGAATTTTGTTTTAGCTGTAACATTTATTATGTTGTCAACAATTTTATCTGCACAAATGATTACTAATCCTACTGGACTTGTTGCACAACCAATTCAGCCAACTAGTTTAGGAATGTGCTATGAATATGACCATTCGCCAACACCAAGAGCTACAACATTTACCAATTGTTGTGAAACAAAATTACAAAACCATAGATGGGAAGATAAAGATTCAGTAGTAAGCTATTGCTAGATTATTTACGAGTTATTCTAAGAACAATATAAATTAAACCAATCTATCCTAGTTCTATGAAACTATTAATTTTAGAAAAAAGACTTCTTGCACTAACACTTCTTTGTTCAATGATAGGATTTACTCTGTTAAAATTTAACTAAATGACTTTCCACAGCCACAACTATTTTCGGAGTTAGGATTGCTAAATTTAAATCCACTTTCTTCCAAAGAATCAAGATAGTTTATTTCTGTACCTTTCAAAGCATTCATGCTTTCTTTATCTACAAAAACTTTAATCCCCTTAATCTCTAAAACAATATCACTTTCTTCTGGTTTTTCTTGTAAATTCAATGAGTAAGAATAGCCCGCACAACCGCCAGCTAAAACTGCAACTCTAAGACCATAACCATTTTTCTTTTCTTTAATTTCAATCTCTTTAACTTTTTCAACAGCTGCATCAGTCAATGTAATTGCTTCATTCAAATCAGATTTAACTTCCTGTTCATTCATAATTTGATTTAGATCAACTAAGAGTTTATTCAAAACAGATACATCAAATCCATGGCCTATTACTCCTTGCTCCAATGTTTCAAATGTAGCAGCGCCACAACCCACGCAATGTAATCCTGCAGCAGCCATGACTTCTGAAAGTTTCATTGCTTTGTCAGGATGCCCTTCCAGAATAGAACTAATAGTCATATCTTTTGTTATTTTCTTATCATCTAATTTATCCATTTTATTCTCCAAAGTATTTCTCCTTATAAGTTTTAATTAATTTCTCTACTATAGGAATACACTCTTTATCATGAATTCCCACCTTAGTCTTTCTCTGAACTGCCTCGAGGTCGTACGCCCCTTCTAAAACAGCATGCTCTATATCATGATCAGTAATTTTCAAGATTTTATCAATTATCTTTGCAGACCCTTCAACAACCCTTTCTAATTGTCCGCTCTTTTTGAAATAGTCATTAACTGCTTCCCTAAATGCCTTATCTGCTAGAACACTACAATGGAATTTCCTAGGCGGAATCCCCCCAAGATAATCTGCAATATCTTTTGGTTTAATTTTCAATGCTTCTTCAATAGACAAACCACCTTTGTCTAATAACATTACACTAAATGCAGAAGTACTTGCAATAGCAGTCCCACAACCATAAGTTTGCCATTTAACATCTACAATTTTATCATCTTTTACTTTGATGAATAGTTTCATTCCATCTCCACAGGCAGGACTTCCGACTAATCCAACACCATCAGCATTGAATTCCTTAACTTCCTCAGCAGTTTTGAAAATATTTCTTGGATGAAAAAAATGATCCTTTACAATATCTGTGTAAAACCAATCTTTTCCAGTATGTCCTACTCCGTCACCAACGATTTCTAATTGAGTCATTTTTTACCCTCCATTTTAACATTGAATGGTGATATTTTTCTCAAATTAGAGATTATTTCAGGCAATATTTTTAACACAAAATCAATATCTTCGGGAATTGTTTCTTTTCCAAGGGTAAATCTAATACTTCCATGAGCATATTCATAGGGAACTCCCATTGCAACCACAACATGAGAAGGGTCCAATGTTTTGGAGGTGCAAGCACTACCACTTGAAGCATAGACGCCATTGGAATCTAAATATAACAAAATTGCTTCTCCTTCGACGTCTAAGAAACTAATATTTACGTTATTAGGTAACCTCATCGACGGGTGACCATTTAATCTAGACTTGGGAATACTTTCTAAAATACCATTAGTAAGTTTATCTCTTAATTGAGTTAATCTTGATACTTCTTTTTCTTTAGTTTCTTCACAAATTTCTAGAGATTTGACAAAAGCCATTATTCCAGGAACGTTTTCTGTACCAGATCTTTTATTTCCTTCTTGTCCGCCACCATGAATCAATGGTTCAATAACAGTTCCAGTTTTAATGTATAATAATCCTAATCCCTTAGGTCCATAAATTTTACTTCCATTAATACTCATTAAATCTACATTCAGATCTTTAACATCTAGGCTCAAATAACCTGCAGCTTGGCAAGCGTCAGTGTGGAATTTAACTTTATGTTCTTTGCAAATTTTACCTATTTCAGAGATGTTTTGTATTGTACCGATTTCATTATTAGCATACATAATTGAAACTAATAAAGTATCATCAGAAATATTATTTTTTAATTGTTCAATATCAACTATTCCATTTTCGTCAACATCTAAGTAAACGATATCAAAGCCTTTTTTCTCTAAAAATTCACAAGTGTGCATAACTGCATGATGTTCAGTTTTAGCAGTAATAATCTGTTTTCTTTTACCATTGCTTGCATAAGCTAAACCTTTGATTGCTAAATTAATACTCTCTGTTCCACCTGAAGTAAAAACTAATTCAGAACTTTTACAATTAAGAATTTTTGCAATTCTTTCACGTGCATCTGCAACCGCTTGTTTTGCTTTCAAACCTTCCATGTGAAAACTACCAGGATTACCATAAACTTCTAAACAGTATTTGTCAAATTCTTTTTTAACTTCTGGACCCATTCTTGTTGTAGCAGAGTTATCTAAGTATATTTTTCTTTCAGTCATTTTCAAAACATACTCCACATTCTTTGTCATTTGGATGCCAACTCTTTTCCCTATGTATTTTACAAACAATGCCTTCATTCCAAAGAAGTTTTAGTAATCTTTGAACTTCTGCAAAAATTAAACTAGAATCTTTAACGATGATTTTAGCAGAATTAGTAAACTCGTGCTTCAGATGACTGTCAATACTATAGTCATTTCCTCTTTTGTTATTCACATATTGAGAAACTGCGGCTGCAGTTACACCTAAAGATTTAGCAATCGTTTTTTGATCCAATCCTTCTTGTTTCATAGCTAATGCTAGTTCTTTTCTTATCAAAGGTAGAACGTACCATGCTTCTATTTCTTGAGGTTGAATGACTTTTAGATTTTCTTCCATTTTAGAATTCAATTAACTATTGTTAATTTATAAGTCTTCTTAATCCCCGTAAAAGCTCCGAAAATACTAAAAAATTAGTTTTAAAGAAGATATTATCATACTTAGTATGATCATACCTACGATTTATGGAATAATTCTTGGTACAATCACTGGTTTAATTCCTGGAGTTCATCCAAATCTTGTTGCAACAGTACTATCTAGTGTAAATGTGGACGGAATCATCACAATTATTTTCATTACGGCAATTGCTCACACTTTCTTAAACACCATTCCTACAATACACCTTTCATCTCCAGATCCAGAGTCTGCATTAGCATTACATCCTTCTCAAGAATATTCCCAACAGGGAAAGGCGCATGAGGCAGTTTTACTTACATTGGTAGGATCAGTATTATCTCTAATATTCTTATCTGCCCTAATACCATTAACATTCAAAATAATCAAACCTACATTTTATACGATTGAAAAAATCATTCCACTCTTTCTTTTACTTACAGCCATTTTTTTGATCTTACATCAGAAAAATAAATTAATTGCTGCAGGAATATTCATCGTTTCTGGAGCCATAGGATTCATTGCATTAAACTCCCAAATAAATGAACCTTTACTTGCAATCTTCACAGGCCTATTTGGAATTCCTTCACTATTAATCAATTCGGAGAAAAATAAAATTGAACAAAAAATAACTGAACCAGAAATAACTCAACAAAGTTTAAGCACAATAACAAAATCATTATTCTTTGGATCTTTCTTTTCTTTCCTCCCTTCTGTAGGACCTGCACAAGCCGCAACGATACAAACTACCATTACAAAGAACAACTCTAAGGGGGATTATTTGATACTAACAGGCTGTTTAAACACAGTAAACATACTTTTTAGTCTTGTAATGCTAATTGAATTAAACAAGTCTAGAAATGGAGCAGTGGCAGTTATTAGAGATCTAGGATTTACAAGTTTATCAGAACTTTTTGATTTATTCGCACTTTCATTAATAATTTTATTTCCTTGTACTCTTGCATGTATTTTATTTTCAAGAACATTTGTAAAATTAAGAAACAATATCAGTACTAAAAAATTAAGTCGTGCAACAATTCTCCTAATTTCTTCTATAACATTGTATCTTTCAGGAATAATAGGTTTTGGATTTATGTTGATCTCCAGCGTTATTGGTTATTTACCGTATAGGCTAAACACTTCAAAAACTGTTTTGATGGGCTCCTTAATGATTCCAACTTTAATTTTCTATGCTAAACTAATGCTCAGCTAAAAAACTTCACAAGTCCTTCTTGTTTGTCTTCAGTTTTTCCAAAGATACTTTCAACTCTCATCTTAGTTATGTCTAAAGTTTCTTGTAGATATGGAGAAATTTTAAATTGCTGAGCTAATTTTAAACTAGGTTCTAAATATTTGACAATACTCCCTTGAGATATTGTAAATACAATTTTACCAAAACACTTTCCATGTGTACAATGACCAGCTATGGGTGGTCTACGATACTTTTCATTGCATTTGATACATCTAAACTGTTGCATACTAAACTTCCTCAAATTACCCTTAATATCCCTAATAAAATGTCTTTCAATTACCAATCTTGCAACATCGTCTGTCTTAACGGCTCTAACTTGTTGAGCAACAACCATCTGGCCTTGAACCTTCTCATCCATTGTAGGTAATGTTTTGTAAGCACTGCAATTTACAGCAGCATTCAAATCTGAAACTTTGTGAGTATAACCCATACCATAATATTGTTTTTCTGTTCCCAGAGTACTACCTAATTGTTTAACTTTAACATCCCAGGGTTTGCCACATTTTTGTGCAGCCCTATAGAGTTCCAAAGGATATTCCCATGCAATGTCCATATCGAATACCATATCGTCAACTTCGGCAGGAGTTAAAATACTTGTAAGAACTAAAGGTGCATCTTGAGTGCTTCCCCTATGTGCAGGTAAATATTGTCTTGAAAAATTAATCATAGCATCAGCAAGCATAATACAACAAAGTTCGTCACCATCACAATCTCTCCTAACCATGCTGTGGAAATAAGGATGTGCTAAAATTCCTTGAGTATCACTAAATCCTATAATTCTCCCAACTGCACCAGAACTTATGTGAGGTGCTAAAGCAAGTACTAATTGTCCAACTAAATCACTTTTAGTTTTAACATTGTAATATCCCTTTTCGCCATAAACTTTTTCTAAAAGTTCATCTATGAATTTAGAAACCCTTACAAAAACACCGTCTGAGCCCTCTTCGGGTGTTCCTTGTGGCGCTGGCATTATTATATCTTGTATTTTTAATTCTAAAACTTGATCTTCATCAACTAAATCATTTCCAAATGTATCTTTCATATACCCTAATTTTTTCAATTGTTCTACACTTGTTCCAATTTCTTTTGCCTTAAAATGAGTAAGAGGCATTTCAGTCATATCATATCTTGTGGTTCCGTCTTTGTTAACATAAATTTTATGTTTAGCCCTTAATAATCCCTTAACTAAGTTTTCAGGAACATGATTTTTGTTGCTTGTACCTCTAACACCTTTTACTAATTCTGGTAACATACTTCTACTAATTCCCGAAAGTTTTACAGCGCTATCATAATATTTACCTATTTCTAAATCCCACATTTTGTATTCTACAATATCTTCAGGATGACATTGTACTTCAGTCATACCACATTTTTTACAAAGGTATTTTTTCTTAGTAGCCTTGCCACATTTTTCACAAGTAGGATAAACAGATTCATTGCCACATGGACAAGAATAGATAGGGAATTGATTTCTAACTTTTCCAACATCAACTGCACATTGGAAAGATCTTAACCTTCCACCTTCTTCACCTACAGGAAATAAAACATGAGGACTACCAGTTAACTTTCTCATCTTTGCTTTTTCTGGCCTTCCCATTCTAGCTCCCATAGAAGTCCCTAATTTATCGGCAATAGGGAATTTCTTGTTTAAAGCCTCCAGAACGCTTCCTTTCTCAAAATCGAGATTATCAAAATAGAACTTTAATAGTTTAGAATCTGTACCAAATACTACAACATATTCATTACTAACGACTTTATGCGGTACGCCCAATAATTCTAATGCTCGTTTAGTAGTGCCATCTCCATTGTAAGGTAGAACAACTTTTTCTTCTAAGAAACTTCCACTCTTAACCCATTCATTAATTTCTTTTAATTCATCAATAGTTATTGCAGTAAAATTGTAAGTATATTTTGGATGTAGTGCAACACCAAATGTTTCAGAAATATTAATGGCTTCTTCTAAAGTAATCTTACAAAAATAATCTTTCTTAATTTTTTCCAATAGCTCTTCGAAATAACCTTTTCCTTGTTTGTCTGCAGCTTCTAAAACTTCCTGGGCCCACCATTCTTCACAATATCCAACAGGAACTAAACCATGCCCTCGGTTAAAGAAATCTCCATAACAAATAAGAACATCTCCTAAGTATAAAATTTCAGTAATTTTATCCCTAACAGCCTTAGCTTTTTCGACAGAATCTAACTTGCAAACAGAACCATCTTCTAATTTTACAATAGGTCCTTCAATTGAATCACATGCGGAAATAATTGTACTTTTACCTGGCCGTTCTACCTTAAGTTGTGTACCTATTGCAATATAATCTTGTAAAACTGCCATAGTTGCAGGATGTAATGAATCGGCAGAGAAGCCTGAAACCCTAGTTCTACCATATCTTATCCTGAAACCACCTTGAGCCATCGGATGTGTAAACACTGGCCTTCCAGCAACAATATCTTTAATGAATGTGAAGTCAGGTTTTACTTTATCTTCTTCGCCTTCTTTAGGCTTAACAGCTTTTTTTGCTTTGATGTTCTTTTGTAAGTCAACAAAATCTTTCAAAAAATTCCAATTCTCTAAACCAAAATCTTTTCCCCATACAGATAACTGTTTCCAAAGTTTGGGTGCTTTCTGGGCAATACCTTCACCAGTTACCAAACAAACCCCATTCCTAATTCTATCTGTCTCAATTCTATCAAGACGTTTGTAATTACTAACTTCTATCTTCTCACTTGGGTCCCCATCAATTTGAACAGGAATTTTATTAATTAAAAAAGTTATTTCTTCATCGGAAGGAAAATATTGTAAATTAGTTATTCTCTCATGATAGTCCGTTAATTCTGTACACATCCTTCTTACTTCATTCTCATCAGGATCATAAGGTTCATATCCCATATTTTGTCTAATATAATCTCCAATAATTAATGAAACACTACTTGCCGTTCCCCCTGCACTTCTAATTGGTCCAGAATAAAATAAAGCTAAATATTCTCCACCATCTCTTCTTCTTTTAATTTCTAATTTAGTAAATCCTTCCAAAGGAGATGATACAACACCATTCGTAATGTATGCCATCCCTACCCTAATACCTATTTCCATGGCTTTTACTTTTTCGTCAAATTTAACGAATTTTTCTTGTGCAGTTTCAAGTGCAATCTTTAAAGCAATCCTCCAATCTTGCATACCATATTCTGCTTCAAGTTCTTTGATTCGTTCTACCATGCCAGAACCCTTCAACTCTGGAGCAACAACACTAATAATTCCAACTACTCTCTCTGCCATGTTCTTAGCAAGCATAATCTCAACCTGATTATCTGGATCCAAACCTTTAGATCTACATCTATTTGCTAAGTCAAGGACTATGTTAACTTCATGATCAATACTGTCAAAGTAATTTTTAGTTTCTTCATTCATTTCCATTTTTAATTTCTGGGACTTTATTCTCTGGTGCAAAGTCTACAATCATTGTTTCGCCTGATCCAAAATTAAAGATAGGAACTTTACAATATTCTGGATGGTGTCCAACTTTTTCTTGGAAATCAGTTTTGTATTGCCAACAAGAGCCCATTATATTTGTAACGCCCTTGTACTTGGATACAGAACTCTTGTGAATATGTCCAGAAACAAATATGTCTGGAACATGATCAATTAGTAAATAATCTTCCTTCCCATTCGGAACAAATAATGTTGAAGTATGAACTGGTGAAAGATGCCTCTTTTTTAACAAGAACTTCATAATAGAGTCTCCCCTGTCATATCCACCATCCATCATTATAGGACCTATATTGGCAGCATAGTAATCATAACTATACCCATGATACATCAAAATGTCAAAGCCTTCGAATCCCTCAGTACCAAGAACATTTATCATAGCAGGATTTGAAACTAAAGTTAAATTTTTTATTTGCTTTAATGATTCAGCATAAATATCTAAGGGTGGTTGTGGTTCTGCAATCCTTCTTGCATCATGATTTCCAGGACATAAAATAATTTTTATATCATTTCGGATCATCTTAATCAATTCTGCACAACGATCATACTGGCCACGAATACTTTTGATAGTCAATTCTTTATCTTGATTAGGATAAATTCCGACACCATCAACCATATCTCCAGTAATAAACAAATATTTAATTTTCTTACTCAACTCTATCATGTTAGGATCCTTGTGTTTTCCATTCAACCAATCAATAAGTTCTAAGAATTTATCTTCAATAAACCAAGAACTACCTACATGAACATCGGAAATAAATGCTGCGCAAATATCTTCATTGTATTTTTTAACACTTAATTTTTCAGGAATATCTGGGAAAATTATTTCTGAAGCATACATAAAATTCTCATTAACCTTTCCAACAACACCAATTAACTCATCAGGACATAAATAGTCAATTCCTTTTGCTTTATTTGGATCAAAAACAACTCTAATAGTTCCAGTTGTATCTTCCAAAGTAATCATAGTATTACCTTTTTTTGTTATCCGCTTATCATAAACAAGGCCTATAAGCGCTACTTTCTCATTTCGTTCCTTAGATGATGTTCTATTAATAGAAATTACATTCTGCATTTCTTGCCTACTTGCCACAATCTTTCTCAAAAATTCATATCTACTTTTGTAATGGCCAACAAAATCCTTAACTTCTCTCAATTTAGATTCATCACCGTAACTTGTAACAACTTTTAATGGATAATCTGAATCAGATAAATTTGTTTGTTCTTGTGGAGTTTGAATTTCTGGAACTACCTTCTCAACAACCTCTTCAACAACAGGTTGAGATTGTATTTCTTTAGCTACTTCTTCTATAGTTTCAAGTTTTGGTTCGGGTGCTTCCTCTTTTTTGATAATTGTATAACCTGTACTTTCTTCAGAATTATCTTTGGGCTCATCAAAAATTAATTCTAAGAATGAAGAATAAACCCTATTGGTTTTACCCTTCTCATGTAAAACTCTACTCTTTTCAAATTCAACCCAATTAATACCAGTAACACCTTTTTTGGAAACTCCTTTGTAAATATCTGAACCAATAACCACGGGTTTCTCTTTGGATAATATTCTTGTATCTACTAAATTCAAAAAATCTGTATCAAAACCTTCCTCCTCTAAAATATCTGGAGATAATAAAAAACCCTTATCTAAAAAAGAATGTAAAACTTCCTTGGAAATGTTGACAGTCATAAACCTAAACCTTCCTTCAACATATCATTAATTTTTTTCTTGATGTTGTCTGGAACACCCATTGTAATTCGTCTTGTTCTCCCATACCTCCCTTTGCTTATAACTCTAGCATTGATTATTCCTAGCATATCCAATTCTGCGATAATATCGCCAATTCTTCTCTGCGTTAGGGGTTTGGTGCCACATTTTAAGCAATTTTCTTTGTACAACTCGTAAATATCACCAGTGTACACATCTTGGGAATTTCCGTTTTTTGAACATAATTCTGTAAACAACAAAATACTATACAAAGTAATTTTGAATTGTTTGGGTTGGGTTGAAACAATATCTACAACTCTATCTCTTTCTATTTTTTCTTCAGCTTGGTCTAAAAATTTAACATGTATAACTTCAGAATTATTTCTTTCAGCTAACTCACCTGCAACCCTAAATAATTCTAATGCCCTTCTCGCATCGCCATGTTCTTTAGCAGCATAAGCAGCACATTTTTCTATAACACCTTCTCCAACAACATTTTCATCAAAAGAAATATCTGATCTTTGTTTGATTATTTTTTGTAATTGTATTGCATTATAAGGAGGGAAAACTAATTCCTCTTCACTTAAACTACTCCTAACCCTTGGATCAACTTGATCAATAAACATTAAATCATTACTAATTCCTACAATAGACAATTCACTATTTTTTAATTCGGAATTAAGTCTTGTTAAATTATATAATATTTTATCCCCAGTACTTTTAACAATCTCATCAATCTCATCTAAAACTAAAATTAATAACAGCTTTTCTTGTTCAATTATTCTAACAAAAATTTTGTAAACTTCATCTGTAGGTAATCCTGTAGGAGGAATGTCATGACCCATTTCTCTACAAATCTGTGCAATAAGCCTGTACTCTGTATCTGCAACCCTTTTTAGTTTACAATTAAGATAAATAATTTTCAAATTTAATTTACTTTCCTTAGCAACTTCAGCAATTTGATTAGTTACATGTTTCACAGCTAAAGTTTTTCCAGTACCAGTCTTACCATACAAGAAAATGTTACTTGGACGCTCCATACGCAAGGAAGGTGCGAGAATACCTGCTAGAGAATTAATTTGATCTTCCCTATAAGGAACATTTTCAGGAGTATAATTTGATTGTAAAACTTTCTTATCTTTGAATAAACCCTCTTTCTGGGCATAATCTCTTAGAAAATCTTTAACATCAACCATTAACAGATTGACATTTGATATTTTATTTAAACATATCTGTGATTCCAACTAAGACTCCCACACCATAGTTTCCATTGGAGATATTATTTATAAAAAAAATAAAAAATTCTCGGAAAATTAAGTAATAATGAAATAAAAATTATGAAAAAAATATATGATATAAAATAAATAATAATATATAATATATAATATAATATAAAATCTTATAAATAAAAATTAAAAAAACAAAAAAACAATCGAAATAAATAGCTTTTCTTACATTTCAGCTCCAGAAGCAGTGTTTCGAACCTTTTTCAAAATTATTTTACTTCCATAAGAAATCATGGTGTGGGGTTAACAACATATTTATATTATAATTAATAATTAATAATCAATGAATATTTTATTATGGATATCTATATCTACAATTGTTTTATTTTTTATACTTCATTTCATTCTAAAGAGCATTAAGAGGGCAATATTCATCATATTTGCATTATTCTTTGTACTATCTTTAGTATTAGTAACAACTATCATTTCTGACTCAAAAAACCTAGAAAACCTTCAAACATCTAATTCATTATTTGTTTATGAAAATGAAGATTTGTATTATTCTGCAATATCTATTAATTTTATGAACTCACAACCTAATCCATTCACTAAAGAAGAACTAAATCAACTAAATGATGATTATAGCAACACTTTAGCTGACAAAGATTATTTCAAAATATTTACTTTCTCAGATCAGTCAATAGATAACTTACTTTCAGATCCTATTCAAATAACTGAAGGAGTGAATTTCACAAAAGAAGAGATATTAGATACACTTCATTCTTCCAATCAAGATGAAATCGACTCTTCATTCACAATAGTAGTATTAGATATATTAAATAATTTACAAGATAAGGAAAAATTATCCATCTTTTTGGATGAACATAGAGAAAAGAGGGTAAATATTGAACCTCCAATCAAAGCAATTTCACTTATTTCATTACTGCCTAAATCATTTGTAGAATCAATCCTTTCCAGACTATAGTTCCTTTAAAAACCAATACAGCACAAAAAGATTTATATACAACATGGAGTTAAATTAAGTAAAATGGCAGAAGAAGAAAAAAACTATTCAAAACAACTTCTAGGTAAAACCGTTGTAACTAAAACAGGTAAAAGATTTGGGGAAGTTGGAAACATTTCATTCGAAGTTAGAACAGGCGAATTAATGCAAATAGTTCTAAAAAGTCCTACAACTTATACAGAGGGATTAGACTTAGAAAGAGACTCTAGTAACAATTTACTTATTCCATATTCTTCAGTTATTGCAATTGGCGATTTCGTTGTTGTTGCAGAAGAAGACATACTTTAATTTTTTAAAATTTTATATTTCATAAAATGGCTAGTCTAAAATCTCCTAAGAAGTTTAAAACAACTAAAGACATTGATACTAGTACATCTATTGTAGATCAAGTTATTGGGCAAGATGAAGCAATTAACATTATTAAAAAAGCTGCAAGACAAAGAAGAAATGTACTTCTAATTGGTGAACCCGGTACAGGTAAATCTCTGACAGGACAAGCTTTAGCAGACTTAATTCCCGAAGGAGAATTAGACGATGTATTATCAATAGACAATCCTTCGGATGAACATCAACCCTTAGTAAGAACATTTCCAAAAGGTAAGGGAATAGAACAAGTTAATAGATTAAAGATCGAATCCTTAAAACAATTCAAAGGTCAAATGATCTTTTTCTACATCTTAATAGTAATATCCCTTTTTTCACCTTGGTGGGTTAGAAAACAATATGGAGATATTATGGCAGCAGCTTCATTAATTTCTTCTATGATGTTTATTGCAATATTTGTATTATTCATGAACTTAAATAAAAAGGCAAGAAAAGGTGTAAAAGTTCCAAAAGTATTGATTGATAGTTCAAAGAAACACAAAGCTCCATTCATAGATGCAACAGGAAGTCATGCAGGTGCATTATTAGGAGATGTTCTACATGACCCATTACAAAGTGGAGGGTTAGGAACTCCTGCATATGAAAGGTTAGTTCCAGGAATGATTCATAAGGCAAACAAAGGCGTATTATTCATTGATGAAATTGGAAATATGAACCCAGTAACTCAACAAGAGATACTTACTTGTATGCAAGAGAGAAAGTATCCTATTACAGGTCAATCTGAAAGATCTTCTGGAGCAATGGTTCGTTCTGAAGAAGCACCTACAGATTTCATTCTAGTTGCAGCAGGAACCCCAGACACAATAAAGAAAATGAATCCTGCATTAAGATCTAGGATTAGAGGATATGGTTATGAAATCAATATGAATCATACTATGGATGACACTCCAGAAAACCAATATGGTATTGCAGTATTTGTAGCACAAGAAGTTAACAAAGATAAGAAAATTCCTCATTTTACTAAAGATGCAGTTGATCAAATTGTACAAGAAGCAAGAATTAGATCCAGTACTTCTAAAAAACTAACATTAAGGCTAAGAGAACTAGGTGGTTTAGTAAGGGCTGCAGGAGATTTAGCATTAGAAAGCAATTCTAAATTCGTTCAAGGTAAACATGTTATGCAAGCAAAGAAATTTGCAAGAACCTTAGAACAACAAATGGTTGACAAATACATTGAAAACAAAAAGAAGTATGAAGTTATTGTAACAACTGGTTCACGTGTTGGACGTGTTAATGGACTTGCAGTAATGGGTTCAGATTCTTATTTCTCAGGTTTAGTTTTACCTATTGAATCAGAAGTAACGCCTGGAGGAAAGAGGGCAGAATTTATTGCAACAGGTAAACTTGGAGAGATTGCAAAAGAAGCTGTTCAAAATGTTTCAGCAATTATTCTAAAATACTTTGGAGAAGACATCAAAGAAAAGTATGATATCTTTATTCAATTCTTACAAACCGCATCAGAAGCAGGAGGAGTAGAAGGAGACTCAGCTTCAATAGCTGTAGCAACTGCAATTATTTCTGCTCTAAAGAATGTACCCATTAAACAAAATGTAGCAATGACTGGATCCCTATCTGTTCGTGGAGAAGTTCTAGCTGTTGGAGGAGTTACTCAAAAAATAGAAGCTGCTATCCAAGCAGGAATAAAGAAAGTAATCATACCAAAAACAAATGCCAAAGATATTATCCTATCTCCAGAAGACAAAAAGAAGATCAAGATCGTTCTAGCAGATAGACTAGAAACAGTTCTTGAAGAAGCTCTTGAATGGAAAGGCCATGAAAGTATTCTAAGGAAAATTAAGAAGGTTAAATAGACCAATCGTAAGTTTTATAACCTCTTCAGATTCAATCACTCTATGATAATTCATTTCACATTAGACAAAATATCTGTTGATAAAACAGGACAAATAAAGGGTAAAATAGAAGCTAAGAACGGTATCAAGTTTTTAGACATAGCAGAATCCCCTACACCTGAAGGAATCACAGGTCAATCACTATTAAAATTCAAATTTTCTTACAAGGTAGACTATTTACCTGATGTAGCTAAGACTGAGATAGTAGGAAAAATCCACTTTCTAACAGACAAAGCAACTAAAGACAAGATCTTAGAGGACTGGGATAAACATTCCAAGATCGAACCCTCACTTTCTGGCCAATTAGTTAACTATGTTTTCTCCAAGTGCGGAGTAATGGCATTAACTTTGTCCCAACAAGTAGGCTTACCACCTCATATATCCTTACCAAGGATAGCATTGAAGCAAAAAGCTACTGAAAGTGATGAAAAAGATAACAAACCTAAGGCTTCTTAGGCCCTTTTTCCATTAATTTTATATATTTGTTTGTAGTGCCCACTATGTTATGTATATACGAACAAAGACCAGAAAAAACAAATCTGGTGATGAAAGGAAATATGCATACCTAGTCTTCTCAAAACGTCGTAAAAAAAGTAAGCGTCCGCCAAAACAACGATTTTCTAAGTATTTAGGCCGTGTTATCGAACTATTTCCGGCACCTAAGCAATGCCAAACAATGCCAAACAATGCCAAACAATGCCAAACAATGCCAAACAATGCTCCTCAAACGCCGTCTGAGTCAATCGTACAGATGTTTAAGCAGCTTTTGCTTTCTGCGGAATTTCAACGAGTAAACAAGCATATCTTCCGGAGAGGAGACGTTGAAGTGGACCTTTCCGTATTAACCGTAAAGAGCATTGAGACAGGTCAACAGCTATGTATACAGGCAAATGAGGGTTTCATTTCCAAGTATACGCTACGTAAAATCGTGAGGTACAAGCCTCCTGAGACAACCGAGAAGGAAATTGGACAAGATCTTGCTAAGAGGCTGCTCTCGTCAGGCCTAAAACCTTCTCAAGAGGTATTTCTAGCCCTGTACTACCAAATATTGAAAAATCTCCACAGGAAATAATGGGGTCCATCAACAATCATCAACAATCATCAACAATCATCAACAATGCCAAACAATGCTTCTAAACTGTTACTACGGGTAAGTTTTATATAATCCTAAAACCTCCATAATACACCTTAAAATGGCGGACGAAACTAACTTATTTATGGAAAAAGTACGAAATTCTTTCTCTAATGCCAAAAATGACATTGCCAGACTGGAAAATAGCCTATTAAACTTAAAAACCTCAGTAGAATCAAATAAAGAAGACATTTCAACCTTTAATTCTAAGATAGATAGCTTAAACAAAGGGATAGCTGAAATAAAGGATATATTGAGTACATTTAAAGAAATCTCCACAGGAAATAATGGGGTCCATCAACAATCATCAACAATGATCAACAATGATCAACAGTCAACAAGCAATGCCAAACAATACCAATCAATGCCAAACAATGCTAGGCAACCAATTTCAAGAGAAATCCCTTCTAATTTACCTAAAAAGACCTTACAAGCTCTCGAGCTTGATTTTGAGATGCAGTTCAGATCTCTCACAGATAGGGAATTCTCCGTATTTATGACTATTTTAGAGCTTGAGAAGCAAGGGCATGTAGTTAACTTCCCCCTCGTTGCTAACCACCTAAACGTCACAGAAACGACTGTAAGAGGCGTAGCTAATCGTTTAATCTCTAAAGGCCTACCTGTGAAGAAAGAGCGCCATTTCAATGGCAAAACCTCACTTTTAATCAAAGAAGCATTTCATGACCTAAACCTTCTAAACAAATTAGTTCGTTTGAGAGGAAATCCTTCTGATCAAAGAACATTATTTGATTAAATCCTTCTTTTATCTCTCACTTTTCCAATTTGAAACAGTTTTTGACCTATTTGCCAAATTCTTTACTATCATTTATTGTCCGTCGACGCTTCATATATCTCCAGATTCTCCAAAAATAGATACTTTTGGAGCCATGCTCCTATAGGTATCCCTCACTTTTCCAAAATAAGGTCCATATCCAGACCTTTTTCACACATTTAGTGCACCTATTCATCTCCATTATGCCTACCTTTCAACCCTCATTTATGCTTATTTGAGTTGATATGCTCCCCATTCCTCACTTTCTTAGTTTAGAGGTCCTATTCAACCCTATTTATGTAGAAATAGTCCTCCTTACACACTCCCATTCTAACCCTCACTTAAGCCCAATCGAAAGAATTTAGCCTTTTTTCACCCGTCGACTAAGTTTTCATTACGCGTCGACGACCATTTTCTCACTTTTCTCACTTTCGTAAAAATCACGATTTATGCGTCGATTCCGTCGGTAAACACCTATTTTCTTTATAAATAACGTCGATTAACGCGTCTACGATGCGTCGACGAACCGTCTACGACACGTCTACACGCGTCTACGAATGTACAGGGACGTCTCCTACACTTGACATACCTTTATAAATGACGTCGACATGTAATTTGTATGGGGTTTTTATTCTTCGGAAAAAAGAAATCAAAAAAGTCAGAGGTTAACGAAGCACTCGCACATGTGAATCAAATCTCCGACAACTTGAAACATTCCTTCGTAAGGATCAAGTCAGACATCAAAGTTGTCCGTGATTGGCTTTCTTTTTTCAAAACAAGGGATGAAGACTACTCCAAAAGATTCATTGACATGGAATCCAGGATAGAAGAGATCGGTCAAGTCATGACATACCTAGCAGAAAGGGAGAATGTTGTCGAAAAACAACCAAAAGTTCAAGAAAAAAGTAAAGAGCAACCATACTACCCTAAAGAAAGTAGTAATTTACCTCCAAGAATGGAACGAACTCCCTTAGATGACTTAACTGAAACTCAAAAAGCCATATTTTTTAGATTGGGTGTCTTTCAAAGAGAGTCTGGACAGGAATGGACAGCTCTTAAAACATTGGCTACGGACCTCTACCCTGGAAAATCCTACGATAAGGTAAGATCCACTGTTTCTGAGTATATTGGAATTTTAGTTGACGCAGGCTTGATCCATAAGTTAAGAAAAGGTAAACAGACGTATTTGGCCATTACAGAGAAAGGGAAGACATATTTCAAAGGTAATGAAGCCAAACAACCAGAAAAAATAGAGCCTAAATCTAAATAATTAAGTCTAAATCCCCAACATTCTTTGGAAGAACACCTTCCGTACTAAAAAAATCATTAATATCTTGCTTATCAAGAGGATTCCCTTTTCTCCATCTACTAAAATCAAAAAAAGTTACTTGTCCTTCTCTGTCATAAACAGTGTTTAGGTCATGGCAAGTCTCATCAGTAGGCCTGTAGCCGTTGTTCATTGCATATGTAATGTCTCTAATAAAATTCCTTATGGCTGAAGGATGCTCATTTTCATGTAAATCTTCGAAATCTCTCATCCCTCCAAGTTGGCCCATAATCACTGCAGGAACACATTTACCGCCAATATAGTGGGGATTCCCTTCCAATGGAGATCCAAAAGTTAATGTTCTATGCATTTTTGGAACATTTAAACCAATATTTTCAAGACCTTTCCCAATACTCAGTTCATGATTTGCCAAGTCCTCAAGAGGGATTAAATCTAATGATGCAGGTACGCCATGTTTAGCCTGTTCTTGCATAGAGTAAACTGGAAGGGTTGCTCCCTCTGTATAAATCTTAATCACACATGGCTCGCCAAATGGCTCGCTCATAGCTTCAGGAAGAATATACACCCTAGATTCACTTCCAGAAGGATATTTTTCTCCGCCAGTTATTTTTTTAAATGCAGCTTCTATCATCGTTTGTACCGTGTTATTGCTATTTTTGAGATAATTATTATTTATTTAAATTTTTTCAATATCATACCTTCCAGTATAAGCCCTACTGTCTAATGCTGAGACTATTGATTTCTCACACAAGTCTCCTCTAACCACTAAAACGCCTTTTTTTCTATCTACAACTTTAACTTGCCCCGTCTTAATGCCTCCTCTAAATATTCCATGCAACTTTCTCTTAGCCCCTAGAACGTAACCAGCATGATTGAAGTCAGGACCTTTCAATGTAATTTGATATTCAGGATAAGGCTGAGAATCCCTTAAACGGGTGTCTAAGGCACTTGAAACTTTAACAGCATTAAATTCATGGAATACTCTTTCCCTATCACTAATGTCTTCTGGACAAGCCCATGCTAATTCAAAACCTAAGTCTCCTTCCCTAACCTTGTAACCTTTCCATGCACCAAAAAGAATTGTTTGATACAAAGCTCTCTCGCTTTCCTTGATGAGCAGAGGTGCATAATCTTCCTGGCCCAATACCAAATTTGCTAAAATTCTTGAAGTTCTCTTATTTCCATCGTTAAATGGCTGTATTCTTGAAGCATGTAAATGTAAAAGTGATGCATTTTCTACAGGATGTAGTTCTCCAGAATTAACAACTTCCAATAAAGCGCCCAAATCTCTATCAATTTTTTCAGACCTAATTGGAACGATACTTGTTCCTTGCATCATTACACTCCCTGAACGAAACCCTCTAACTTTGTTAGGTTCAATTCTTTCAGCAATTTCCATTAAAAATCTTGGAGTGAATTCTCCATCGTAATTTGATTTTGCAAAATTCCAGGCATGTTTTAGGTTTGCCTTTCCCTCTCTAACAGTTTCTCTAGCCCTTTTCTTCTCTTTATGAGATCCCTGTTTTTCCAATAAATGGCCTTCTTCTAACAAGTAAGAATTTTCTAAAGCTTCATCTACAAGCCCCTCGACAACCAAAGAACAGTGATTGGACTTTTGTTCACAGTTTTCTTCAAGTCTTAATTTTTTCCTATCTATCCTTTCCAGAGTATCTCTATCAATTAACATGCGATCATTAAACACTCCATAGTTTATATATCTTACTATTTGTTCTTCCTAGACAGTGACTACATATTACATAGCTAAAACTTTTAAGCATTGCTAACATTCTTTTTTCCATGAAATACAAAGAAAATTGTCCAGAATGCAACGAAAAACTTCATCATGGAGAACATAAATTCTCAGACGGTGTCTACGAAATCAGATACTGTAAGAAGTGTGGTTATAGGCAAGAGAAGCCTGAAGAGTAGTTTATAAGGGGTTTTGGAATAGAAACTTTGTTAAACTATCACTTCTCAAAAAAATAAATGACTTACATAGCAACATTTCATGTACAAGGTGGAGTAGACGAGTTCACATCAAATTACTCTAGTTCTGAAGAATTAAGATTCGAATTAAGATCTCCAAGAGATATACCTGCAATGCTTAGCGCAGTAGATTTAGCAAGGAAGCTTAGTTTAGATCATGCAGGAGACCCAAGTAACGACAGGTTAACAACAGTTACTTTGTTAGAACTAGCCAACTCTAAGGGAATAGTTTTAGATCAAAAAGAAGTCTTAAGGAGTTCAGGTCTCCAAACAATTAAAGGTTCAAACTGGGACGATGAAAATAGAATAACTTACCAATCCTCTTTTTCTGATAGACTATTTGCACATGTCGAATACCATGAACAACCCGTTAAGGCTTAGAAATTTCAGACAACCTCTCCCAAATCAAGAAGAGTGATTAAGCTTTTTCAGCACTACGCGTCAAAGAACTAATTATTTTATTCAACTCATCTATGTGAGTACTTCCTAACTTTTTCTTTAGCTGAGCGTAGATAGTTTGTAACTTCAAAAAATGCTTTCTTGCATTTTCAGAACTAATGCGTAAACCTTCTTCTCCCTCGTTTAAAGGGCTTTTTTCATGAGCAGCACATAATGCTTCAAAGCAAGTATTCTCTTCATCAATCTTCATTTGAAAGAAAATTATGTCTGCAATTATTGATTCAAAAGCAGGATCATATTTTGTTTTATCGAACATAATTAAGTGTAGCAAACCCAATTTTTAAGATTAATGTTTAGAAATTTCACATAAGATATGTTGTACGAAGTTCCGACACTCAAAAGATTTATATCATGTCAGGCATATTTATTTCTAAAATGGAATACAAATATTATGATCAGTATATCATTAAAGAAACAAAAGGAAGATATGATGTTACACCTATATTTGAAAACCATAAAGTATTTTCTAATTTACTAAATGATTTAATTGAACCTTTCAAAAATTCAAATTTTGATAAAATTGCAGGACTTGATGCGTTAGGTTTTGTGATTGGCGGGGCATTAGCACAAAAGAAGAACGTAGGTTTTGTCTGTATTAGAAAAAGTGGAAAGCTTCCAGGTATAAACGACACTGTTCTAAAGACATCTTCTTTTATGGATTACACCAAAACTTCAAAATCATTTGAAATAAACAAATCAGCAATTAAAAAAGGAGATAAAATCCTTATTGTAGATGAATGGATTGAAACCGGAACTCAAATGAAAGCTTCAATAAAACTAATTGAGGAACTAGGTGGGATTATCATAGGAATATCTACCCTTTGCTCACATAAAAATAAACAGACTCAAATTCTATTTGAGAAATATAATCTTAAAGCAATTAGAATAATTGATGAAATCTGAGATACGTTATATGAACTTATTTACGAAAACAATAAAAAGGTTCAGTTTATTGTTGATCATGGTAAAAACATGGTATCTGAAAAGAAAGTTATTGAAGAATTCTTCTTAGAGTTAGATAAAGAATACCTAGTTCAAAGAAACGCAGAATTTTTAGAGGGATACAAAGAAGGTTTTAGAAATGCAAATTTCGAAAGGGCATATGATTTAGAAAAAGGCCATAGTGGAACATGGGATTCGGGTAGGTGGAAGGAATTGGATCCGAGATCCCAAGGATTTACCATTGGTACTGCCAACGGTATTTTGAGAGGCCCAGTACTAAATACTCTTAGTAAGATGCCTACCATTGGAGAAGATGTCTGTGGAAATAAAGCAGAACTTTTTAATGTGGTGCGCATAGCAGTTGCACTTTACCGTCATGCAGGTTATAGGGATGCAAGACAACTTACAAAAAGACTTCGAAGAGTTATCAAATCATGGGGCGCAGATGCCAACACAATAAAACTTATCTTACAAACTATCCAAGAAGCATATTTAAAATAAATAATCAAGTAACTTTTGCTAGCCAAAAGTAAATTATACTTTGCTTTTAGGGAGAAGATAACTTCATATAATGTATATTATACGAACCAGTAAATCAAATGCAAAAAGGGCCGTTCTAAAGCAATTTTATCCAAAGATAAGCTAACCAGTCATCAATAAATCTTATTTGGTCTCCATAATAGATCTAGAAGAGGTTTTCTCATATCCAGTAATTTACAAAACTTTAAATATGAGGTTACCTCTTTTTTCCAAATGAGTCCAGAGATACCTAAGGGAATAAAAATAATTTCTATTATGTATTATGCTGGCGCAGTTGTTTCTTTACTTTTTGGAATCTTCATGTTAATAGGGGCAGGAACGATGTCAACAATTATCGCAAAAGTTCCATTACTTGCATTAATGGGGGCAAGCATGTTTGTTATCTTAGGAATATTTATGATCGTTGTAGGGTTAATTACTTTTTTCTTAGCTAGGGGATTATGGAAACTAAAACAGTGGGCAAGAGTAGTTACAATTATTTTGTTAATCATTAGCATCCTTTTAGCCATTTTTTCCATAGCAACAACAGGAGTTCTGGGAGGGATTTCCAACTTGGTTTTCAACTTAGTTGTTGTAGGATACCTTCTATTCAGCAGTAAAGTAAAGAGTGCTTTTTCTGGAGAAGAAACAGAAGAACCAATAGAATATTAATTTTTCAATAAAAACTTAACCATGTTTACCCAAATTCAGTTTATCCTGTAGCTCTGTAACCTGTTTCTAGCATACTCTCAATAAGCAAGGCCTCTTTATGATCAAAAGGTTCAGAAAATATATCTAATTTCCTCTTTCTCATTGGCCACTTTTCTTCAGGTAATCCAAATTTCAATCCGCCAACAATATATGCTAATCTATCCGCGACATAAATTGCTTGTTCTTCATCAGAAGTTTTATGCCTCTTTGAGTAAAATGAAAATCTTGCATCAACTCCAACTTCAGATAGTTTTTTTGGAATTTCATCTAGAGACAAAAGATGATTCCCTCTACCATTACCAAATGGATAACCTTGAACAACAATTTCTAATCCTTCACCATGATCATAATCAAATTCATGCGAAGCTTGAGCAGCTAGCCTACTGATTGCAAGAACTCTTTCATCAAAACGAGATTCGCCAGAAGTTTCACTTACACTTGCATACCAAAAACGATTATGGGCCCTTACATAGTCTCTAGTTTTCTTCAAAAAGTCACATCTCTTCTTGGGATCAATACTAATCCCTCCATTCTTAGCCATCTTATTCGCCTGTTCAAATGGACGTAATGGATATGCCACTAAAATTTCAGGCAAATCTTTTACAATATGCCCATGATTAAAACTACTCACTCCGATTGTTAACACTGTATCAGCTCCTAGTTGTGATTATGATGTTATCTCGAATGTCTAATCTTCTCTTCAAAAGCAAGAATGTCTTCTTCATAAAGTTCAGGTAGGGGTCCCTTCAAATCTATTTTTTTATGTCTGTGTGGCCATTTCCTTCCAGTTCCAATACCACCGAATCTAACTGACCCCAAACAATAAGCCACTCTGTCTGCAATTGTAACAGGCATATAGATTGAATCTGCTTTTTTTCTAAAGAAAACATTGTCCGATCCAATGCCATATCTATCCAATGTTTCCGCAATCATTGCTTTAGCATCCCTACAAAATGGATAACCATCCAGAATTACTATTGGTTCTTCGCTAAGAAAAGATGAAGCTTCTTTTATCAGTCTAGCAGTGGAAGAAGCCCTCATACTAACATCTAAAACTTTGTCTATAGAATTTCTCTGTGCGAAGTACTTGAAGTTACCATGTTCTCTTAGGAATCCTAATGCCTTTTTCCTATATGCTTTCCTTTTCAACTTGTTCAAACCAAGGCCATGTCCTTTAGGAATAACTTTATTTTGCAAGTCATGAGTATACTTCCCTTGTTCGTTCAATCGAGGATGACTCACATATGCTGCACAAATAAATGGGAGACCTGGAATACTTCTTCCGTTGTTGCATTCATCAATCCCAATAATAACTCTACCTTCAAGGTCACTTTTTTTTGGAAATCTAGACACTATACTTACTACAGAGCTTACAAAATTATATAAACATTGTTGCATTGCATTATACGAACAAAAGGTGATGCATTATTCTTGATAATCTAGAAACAGAATTAAAAATTAGAGGTTACTCTGATGTAACAATTAAAAATTACATTAGACAGAACACTGAATTCCTTAATTTTATTCAAAAGCCAGTTAGACAAATTAAAGAGCAAGACCTCAAACAGTATATTGCTCACTTAATGACAAAAAAACAACTAAAACCTGCTTCAGTCAACCTTGCTTTATCATCAATTAAGTTTTATTTCAAAGAGATTGTAAAAAGGAACATTGCAAGCGGCATAAAGGCCCCAAAAATTGAAAAAAAGCTTCCAACTGTACTTTCAATGGACGAAATTAAAAGTCTCTTAGGCGCAACGAATAACGCTCGTCAAAGACTTCTCATAGAACTACTTTATTCTTCAGGATTAAGAGTTTCCGAAGCAGTAAAATTAGAAGTTAACGACTTAGATTTAGCAGAAAACATGGGAACTGTCCGTGCAGGTAAAGGGAAAAAAGATCGTAACATTATTTTATCTAAAAGTTTTGTAAAAGCCCTTAAAGTATACCTAGAAGCCCGTGAAATAGAGTCTAAATTTATCTTTAATTCTCGTAATGGACACTTAACTGAAAGAATGGCACAGAAAATTGTTAATGAATCTGCAGACCGTGCAGGAATAAAAAAACGTGTACACTGTCATGTATTAAGAAGTTCGTTTGCAACACACTTACTTGATGCTGGAACAGACATTAGAGTTATTCAAGTACTGTTAGGGCACTCAGATATTTCAACAACACAACGTTACACAACAGTTTCAAGAAAACAATTACGTAAAGTAAAAAGTCCCTTGGATGTATTGAAAACTTCTGATAAAGAATTAAAAGTTTTAAGCAATTGGTTGAAATAATCTTTTAAGTATTACTTACAATTTACTAGCAGTAATATGAACTACAAATTATAAGTTATAATTAAAAATATTAGGCAGTAGAACTATTAAAAGTATTAAGTAAAAACTAAAGATTGTATTTTAACAAAACACAATAACCTTTATAAATAAAAACAACTTAAACTTTTCATTAGAGGTGTTAAAGATAACTGTTAGTGATTGGATATTGTCAAGAAGTGAATCATTTAAAGAAATTCTTTCAAATTTAAGAGATCATAAACTTAACACTAAGAATTCTTTCTCAAGAGTTAGAGAAAAACATAGAGATTACGAATCAAAAATCCGTGAACATGATGCACGTATCAGAGAAATGGAAGGATTGATCGAACAAATGAATATGATCGAAGAAGTTATTCCAATTAAAATAAGAAAAGCTAAGAAAAAATCAAAGAAGAAACGTTAAATTCTAATTTCTACTTTTTGTCCAATTAAATTCTCATCAAATGTATTTTTGTTAACTTCAAGTACATATTTTGCTTCTTTTTGCGGCCTAAAATGTTCACATGGCTCAGATTCACAAGGATCTGCATGCAAAACGTCCACTACAACGCTATTAGAGTCAATAAAAACCATGTCTAGAGGTATTAGGGTGTTCTTCATCCAGAAACTATGCATCAAATCCTGCTCAAATACAAAGATCATGCCACAATTTACGCATAATTCTTCACGAAACATAAGACCTTTTTGCATTTCTTCCAGTTCATCAACAACTTCAAGCTTAATTTTCTCATCATTTACCAAAATATAGGGGTGGGCACTACACGATACCAAAAAAATAACTGACAGAATACTAACTATAACACCAAATAACCTTAGATTCTTAGAAATCATTATCCGAAGTATGACTGTCTCTTTTTATCTGCTAAAGTGACAGCATCTTGAGTTTTTCCAACCATTCCTTTCAGATTAGACTCTAATCCTTCTGCTTTCTTCAAAAGTGGAGTATAATCTAATCCTAGTTTAAGATACTCGTCTAAAACACATAAAATTTTAGCTGCAGCTCTAGAATCTGGCAATGCAGAATGAGTTTCAGCAAAAATACCTGTACATTTAATATCCTTTCTTAATAATAGTGCACCTGTTACACCCACAATGATTCCTTCTTCCAAAGGTTCACCACATTTTGATTTAAACTTTTTATTTTCTGAAATATAATATGCTTTTGCATTTTTACTTTTTACATTGCCTTGAGTTCCAACACCTTCTAAACTAATTACTTCCTTTGCTTTCAATTCTTTTGCAATGTTTGCTAAAATTTCTGCAATTTTCCATTCATAGCCTTGAACATTTGCCAATGCATGTAAAATTACCATATTTTTTTTCTTAGAATAAAAAATTCCCATAGGTTCAATTGCCGTGCTGTCATGAACTGCAATAACTGGAGGAGTCTCTTCCATCCTTATACAGCCAATAGGCTTAGCGTCTAGATGTTTCATCAAATACTCTGTTGCAATTGTTCCAACAAGACCAAAGCCAGGAAATCCTTCAACAATAACTGGGTTCTTCGGTTTAGAATTTAATATGTAATGCATATTTGAATTGACACTCCCTCGTTTATATAACTTTCTTTATGCTATGATTTTATAAGTTAATAAAAAAATATATTTAGTATGATTGTATCACTTAACGAACATAAACTTATGTCATTTCTTAAAAAAATTGGAAGGCAAGACTTAGTAGATATTGCTTATGCCGACAAAGGGATTCCCAATTTCGTAAAAGGTATGGGGGACAAAGAAGTAATAGACCATTTAATGAAAAGTTTGAAGAACGTAACAATTTTCGGAGAGTATGAATTAACAGAGAAAGATGCAAAACATTACTTAAGAGTCCTAATCCAAAAGAGATACTTTTTCCAGTTAGATAGTGGAGATACAAGGACAAAAGTTGTAAATGTGATAGAAGAAATCAACGAATGCGACCCTAGTAAAATTCCACAATAGTTTTATAATCCTCTGAATCCTTAATTTTTTGTGAAAAAACAACTCAATGAAAAACAACTTATCAAACTTCTAAACAATCTTGGAAAAAAAGACATTGCTATTAAACTAAGGCATGGCTTAATTTTTCCAGAAGGGACAAAGAAGAAGGTTGAATTATATTACATGAGCCATTTACATGAAAGGGTTATATCTGGAGAATATGAAGCCTTCCAAAATGATGGAAAATTTTACATCAAGTTAGAAATATTGAGGTTGTTCGTTTACGAAGTTGTAATTCCTCCAAACACTGATTCTGAATTGGTAAATACAAGTGAAGTAACCAATTACACAATAGAATGTGACCCCAGACAACTACCCTAAACTTTTTTAAAGACTGATTTTAAATTTAAGATCACGGGTCCATGGCTCAGCCTGGCTAGAGCACTTGGCTCTTAACCAAGGGGTCGGGGGTTCAAATCCCTCTGGATCCGCTCATATTCATGACTAAAAACAAAGTAATCCTCTACATTGCAACGAGTTTAGACGGATATATTGCCACAAAAGATGGTTCTGTAGATTGGTTAGATAAGTATAATAAAATTGGTTTTGATTATGGTTATGAAAAATTCTACAAAAGTGTAAATTCAGTGATAGTAGGAAATACTACTTACAAACAATTTCCTCAAGAACACAAGGGCAAAGAATGTTTTGTGTTTTCCAGAACTCCTCAAGAAAATAAAGAAGGTATTACATTTTTCAATGGAACCTCCAAAAGTTTTATGGAGAAATTTGACCTCGCTGGAAAAACTTGGCTTTTAGGTGGTGCGAATTTATTAAGTCAATTTCTAAAAGACGATTTAGTTGACGAATTCATAATAACAATTATGCCTGAATTATTGGGAGAAGGAATACTCTTGTTCAATGAACATCCTCCAATAGAAAAACTAACCTTGGTTGAGGCCAAACCATATGGTTCAGTTATACAACTCCATTACAAGAAGTGTTAGTTCCTCAAAACTTCATAAATGCTATCAAAAATGGGTTTATCAGTAGAAAAACTATAGAATTTTGCACCCAATGAATCAGCAATCCATTTTAGTTTAGCATTGTGTTCATTTTTCTTCTTCAAATATTTAGATTTAGTAACTTTGTCAACAAATGTACGGACAACTTCACTTGTTTCCATATCTCTTAAGTTCAAGTCACCTTTCAAATTCAAATTACTTTCAACTTGATCCAAAACTTGTATTAACCTTATCTCACTATTCTTAAATCTGCCAAGACTTCTTTCAATTTCATCTAAATCATAAAAGAAATCACTAACAACTACAATCATGCTTCTCGATTCAATTTTTTTCAAATAGCTCATCAAACTTTCTTCAAATTTTGACTTTCCTTTAGCTTCTTTTGTTTTCAAATGATCAATTACACTTACAAAATGTCTTTTTCCTTTTCTTGGAACTATGAAATCTAAATTTTCAGAGAAAGTACTCAATACAAACTTCTCATTTTTCTTCATGGCCATATATGCAAAAGCTAATCCTACCATTGAAGCATAATCAAACTTTTTTACTTTGCCAGAAGCATAGTCCATTGAGCTACTTGCATCTAAAATAATATGTGTAACCAAAGCTTTGTCTTCTTCATATCGTTTAATGTGCAGTTTATCTGTTCTACCATAAACTTTCCAATCGATTGCTCTAAAGTCATCTCCAGGAGTATACATTCCATGGTCCTTAAACAAAGTACCTCTACCGGTCTGTAAACTCTTTCTCTCACCAATATAGTTAGAAGAAATCCTTTTACTAACCAATAAACTCATGCGATCTAAATGTTTTAGAAAATCACTTTCAATCATTTTAGAAGATATTTAATTACGTCATCCTCATTGAAATTATTCCTCTCAGCTTCAAAGTTAAGAATAATTCTATGTCTTAGAACAGGTAATGACATCTCATTAATATCTTCTTTTGTTACAAAACTTCGACCTTCCATCAAAGCTTTTGCTTTTCCGGCCATCAATAATCCAATACTTGCTCTAGGACTTGCACCATACTCAATTAGTTCTTTATGCTTCCTAGTTTTTTGAATCAAATCAACAACATATTGTTTAATATCATTTGCAACAGGTACTTGTCTTACCATTTGTTGCATTCCAATAAGAGTTTTACCGTTGATCAAAGGTTTCAATACCTCTGGACTTCTTTCTTCTTCTGTAAATCTATTAACAATTTCCATTTCTTCATGATGTTGAGGATATTTTGTTTTAATTTTAAATAAGAATCTATCACTTTGAGCTTCAGGTAAAGGATATGTTCCTTCTTGCTCAATTGGATTTTGTGTAGCCAATACAAAGAAAGGAGAATCCATTTTGAATACTTGATTTCCAACAGTTACCTGTTTTTCCTGCATTGCTTCTAATAATGCACTTTGAGTTTTAGGTGTAGCCCTATTAATCTCATCCATTAAAACAATATTTGAAAATATTGGACCTTTTTCAAAAATAAAATCCCTACTTCCATTTTTTTCTTTCAAAACATAAGTACCTGTGATATCTGATGGCATTAAATCTGGAGTTCCTTGAATTCTACTGAAATTTAAGTCCATAACTTTAGCAAGGGTATTAACAACTAAGGTCTTAGCCAATCCAGGATAACCCTCTAAAAGTGCATTAGAACCGCATAAAACTGAAGTTACAACTTGTTTCAAAACTTCTTCTTGACCTACAACTACGAACCCTACATGATTCATAATTTCATCGATGGTGTTCTTAACATCCTGTGCTGATTTTATTTCTTGTTGCATTTACTATGTACCTCACTATGAACACCTCTCTATCTAAGAAAAAATACTTCCTCATTTATTAAGATTATTGTAAAAGTTCTCAATGATCTCTTCTTCATCGGAATTATAACTCTCACTATAGGACGAATCTTGGTCTGATCCAACAGATCCTCTGAAATTTTTCCCTCCAGAAGCACCTGCTCCCAAAGCACCTTCTTTTCCAAGGTCAATTTCATTCATCTCAGTACCTAGTTCTAATTCTAACTCTCTTTGACCCAGTTCAATAACCTTTTCATCACCAAATATATCGAATCTGTTCTTTCTTCCATTAACGTCTTCTTCCCCAGAGAATAAACCTGTAATCTTAGAAACTGGACCCATCCCATCTTCACCAACAGCAGCATCAATAAAATTGAATCCACTTAATTGGACATAAAATATCAAGGCACCAAATAAAACCATTAAGAACATTCTTTTGATAGTTCTCTTTCCACTCAACAAATCAGAAATACTAACAAATCCTACTTTTTCAGCAACTTCTTCATTCAATCTATTAATTATATTATTATCTCTGCCCGCATTATCTGCAGCAGTTCTTAATTGCCATTCCAAATTAGGTATTTTCTTTTCAATTTCACTTAAACTAGAACTTTTTACAGATTTTACAAATCCTTTAAACAAATAGGCTCCACCAACAATGACTGAAAATAACACACTTACACCAAATGCTAATAATAGCGCAGAAATGGCTAATCCTACAACCAAACTATCCATAAAACAATCTAAGAATTTAGTAAAAACCAATCTTCTCTTTACTCTAGCTATATCTCTATGAATATTCATCTTAAATTATTATAAGAAAGGATCACAAACATCTAAGTTTTGGTTCCATCCACTTGGACTAGTAATACAATCTTCATAGTCATCTACTAAGTTTTCTTGCCTAGTAAGGTTTACTTCAAGGTCATCGATAGTTTCTTTCAAGTCACTAACATCTTCCTTAAGGCCATCAACTTCCTTAGTTAGATCTAATACTTCCTCGTCCAATGATTTACGTAGATCTATCAAATCTAGTACTTCATCATTTAGTTCGTCTTCACCTTTTTTTATATTCTCTAATTCCACAGAAACGTTTGATAATGAGCTAGATAAATTTGCAGCTTCTAACATTTTAATTTCTAAACTTAGTTCCGCGCTCTCAACATCAGATTTTAGGTTAGAAACTCTTCCCACATATAAGAAAATTGTAAAAATTAAACAAATTGCTAAAACAATTGAAATTATTTTTAATGTAGAACAAGTATTTCTAACAACTTCTACTTCTTTTTTTTGTTTTGAGCCTTTTTCAAACTCAAGACCCTTTTTCTTAAGCTCTTTTAGCTCTTTATTGACCTTATCAAGAGATTTTTCTCTTCTTCTTTCCTTCCACTCATCTATATTCATATTTTTTTAAACTCATCCTAACTTTATATATTTTTGCGTTCAGAAACAGTCCTAAACCAAACGTCAAGTATGAAAATAATCATTGCTAAAGACAAAAGAGGCCAGATAAACAACTCTTTTTCCACAGTCGTTATATTTTTCTTCTCTTTCAAATAATCTAGAACATCTAAAATGTTTTCAGAGTCTTCAAACACATGTCCTCCAGTAGATTCTACCAAATTTATCAAATTTTCATTCATTCCAATATCATTAAACTCACTATTGTAATTTACACTATATTCCTCTTCATCAAAATCAAAGAAGCCAGCTTCTCCAGGAATTATCGTAGCTGCATAAGTTCCATCAGATTTCCTACTAAACTTAATATCTCCAGTTGGAACACTTCCACCTTTGATAACAATCTCAGTTTCTTCTTCAACTCTAGGGTTTTGAATACTAAAGAAAAACTCCTTCTTTCTTTCGGGATCACCTGCGGCCCAATTAACAGTTCTACTAATCACTCTTGAATTGGTTCCCATGTACAGTCCTCCTCCCCAAGAATTTCCATTGTCAGTTGAAAGAACTGCAACCCTACCAAGACCTCTTCTCCAAACAGTCAAAACTGGTTCACCATTGCTAGTAGTTATCAACAAATCTGCAGAGTTTTTAGGTAACACTTGATTAGTTCCTAATACTTCGGCATCTAAAATTAAATCTTCTGTGATAAAGTGATTTGCCTTGAATATTTTTGTTTTAGATTCACTTCCAGAATTACCGTCTGGATCTCCAAATACAAAAGATAGTTGATGTGATTGAGTTCCCCAATAAAATTCACCACCCACGTAAGAATCGTCCCCGATTTTACAGTTAGCTTCAGGTGTACATGCAACTCCTTTCAACAACTCAGAATTTGCACCCGTTCCAACAGCTACAGAATAAATTTTAACACCTGCATTCATTGCAACTTCCCTTGCCGCTCTCCAATCTCCTTGGGTTTGTCCATCACTAATCAAAATTATGTTCTTTCCACCAGATTCTTTCTTTAACATATCAATAGAATGAAGAATACCTGCACCAATGTTGGTTGCACCTACAGCATTCAAAGAACTAATCACTCTCTTAACTTGATCTCTATCCTTATCTCCTAACAATCCCAATTCTTCCACAGTTATGCCTTCTGTATTGAATGCAACAACTCCCAAATTATTATTATCTGCAATATTATCTACAGTACCAATTGCTAACCCCTTTGCAACATCTGCAGCAGTACTCAAACCAAATTCATTAGATGTGCTTGTAGAAATATCGATTAAAATTACAACATTAACATTCCCTTCCTTTTTCTCAGAACCTGAAACTTTCACAGGTAACAAATCTTCAAAGTTTGTACCAGAATAACTTCCAGAGTCAAATGAATTTCTTCCACCAACTACAACTAAACCATTTCCCTCTTCAACATAGTCTTCCAAATCCTTAACTCTATCAGAAAATTCAGATGCATCCTTGTTATCTATAATAACAGTATGGTATCTATCTAAATTGTAAGGAGTTCCAACGTCAATGTTGTATAGCTTACTCAAACTTCTATACAATGGAGTTCCTTCGCCACCATACAATAAAATTTTAGATTTCTCCACAACCTTCACACTTTTGTAATAGACATTATTTTCGTTAAAATAATCGTTTTCCAATAGTCTTGCAGTTAGTTTATGGTATCCATCTCCAAACTTAGCAACATATTCCAACTCTCCAGCTTGACCTGTTAAAACAACCTTGCCATCTACATCTAACTCTACACTTTTACTAGATCCATCAGTACCACTTACTTGAACAGTAAATGTAGCTTCAGTATTAGGACCTATCTTATCAGGACCAACTATAGTAACTCCATGGTCAGAGTGTTCAATGCCTCTTCTAATCGTACTAACGCTTAAATTCTCAATGATTGCAAACTCTTCAACCTTACCCCACTCTTCCCCAAAGTTAATGTTTCCATCACTCAACAAAAGAACATTCTTTCCATCTCTCATGGATTCAATAATAGAATCTCCCACATTAGAAACTAATTCCTCTCCAAAGTCAAGATAATCTATGTTTCCTTGACCCTTCAACAAATTATAATTTACTTGTCCCAGTCTAGGTCCAAAAACATTGTACGATGAACTATTATCTTCTAAAATACTCAAACCAGAACTTCCTCCGCCAAACATATTCACAGGAGAATAAGGTTGTGCAAGTGCCAATATCAATAATAATGCAATTGTAAATCTAGTCAAGCAAACCATTTTACTAGAAGTACACAAAATAATTGTAACGCCTATTAGTAGTACTATTAATAACAAATAACTAGGAGATACAAAGAAGTTCAGTAAAAAATCAAACATGGTATTTACTCCTTCTAGTTTTTCTTGCCATCAACCACCACTCGAATAATAATAAAACAAATGCAATCATAATTAGTTCTTTCCATATAGATTTCTTAACCAGTTCACTTTCACCAAAGATGTCACTTGAACCTTCTTCAGAACCAATTGTTTCAATTTGTTCCAAACTTGATTCTTTTTCGCTCAATAAATTTGCAGAATAATCTAATCCATCAACCTTGTAAAATCCAGCTTCATTCAAAACAACAACATTACCCTTACCAATTTTACTTGAAGGAGTTTCATATTTGATTTCTTCTCCAAAGACAACACTACTTCCAGTTTTTAGATTCATTCCACTTAGATCTCTAACTCCTGCAAGGTGTTGTGCAAACCTAGTCCAAAAGATAGGGAAATCAGGTTTATTTTCAAATCCACTTTCCTCTTCAATACCGTAATACCCTACTAGTCCTCTTCCTTTAGGATGGATCATAACAACAGGGTTTTCATCAATAGCTACAAATACGCCTTCACAATCTCCGCAGTCCAACTTTTGAACTCCGCTCTGTCTTCCAAAATCAACATTATCTAAGAATCTAGCATCGCTTACCTCTTTAGTAGCTCCACCAACAACTTCATTTTCAACCTTAAAGTCGAACACACCATAATCCCCAGTAACTCCTTTTTCAGCAACTAAAATAACTCCCTTTCCATTAGAAACTTCTTCATTCAACATACTAGTCAAACTACTTGGAATATTTCCTGCCTTATCTAAAATATATAAATCATAATTGCTTCTTACGCTTCCAGGAGATTTAACATCTAAATCAATTCCGCTAGAAGCAGAAAGTGCAGCTTCTAAATATTTAGATTCACCATTTGTAATTATCACAACTTTTGCTTTTCTATCTTCTTGATTATTCAAATAAGCAGTATTGTCTCCAGAGATAACATCATCATTCAATATATTCAATTCAGATAAACCCTTAACCATTTCAAAATTATATTCATAAGTTCCACCAACTTCTAAATTTACAGTTTCTTGTTTACCTTCATAGTCAAGTATTATTTCCTTAGCCTCACAACAGAAGTTTTTAACTATTGCTTGACTTACAGTCTTACGTACTAACAAAGAAACTATCCCTACATTATTCCTATCTGTAGTTTCAACACTTACAATCTTCAATGGAACTCCAGTTGATTTTAAACTATCAATTGCACTTCCCACAGAACCACTTTCAGTATCCAAAAAATCACTTACAACTACAACTGCCTTTTCTCCAGAGATTTCTTCTAACTTTTCTTTTGCAAATATTAAACTTCCACTAATTCCTGATCTAGAATCCATTGGAACTAAAACTTTCAATTCTTTTTCAGCACTATTTCTATCGACACCATCAACTATGACAGAAGGCTTGCTTCCAACTAATATGATTGTATTCCTATCGCCTAGATTATCCACGGCAGTACTAATGACTGTATCAAATCGTTCAGTAGAACTCATTGAAGCAGAAGTATCAAGAACCATTATTACATTCCCGCCACCAACACTCCCAGTCATCAAATAAGGTGCAGCAAAAAATAAAGAAATTAACAATAAAATCAACATCTGTAGCAACAAAACCTTGTCTTGAACGGCTTTTCTAAAGAATCCGCCCTTGCTACGAAACTCAGTACTCTTGCCTAAAAACATCAAAGAAGGAATAACTACTTCCTTAGGTTTGGGCCTAATAAAATATAGAATTAAAAATGGGATTAAGGATAATAATCCAAAAAGTCCTACCCAAGTTCCAACGCCTATAAGAGTCATACAATTTTAGTTTATCAGAACTTTAAATAGATATATAGACAATAAAGAATAGGTAATAAAAAGAAAGAGGAAAATTAAAGAATTTCTCTAATTTTCTCGATATGCTGAGCCACATTGTGACCTGTATCTGTTAACTTAATTGTTTTAATTCTACCGTTCTTTTCGAACTCAACTAATTTAGCAGTTTCCATTTCTTGTAGAATCTTTACAGCGTGACTATATGTACAATCAACTTCTTTAGCTAAAATTGATCCATACCTACTTTTGTTACTATTTCTTAAAGCGACCAACATCATTGCCGGTTTTGTTCTGAAGAATACTTCAAATATTTCTTTTTCGGTTTTTCTCATTTAGCTAACCCCCAAGTTAAATCTTGTATGAAATGTTAATATTACAGTTATTTTTACTGTTCAGAAATTAACTGTCCTCGTCCCTATTTAAACCTTTTCGTTCTATTATCTATTTTTGAGGCTATATATAAAGAATTAATAAAAAACCAAAAACCCTTTATATATTCTTCTTAGATTTTAGTTCATGTTAGACATTAAATTCATCGTTGAAAACCCTTCAGAGGTTAAAGACAACCTAAAAAAGAGGTTTAAGGGCGATAAAGACTGGATGGTTGATGAGCTTGTAAAAGACCAAGAAGCATTCAAGAAACTAAAAAAAGAATCCGATGATCTACGTTCTAAGAGGAATAAACTTTCTGAAGAGATTAATATTCTAAAAAAAGCAAAGAAAGATGCAAAAAAACAGATTAAAGAAGCATCAGAATTACCTCTCAAATTGAAAGCGTTAGATGAAGAACTAGGTTTATTAGATATTGAAATGAAGAAAAAGTTAGTTCAATTACCTAATATGTTGCATAAGTCCGTTCCAATTGGTGAAGACGAATCTAAAAATCCAGAAGTAAAAAAAGTTGGTAAACCTAAGAAATTTAATTTCAAATTAAAGAATCATGGGGAACTTGCTGAAAGTTTAGGTATTGCTAATTTTGATGCAGGAAGAAAAGCTGCAGGACAAGGTTTCAATTATATCACTGGAGAACTTGCACAATTAGACAATGCACTTCAAAGATACGGTGTAGATTTCTTAATCAAAAAAGGATTCAAGTTAGTCGTTCCTCCAATGCTATTAAACAAAAAAGCATTATCTGGTGCAGTTAACTTTGGAGACTTCGAAGAAGTTGTTTACAAAATTGAAGATGAAGATTTATACTTAATTGGAACTGCAGAACATCCTTTAGTTTCCATGTTACAAAATGAAACATTAAACAAAAAAGATTTACCTTTGAAATTATGTGCAGTAACACCCTGTTTCAGGAAAGAAATTGGTTCTCGTGGTGTCGATACCAAGGGATTATTCAGAATGCACCAATTCAACAAGGTAGAACAAGTTATGTTTACAACTCCAGAAAATTCATTCAAACAATTAGAAGAATTACAAGGAATAACAGAATCATTCTTTGAAAGTTTAGAAATTCCTTTCAGAGTTATTGAAATCTGTTCAGGAGACATAGGGGACAAAGGTGCTAAACAGTATGACATTGAAGGATGGTTCCCTAGACAAGAAGGATACAAAGAAGTAACTTCTGCAAGTAACTGTACCGATTACCAATCTAGAAAATTAAACATTAAGTACATTGACGGAGATGAAAGAAATTTCGTTCACATTCTAAACAATACTATGGTTGCAACTTCAAGAGCTTTAGTTGCTATTTTAGAAAACTTCCAACAAAAAGATGGCTCTGTTAAAATTCCAAAAGTATTACATAAGTATTTGAATTTCAAAGAAATTAAGCCAAAAAAATAATTCTTTTTAAACAAACTAAGAAAGTGTTTTAAACAATCTAATTATTAGGAATTTATGGTTAGTGAAAGAACCAAAGACAAAAGATATTTTGCACTTGGCACTATCTTGGCAGTAGCAGGCATTCCTTCAATGACTTATGGTCTGAGAGATTTTAAACAATCTTCAAAACCAAATCCAATAATTCAAGAGGAAGAAAGATTAACTAGATTAGTCGATAATTATATTGTAAAATTATCAGACGATAATATAACTAATCCTTCTTCAATAAGAATAGCTTCAAACAATTTTGCAGATGTTAAAGTGGAGAGGGCAAAATTAAGAAGTGGGAAAGAATTCCTCGAAGCAAAAGAAACACTTGAAACTAAACTTAACAATCGAACTTGGACTTTGGCAGGACTAATAGTAACTGCAGTTGGAGCTGTTATGGTTGGAGCAAGTTACATCAATTTAAGAGATTCCGACACAAAAACTTATTCTTTTTAAACAAACTAAGAAAGTGTTTTAAACAGTCCAAATTTCTAAGCCACATGAGTTTACTTAATCGAATCCCCCATACAATTTATAGATTTGGAACCTTAGGGTTAATTGCCTGTGCCCCTCTAGTGGGAATTGCAGCAACAATAGCAGTTTATAACGACAAACCAGAAAAATCTATGCTGATGGAAATTCCGGGGGAAATTAGATCGGAAATTTATTCCTTAACCGGCCCTTCAAAGTTACCTGGCGAACTTCCAGATTTGACTGAAAAAGTTAATGGTCTGCTTACAGACAAAACAAAAATAGAAAATTCTCCAGAATATCTTTTTGATGAAGTAAAGTTCAACAAAGAAACTAAAGTTTACGAATCAGATAGGGCCCTTTCAAATACTTTGGCATCTTACGGCTTAGTTTTATTCATTACATCTGGAATTGCCATGATGGCAAGCTTAGGTGGACACCAAAAATACCAATTTGCAAAAGAGTTAAGGAAAGATGGTGAAAAATCTCAACAAAGTTTAGAAAAATTAGTGTAATAAAGTGACTTCAACTAAAAACATTTATCGTGCATGTTGCATAACTGCAGCAATTAGTTTTGGAACAATGGTCTCTTCTCCATTTTTAGCAATCCGTAATTTAGAAACTGTTGTTGAACAATCTCCCCCAGTAAAAGAAGAATCCAATAATTCTACAAACTCTGGATGGTTAGCATTGTTCGGAGCAAGCGCAGCATTAAGTATTGCATCCATCTCAATGGCCGCAAAATACGGACACAAGTACGATATAGCCAAACTAGGCAAAGAACAAGAATTTTCAAGATTTTATTCAATAGTTTCCAATCCCAATCCGGAAAATAGGAAATACACTCCAGATCCTTCCAAAATACTTATATAACATATATTTTCTAACACTATCTCATGACGGAGTTAATCTTTACAGAGAAGCCAGCTCAAGCCGAGAAAATAGCATTCGCTTTAGCAGATGATATTCCCACAAAAAAAGAATTAGGTAGGGCACCTTATTATGAAATAACTCACAATGGTAAGGACATTATTGTTGGTTGTGCAGTTGGACATCTATTCGGATTAAAAGAAATAAAGACTGAAAAGAAAGGTTGGACTTACCCTGTATTCGACATTGAATGGGTTGAATCCCATAAAATTAGAAAAACCCAAGCACATTCAAGACCTTACATTGAAGCACTAAAAAAACTTGTAAAGAAAGCAGACGAATTTACAGTTGCTTGTGACTTTGATACAGAGGGGTCAGTTATAGGTTTCAACTGTGTTAAATTCATTGCAAAAAAAGATGATGCACATCGTATGAAGTTCTCAACTCTAACTAAAGATGAATTAGTTGAATCTTACAAAAATAGGTCAAAAAGCCTAGACTTTGGCGTTATAGAAGCAGGTCAAACAAGACACCATTTAGATTATTTCTGGGGTATTTCCTTATCAAGGGCATTAACTCTAGCAGTAAAGGCAACAGGTTCCTTCAAACTAATGACTTCTGGAAGAGTTCAAGGTCCTACATTAAAAATTATAGTTGACAAAGAAAAAGAAATTGCTAAATTCATCCCAGTACCTTATTGGGAATTAAGTTTAGATGGAAAAATTAAAACTCACGTTATCACTGCAAGGCACAAGGAAGGAAAGATCTTTGATAAAGAAAGAGCAAATGAAATATTCAAGAATACTCAAGGTCAAAAAGCAGTTATCGATAAAATAAAAGAATCAGAAAGAAGTTCAGATGCACCTCATCCATTCAACCTAACAAACTTACAAACAGAAGCATATTCCTTATTCGGTTATTCACCTAAGAGAACATTATCTCTAGCACAAGACATTTACACGGCAGGATATATTTCCTATCCAAGAACATCTTCACAAAAGTTACCTGCATCAATTGATTACACAAAAATATTAACTAAATTATCTAAACAAAAAGACTACAAAGAATTATGCAATAGATTATTAGCATTAGATAATTTAAAACCTAATGAAGGAAAGAAATCAGACACTGCACATCCTGCAATTTACGTTACGGGTGAAAAGGGTAGAATCTCTGCAGATCAGAAAAAAGTCTATGATTTAATCGTAAGAAGGTTCTTAGCTACATTCGCAGAAAAAGCCATTAGAAAGACTGTAACTGCCGAAATCAAGGTTAACAATGAAATATTCTTAGCTAAAGGAACGACTACTGTGAAAAAAGGATGGCATGAATTCTATGGTCCTCATGTAAGATTAACCGAAACTATCTTACCTCCACTAAAAGTTGAAGATGAATTAACTTCTCCTAAAATAGCTAAGGAAGACAAAGAAACATCTCCACCAAAACGTTACACTCCCGCTTCCATTCTAAAAGAAATGGACAAACTAAACATTGGAACAAAAGCAACCCGTGCTTCCATCTTAGATGCACTTTACTTGAGAAATTACATTGTTGATAATTCCATAACTGCAACTAAATTAGGAATGGAAACTATTAGTGCATTATCTCAGTACTGTCCAGAAATTACTGACACAGATTTAACTAGACATTTCGAAGAAGAGATGGAACAAATCATGGAAGGTAAGAAAAAGAAAGAAAGTGTTTTGGAAGAAGCAAAAAAACAATTAACAAGTACATTAAATCATTTTAGAAAACACGAAAAAGCCATTGGAGAAATTTTAATTAAGGCTACAAGAGAAACAGAATATAAAATTAACACAATTGCTGACTGTCCTAAATGTAAAAAAGGTGTTATTCAAATTAGAACTGGGAGATTCGGTAAATTTGTTGCATGTGATAAATATCCTGACTGTGAAAACACTTATTCTCTACCTGCAAATTCATTAATTCGTGCAAATGGCGGAATTTGTAAGGAATGTGGATTCCATTCAGTTTTAGCCATTAGAGGCGGTAAAAGGCCATTTAATTATTGTTTGAGTAAAGAATGTCCTCCAAAAGTTGCATGGAGAAAAGCAAGAGAAGCTAAAATAAAAGAAAACGCAACTAAAAAAACCACTAAGAAGACTACAAAGAAAAGAACTACGAAAAAAACCACCAAAAAGAGAACGACTAAGAAAACAACAAAAAAAACTAAGATTCAAAAATAAATCCTTTCTCACCAATTACAAAATTAACATTATCTTTATCAGAAACTTTCATAGTTCTCATTTCATTTTCTTCATCTAAGAATATAATATGGTCGCACCATTTGGTTACAAAACTTCTACCTAATGGTTCAACTTTATTTTCATTAATATTTTGATAAACTTGATTACAAACAACAACAGGTTTCTTTCTAGAAATCTCTTTTAAGATTCTCATTTGTCTAGCTAATTCGTTATTTGCTTTAGACCTACTAATTTTACTAGCTTGCCTATAGAATTTACCTATTGTATCTAATCCAATAAAATCAAATAACTCTTCATTTTCTAAAACATTACTGATTAATTTGGTTTGATCTTCAAAGTCAACAGGTTTAGTTACAAACAATCCATCTAATTCAACATCATTTCCACTTATTTGTTTAAATCTATCAATGCTAAATCCATTTTCAGAATCAATTATGAATGCCTTGCCCTTAGTATGGTGTAATAATTCCATTAGGAATGTGGTTTTACCCGTACCTGCTTTACCATATACTAGGAAGAGTCCTTTGGCTTCGCTCAATTGCTGAGGTAAATTCATATCCTAAACATATACACTCTGGCTTTAAAGCTTATCTGAGGCATTTACCGAAGTTAAACAATAGTTATATAAATTGTTTAAATTTATTTTAATAAAATGGAATTCAAAATAAGATTGGCTGTAGAAGAAGACGCTTTAGCTATTAGCAAGGTACTTTCATCATATTCTGATGAGATTGATGACGATCCAGAATTAACAATTACTAGTATCCAAGAAGGAATTGGGACAGGTGGGAGATTTGTCGCAGAAGTAGAAGGTAAAATTGTAGGTTGTACTGCAATCCAAAACTTCAATGCTTCTAACTTCGATTCAACTGATGTTGAAGAGTTCACTGACAAAGAAAATGTCATGGAATTAGTTGGAATATTTTTATTACCTGAATTTGAAAATCCTGAATTGGAAAATGGATTATTGGCTGTTGCAGAAGAAGATGTAAAAAACCAAGATGGTAAAATGCTAATCGTTTTATTAAATGAAGGGGCTACACCTCCAGAATTTATTTCTGATAGTGGCTACTCTTTTGTTAAAACCTGCAAAGAAGCAGACGGAACAAAATTTGACTTCTACAAAAAAGAATTCTGTTGTAAACACTAGTTTGTTTATAAGTTATTTTCATATAAGACATAAATATTTTTAAATTAATTCTATAACCTTAATTTAGGTAGTTACAGATGAGCATTGACACTAAAGTAGAAGAGCATAGTTATAGGCACATTACTCAAGAAGGCATATGCAAATTTGATTTGGCAGAAGGCGGAAATAATCCATTAGGTGTCAACAGAGGATCACACCCATTCTATGAGGGAACGTTAAGCCATGATTGGAGAGATATTCTTTTCGTATTACACAAGGAAATTAACGATGACTCTTCTTTTTCAGAAGTTGAATCTTTATTCAGTGAACTATATTCTGCAAAAATGATGATGTCTACTGCAAGGATGGGAATTTTAGATTCCAACACAAGAATAGACTGCTATCAAGGTGCCACAGAAATTTACGAAGAGCAGAAAATTCCTAAGGATATATGGTCTCAACACAGCGGAATAATACGGAACGCACTTTATAATCGGTTTGCAGAAAATGCATTTATTATAGTTCCAGGATATTTGAACGGATTTGCGAGTGGTCCTGGTGGAGCATTATTAAGTTCTGTAGAATTCATACCTCCTAACAAAAAAGCAGAAGTAAGAAAGGTGTTCAAGCAACACAATTACAATGGCAAACTTTTATTTTGGGGTTAAATGAAAAAACACTTAACTCTGTTTAAACTATCATAATCATGAAATATTCCACAAGAATAGAATTTCTTTTAGATTCAGGTATTTTTTTTAATCATTCCAACCCTCCACAAGAAAATGCTCCTAACAATAGTTCATTAAGTGTCATTGCTTATTTTGAAGAAGGTGGAATGGAATATTTACCTCTTACTAATGGAAAAGTGCAAACAAAAATAGTTTTTCCCGATAGAGAGATATCTAGGCCCACTAGTCTGGAATTTTGTTTAAGAAATCTTCTGAAGAAAAGAGGGGTTTCTAAATTTCCCAAAAGTTTTGGAAGCTTAATCGGAATTGAACATAGTATTATTAGTCCTGATGGTAAGGACAAATGGGATTTTGTTATGCCTACCGAAGAAGACATCATTAAGTATAGTCAGCTTCGCTAATTCTTTATAAGTCCAATTCGTATAACACATAAATATTTTTAAATTGTTGGACAAATATAGCGTAAGTTAAAACACAGTTACAACAAAATGACTACGAAAGAATATGCCCATTTAACCAACTCAAATATTCTAAACTTTAATCGTAATCTTCCTCCTGAGGGAGAAGTTAGGACTCACCGGTTTTATGAAGGAACATTTAATATCCAAGATAGAGAATTAATTTTTGTACTGCAAAAAGTAATGCCCAATCAATTCGCATTCAAGGAAGTGAGAAGAGTTTTTAGTGAATTAGGCCAAGCTGAATCATTCAAGCTTCAACTTAGGGGAGGACTCACACTTGCAGACATGGCAAGGGAACATTTGCCCACCCCTGCAGAGATATATGGTGAGTATTTCGTTCCAGAAAAGGAATGGGCACAACACAATTCTATTGCAAGTGCAGTGTACAATCGGTTTTCAGGTGACGCAGATATAATTGTTCCTGGGTTTATAGAATCTTCAATGGTTGGAGAGCATAATGATATTGTGAGTAGGGTTCAAACAGTTCCTCTTGAAAAAAGAAGGGAATTAGAAGAGATGTTTGAACAAGAAAATTATTGTGGCAAAGTTACCTTCTGGTAACTCCTCACAAATTTAAATTACATCAAGAATTGACAAGTTATTAAAAAATGGGCATTGACAAAGAAATAGAAAGATATCACACTCACTTAATCAGTGATGATGTTAGTACACTTGACCCTGTATCAGATAATTTTGGTTCAAAATTCGGTTCACATCCATTCTACGAAGGAAGAATTAGATTCTATAAGCAAGAAGTTCTTTTTGTATTACACAAACAGATACCTGACAGAGATACATTCGATGAAGTTAGGGATATGTGTGAAGAACTTCAAACTGCAAGAATAAGGCATGCAGCAGTACAATATAATCAGAAATCTCGGCATGATCAACGATGGCTTGTGTCTTCTGCCGAAGAGACATATGAGAAATATCTTGTTCCCGAAGAAGATTGGCCACATGGTGAAGCTGCAGTTTCTACTGCAATGCAAATTCTATTTTCAACTCATGCAAAAATAGTTATTCCTGGATTTATAGACGGCCCATTTGTGGATAACAATGATAATCTCCTAAGTCAATATAGGCCAATCCCTTCCAAAAGAAGAAAAGAGTTGATAGGAACCCTACGTGATATGGGTTACGATGGTCCAGTTGAGTTTTGGAAATAAAATTCCAAGCTTCGCTAATTCCTTATAAGTCCAGTTCGTATAACGCCTAAACATTTTTAAGCAATACTTCTTAATTAACAATATGGCATTAGATAATACGGATGAACTGTATATTCCTCCGACTCAAGAACAAGAAAATCTTGAGAATTTAATGTACCAAAGAGAAGACTTTGGAAAAACACTTAGTTTTAATGGAAATTTAGCATTAGGTAGTTCATTATTGTATCTTGGTTTAAGGGCAGTTTTCCATCATTACGGAGTTGGTCCAGAACTAGAAGGGCTCAAAGAATTAACTGATAATCGTACTGCTGAAAGTGTAGTTCAAGTAGGAGATTTCCTTGCACGAGTTATTGCACCAATGGGTGTCACACTAAAAGCCGCTCAATATTTGCATCACCTTGCATTTATATGCCCTCTTAAACTAAAATTAGATAGTCAAGCAAACCAATTAGAAAGTCTTGTTGATTAAGTTCCGCTAAATTCTGTATAGGTTAATTTCAATTAGCTTCGCAAGTACCACCGCTATAATAATTCCAACAACGGTCTTTTCCACATTCACAAGAATAAGTCATGGCTGCACCACACATCCAAGTAGGATTTCTAGCATATAAACATAAATCTGAACAATCGCTCTGAAAGAGTTCCCATGTTCCATTCATAACTCCACAATTGTTTTTTTGAATTTGATCGCTTTCAATTATTGAAAATTCAGATCCCAAATAGTTTTCGGATAAAATCTTAGAATCTCCATACAGTGTTAATGGATAGTCTACGAATGGAGGGTTTTCTTCATGACCTCCAACTAGAATTTTCATTTCATTCCTAATGGGCAAAAGATATTCCTTGTCTATCTTTATCTCTACCTCGCTTTCGTTACTGTACGTTGATATAGTGTGATCATTTACTAAAACTTTAAATTGCGTAGTTAAATTCGAACGATTTACATGTAAATTAATGTAAATGTCTTCATTAACCCCTGTTAGAACTAATACGTCTATAATAAATGGAGAAAATCTGAGATTAGGTATGGTTTCATAAATTAAGGCCTCTCCAGATAAGTTTAATTTTTCTTCTACTTCAAAAACTTTTACCTGTTGAATGGGTTTTTCTTCTATAACTGGTTCAGATTGACAACCGATTAATAAGGATAAACTTACCAATACTAGTAAAGTTAATATTCTTTTCACAATTATTGCAGTTTTTAGAAGTTTAAGAGCTTTATGAGGGTAGTTCCAGTAAACTCATTTCAACATTTGTGCTTTTAGTAATGCGGCCTTGCTTTTTCGGTTATTGATTAGTATTGCGCGAAGAACTACTCCTTTTTTGTGCAGAAAATTTATCTATGTCTCACCTTGGCCAACATTTTCCCCATTGCCTTTCTTTCTAGATTTGTATAGTTTAAGATTGGTAAATGGCTTTGGAACAGGTCTAACTTCAAGATTCGCTACCTCTTCGATAGATATTGTCATGGTGATCATAATCTTCTAAATTTACTGTTTTTTTATTTATGGAAAAGGTCAATACAAAATGTTTGTCTATGTGCACTCTCTTCAGATGTTGAAGCGGTTTTCTTAAATTTTTATATCTTTCAGGGTTTGTTATAATTTCTTCTATTTTATTGGTTATAATCTTCATCTGTTTAGAATTCTTTCTAGATAATTTAAGAAAGATTTTATCTATGTGTTTAGAAGTAGAGATATTATACAATATTAAATGCCATATCTTTTTTTGAAGTTTTTCATGGATCCAATTTTTATATTAGGTTCTTTTTGAATTCTCTTCATTTTTTCAATAAACTCAGGTTTTAATTCGGGTTCCAAAATACTCTCTTGATATTGTTCTGCCATTAAATCAATAGCTTGACTTTTATCTCTTAAACCATATTTAGCTTTAACAATGTTCAAAACTCTGTTAGTTCTATCTTCAATTTTAATTATTGCTTGCACCATAATGCCATATTAATATCATATTAACATATAAATTTAACCATTTTGCTCAAACTTACTTGGCACCTCCTTCAGCTTTTAGAAAATAGTATTTTTTATAAAATCTCTTTAGAGAGCTAGTGAATACAGTTTATGCAAAGGTTTACTGGTTTCTCAGAAGGTTTCCGTCGAATTTATTTCAACATTTGTGCTCTTAGTAATGCGGCCTTGCTTTTTCGGTTACTGATTAGTATTGCGCGAAGGATTAGTATTGCTATTCCAGGTATTAAGTAAAATAAGATTCCAATTATTCCTAGGATTAGTAGTAAGGTATCTGTTCCTTGTTGTTATGTAGTCTTCTTTTAGATTCTCTTGCAAGTTTGCTCTGAAGTGGTTAGGGCTAAGTAAGGGCTAAGTAGGGTTTTCGAGCCAAGTTATTAACCCAAAGCTTTATATATTACCTTATATCACCATATATTATAAACATACAAAATGACCAAAATTCAAATAGACTTAGATAAAGAAGAAGACAAAATAGTGGAGATTTACAAGTTAGTACACGACTTGAAAACAAAACAAGATGCAATAAAAATGATGGTGAGATATTTCAATGCAGAAGTATCACCAAAAAACATGAAAGATAAGGAGTATTTCAAATAAAAGGGTAGATTTGACAGGAAGAAAAGATGCTGAGTTAATTAAAGAGAGATATCAACATGAAATCAACAATGCTCATGGAAGGATAAAGAAAAAAGTAGATTGGCTTTATCAAATGAACCATAAACTAAAATTTGCAAAATCTGAAGTTGAAAAAATTCAAAAAGATATCGGTGCAGACGAAGAAGAAAGAAAAAAACTTTATTCTTCCTTACAAAACCTTTTACAGAAAGAAACTGATTTTGAAGAAAAAATGTGGAAGACCACTCAAAAAGGGAAAAAAGTAAAATCTGTAACTATCAAGCAAAAATTTAAAGATAGCGATATAGAAGAAGCAAGATATGATTCAATGATGGATTATCTTCACAAATATCCAAAATACACTTCTAAGTCTAGCTTTAGTAAAATCTTAGACAAAATTTCTTATATTGAATCAGGCATAAAGAAAACAAAGAAGCTATTTCATCAAGCAATTTCTAATACTAAAAGAGAAATTGAATATTTCCCAAGAAATATTATGGAAGCTAAGAACATTATAAGGACATATAGAAAAATTTTAGATGAAGGGAATGAAAAATTAAGTAAAATGAGATATATGAAAGGTATCTTGTTCAAAATTTCTAGCGAAACTGGAAAACTTGGAGTTACACTTGATACATTGAACCACAAATTAGACGAAAAAGAAGAAACTGTTGATAAAATAGAAGAAGAAGTAACAGAAGCTAAAATTATGATAAAAAAAATGGGATTTGGAGAACCTTCTTCTAGGAGATAAGGTGGGCATAACAATAAAACCCAAATTTGATATTAAAAAATTCTTTAAAGAACGAGAAGAAAGCATAACAATAAGGGGAGAAATAATAGAAACAGCAATCTTTATAGAGGGAAAAGTAAATTTTCTAATTGCAAGTTACTTCTCCGACGAAAGTGTACATAGTGAATTTTTAGAAGATTTTTTGATGGATCGTTCTTGTCATTATAATTTAAGAATTAATGTTCTCGGAAAAATTTTAAAGAAAATAAATTATGACTCGAAATATATTAGGGATATAATCGAAAGACTGCATAAAATGAATGGTATAAGAAATTTGGTAGCACATTCAGAACCATATCTTGATTCTAACAAAAATCCAGTATCCGGGTATACAATTTTTGATACTAAAAAAGTTAAAGGGGTAGAAGTAAAAAATCTTAAGGAAGAAGAAAGAAAAATGAATGATTATTTTGAAGAAGTCTATATCGCGTTAGCTAAAATAAAAGAGAAAATGGTGGCTGTAAAGAATGACTAATTTTATATTTGAAACTGGGAAGGAAAAGAATGAGGTTTCTTTATTCAATGATTTGGAAGGAAATTCTCTTGATGTAAAAGACATTTGTTTTTCGTTACCTCCCCAGGCAGAGAAAAATTGGGGAAGGAGTAGTTCTCATGATGCAGGGAGCGTTTGTGTTTATTTAAATAATCCTAAGACTAACAAAGATTATGTTGGAATTGTTCAAGTAAGAAATATGGATAATAAATGGAAAATAGATAAATGTGTTGTTCAGATTTTTGACGATGGAAATTACGAGAAAACTGTGGAGGATTGGAGAAAAGACGACAAATCTTTTAAAAAATATCATTATATGTCTGGCTGTCAGCCATTGAATGTGTGCGTTAGTGGTGTAATGGGATTTACAGTGCTACCTCCAAAAGAGGGGAATGATGGTGAAGAAAAATGACTCCTCCAAATGGTGTATCAAGAAGCCTCGAAAATGTGAATTTAAATTCAAGAAATTTTGACAAATTTATGAAAAGAGCCATAAAAAATAAAAGTTATATTGAAGTTATTTCTCTGATACATAATACGATTGAACTTTATTTGATGTATTCCTTTAGAGTTTACCTTATTTACAAAGGATTGCTCCAAGAAAGAGATAATTCTTCTGAATATTTAAAAAGAATTAAGCTAATGACTGGAACAGATACTGGAAAAAGTTTAATTCAGTGGAACGATCTTTGTTTTATGAGTGGTGCAATAAATGAGAATGATTACGATTCAATCCGAGAATTCAACAAAGGAAGAAATTCTGTGATGCATAGGTTGTTAATAGAAGAAACCATAGACTATACAGCAGTTAAGGAAATTGCAAGAAACGGAATGGAGCTTCAAATGAAATTTTCTCCAATAATTACCTCTGATCTAGAAAAACAGAGATTGCTAAGTGCATTTGATAATCCCGACCTAATAACTGAGGAAGAACTAAATCCTTCTAGGTAATTTAATTTATACATTAGAGCAGTTACTTTACGGACAAAACACTACTTTACGTCCAAAGCCAGCGAAGCCAAAACACTTATATAACACTAATGTATACACAGAAGTATACACAATGAAATCAATCAACAACGCAAACATACTATGTAATAACTGCAATATTAAAACAAAGAAACAAATATTAATCAAAAACAACTTCCAACTAAGAACTTGGAAATGTCTAAACTGCCATGAACAATGGATACACCCTCTAGACGAAGAAGCATACTTAAAATACAAAAACATGAAAAACAAAGACTATGAAGTTAAACTAAGAATGGTAGGAAACTCATACACAGTCTCTATACCTAAAGAAATCATAAACCTCCAAGAAAACATCTTCGAAGAAATGAATACTTTAATCAAAATGTCCCTAGAATCACCCGAAAAACTATCATTATTCTTTTCAAGAAAACTTTAATAAACAGTAAAAAGGAAATAACAAAAATGACAAAAGAAGTAAGCCTAAAAGTTCAAGAAGCGTACACAGAGGAAGCCTACAAAGGAATCGTTAGAATTGACTCCCAAACTATGAGAGAAATTGGAGTTAAAGCTGGAGATATTGTAGAAATCAAAGGTGGAAGAACTACAGTTGGTATTGTAGATAGAGCTTATCCTTCAGACATTGGTCAAAAAATCATCCGTATGGATGGTATCATCCGAAGAAATGCAAAAACTGGTATTGGAGAAAGTATTACAGTTACACAATCAGACATTAGAGAAGCAAAAAGTATCATAATCGCACCGGCTCAACAAGGAGTAATGATCCAAGCAGCTAATCCAGAAATGTTCAAAAACGGACTTTTAGGAAGAGCAGTTACAAAAGGAGATGTTATTTCTTTAGGTGGAACAAGAAAAAGAAGATCTGCAATGTCCGGTTCACCTTTCGAAGACATTTTCTCAGGAATTTTTGATGGAATGAATGCATCACCATTAGGTTTCGGATCATTAAGGTTCATAGTTGCAGAAGTTAATCCAAAGAGAGCATGTATCATTACAGAAAATACACAATTAAAAGTTTCTTCAAAAGCAGTTGAAATAACTGAAGCAGAAGAAAAAATTCCAGAAGTTACATACGAAGATATCGGTGGACTTCAAGAAGAAATAACAAAGATCAGAGAAATGGTAGAATTACCATTAAAGAATCCAGAAATATTTGAATCATTAGGTATTACACCTCCAAAAGGAGTTCTTTTACACGGTTCCCCCGGAACAGGTAAAACACTTTTAGCTAAGGCAGTTGCAACAGAAACAAATGCAAACTTTATCTTAGTTAACGGTCCTGAATTATTATCTAAATTCTACGGTGAAACAGAAAAGAAAATTAGAAACTTATTCGAAGAAGCAGAAAAGAATGCACCTTCAATTATATTCATAGATGAAATCGATGCAATCGCACCTAAGAGAGAAGAAACTTACGGTGAAGTAGAGAGAAGAATGGTTTCCCAATTACTAACAGTAATGGACGGACTAAAGTCTAGAGGAAAAGTTATTGTTATCGGTGCAACCAATAGACAAAATTCATTAGACCCTGCACTAAGAAGGCCTGGTAGATTCGACAGAGAAATTAACATCGGTGTTCCAAACAAAGATGGAAGATTAAAAATTCTACAAGTTCACACTAGAAACATGCCATTAACAAAAGATGTAGATCTAAAACTATTAGCATCCAAAACACATGGTTTCGTAGGAGCAGACTTAGAATCATTATGTAAAGAAGCTGCAATGAATGTTATTAGAAGAGAAATTCCTTCATTAAACAAAGCAGATAAGGATTTATCAAAATTAAAATTAGTAGTTACAGCTGATGACTTCCACGCTGCAAGAAGAATAGTAAGACCTTCTTCATTAAGAGAAGTATTAGTTGAAGCTCCAGACGTTAAATGGTCAGATATTGGTGGCCTAGAAAATTTAAAATCAGAATTAGCAGAAGCTATCGAATGGCCTCTAAAGGACTCTAAATCATTCAAACGATTAGGAATCAAACCGGCAAGAGGTATCCTAATGTATGGTCCGCCAGGTTCAGGAAAAACATTATTAGCCAAAGCAGTTGCAAACGAATCCGAATCAAACTTCATTTTAGTTAAAGGTCCAGAATTACTAACCAAGTGGGTTGGTGAATCAGAAAAAGGAGTTAGAAAAATCTTTGAAAAGGCAAGGCAAACAGCTCCAACAATTATTTTCTTTGACGAAATTGATGCACTAGCAACAAGAAGGGGACTAGAAAATGGTTCCCAAGTTACAGAACGTGTAGTAAATGCATTACTTGCAGAGATGGACGGACTAGAAGAGTTAGCAGACGTTGTAGTTTTAGCTGCAACTAACAGACCTGACTTAGTTGATCCTGCATTATTAAGACCTGGAAGATTCGATAGAATAATTGCAACACAATTACCTGATGAAAAATCTAGAATTGAAATATTAAAAGTGCACACTAAAAACATGCCTTTAGCAAAAGATGTTAAGTTAGATGTAATCAACACTAAACTAGAAGAATTCAGTGGTGCAGATATCCAAGCACTTTGTAGAGAAGCTGCAATGGTTGCATTAAGAACAAGCAGAGAATCAAAAGAAGTAACTCATGCTAATTTCGAAGAAGCACTAAAGAAAGTTATGCCATCTCTAAAACAAGAAGAGATCAAAAAGTACAGGGCAATAGAAGAAAAGTACTTGAGAGATGCAAGAATTTCACAACAACAACCTGTAAGACAAAACTACATGGGATAGTTAAACTAACTCGTTCTAAACTTTTTCAAATATTTCTCTAGATCTTTATATTTTTTAGATCTATTTAATATACAAACTATCTTAACAAAATTTCCTTCTATAAAATAAATTATTCTTAATGCATTATTTCTATCGCTAAATCTTATTCTAAATAAAAATAAATTGTACCCATAAATTCGTTTATATCTAAATGGATTAATTTTAACTAACATTAATTTGTCAAAAACAACATTTCTAGATTTAACACTCAAGGAACTAACCTGCTCAAGAAAGAATTTACTTGGGATTAATTCATACATTACTTTTTAGCTTATCAAAAAGATCTTTTTCAGAACCATAGAGTTTATTCTTCTCACTAAGAGTAATCAAACTTCTAACTAGCTTAATTTCTTTAGAAGAAATAGTTTCAAATAGTTCAGTTCTCAAAACTTCTTTGATATATTCCTGAACTGTCCCATAACCTTCCCTATCTGCTTTCTTTTTAGCAGAAACCAACATTTTTTCAGGCAATCTTAAATTTATTTGAGTATTCATCCTACCAATAGATACCATTCAATATAAAAGCATTTCTAAAGCTACCTCCGAGTAGAAAACAACCCTAACTTTAATAACAACTATTCCAAATTATTCGGAAAAATCAAACCTTAGTAGTAATTCCAGTACCAACTTCCACAGTATTTTCATACTGACTAACCATACCTTTAGCTTTCTCAGGTAACACAGTATACTGTTTAACAACTTCAGCTTTCTCTAAAATATTCAATAAAAATTTAACATTCTTAACGTCTTTCAACCACCTTTCAGTAAAGGGTAATGTCTTGTAATCCTTTTCAATTTGAGCCATCAGCTTTCTAGCACTATCTAAACGAACAGGCTTCTTTTGTAAAAATGCATAAACTCCACAAGGTTTACCTTCTTTAATTGCACCAACACCGTCAGTTGCAAAAGGTTCAATTGCAATGTGTTGTCCTTCAACCAATTTCTTAGGATTGCCATTATCATAATTAGGAATTGTAGGTTCAGTATGAACTGTCCACATAGCAACACCATGTCCACTCAAATTTGTAATAGAATTGAAACCTGCAGAAGTAATTGTTTCTTCAATAACTCTTCCAATCTTCCCAATTTCACAACCAGGAACAGCCATTTCACATGCAGCTAAACAAGCATCCTTAGAAGCCAATATCAATTCTCTATATTTGTTAGTACCTAGCTCAACAGTTATTGCATTATCTGCAACAGCACCATTAATATGAACACCAATATCTAATTTAACAACATCTCCTTTTTCTAAAACATTATCATCTTCTATGTAAGGGCAATAATGTGCAGCAACATGGTTCACAGAAATATCCATTGGGAACGCAGGAAATCCTCCGCGTTTAATAATATAATCTTCAGTTTGGTCTACAACTTCAGTATAGGTCTTACCAGCCTTACAAATATCAACGGCATATTCTCTTGCATCTGCAGCAAGTTTTCCAGCTTTTAACCAATCATTCATTAAAAGTCACCTAAACTTTTCTGTTTATGAATCTTTGTTAAATCTTCCTTATCGTACCCTACTGCCAAGAAAATACGTTCTACTGCAGGAATAATTTGATTGTCAGTATAATATTCTGCATCATAACTTACAGCTTCATCAGCAGGTACAGACTTGTCACCAATGTTACCAGTTCCGCCTTGAACTACATATTTAATGTCACTTCCAGCCCCAACTGCATCTCCACGTTTAACCATTCTCCTTGCAACATTAACATGTGGACCTATAGCACTATAATCTTCAATATTTTTAGTCAACCTTTTTTTCAAAACCATCTTACTAAGATCTATTTTTCCATCTTTAACATCGTCTAAAATATCTTTAACATATGTAACAGCTTTTTTCACATCATCTTCAACTAAGATTATTCTAAGAACTTCTTTTTGAGTCTCTTTTGCAATCGCACTCCAGTCTCCACGTACAGTTTCAAATCCTGCAATTTTAATTTTGCCTTTTTCATCCAACAAAGCATATTTTTTCTTTGCTCCTTCATCTTCACCTTTTTTCATTACAAAGATCCCTCTAGGATAATAACCGTCCATTTCTAATTCCATTAAACTAGGTAGGGTTTCATTAACTTTTTTCAAAAATTCTGCAGCATCTTCTTGAGTTTTATCTCCCAATGCAATAAAAACAGAATCAGTATTGTGAACTAAAACATAATTTGCAAAGAATTTATGGGTAT
>Ga0233428_1000436_pt1 | contig 59052 bp, 72 predicted proteins | sample SI_118_April2016_4_FD_179890 | JGI IMG/M metagenome (GOLD analysis project Ga0233428, IMG submission 179890) | Seawater microbial communities from Saanich Inlet, British Columbia, Canada - SI_118_April2016_120_MG | ecosystem: Environmental > Aquatic > Marine > Inlet | place: Canada: British... | reverse complement strand
GATAAATTAAGAATGTAGTTCTTTAGTTTTTCAATCTTCTTTTCCTCTTTCTTTGGAGCTAGAGCTGCTTTGGAGTAAGCTTCATATGCATCAATTATGCTTTGAGCATTTTGTCTGATTGAACTTATATGCATCTTGATTATTTAATGTTGAATCTTTTTAGAACTTCTTCGGGAGTTTTGTAATAAGCACTGATTATTTGATGTACTTCTTTATATCCGAATATTTTTCTTTTGTACATTTCCCATAGAAGTAATGTTCTTCTTTCAAAATCTTTTCTTATTTGTGCTTCAGTCATTCCAAACTGTTCTTTTAATTTTTTGAAAATGAAACTTTCTTTCTTGAAGAGGAATTTATCTGTTTGAGGATCCCATGAAAAAGGCATGTTCTTATCTAATGAACCTACTTTAGTTCCAACTTTCATAATCTCTGTGATATTTTTTAAACGTCTAACTTCTTTACCCTGTATTCTTGTTTGAGTCATAACACAAACCGCATCCAAAGTTTCTACTAAGGAGGGAGGTAAATTAATTGGCGGTGTTTCTAATCTTCTAATCATTGTTTCAACATCTTCAGCGTGCATTGTACAAATTGTAGGGTGTCCTGATGCAGCTCCCTGGAATAGAACGAACGCTTCTTCTCCCCTTACTTCTCCAACAATTACATAGTCTGGACGTTGCCTAAAACTCGCTTTCAATAGTGTAAATAGGGATACTTCTCCAAGTTTACTTTCACCACCTACACCTGTAGATTCACGTGAAACGGAAGGTAGCCAATTAGTGTGAAGTAAATTAAGTTCATGAGTATCTTCGATGGATACAATCCTTGCTTGGGGAGGCATAAAGAATGCTATGCTATTAAGGAAAGATGTTTTACCTGAACCAGTTCCACCTATAATAACTATATTGGATTCATACTCAATTAACATCCATAAGTAAGCTAGTAATTCTGGACTTGCAGTCTTAACATCAATTAACTTAATTGGGCTCCAAGGTTCCGTTGTAAATTTACGTATTGTAAATGTTGGACCTTTTGAAGAAATGTCTTGAGTGTAAGTTGCATTAATTCTGCTTTTATCTGGAAGTCTTCCATCTAAAATAGGGGATGCATAAGAAATGTACTTTCCACACTTTTGTGCAAGCTTTTCAACAAAACTTGTTAAATTTGAAGTTGTTTTAAATGTTACATTAGTTTTTAGGTTTCTGTACTTCCTGTGTACTATATATAGGGGAGTATTAACACCATTACATTCAATATCTTCAATGTAGTAATCATGCATCATTGCTTCGATTTTATTTAATCCTACAAAATCCCTGTAAATGTAATACATTAATTTCATGAATACGTCACGTGGAAGTTTGATTCCTAACTCGGACAATAGAACTTTTGCGTTTTTCTCTAAGTAAGAAATAACTGCTGACTCCTCTTTGATATTAATAAAACTGATATTAATTAGTTCTTCAATTCCTTTTTCTAAAGATGTTAAAATCTTTTTTTCGTTTTCATTAAGAGGAGGTTCTATGATTTCATACATAACTTCCTTTTCGTTTTCATCCCAATGAATATGTGCATAAGCATGTGGACTTAGTAAGGGATATTTTACATCGATTTCTCTTTTGTTTGAAAAATCTGGCAAAATAGGAATGTCTTTTGTTTTATCTATCCTAAACTCAACATCCGGAGATGGAGCTGAAATAGAAGTCCCCTCTTTATTTAATAAACCCACATTACACCCTCTTTTAACAAGTATAGTTAAGAGAAGTTTGGGTTTTTTAATAGTTTCTTATTGTAAAATGCGTTGATTAAGCAACTCTTAGTTCAATTATTGGATTGTCCGTTGGTGTGAACTCTCCAGTATGTTTTACAGTTACAATATATTCCCCTTTGAATGGGCTTGTGAATGGAGAGTTTAATGAAATGTTGAACTTATCTGAATCTACCCAAATATTAATTTCATATATTTCTTCTACAATTGTAGTGTTTAATATTTGTTTGATGTTTCCTTCAACGATTTCTATTTCTGGTTCCATTAAGTCTGCTTTAGTTTCCATGAGCCAACGAATGTTGTAAGTGTCATTGGTAATATGTAATTCTCCACGATCTATGATTAGTGGGTCTAATTGTCTTTGAGAACCAGGTCCTTCGTTGATTACTGTTTTAATTGCATCATCAACTTTTAGTAGAATTTCTTTTGTTCTGATTACAGTGTTCTTATCTGAAATTCTATTAACCATTGGAATTGCAGCTGCTAAAATTAAAGAAATAACCATTACACCTAGAGAAATAAATAGAACTGCTGAAATCCAAATCTGACCCTTTCTCTTTTTTGATGCCATGAATATATAAGAAAATTAAATGATGTTAAATTCTTGGATGTTTTGTGGACAAACTATATCTTCTTCACCTGCGTCGCCTGCTACTGTTGCGATAGCTTCAACTTTTGTTGCTGGAGAACCTAGTAAATCAATTAATCTTGTAGATGTTTCATTGTCCATGAATTTCTTAACTCCGAACTTGGGAATGGATGCTATGTTTAATTCTCCCGTTGAGGAATCTAGAGTGTCTACTCCACTGGAACCGTATATTCTGAAGATTACAGATTTAATATCTACTTGTCCTCTGTTGTCAACTGTAACACTTCCTTCTGAAGGATTTACATCTGAAATTGCGAAAGAAAGATCTGAAGCACAAATCAAAGTGTTTTGAGTTTGGCTTTCTGTAGCATCTGCAGTACTTTTAATAAAATCTAAACCCCAAGTCATAACGACTGCGGCTAATGCAACTGCAAAACCAATTAATAGAACTGTTGCGATTAATGGTGAAATCCCTTTTTTGTTTCTTCTCATCTTATCTTACCGAACCTTTTCTATTATTAAACTTAACTATTATGCGATTGTAACTGTTGTTTCTGTTTCTCCACAAGTTCCCCAAATAATATTACCTTTTGGGCCTGCCGCAGACTTTGCATAAATTTTAGTTTTTTCTAATGTACCTATTCCTGGGCCACTTGATAGAATAATCTCTGCTATTCCTCCTTGTGGAACACTGACTCTGTGATGTGAATCTATACTTTCTGCATCTGACCCTATGTAACGAATTAGGAATGCATGGATGTCTTCAGTTCCATCATTAGAAACTTGAATTCTTCCACCAGATAAACCCATAACTTTGAAACTCATTGAGTCACATTGTAATGTTTTTTCTAAATTGATGCCTTGTTTTTTTTGAACATCCTCAAGAATATCTCCTCCAAATAATAATACAATGGATGTAACTGCAATTGTAAATCCAATTAGAACTGTCGTAGCTATAATCGGAGAAACACCTTTTCTTTTATTTGATTTCATTGTGGAGTACATTCAATTGAAATTTCCTTTGCCATACATGCAAGGAATTCATCTTGAACCTTTATGATTGGGATAAGCCCTATCTTATTATCTTGAGGAAGAGTTAAAATATTTAAACTTATTGCCCTTATCTCTTGAGGAATTAATGGGTCAGTTAACTCATAATCTTCTACTTCATTACCATTTCTTACTTTGATAGAATGTATTGAGAAAAATCCCCTATTATGAACAGTTATTTCATTACAATTTGAAATGCCTTCTGTTTCGTAAGCATTGAAAGAAGTGTCTACGCACCTCATATCTTTGTCTACATTGTTTACCAAAGTTTCAGAAGTTTCTCCTGCCGTGGATTTAATCCATACAGTTACTACTCCTGCCATTGTTACAGTTAGTCCAATAAGTAGAATCCAGCTAATTGCAGGTGTAACCGCTTTTTTGTTAAATCTCACTTTAATATTACCTTATTTTTATTTATTAATTAATCGCTTATGAATACCTTAACATCTTCTTGTAAGTTTTCTCTGCTTACTATAATTATATCTGACCTAGAGGGTTTTAGTTGGAAATCATATTCAATTCCTTCAATGGTGAATTTGATTGTATCCTCAGATGGATAAGATATGGATTTTATGCATTGAGCATAATCTGCAGGAACTATGTCTGGAACAGATAAACTTATTCCATATAGTGAAACCGATGTACTTACTTCACTAAAGCACCCTGGCAAATAATGATTTGTTGATGAACCTCCAGCTACAAATGTAAGATCTGTATCTGCGTAATTTCCTACAAACACTTCTCCATTGTAAGGGAATGCATAAATTAAACCGAAGTTTGGATTTTTTGTTTTAGAATAGGATGTGAATAAAACTGTGAAGTTTAGGAATGTGTCACTTATTACTTCTTCATTTGTTCCTTCTTTGTTCAATAGTTGATTAATTAGTTTTGAACTTTCTAGTTGATAGTTTTTAGATAGCTCTTCAAAATCATCATCGATAACTCTTTGATGTATGAAGTTAGAAGGTGTAATTATTGTGAATAATAAAAATCCGATAATTAATACTGAAAGAATGTATATCTGCCCCTTTTTCATTAATATATTGGAATGAATTCTTCTTATTAAACTATCCCATATAGTTGTTGTTAACTTTCTTAGAAACTTTTTCTTTTTTCCAACCGTTCTTTAATTGTAAGGAAATTTCTTTAATTCTTGGTTTTAATTCTGCCCATTTTTTTAAAGATTCTTTAATGAATTCTGCTTCTTCTACGTCTTTAGACTCAAGATCTAGGTTTATTGACTTTCTTGTATAGAACATTAAATCCTTTAGAGTTTTGATTAAATCGTCTTTTTCTTCCTTTGTAAAGAAGGATGATTCTTCCATACTCAATAAAGATCCGGGATTGGGTTGAATGATTCCTTGCAACATTGCGCCGACCCATCCAAGTTTGTCAATTATTCTTCTTCTGATAAAAACTAAAGGTCTGTTTATTTCAAATAATTCTTTAATATAAAGTAATTCAAACTCATTGTTTAGTTCTTCGTAAGAAGGTAAACTAAACTCGTTTGATAACTTTGAATATCTTTCCTTTAAGTTTTTCATATTGTTTTTACTATCCGCCAATTTTTGTGATTAAGCTTTGAATGTTTACGTCTGAACCATCTAAAGTTGGAGAATGGTAAAGGTCCCTAAAATTATTTAAGAAATGTGGATCTTCTGCATCCAATCTTATGGGTTCATAATCTTCATCTAATCCTCCTGCAGCGATAGCTTCCAATATGTATTTGGAGTCATTGAGATCTACTAATTCTAGATCTTCTCCAACTATACATCTAATTCCAGTAAAAGCCCTAGCTAAAATTTCTAAACTGTTAGTGTGTATTGAAAATATCCTATCTACTGTTCCAGGAATAGCAAAAGATGTGGCATAATCTTGTGTCCTATTAACTTTTGTATCACCTAAAAATCCTCCGTAATCTCTTCTATCAGTCATGTGACCACTTCCCGTAAAATTAATATAGTTTGCATATATCATATATATTTAAAACTATCTGTTGAAGAAAAAAAGAGGTGGGGCAGAAGAACTCTGCTAGAAGAATACCCCAAAATCCTCTAATATAGACCAGTTATCGTGTGTTTTATTGATATACTGATCCATCGACATCCGTAATTTATATGGTTGCTTTTCCATTTTATCACCTTGATTAAATTAAATTGAAGCATAGATATAGTTTTTTGAGTAAGAAGGTAAGTACGAAAAGTGAAAGCCACCAACGGGAATCGAACCCGCGACCTCTGCATTACCAATGCAACGCTCTACCAGACTGAGCCATGGTGGCATTAATGCGAGAGGAAGGATTCGAACCTTCGTAGGCACTAAGCCACAGGATCTTAAGTCCTGCCCAATTGACCAGACTATGGGACTCTCGCGTAGGAGAAAAAATAAATTAAGGCGCTTATAAATCTTATTGGTCTACCCTAATCTAAGATTATCTGATAATTCTTCCATAGAGGAGATTACTCTATCGGATAACTCTCTTGCTTGAATCTTATCTAACTCTGCTATCCCACCGGGACACCTAACATTGATCTCTATCAACTTAGTATTATCTAAGGTTCCTTCTTTTTCTGGACCAATCACATCAATACCAACAAAATGTAAGCCATCTCTTTCTAAAGAATCTTTCATTTTGGCAACCAATTCATAGTCTACCTCTTGAGGCGTGTATTGTTTTAATATTCCATCAGTACTTAGATTTGCCCTGAAATCTCCCTCTTTAGGAATTCTCCCATAGCCGCCAATAATTTCGCCATCTAAAACAAAAAGCCTTCTATCAATTCCCCTAACTTCTTCTTGAATAATCGAAGGTATGGGGTGGTCACTTCCCAGTGGCTGAACTAATAATTCTGCGAAAGTAGAATGTGATTCCCATGGTAATGGTATAACCGATGCCCCACCCATGCCATCCAGCGGTTTTCCAACTAATTTTACGCCTTCAGTTCGTGCTTCATCCATAACTTTCTTCAACCTTGAAGCGTCTTTTGTTACTTGAGTTCTTGGAAGAAGTTCTCCGAAAACAAGAGTTTCATAAATTTTAGAACCTGCCAAGATTATTCCTGAAGGATCATTTATCATTGCAATTTCAGGATTTGTTGTTCTTAAACTCGCCAAATATCCCAAAGCATTTTGCATAGTGGCCATCTCTTCTTGATTTTTAAATGCTACACGAAAAAGAATATTATCATAATCTCTTAATGGTTTAGCTTCGGTGAGAGTATGTCTTTCATTTCCTAGAAGATCTACAAAATCATCTAAAGATCTTATTATTTCGGCATTCGGCCTCCTTGTAATCCCATGTAATGAATTATCTTTAATGTAAAAATCTTCAGGCAGCATAAATGAAACTTTATGGCCTTTTTGATATGCAGAGTGGGCTAAACATAGCTCAGAAGACAAATTTCCATTAAATACATCTCTTTCCCTTGCAATAACTAATGTTTTGTAATCGATCATCATAGAATCCTCAAAATATTATTTCCTAAAATATCTGCTAACAGTTCTTTATCCTTGCAAGCATATTCTAATTTTCTTATTTCCATTTCCGGAGGATTGAACGGTGCATCTGATCCGAAAAGAATTTTGGATTTGTCTATAACTTCCCCAATGATTATTTTTGTTCTTCTTAGGGATAAAAGGGATGTTTCAATAAAAAAGTTATTCCTTGAATTTACTAATCTAATTGCCTCCTTGAAATGTCCTTTTCCACCATGACCAATAATTAAATTTCCATTAAAAGGAATATTTTCTAAATTAGATACTGATGATTTTTCAGATTCGCCAGTGTGCACAATTAATGGAAGTCCGGACTCTTCTATTTTTTTGAATAATTCATCGAAACCTAAAAAACCGGCTGCTTCAGAGTGCATTTTAATACCTTTCAAGCCTAATGATTTGATGTGATCTACTTCTTGAAGAGAATCTTGAGATAGCTGATTTACTCTGCCAAAAACAATAAATCTAGGATTATCGAGCTGCTTTGAAATGTTTTCGTTTTCTTTGAAATAAGACTGTTCTTTGCCTTCTGTGGGTCCTAGAGGAAAGATTACAGATTTATCTACTTTGGCGATATCCATCCACTTCATTAACTCTTCAGGATTTTGTTTCTGAGTATTTTCTTCAAAACCAATATGAGTATGACTATCAATTATCATAGGAAATTTTTAGTAACGCTTAACTTATAAATTTTACTAAATTAACTATTATTCAATAGTTACATTCGATAAATACTAATATTATTTTCCAATTCAATAAACATTAAATACTTCAAGCACATTAATATTAGCATGGATACTGGCTACAAAGTTTACGATGTTATGGAACGGAAAGTTCATACTGCAGATTCTAGATTAACTGTTTCTGAAGTTGCTAAAATGATGAGTGATAACAAAGTTGGAAGCGTAGTTATTACTGAATCCAAGGCACCCGTAAAAATATTAACGGAACAAGATATTGCAAGAAAAGTTGTTGCAAAGGGAAAGGATCCTAAAACTGAAACAGTTGGAAGTATTGCAGGAGAAGAATTAATTTCTGTAGAAAGTACAAGGGATATTTATGAAGCAATTGAACTGATGAGTAGTTCCGACATTAAACATTTACCAGTTATAGACAATGGAAAACTTGAAGGAATTATTACTTCTAAAGATATTATTAGACTTGAACCGCATTTAGTTGAAATGTTATCGTTTAAGTCAAGCTTAAATAGGGATGAAGCTAAGAAACTATTTAATAAGTTATAAAAAAATGGTGAAACTTAGCAGAGAATTAAACTTGTGGCAAGTAACTGTTGCAGGTGTTGGAATAATTTTAGGTGCAGGTATTTATGCACTAATCGGTGTTGCTGCAGCTGGTGCAGGTAATGCAATTTGGTTAGCATTTTTAATTTCAGCAATTGTTGCTGCATTCTCAGGATTGAGTTATGCAGAATTAACTTCTATGTTCAAAGGCGATGCTGCCGAATACGATTATATCAAAAAAGCGTTCAATAAAAAATTAGCATTCTTTGTTAGCATGATGATTTTAGCTGCAGGAATGGTTAGTGCTGCTACTGTTTCTTTAGGGTTTGCAGGCTATTTTATTAAAATTGTAGGAATTTCTACAATTGTTGCTGCATTAGGTTTAATTGTTTTAATGACTTTAATCAACTTTACAGGGATTAAAGAGTCAGCATGGTTCAATACAGTTTCTACATTTATTGAATTTGGCGGTTTGATATTAGTTATTTACTTAGGGGTAAAAAACTGGGGAACAGTTAACTTAATGGAAATGCCTACGGGGTTACCTGGAGTATTTAGTACTGCAGCATTAGTTTTCTTTGCTTACATGGGCTTTGAAAGTATTATTAAATTAAGAGAAGAAACAAAGAATCCTGAAAAGAATATTCCTTTAGCATTAATTTATTCAATTATTATAACTTCAATTGTTTATGTATTGGTTGCAATTTCTGCAGTTAGTATTATTCCTTGGGGAGAATTAGCTGGATCAACTGCACCATTAGCAACAGTTGTTGCACATTCGATGGGCCCAATAGCATTCATCATCATTGGAATAGTTGCATTATTTTCAACTGCAAATACTGTATTGATCACATTAGTTACTAATTCAAGAATGATTTATGGGATGGCTAAACAAAAAACATTACCTAAGGCCCTTGCAAGCGTACATAAAAGAACTCAAACTCCTTGGATAGCGATATTATTATTCTCTGCAGTTACAATGTTATTTGTATTTATCGATGATATTGAGTTTGTAGCTAATCTAACTAATTTATTCTTATTCGCCACATTTGCAATAGTTAATTTGAGTATGATGGTTCTTAGATATAAGATGAAAAATAAGAAGAGAGCATTTAGATGTCCAGTTAATATTGGAGAATTTAATGTAATTGCTTTCTTAGGAATCTTAAGTTCAGTAGGAATGTTCGTATTAGTTGTACTTAACCTATTAGGTATACAGACTATCTTTTAACGAGGAATACAAGTTCCTCTACAAGGCATTTTCTTTTCACAAGTACAGATTCCTTTCTTTTTGATCCTTCCTTGTAAGACATATAAACTAGAGTCTTCATTGGATTCTGTGTAATTTGTTTGTTTATTTGAATTGTAATCTGTCATGGAAAAAATAAACAATTGTTAATTATAAACCTTTTGATAAGTGTTAAAAAGTGTATTTTTAGGTTTAAGCAAGATTGAATGAAATTAAACATAAGTTACCAGTTCTAGAATCAATTGTTACTGGGAAAGAAATTGTTGTAAAAAAAGACGTAAAGCCTAAGGCAATTTTGGAGTTCAAAAAATGATCGCAATTGAAAGTTTTAAGAAATTTAAGGTTATTGACCTTGCAATAATACTATTCATTGCTTTGATTTGGTCTGGAATAGGATATTTTGTAAATATATTTCTTACTCCACAATCATCTTATGTGATTTCTTTATTAATTGCTACATTTTTAATGTCATTAACTGTTCATCTTGTGAGAAAGGCAGGATCTGCAATATTGTTTTATGTTATGGGCGGATTTTTGATGTTTGGCTTGAATGATTTGGGCATTACCCATATGAATAAAATCTGGATTTTGTTAATTGCAGGTTTAGTTTTTGAACTAGTCTTTGTTATATTCAAACTGGAATTAAAAAATATTCAATTGGATATTGTTCTTGGAACTGGCTTTAGCGCAGCAAGTATACCTATTACCACTGCATTTTTACTTTCAACTAATCTTGCAAGAAGTATGATTGTTCCAATATTTAATCTTTCATTATTATCCTTTATTGTAGGAATTGTTGGTGCTATCGCCTCATTCTTTTTATGGTATCGGCTTAGAACAAATAGGGCTGTTTTAAGATACGAATATATGCCTTAGGTAAGCTTTTTAACTAAAAATAATAAATAATTTTTGTGTTAATCAAACTAAGAAATGATATAATTGGATTTTTCTATAGAAATACTTTGAAAAAAATATTCTTTTTGATGGACCCTGAATCTGTTCACGATAAGACAGTTCGAATGGGCAAGTTTTTAGGAAGTAATTTTATTACTAGAGGTCTTGTTTCTTTAAAGTTTAATTATTCTAATAAAAAATTAGGACAAAATATATTGGGATTAAGATTTAACAATCCTGTTGGACTTGCCGCAGGTTTTGATAAAAATATTGAGTTAGTTAAAATACTCCCTTCAGTAGGATTTGGTTTTGAAGAGGTTGGTTCTGTTACAGGTGAACCTTGTGAAGGGAATGCTAAACCTAGATTGTGGAGATTGAAAAAATCTAAAGGGTTGGTTGTTAACTATGGTTTGAAAAATGAAGGATGTAAAGTTTTATCTGAAAAATTAAAAAAAATAAGAACTAAAATCCCCATAGGAATAAGTATTGCAAAAACTAATTGTAAGGATACTGTTGATACCAACAAAGGTATTGCAGATTATTTTAAGGCATATAGCGCATTTAGTGCTGTGGGAGATTATTATACCATTAACATAAGCTGTCCTAATGCTTATGGAGGGGAACCTTTTACTGATGCAAAAAAGCTCGATAAATTATTTACTAAAATTAATAGTGTGCCAAGAAATAGGCCTGTTTTTCTAAAGATATCTCCCGATTTAAGTAAAAAAGAAATTGATGGTATCATTAAGGTAAGTCAAAAACATAGGATTGACGGATTCATTTGTACTAATCTAACTAAAAAAAGAGATAATAAAAATATTATTGATGAAATCGTTCCAGAAGTTGGCGGAATGAGCGGGAAAATTGTTGGAGATTTATCTGATAAGTTGATTAGATATATTTATTCTAAAACTAAGGGAGAATTTGTTATTATTGGATGTGGAGGAATTAGCAATGCTCAGGATGCATATGTAAAAATTAGAAATGGCGCTTCTTTAGTTCAATTAATTACAGGTATGATTTTTGAAGGTCCTCAATTGATTAGTGATATTAATTTAGGATTAGTTAAGTTGATGAAAAGAGATGGATTTGAGAATATTTCTGAAGTTATAGGTGTGGATGTTAAATAAGCCACCGAAGGGCTAACGGTCAGATAGTACCTTTTTTGTCCTAGATTTTAACTCTCTTAGATAATATTGAGCTGTATTGATATAAGAATGTTTGGGATTTGATTTTTTCCTTGAATAATATCATCTCAATATTTATATTACTGCTGTGAGTATTACCACTGATGTAATTATTAGTTCAATCCATGCAAATACAAATGCAATTTTTATGGGTATGCTTAGATCTTTAAATGTTATTTCCTTCATTTTATCTCCACCTATATTTTCTTTTTGTCTTTGAGGGAATCTGTTGTTTTGATTCTCTGCTTATTATTCAACTGTTTAAATATAAAAGCATTTTGTTTGATGAACTCTTTTGAATAAAGTTTTTTATAAAACTTCATTGCTTCTAAGTTATAGCTTTCGTCCCAAATCATTAAATTCTTGGCAGATAGCCTCATATTGTTTAATGTTTTGAAGATGAATGGCCTATACCCTTCACTAAGACCTAAATCTCCATCATCAATAAGATTGATTAAATCAACAAAGATCTCAAAGTTTGTTTTTTTGAAATGTGGGAAAAAGTTTTTACCATTCATATGTGTGCTCATCAAAGAGGACCATTCTACAAAACTTAAGTTTTCTTTCCTTCCCCTAACATTAACATCACTGCAATGCTTGAATAGCTTTGAAAATAATATTTCTTCTGTACCCTTGATTAATCTACTAAAGTAGTTCTCTTCTAATGAAAGAAATTGGTTTTTTTTCTTTTCTTTGGGAATTTTTGAAAAAAAATCTAATGTTAATTCAAACATGGAAATTTTTGTTTGGAGTACTGGAGTTTTTTTCTCTTGTTCCTTTGCTTTTTGTTCTTTTTCCCTTGCTTCTTGGACCTTATTAGCTATTTCTCTTAAAATAAAGGTTATATTATCGGGATTCTTAATGTCCATATAATCTTCGGCCATTCTTCCTAAGAACCTTTCTGAAATAATCTCTTTATTTAAAATAAATTGTGCTGCCAAAAAATGGTTAAAAAAAATTTCATTAATAACTAAATCCTTAGATTTTTCTTTATGATTCTTAAAAAATTCTGGGAACAATAAAGGATACACGATTTTTATAAAATAATCGACTGTTTTTTTGCATTCTTCATTTATTTGGATTTTAGAAGAATATACTTTTGATTTTTCTTTTATTTGCACTGCCTTTGGCCAGTAACCTCCACAGTATTTTAACATGAATGTTTCACTTAATGAAACGAACTCTGCGTTACTTCCTTTTTTCTTTTTTGTCTTAATTATTCCATTTTCACTTAAATCCTTCCAAACACTAGTGAGGAGTTTGTCGTTTTTGTTTCTTAGTTTTTGTTCTGTTCCTTCATTTTTTGTCCGAAAATATGGTTTTACCTTTAACTGATTGAGAATATGTATGAAATCTGATTTTTTTACTTCATCTCTTAAACAGAGAATAATTAAAACATGGAAATAAACATTTTCTGCTTTGGAGTTATCAATAAACTTCAACCAATTAAAGAAAATATAATCATTTTTTTGATGGAGAATGTTAGTCCAATGTTCATTGATATTTCTTAATTCCATAACCTAAATAATGAACAGTTTAATTTATAAGTTTTTCTAAAGATAGTCGTAAAAAATTAAAGATTTTCACTATATCCTTCATAGTCGTAATTTTATGGCCCTGGTACGTGATTGGGTTTTATAAACTATCCAGATATAATCGTAAAACATGAGAACACCGAATAAAAAATATCCAAAGAAACTATTGAAAGTGTTGCATGAATCAGGAAAGGAATTATGCTTATCTGAGATTGCTAGAAGGACTGGCATCACTAGATTTACTGCAATGCGAATTATTTCTCGTCTTAGTGAACAAGGCTCCCTATTTGAAGAACGTAGGACTCCTCGTTACAGATATATTACTCTCACAGATATTGGAAAAACAAAGTTAAATGAGACTGAAGGAGACAAAAATGAACCAAATTAATTTTTGGGAAGAGTTTCTTAAGGATCTTGTATCTGGTAAGGTGCATAAAGAAAATTATGATTTGTTCAAAAAACAATTAATTAAAAAATTAAAAGGGGGTGAAGAATAAACTTTCACCGCCAATAGAGTTCTTAATAATGTAATCTATTGCCCTATTTAAGTTTGTGTTCAAAAAAATGCAAGAAGATATTATTGATCGAATGAAGTGCGTAAACTGTAATTTTTTAGAAACTCAAAATGGTAAGTCTTATTGTAAGATTGAAAAGAAATCATTGGAAGATTTAGGTATAAAGAGTATCTACGATAACAACAAATGTAATGTCTTTGAAGAAAACTCTAAAACAGGGAGTGCTCTTGCAAAATTACATAGTGTATACAAAAAATGGTTGCATGTCAAAGATGACCGCAGAATAGATCTGGTTCTTGCAGTTGCGCTAACAAGGGATGTTCCTGGTACAAAACTATGGTTATTAATTGTCTCTAATTCTGGCGACTGGAAATCTGAACAACTCCATGCATTAGATGATGATGAAGAAAATACTAGGGTAATCAAAGCATTAACTAGCAAAACAATTGTTTCTGGAAGTCCCTCTGCAAGAGATTTAGCACCTTCACTAAGGGATAAAATAATTCTCATACCTGAAATGGCACAATTACTAACATTACACCCTAATGAAAAATCTGCAGTGTGGGCTCAACTTCGTGACTTGTATGATGGTATTGCTGGGAAAGATAGTGGTACTGGAAAATCTTCATCTTACAAAGATTTGAATGTTACATTAATTGGTTGTTCAACACCCGCTATAGATTCACAGATTTTAATTCACCAATCTTTAGGAAGTAGAGAACTTATTTATCGTCCTCCAAAAGAAGACGAATCAAGTGAAGAAGAATTAATGGATAAGGTAAATGAAAATGAAAAACATGAAGAAGAAATGAGAAATGAACTACGAGATATAACAATTGGATTTTTGAAACAACGCGTATATGTCCCAATTGATGTGCCTCCTGAGATCTTTGATAAGCTAAAAGGATTATCTAATTATTTGCGTTTTATGCGCTCTCCAGCAGAGTTTGACACTTGGACAGGTGAATTGATTAATAATGCTCACCCAGAAAAACCAACAAGAATACTAAAGCAACTCAAAAGATTATATCTCGGGCTTAAATCTCTTGATGAGACTTATACTGATGAACGTGCACTATCTGTTATTGCTGAAGTTGTTCGCTCTTCCTCATTCCCAAACAGAATTGCAGTTTACAAACATTTACACAAAAATCCATCTAACAAACCAACTGAATACAAAATATCAAAAGATCTTCGTATTGGAAGGAAAACAGTATATCGTGAGTTGAATGTATTATGGAACCTTGGACTGATTAATAAAGAAGGAGGGGAGGAAATAACGGAATATGGGTCAACAAAAGAAAAGGTAATGTGGCAAGTCAATACAAGTACTAAACTATTTTCGTTCTTAAAAAACAAATAAAGAGATATAAATATATAGATTACTTGTTATTTTAGAAAGGAGATAATAGATGTCTGTTATTAAAGAGCGAAACTTAGAATCAATAACTTAAAATAATTTACAATAGCTTTTTTATTATCTAACTACCAATAATTATCTATAGAAGTTGCTAGGGAGACATAATAGGTATTATGTCCACCAATATTTTGTAACGATACATGTTTTTAATTTAACTAGAATGGCTATAGACAAAATTAGTAATGGTGCTAGTTATAAAAAAAGCAATTGCTAATGTAAACATAGTTGCTTCAATTATTGTAAGTTCAAACGTATTAGACGATCCATTTATGTATCCTACCATAAAAGAGGTAATCAAAAAAGACAAACCTGACCAAAAAAGAATACTACTAACTAGATTTATTTTCATTTGTCCCTCTCTATAACTGCAAATACTGAAGTTAACCCAAGAAAAATAAAGCCAAGAATGCCAAAAGACATTATGAAAGGGTCATACATTTCTGAGGCTGCACACCCAAAAACATCTTCACTGTATGGACAATCCTCCACAGGAGTATCAAGTTGTATAAGGATCATCATAGCTAAAATAAAAGCAATAGAAAGTCCACTAAACACACTCGAGGCTGATACCATGATTCAATAAGTGATATACAAAATATATAAATTTAACTAAATAATACTCCCCATTATATTTAATTATATTGTAGTTAGTGTAACAGGAACACACGGCTTAGAAAGATAGTAGTTCGTCTTATAGGTATAACAGGAACAAACCAAGTAAAAAAATAAGAAATGGGTTGCTAAAGGATTTAGTAGAGTTGTATAGTGGAGGGAAGGATTATTGGAGCAATTTTAATGATGGTTAAATTTAAATATCTTAACAGTTAAGTGAAAAACATGGTTAAAAATAAGAAACTAATCGATGTAAAAAAACCTTTTTCTATCATTATCGCATTGTTAGGTTTTTTTGGAATTTCCATATTAATTCAGGATGGGTTTATTAAAGGAAATGTTTTAGGCACAATAATTCTTATTTGGATAGTATTCAGAATTAGCAAGTCACTGAAAAAATAATTTGTGTTTTGAACAAAGAATATATATAATTGCATAGAACAAATTTAAAAAAAGTTTTAATGGGTCAAGTAGGCCAGGTGCAAAAAAGTTTAGTATATTAATTGCCTCAGAAAAGGTTCCAGTATAATCTCCAATCGCAAGAAACAATAAATCTAGAAAAAACCCAAAAAAGGTTATTTTAATCAAGATTTTGAAAGTGTTGGCTATTTGCAAACTAATTTTTAGTTTAGTCATTTTTGTGGTCCCTGCTTCTTAATGCCTATAATCTACAGCTATTTTCTTTTTTCAAATATTTAAATCTTTCAGAAAGGGTTAAATATGTTTATTTATCAAATAAACTTATGCCTAAAGGAAGAAACTTCATTAAAGATGTACTTTATACAATTGGATTCGGCCTTTTGATAATTTATATTTTATTCCTTTTTGGAGGGCCATATGAATCTGATATTCTTGGGATAGATAATGTTTATGAGGTTGTGGAAGATAAAAATGTATTAATTGATGTTAGTGATTGTAGATTGCCTAAACAAGAATTGGGTATCAGATGTTGCTTAATTGATGAAGAGATTCCAATGATGTGTTTAGATGAAGCAAAAGATTTTGAAAAAAAGATTGAAGAGTCCAATGATTACACTGGAGACTCTGGAAACGAATATGTATACCTTAGATCTCTTGATATGAAATTTCTGGAGCCTCCAAATTACTTTATTGTTAAAGATTTTAAAATGGGAGGAATGAATAATCCCTACTTTTATATTTCATCTAATGAAGAGGGAGGATATGTTACAATAGTTATCCAAGACAAAACAGAACTATTAGGTAATGATGGTTTTTCCATCAAGGAAGATATAAAAGCATTTCAAGGCAGTTTTCAAGAAGGCGTAGATATTGCAGTAAAATCTCTTGGAGGAACAATTCTAGAAAAAGAAAGTAGAATAATCAGTACAAAAAAAGGGTATGAGGCAATAGTTCATGAACAAAAATACTCTTTGGAAGGAGAAGTAATTTACTCAAAAAATGCAATTTTTATGGATCATCCAGTATTATTAGTATTTGAGTCGACTAATGAATATGTAGACTACGTTTATGAATTTGACGATTTATTAAATAGTGTAATTTTTTATTGAAAATGGGAAAAAATGAAATCAGTTACGATTTGAAATTGTGGGGAACAATACTAATTATTATGGGCTTACTTCATCAAGTTCTTAGTGGATTTTTAGATTCTAGTTGGGGATATTTGTTGATATTTATAGGTGCTTTGGCACTTTACATTAGAGAAAGAAGAATGTATCTTTTATTGGGTGCAATGATGTTTGTTGTAGGTTTATCAAATACAATTTTTGGGTCAGGAAGTTGGAACATATTTGGATTACTGCAATTAGTCTTTGGTGTGTTAATTTTTAAAGATTATTGGAAGAAAAAATGAAGAAAGATAGACAATTAATTTACAAAATAAAGTGGATTGTAATTTATGCATTTTTCTTGTATGCAATCTACTCTATATTGGAAAATTATGGTGTTAAAGAAGGTTTCTTTTATACAATTTTATTAGGTTACAGTATAACTTTCCTTTCAAACGTTCTTAAAATTTATTGGCATAAAAGAAAGTTTGTTATGAATAGGTGGTTCATCTATTGGGGAGCAGTAACAACTTTCGCAGTTTGGATTGTAGAAAAGATAGTTAATCAAATTGTCGTAGAGTCAAATATCCAATTTTTATTATTGATGGGTGTTGGATTAGTTATAACAATTAGTATATTCAAGGAAATCCACATTAAAAAAAGATGGGCAATTGCAGTTTCGATAATACTTTTAGGAATAATCTTCTACTCATTTAATCCCTCTTACTTAGAGAAAACAAATGAATCTATAAAAAACGCAATTCAAGAGAATATCATGGAAGAAGAAATATTTGTTGAACCTGTTGAAGAGATTTTAGAAAAGCCAATGCAAAGGAACACTAGATTTATAGAATCTAGAATAAACGCCTTAATAAATGAGGAACGCCATAGAAATGGGGCTAGCTCATTAAACTCTGATCACAGATTAAAAAATTTCGCAATTAGCTGGAGTGAAAAAATGATTAATGAAAATTTCTTTGAGCATAGCAATCTTGATTTTTCATTTAATTCGTATGCTGGAGAAAACATTGCTGAAACTCCAATCCATTATTCAGTCATAGGGTGTGGTCAAACTTATACTGATGAGGCAATTGCAAATTGTTTTGTTAGGGGATGGATTAACAGTCCGGGACATCATGAAAACATGGTAAATCAAGTATATAGTCGGACAGGTGTGGGGGTAGCTTGCGACACATCTAAATGCAGAGCAACACAAGTTTTCGAAGGATAAAACTTCCTGGAAGAGAAGTTATTTAATTTTCCGCACTCAGAAATGTGTGAGCTAAAAAGGCTCTTAGTGCGTCTTCTTTAGAATTTGGAAAACATAGCATAAATACATCTCTATCAGTGTTAGCATCTATCATTGCATGATGACCCTCTTCCATAACCTTATAATAAACTTTTTTAGATGCTTTAAATTCCTTACAAATCATATCTGTTAGTTCATCGGTTTTATCAACTTTAATTTCATTTTGCTTTTTACGGAACATATAACTAATTGAGAATTATTACTTTTTAAATTTTTCTCCAGGGACGATATAAATCACCTAGACCTCATAACTAGAGCCAACAAGAATATTTTTCTAATCAAAACTAATTAAATCAAGCAAGCTATTTTTGCTTTATTAAAAATATAACTGATTTTTTCTTCATTATCTGACATAGAATCACTAATTTTTTCCGATGGGTGCAAATAAATTTCTTCCCATGATTCTAGTTCCCATGTAGTGTATATATCAACTTTATGGTACCCATAACACCAGTTTTTAGAAGCAGAGATGTATTCTTCCCTAGTAGAAGTAACTTCAGGAATCATGGAATCAAAAGATTTAATTTCGGACCCACATTCATCGGATCCTGAAGAAATCTTTTCTAAAAACTCCAACTTTTCATAATATTGCCCATTAGATTCTTTGTGAATTTCTTCTAATTTCTCATAATAATTTTCACAAATAGAATAATACTCAGTTATATCCCAATCTTCGATAGATGCATAGGTTCTATCAATATTATCTACATAAATTCTGAGGATTAATTTTTTGTTCTAAAGGAAAAGCATTGAAAGTATACTAAAAATAATAAAAATGGCTACCATTCCTAACCAGGATTTATAGATTACATTCATTACTGCAATGTAGAATGATTTAGAATCCACATCTATGAATTGTTCTTTCCCTTTTTTGTTTAGTTTTATTTTTACCATTCTTGCTTATTTGAGAGTTCTCAACTTTATAAGTTTTTCAACATAAAATTCAGAGTTATTTCCAGACATACTTTCGAAATTGATAGAATCTGTTTAATTCTTTCTGAAAGATTTATATATTTAAGGTAGCTTATAAGAAATGATGGTTAAAAAAACGCTCACAAAAGAGGTGTGTTTTACACTAGGTTTTGGCCTTTTAGTTATATTTGCATTAGGGATATTTGATGAACCCTATGAAACAGATACCTTGGAGATATATGAATACTATGGAGCTTTAGCCGATAAAAATGCACTTATTGATTTTAGTGGTGATTCTTATGGTTATTCTTCACCTTCTTCAAAAAGTTATTGTGATTCTGGGGATATATTGAAGGATAATATGGACAATGCTTTTATTGAACTTAATAGAAAAAATAAAAACTATGGATTTGCAAAAGCATCATACTTGGGGAAAAAAGATATTGGTGAAAAAGTTGATTCTTTCGAAAGGTTATACGACTCATTTGAACATGCAAGAGATTCTTATAATGAAATAGTTTATATTTATTATGAAAACCAATCTTACTTTGAAAATTGTTATGATTTTACTAATAATAGTATGGATTCTGAATATTTTGATAAAGAAGGAATGTTTGTTAAAGACGAATTTGAGAAATTAGTTCCAAAAGCTGAAGAAATTGGAGTATATTACACTTATAGCACTCGCGAAACTTTTTATGTTGGAGACCAAGAGGTCTCTTACTGGGCAGATCACTGATCAAACACATTACTAAACTTCTTAGCCGACTCCTTTGATAACTCTCCGGATTTAGCAAGTTCATAGAGAACGTAACAGATCTTGTTGAGTTTATCGTTGAGATTGCCAACAACTATTTTCTGTTGTCCTAATTGATTCTGTAAATCATTAATCTTTTTAGTTCTTGTAACTTCGTACTCAAAACGTTTAGTCTGTGTAGCGTTATCGACAACTTTTTCGTTGATTGCTAAATATCTGCTTCTTGCTCTTGAACCTAATGTCCAACCCATCAGATAATCTACTGTGTCTCCGGTGATGTTTAATGAGATTAGTTGAGAAGCTGCAGTTCTTCTTAGTTGATAAGGAGAAACCGAATAACCTAATGCTTCTTTTGTTGCATCTCTGAAAATGTTAGATAATCTTTTAGATCCTACAGGAAATAAATAACCCATTAGGATTGTTTTTCTTTGATTCAAGGACCATTGGTAAGATTTTTCATCTTGCTTTTCATTAGTTATTTTAACTAATTCCCTTTTGTTACTAATTTCCTTTTCATACTTCTTAGACTTACTATCCCATTCGGTAAGATAAGTTTTAACAATAGATTCATATTGTTTACCAAGAATATCACTTCTCCATACCCTTCCTTTTGTTTTGGAAGTCTCAGTTCTAATCCTAATTCTAATAAAACTATTTTCTATTTGATTTCCTTCTTTGTCTTCTACAGTTTCTTTATCTTCCCAAATATCTTCTCGCTTTAGGTTTAAGGCTTCTGATGGCCTTGCACCTGTAATTGCTAAGACTGTGATTAAGGCTTTAGACATATTATTCTGTGCAGAATTAATGATAGATTCAATATCTTCTTGTTTGAATATTTTAGGACTCTTTTCTCTACTTCTAAATCCCTTTAGATGGGCAATCTTCTTAGGTAAAGCTAAACCTTCCCCCTCAAGGAATAAATAGAATCTTTTTAGTATTGCTATGAAGTCTCTTTTTGTTTCATTACTAAACGCTGTTTTGTTTCTTGATATAATTGAATCATCTAATAGATCATCCCAAAACTGTGTTAATTCTTCTTTAGTTATTTTTTTGAAATCTTTATTGTTAAAGAAGCCTGATAATTTGACTAAAGTGTTGTATAACTTAACTAATCTATATGCAGAGATTATATTATTTTGTCTTCTTGACCACTTCAAAAAATCCCTTACATAAGTCTTGTTTGGTTCTGTTAATGAAGACTTATCTGATTGTAAATTTATTTGGACTTTCTTTAGTTTTGCCGCTATACCATGTACGTCTCGTTCCATATTAATCTTATCTCCCTCATTGTTAAAAAATGATATTCTTCTTTAGAGAGTTAAATCAACGAGTATCTACTCACAAGAACAAAACTTCTGTAATACCAATGAATTGGTACTACGTCAAAAACGGAACTTTTTGAACCTAAGCCACCGAAGGGATTTGAAATGTGAAAGTTTAGTGATTTTGAAAATGTTTTTTGATTTTATCTTTATGCCTCTTGTTAGAAAAGCCTATTTTCTGTACAAATGAACTAACCATCCTTTTACCATTTATTTGAATCATATAAGTTTTATCTTTTTTGTGTATTGAATGATTAATACAATAACTCCAAAGAACTCTGCTAATCTGCTTTATTAGGCCTTTACTTGCAGAGGTATGATTCAATCGTATGTAAGGTTGCTTATAGATTTTTCTTTTGTCAAAACTAACTCCACCATCTGTATCAAAAACTCCCCTTATGGTCGAGTTAATAAATTTCTTTTTTGAAGCTAATATCTCATCAGGTATAAGAACTGTGTATGCTTTTTTTCCATGAGGTATTGTGAATCTTAGATGCATCATCTCAAAGAGTTTTTTGGAGTATATATTCAGCCTTAGGGTATTTTCTTTTTCATAGATTTTTGGAGATATATTGAATAACGATTTTGATATCTCACTAAGGTGGTCGAGGTAATAACTCTTGTCTAAAACTCTATCCCCTGTAATATGAATCCTTCCGGTTCTTGGAAATTTCTCTAAAGAACCATCTCCAATTACTGCACCAACAAATTCACATAACTCAGAGGTAAGTTCCATAGTTTCATCAAAATTATATTTCAAATTAGAACGTTTTGTTTTATCGGACATAAATGAACTTTAATTAGTTATATCTATATGTTCTCCTTAAGAACTAGGTATCTACAGTTAGTGGCAGATATCAGGAGCCTCTACAGGGATTTGAACCCTGAACCTCCGTCTTACGAGGACGGCGCTCTAACCATTGAGCTATAGAGGCAAATATTACTTCGTTAACTTCGTAGTAAGTTCTTCTTGAGAATTAGTTTTTTGGCATTTAGTACATACAAATTTTCTAGCCTTCCCAGATCCGATATATGTACCTAGTGGCTTTTTCAGGAATGTATACTCTGCTTTTGCCTTACAAATGTCGCATTTCATATGATTTTTGTACTCTAAAGCTTTTTAAATCTTGTTTTGAGCATAGTGATATGACAGATTATATCGGCGGACAGGCGCTTATGGAAGGCGTAATGATGGCTAGTAAGAATAAGGTAGCTATGTCTGTAAGAAAAGAGAATGGTAAAATTAAGACTAAGGTTGAGAAAAGAAGTAATATTTCTGAGAAGTTTAGGAAAACTATCTTTTTGAGAGGATTAGTCTCATTATTTGAAATGTTGTATATTGGCACTAAGGCTTTGACTTGGAGTAGTAATGAAAGTTTAGAAGAGGAAGAACAAATTGGTGGTTGGGGAATGTTCTTTATGTTATTATTTTCATTTGGACTTGCAATAGGATTATTTATTGCATTGCCTTTATGGTTAAGTAAATTTGCAGCTGAAGAAAGAGTTTGGTTTAATGTTGTTGATGGGTTTTGGAGAATTGTATTATTTGTAGGATATTTATGGTTTATATCTAGATTTAAAGATGTAAGAAGGGTATTTGAATATCATGGTGCAGAACATAAGGCAGTTAATTGTTATGAGGCTGGAAAGGCATTAACCATTAAAAATGTTAAAAAGTTTTCAAGAATACATCCAAGATGTGGAACTTCTTTTATCTTTATTGTACTAATAATTAGTATCATATTATTCTCTTTAGTTTGGAGCGATAGTTGGATCTTAAAATTCTTGTATAGGCTTATATTAATCCCTGTAATTGCATCTGTGAGTTATGAAATATTAAGATTTAACTCTAGATATCCAAATAAGATTACTAGTTTTTTAACAACTCCGGGATTATGGTTACAAAAAATAACTACTCAGGAACCTGACGATAAACAATTGGAAGTTTCAATTGCGGCACTGAAAGCTGCGAAGTAGTTTCACTTTTTTTGTGGAAAAGGTATATCCTTACAGATTCTGCCCTTACTATTTCTCTTCCAGTAAACTCTGAATTTTGAACAATCTCGCTAGGATGGCCATAATTTACTCCACGATCCCTACAATAAATAGGATCACATAATAAATCCCGATTTATCCCATTCACTTTTACCTTTGCTAATTCATCTAAGTATGAATTGTGTTCCAGAAGCAGTTTTATATCTCCCACACATAATTCTTCGACTATAGATTTGGATAATATTTTATCGATTGTCATTTCTGTTACTCTCCTAATATTCGATGCCCTTTCGAGCGAGAATTCCGCTGTCGTAAGGGTGTTTGACCCCTTTTATCTCACTAACTAAATTTGCAGCGTCTTTTATTTCTTTCGGTGCGTCTCTCCCTGTGATAACTAGCTCTACATGGTTAGGCTTGTTCTTAATTAGCTTTAGGGCGTCTTCTATTGGAATCATATCTCTTCCTAAAACGCAGTTTAATTCATCCAAAATAACAAGATCATATTCTCCAGAATTAACTATTCTTTCGGCATGTTCAAATCCCATTTTTGAAGGATCTGTTTCAACTTTATCTGAAAAAAATACATATCTTTCCTCTTCTGTTAAGAAATTTTGTTTCTTTTCCTCTGAATCAAATGAAACTATTTTCATTTGTTTTTCTTTTAATGCATCTTTGCCGAATTGAACTAAATGAAAGTTGGGGAGATATTTTTGAATTGCGAACATTTCGCCTGTGTCTCCACCTTTCATAAACTGGATCATGTAAACAGACATATTATGGCCCAAAGCTCTTAGGGCAAGACCTAATGAGGCGGTTGTTTTTCCTTTTCCTTCTCCAGTATAGATTTGAACTAAACCTTTTCTTTCTTCTGTCATTTACATAGAATTTGATTGTACGACTTGATTACTTCTGCTCCCATCTCGATAAATAGTTATTCCCTTACAATTATTTTTCCAGGCATGAAGATATACTTTTTCAATATCTTTCATAGTTGTACGATTGGGAAAGTTAACTGTTTTTGAAATCGCATTGTCTATTGATTCTTGGAATACTGCCTGCATGTTAATGTGGCCTTCTGGCGAAATATCATGTGCAACTCGGAATACTTTTCTTATTTTTAGTGGAATATCTTTAATCTTTCTAATTGAATTTCGGTTAACAATCCTATCAATGAGTTCTTCTTTATAGATTTTATTCTCCTTCAAAGCATCTTTAAGATTACCATCTATGTAAAAGAATTGTTTGCCGCCCATTACTCTTTTTACATAGGATATTGCAAATAGGGGTTCTATTCCTGCAGAACAATCTGCAATCATACTTATTGATCCAGTAGGGGCAATGCTTAATCTTGTAGCATTTCTCATTTCTTTTTTGGATGCGTTTTTAGATAAACTCCATTGAGGGTATGTTCCCCTTTGTTTGGCAAGTTCATGTGAAGCATTATCTGCTTCTTTTCTTAGAAATTTTGCTAGTTTTTGTCCCACTTCAACTCCTTTTTCTGAGTCATAAGGTAATCTTAGTTTGGCAAGCATGTCTGCAAAGCCCATCACTCCTAGGCCTATTTTTCTGTAAGATAATGATTTTTCTTTGATGTCTTTTGATGGATAATTATTTTGATCCAAAGCATTGTCTAAAAAGTGAACGGCGTTATGAACTGTTTTCTTAAGCAATTTCCAATCTACTTTTTTATCTTCAGCTTCAATTACAAAATTACCCACATTAATACTTCCAATTATGCAAGATTCATTACTTAACATTGGAACTTCTGCACATGGGCTTGTAGCAATGATATCTTCTTGTCTGGATTTGTTATCTTTGTTAATCCTATCTAAAAAAACTATTCCAGGTTCGCCATTAGTCCAAGCTGATGAAATAAGTGAATCCCAGATAAATCTTGAATCTAATGTTGAAACTATTTCGCCAGTTTTGGTATCCTTTAAATTCCAATCTTCATGTTTTTGAACAGCTTCCATAAATTCATTTGTAACAGCAACAGAAATATTAAAATTGGACATCGACATTTCAGATTCTTTTAAACTTATGAATTTTAATATATCTGGATGATCGACATTTAAGATCCCCATATTTGCTCCGCGTTCAGTTCCGCCTTTTTTTAATGCACCTGTAGCTTCATTGAATACCTTGATGAAGGGGATTGGTCCGCTTGAAGAACATCCATTTTTACTTATTTTGGATGTTTTTTGTCTTAAGTTGGAAAAAGAAAATCCTGTGCCTGCACCTGTTTTTTGTATGTTCATTGCCAAATTCAGTGTTTTGAAAATACTGTCTAAACTGTCTTCTACTGGAAGTACATAGCAAGAAACTAACTGTTGTATTTTTGTACCTGCATTCATTAAGGTGGGGGAGTTAGGTAAAAAATCTAAGTTGAACATCATCTTGTAAAATGCTTCTTCAGTTTTTTTATGATCTGTACCTTTGTAATTTTTATCTGCTGCGGCTATGTTTTTTGCAACACGCCTAAACATTTCATTAGGAGTTTCTATTAGGTCTCCAGATGCATCTTTTTTCAGATACCTTGCCTTAATGAGTCTAATTGCATTGATAGAAAGTTTGTTTTTTTCCTTACTGCCAACTAAAGATACTTTTTCTTCCCTTAGTTTTGTTTTTGAAGCACGATATAAAATGAATGTTCTTGCAATTTTTGCATGACCCTCTTCAATTAGAACTTTCTCAATTGCATCTTGAAAATCTTCTACACCAGGAACATCTTTTTTATTGTAGTTTTTATTTAATTCTTCTATAACTTTGTTTGTTAATTCTGTGTACAATTCTTTTTTTCTTTTTCCTACTGCCTTTGAAGCTTTTTGTATTGCCTTGTATAATTTCTTTCGATCATACTCTGCTATAGAACTATCTCGTTTCTTTATTTTGCTAAAATTTGGTAGGGAACGCATAATATTAAGAGTCATTTTGAGTTTAAATAATTAGTTACCTTGATTAAGTCTTAATGTTGAGTTTTTTTCTGATCGGTGGTAAATCCATATATAGGGATCATTTGGAAAGGGATCCTTACATTCTTCAATCCTGACTATAACCTCTTGAAGTGCCAGTCTAATGCCTCCACCGTAACTTCCCAGAATATTCCTCCCATGAATTGAAAACTGTAATTCTAAAGGCAATTCCCTTATATTGGAAGGATTTCTTTTCTTTGCTAAAGCATTTAACAGGAAAATATTTTCTTGATGATTTAATTTGCCTGTTAAATCGTATACTTCTGGATCGTCTCCAAGGAAAAACTCTCCAATTAATTCCCCATTGGACTCTCTGAAGAATTCCCCCCTGAACATTGTTACAAAGGAGTTTTTCTTCCGGAGATCTTTTAAAATATATTTTCCTGTAAAGCTATAATCTTCCATAACATTATTCGCAGGTTTTTACAATTCTTCCATCCTCAATGGTAATCTTACATGCTGAACCTTCTTCAACGTTTTCAGTTGAGAGTTCTGGAGATTTTTCTTTGTTAACTTCTCCAATATTGAGTACCTGGTTGTCTCTGCTTCCGTCCCTGTAAATTGTTATTCCTTTACAACCCATGCCCCATGCAGTCAAGTAAGATTTTTTAACATCGTCAATTGTTGCAGAGTTTGGGAAGTTGATTGTTTTTGAAATAGATGAATCAACATATTTTTGGAATGATGCTTGCATTTTAACATGATCTTCTGGAGCAATGTCTTGTGCAGTAACAAAAACGTCCCTTACATCTTGAGGAACTTCTTCAATATTTTGAACTGTTCCAATCTTTGCAATTTTTCTCATCAAATCTGGGGAATTGAATCCTCTTTCTTTTGAAATTCTTTCAAAGATTCTATTTGTGTAGATTAGTTCTGTTCCATCCATAACATTCTTTATGTAAGATATAGCATAAGTAGGTTCACAGCCTCCGGAAGCCTCTGCAAGCATACCTATTGTACCTGTCGGTGCAATTGTAAGGCAACAAGTGTTCCTCATTTTTCTATTTTCTTTGTGATGGTCTGAGCCTTCCCATGCAGGATATGTTCCCCTTAATTCTGCTAGTTCACCAGACATTTGATATGACTCATCTTTGAAGAACTTCATAACTTTTTCAGCTAGTTGATAACCTTCTTCGGAATTATATTTAACTCCTAGTTCGTAAAGTAGATCTGCAAAGCCCATAATTCCTAAACCTATTTTTCTTGTTTTGTTTGCCATTTCTGCCAACTCAGGAATAGGATATTTATTCATATCAATAACATCATCTAAGAATCTTACTGAAAGTCTTATACATTCTCTTAATTTATCCCAGTTAACATCTGAATTGTCATCTTTGATGAAGTTGTTTAAATTAATTGAACCTAGATTACAAGATTCATATGGGAGTAAAGGTTGTTCTCCACATGGATTTGTACTCTCTATCTCACCTACATTTTTCCCAGGATGCCCTGCATTAATTTTATCTATGAAAATAAAACCTGGATCTCCGTTTTTCCAAGCGTTGTTGGTTATTAATGCAAAAACGTCTCTTGCCTGTAATTTTCCTACAACTGCCTTGTCTTTTGGATTAATCAATTCGTAATCGGTATCATCTTTTACTGCTTGCATAAACTTATCTGTAGCTGCTACAGAAATATTAAAATTTTGAAGCGATTTCATATCTGCCTTACATTCAATGAATCTTAAGATATCTGGGTGATCTACCCTTAATATTCCCATATTAGCACCACGTCTTTTTCCGCCTTGTTTGATAACTTCTGTAGCTGCATCAAATACCTTCATGAAAGATACTGGTCCTGAAGCTACACCTGATGTAGACCTAACTAAGTCGTTAGAAGGTCTTAACCTTGTGAATGAAAATCCTGTTCCTCCTCCAGATTTATGGATTAGTGCTGTATCCATAACTGACTTGAAAATGCCTTCCATTGAATCTTCAACAGGAAGTACAAAGCAGGCACTTAGTTGTTGTATTTTAGTTCCTGCATTCATTATTGTAGGAGTGTTAGGTAAAAAATCTAGATTAGCAATTAAATTGTAATAAGATTCTTCAACTTCGTGAATTTGTTCTTCAGTTGCACCGTAATTATATTCTGCTTGTGCTATGTTATGTGCGATTCTCCTAACCATTTGTTTAGGAGTTTCAATTAAATTTCCTTCTTTATCTTTGAGCAAGTATCTTTTTTCAAGAACCTGTAATGAATTGTTTGAAAATTTTAAATTATCTTCTTCGTGCCCTTCGCCAAGAATTAAAGCTCTTTTAGCTCTTTCTTGCGATCTTTTGAATCGGTATAAAATGTATGCTTTTGCAGTTTTGGAATGGCCTTCTTCCATTAAAGTTTTTTCAACACTATCTTGAATTTCTTCAACACTAGGAGTTTTTTGATCAAATTGTTCTTCTATTTTTGAAATTACTTTTGTTGCTATAGACTGTGCCAATTCTTTATCTTCTCCACCAACTACTTGAGCTGCTTTGAATATTGCTTCTGTGATTTTAGCTAAATCGAAGTCTACAATCCTTCCATCTCTTTTTCTTATCTTTGTTACTTTTGATTCCATTTACTACACCGTCCTTATTTTTTTAGTTTGATCAATTCAGCTTCAAATGATTCGATATCTTCGAAATCTCTGTATACTGATGCGAATCGGATATATGCGATTTTGTCTAATTTTTTTAATGCCCTCATAGATAATTCACCTATTACTTTGGAGGTAACTTCCGATTTGGGTTTGTTTCTGAGAACTGCTTCTATCCTATTGGTTAGTTGATTGATGGTTTCTTCGTCAATAGGCCTTTTTTCACAAGGAATAGATATACTCCTGATTAATTTGTCCCTATTGTACTGTTGAGTAGAACCATCTTTTTTTATTACTTTTAGATCAGTTTCAACTCGTTCATAGGTTGTAAATCTTTTAGAACATTTGAGGCATTCCCTTCTTCTACGGGTTGCTTCGAAGTTTTCTGTCTCTCTACTGTCTATAACCTTGGTTTCTTCTTTTTGACAGTAAGGACATAACATTTTATCACTTCGGAGTTATACTACAAATGGTGGTATATTTTTTCTTAAACACTAGATATTGTGTGTTTAGGAAAGTAAGAATTCTTTTTTATATATAAATGATAGTGTGTTAATTTGTATAGTTTAGAAATTGATTTCTGGAAAATATAGGTTTGTCTAGAATCTAAGCATATATTTTTGAAAAAAGTAAATAGAAAGATATAAAAATAAAGTTACTCCCCAATAGTGGGTTCAAACAAGGAATAAAATGAAAATAACTTTAATGGGTGCAATGATAGGCGTGGGGTTGGCCTTACTGTTGTTTAGTCCTTTTTCTGGGATTCAAAATGTTGAAGCTCAAGTTTTAATAGACCCTCCTGAAAAGAAGACATGTAGCGATATGGGATTGCCCAAGAAAAATTGTGAAGGAATTGGATATTCTAATCAACCTAGAAGAAGTGCTTCTGAGATAAATTCTAAAAATTACTGTACTAATCAAATCAATAGCTGTATGACTGGCTATGTTGGAGATTGTGTTCAAGTTTGTAAGAATGGAGGTACATTATGTGCTCCAAAAATATCTGTAACGGACAATAAGCAATGTAAAGTTGACTCATGTACACCCATTTTATTAACTGAAAGTGGAGAAGTTGTGATTGGAGGTACAGGTGGAGGAGGATCGACCACAATCCTTTCATGGGACTGTAAATCTACAGGATCTGTAGGTCTTGAATGTGATTGTAATAAATTGGAGATAAATCCTATCGAGGTTTAAACATGGCAAAAAATAATAATATTGGAAAAGTTGTAGCAGGTTTGACTGCCGCAGCAGCATTGGGATTCATGGGAGGAAAATATTCTAACAATTCCCCCATAGATGTAACACCCACTCCATTAATTTCTCAAGAACCTTATCAAGAGTTTAATGAGGCAGTTATTCGTTCTGAAACTGAACGTTTGTCACAACCCTATGCTGTAGAAAATAGACTTGCTTCTCAGGGTGTTGAGAATATAGACAATATGTTAGAAATTGTTTCAGGCATGTATGCTGGAAATACGAATACTGAGGGGTTGGATGATCTCACACGCATCCTTACTGAAAATAAGCAGGCGTGGAAAGGTATAGGAGTATATAATTTTCAAGGATCTCCTTTTGGAGAAGGCGATTTAGATATTGATACAGGTATCAAGGAGTGGTACGGTGGAGAAGATAGACGTAATTTGTGGATAATTGATTATGATATTGGTCTTGATAAAAATAAACCAAGACTTGAAGAACTTTTGAAAAAAAGAAGTACACTTAGAGAAAGAATTTTTGGTCCTGAAGTTAAATCTCTTGGACAAAATGACTTACAGAAAATGTTGGAAGAGGGAATTAGAGAAAATTCCTATAATGAATAATATTAATTGGAGGAAAATATAATGAAAAAAAATATATTAATAATTGGAGTGTTTATTGCTTTTGTTTTAATTTTGACAACGGGGAATACTCCTGAAGCATATGCTTCTATAGAAGTTTCAAAAGAAACTGCACCTTGTAGTGTTGTAAGTTCTGATAAGGATATTTCTGTTTCTAAGGGAGAGTATAAAGATGAAAAGAGGGCTAAGACTAAATGCGAGATTAAATTAAGTAGTGAAATTACAAGTGCATTCACAGATTGTTTTACTCTTTGTACGCAGTATATGTGTAACGCTGATTTTCAAGGACCCTCATCAACATGTAACACTGAAGAAACAAGTAAGAAGTGTGTTAAGTGGGGCAGAGGCGAAATAATAGACATTATCCAAATTTCTGGTGGAAGTAGGCCTGTATATGAGCAAGTTTGCTTAGAGTGGGCACCATTGTACACTGGAACAGGTGGCGGAAATGCTGCATGTAAATGTGAAGATATAGAAGTTTAATCTTGAATTTTCAAGATTATTTTTCTTTTTAACTTAAGCTGCTCTTTGTACTGTCAAATGAGTTACATCTTTATCTTGTTCTTGAATATCTATTGTCCTTCTAAGTAACTCTTCGATGTTTCCTTGATTCAATAAACTTCTTGCAGGAGTTCCATCTTGCGGAGGAATTCTTAAACATTGACCTTCGTATTCTCCTGAAGGGTCTTGATTAACGCCTCGTCTTGAAAAGATATAAAGTGATGAACTTAGACTTTGAGACTGGGAAAACTTCCAAAAAACTAACAATTGGGTTTCTGTCCCCTCGTTAACTTTGTAAAATGCAAAAAAATCTTGTTGGTTTAGAGGACTTACATTTTGTATTGAAGTATCATATCCTGGCAAATGATCATCTGAAAGAATTTCGTTTAAATTAATTAACTCATTATTCTCTTCGTGAACTGTCGCTCTATAAGTAGTCATTAGTGCATTTAAGAAGTATAAGATATATTTAAACTGTTTTATTTTAAGGAAACTTAGATGTAATAATATCTTCCCTTGGAACGTTGTTCTTTATCTAACTGACTATTGGGTTTGTTAATTCTTGCACGATTTGTATCTCGGTCTTTTCTATAAGTGATTCCTAATGATTTTAGAATAAGATTCATCCCTTCTTCTTTTTCGCAAGGACCTATAACAGTTCCTTCTTTTCCAGGATTTCCTTCAAAAACTAACATCTTATCTCCTAAGTACTCTACAAATTGAACATCATGATCTACAACTACACAAGCAATATCCTTCTTTTGAGTAAATTCTTTGATAACTTCTGCTAAATTAATTCTATCTTCAATATCTATGAAAGCCGATGGTTCATCTAGGACTATTAAATCTGAATCTCCACTTAAACAACCTGCAACGAATACTTTTTGTAGTTCTCCACCAGAAAGATTCTTTAGATTAGATTGTAATAATGATTTGATATTTAATTTGTTCATGATATTCTGTTGATACCAACCTGATTCCATTTCTTTTCCAGCATTACGTTTTAGATAGTTTTCAACAGTAATATCTTCTGGATCAGGATATTGAGGTTTGTAAGAAATTTTAATTTCTTTTTCTAATTTAATATCTCCTGAATCCGCTTTTAGTTTATTTGAAATTAAATTAACGAAAGTGGTTTTACCTAGCCCATTGGATCCCATAATTGCTAAAACTTCTCCTCGTTTAATTTCTCCTTCTTTAACATGTAATGAGAAATTTTCAAAAGATTTCTTTAGATCTTTGTATGAAACTAATGTTTCTGCATGTGGGTCTGGAGACCAAATAGATCTTGAGAATTTAATAGGATATGATCTGAACCTTACATTGTCTTCTGGAATGTATCCTTCTAAATAATCGTTGATACCATTTCTAACTCCTTTGGATATGGAAAGTACGCCATAACAAGCCCTCTCCCCATAAATGATTTGTATTTCGTCTGAGATGTAGTCTAATGTTGCAATATCGTGTTCAATTACCATAACTGCTGCATTTTCTTCTTTCAAGGTTTGTATAATTCTTGCAACTTTAATTCTTGAAGTGATATCTAAGAAAGAAGAAGGTTCATCGAAGTAGTAAACATCTGCTTTTTTTAGGCAAGTTGCTATGATTGCTACCTTTTGTAGTTCTCCTCCAGACAGATCTGAAATTTTATTATTAACTGAATTTGTTAGATCTAATAATTCAACATATTCATTTAACTTTCCTTTTTCGTCAACTTTCTTTAATAATTCTATTGCAGTTCCTGAAACTAATTTAGGTAGTTGTTCAATTCTTTGTGGTTTGTAAGAAATTTTAACTTTGTTATGGAATAGATCAACTAGATATTTACCCATAACTGTATTGGAATATTTGGTTGTAACTGAAGTATGCAATAATTTTTTGTTTTCTTCTGTGTCTTCTAACGTGTAATCTCCTAAATTTGGAATGCATTCTCCTGCCAGGATTTTGAATGCTGTAGATTTACCAATACCATTTCTTCCAATGATACCCACAACTGAACCTTTCTTTATTGTAGGTAAGTTGAATAATTCGAAAGCATTTTTTCCAAATCTATGGATTGGATCTTCATTTAATTTTTCTGGTAAATTGATAATATGAATTGCATCATATGGGCATCTTTTTGGACAGATTCCACAACCAGTACATAATGTTTCATCAATAATTGCTTTTTTTGTTAATGGACTTTTTTGAATACATCCTTCGCCGTCTCGATTAACAGGACATAGTCTAGCACATAGTAAATTGCCGCATTTATCTGGGTGGCATTTATCCTGTTCAATTATTGCTAGTCTTCGAGCCATGCTTTTAAGTTCAAAATAGGGTTTAAATATGTTATTAGTTAGATTTATAATGCGTTGTTTGGAGAGTTAATTATGAGTTTAGCTAGACAACCAATTGACCCAATTAGATTAGTAGATGCGTCAAAGGATGACGGACTATCTGAAATAGTAGATAGGCTTAGAGAGAAATATAAATTTAATCCTTCTTCTACAGTCACAACTCAGAGAGGTGTACCTTTATCCAGAGACATTAAAGGTGTAATGTACAATAGATTAGGTTTAAAAGAATCCATTACATTACTTGGCGAGAGTGGAACCAAAGATGCACTAGAAGCATTCAATTCTAAAATGCCAAGAATTCTTAGTAAGGTTCTTGGAAGAATGCCTGGAACCGTAGGATTTGATATTCAAGATGATATTAACTGTGCAAATAAGAATTTTGTAAAATTTGCAAACTACCTTGACAGAAATAAAGTTTCTGCGGACGAAGGTATAGAGAATTTTATTGAAAGCTTAATGTCGGATACAACTTATTGGTGATAGTGTTCTCTTAACTTTGTGTGGAATGCATCCATTATTTCTTGTGGCAATTTTTTGACGGGCGATCCGAATTCATTTCTGAAAAAAGGTTTTACATCTCCAGGATTATTTTCAATGTAAATTTCGGCAAGTGTTTTTCCCACATATTGATTAAATGCTTCGGATATGATAAAATAGTTTTCCCTGTATTCTCCATCTGCGCATTTGCCAAGAGTAAGATATTTTCTTTTGAAATCCTTTTTGAAATCAGATAAGTGCTTGGTGTCTCCTTCGATTAACAATTCTATGAATGTTTCTCCATTACGAATACCTATATCTCTTCGAATTGAATTTATAGGATCTAGTTTTTCTGTGAGCGAAATCATCGCAAAAGTTTGTTTTGGGCCGTTTAAAAAGCTTTCATGGAAAGACTTATATACTGCAGACTATGCTTTTGAAATATAATTTTAAGGAGATTAACACCATGGAAACCATCGAAAATGACAATGCATCTCTCGCAAGAGAACTTATAGCAGATTACGGCATATCAATACCCATAATTTTTAAAACAGGAAGTTTGGAAAGAGAAATGGAAGTTGCAGGTATTAAAGAAATTGCATTTCCGCACGGAGTAGTTGAAGATTCATTAAATACTATTGGAGATACAACTTCAGATGTGATGGCATATGTTGTTGAGCATGCAAATGCATTAAGCGCTTGGGAAACAGATGTTCATGGACAAGAAAATTTATTGTTTAATTTTACAGACGGCCTTGTTAAGTTGATAACTTCAGATTCACACTTTTCTAGAACACCTCACGAAATTGTAGGAGAACCTATTACTAGGAAAGCTGTTTATGATATTAGTTCATTAGGTAGCTACGAATCTCCTTTGCAGATAGTCGATAAGGCTAGAGTGAAAGAATTATGCGATATTGAAGAAGCCGAATTTGCTGAAATAAGCTTAAAGGCACTGGAAGCTGGAAACAATCATGGATTTGGTGCATATCAATTTGTATTAGACTGCAAACCTAAGAATGACTGAACTAACAGGGGATGAATTTTATGAAGTCCTTAGCAAATATAGTTCAGGACAAGATATTGAAGGCATATTGCTTAAAGAACATTCTAATACAGAAATAACTGTTTTAATAGGTACAGCTTTTCCTGGGAAAAAACATTATGTTCATGATGCATTCTTTTTTCGAGACACAATGGAAATGGCTTTATCAGATGTTGAAAAAGATAAACAATTCTTAGCAAGACCTTATTTTTTAGCCTCTGGAACTATGGCAGAAGTAAAAGAAGGAAATTTACACCTAATTAATCCATTTAGAACAAGAGTAAATATTACTCAAGTTGACCAATTAAATATTTATGAACACCTGAAGAGTGGCTTGTATGAAAGAGCTAGAACTGTTGAAATGGATATAACATCTAAAGATTCTCTTCAATCCAGTTAGTTAAAGTTTCTTCATCTTTGAAGCCCATACTTTCTGCAACAGGTGCAGATTGATTTAGAATAATAACTGTTGGAACAGATCTAACTGTATACTCTGCGAATATTTCTTGATTGCCTTCTAATTTGATTTTGAAAAAATCTGCCTTATCTTTTAACTTTTCTGAAACCGACTCAAATACTGGAGCAAGCTGTTTACAAGGCGGACAGGTTTCGCTGTAAAAGTCAACAACTACTGTTTTAGGATTATTGTGAACTTTCTCTTCAAAATTGTCTTTAGATATTTCTTCCATTTTGTGTAAAATTGTTTAATAGTTTTTAAGGTTTATTGATTGTGGCCCCAGAACTATCCAACAATACATGTAAAGAAAACATTTAAATAAATAATAAGTTTTGTTATTCTGAGGGTGATTAATTTTGAGTACGGAAGAGTTACACTGTAAGTTTAAATGTAATCTTTGTACGACTAATATAGAGTTGCCTTTATGCTGTAAAAGAGAGAGTATACAGATAATAAATGGTAAAATTTATTGTGAACTATGTGGATCGAAAACTCCCATACCTGTTTGCTGTAATGAAGAAGTTAAATTCGTAGGAATAGTATAATGGAATTACTCAAAAGATTAACAGAGGAACATGGTCCTAGTGGTGATGAAGGGAAGATCAGAGAGATCATTAAAAAAGAAATTAAACCTTATGTTGATGAATTGTATAGAGATAAATTTGGAAATTTAGTTGCTAGGAAAAAAGGAAAAGGAACTTCTGTTCTACTTGCTGCACACATGGATGAAATTGGTGTGATGGTTAAATCTATAGATGTTGATGGTAAAGTCTATATTTCTCCAGTTGGGGGAATTGAACCTGTTGTTTTACTAGGTGAAAAAGTTAAAATAATTTCTGGAACAGGTAAAACTGTTTTTGGAATATTAACATGTAAAGAAATTCAAGATGGCGCAGAATTAACTGCATTGCCTGCGATGGAAGATGTTTATGCAGATGTTGGAATGTGTGCTAAGGAAGTTAAAAAAGCGGGAATTGCTCCAGGAAATTATGCCTATTTAATGAAGGGCTATATGGAAATGGCCGATGGAAATGTTGTAAGTGGTAAGGCATTGGACGATAGAATTGGATGTTATATTTTATTAGAACTTGCTAAAAAATTAAAAAACTCTAATGCAGACGTTTATTATGTGTTCACAGTTCAGGAAGAAATTGGACTTTATGGTGCTAAAACCTCACTATATTCTATTGATCCAGAGTATGCTATTGTTGTAGATGTTACTGAATCTGACGATGGAAGACTTCACGAAGGACACGGGAAATGTTTAGGGCATGGGCCAGTTATAGTGTATAAAGATGCTGAAATGATTACGAATAAATGTATTAATGATTGGTTGATTAAAGCTGCAAAAAAACTAAAGATCGAAGTTCAACCAGACGTAGGCAATTTTGGAACTACAGATGCATTAAGCGTTTCTGTTTCTAAGGGAGGAATTCCTTGTACTGCAGTAGGTGTTCCTGTTAGAAATATTCATAGTACTACAAGTGTAGCAAATAAACAAGATATTAAAGATGCAATTAAAATTATTTATGAAGTTCTTAAAAATCCTCCAAAGGTTTGTTTGTAATGGAAATTTCTGTTAAAAAATTAAATGAATTTGAATTCTTAGTTGTAATTAATGATGATGATTCTTTTACAGAACATGTAATTACTGTTGATGATTCTTCTTATCAACTATTGGCAGATAAAATGTGCAGTAAAGAATTACTAGTTGAAAAATCAATTGAATTTTTATTAACAAAAGAACCTAAGGAGTCCATTCTTGAAAAGTTTGAGATTATGCTAATCGCTAATTACTTTCCCGAATACCCTGATGAAATAAAAAAAATAATTTAATTACGTTTTGAACGTTTATTTGTTTCATAAATTTCTTCCTCAAAAAAATCTGTTCTTCTGAGTAAGATAGTTCTCACTCCCATACAGCCCATACATTGGAAATCCGCTACTGGGTTCTGTCCGCCCTCTAAGACCATATCTCCCATACGGTAATGCCTTTGTTGAGACCTACATTCTCTACACGACCTGACGACTTGATCAGGTATTAATTCTAATTCGTTTTTCATATTTGTTCCTCCTAGTTTTTAATATATTTTAATCTGATAGAAACACTGGCTCAAATCTTTAGTTTTTTCAACAGAAGACTTGAGCCTTGTTAGTTGAATGTTTTAGAAGTAATATTCTTCACAGTAGTTGTTTTAATGCAACTTTTTATTTCACTGTGAAAACTCATGTTAATATTAATGTTAAATACATATTTAAATTTATTGTTTAATTGTGTAGTGAGAATATTGTATATACAATACTACTTTTTAATTTCAACAATGTTAATTGAGAATGTACCAGGCAATCTTGGAGTTGCTTTTTTCAAAGCAGCCTTTGCTTGATCAATATTGTCTTTTTCAACTTTAACTGAGAAAACTGTTTGTCTTCTTTTTAATCTTGCTGCAACACCAGTAGGTGAACCAAATGCACGCTGCATTCCGGTCTGCATACGGTCTGCTCCAGCCCCTGTAAGCATTTTGTTTTCTCTGATAATTTGATGAGGATAAACATTTAGTTTAAGATAATAATCTTGACCAATATGTCTAATTAAATTTCTGTTAATAATCTGTCTACAACTTTCTAATGCATTATGTCTAATTTGAATTGCATTTTTTACTTGTAATTCAACTTTGTAAGAAAATTGTTTGGTTTTTTCACCCATATCATATCTGATAACTTTGTTAGTAGGTACTGCTCTAATGTAATTTTTTCTTCTATACTTACTCTTTCTAGTGTAAGCTCTCTTAATGGTTGTACAACAATGTCCTCTTCTTAGTGTTGCCATTTTATTCTATAACCACCTTTTGACCTATTGCTTGACCAGGCATTCCTGTTTCAAATATTGCTCTTAATGCACCTTTATTACCATGTGAGGATGCAATTCTACCATTGATCTCTTTTCCAGCAGGTGACTTCCAAGTTACTTTTTTATCAACTAGCTTTTCTGCTGCCTCTTTAGTGTCTATACTAGCCACTATTAGAATCATGTGATTGTTAGACTTTGTGTGTCTTCCTAATCTGAAATTAGCTATTAGAGCGTCCATCGTGGATTATTTTTGTAGATTTTGGTTTTTAAGCTTTTCTTTTTATTCTTAATTAGAAACTAGAATATGGACATCTTTGCCATATATTTTCTTTAAATCCTCGAATAAAGCCTCTTTTATGAAGACTCTTGTAGGAATTTTAATTGAGGATAATGTTTTTTCTAGTTCTTCCATAGTACTAGGTTTTGGCTTTGCTAATCCACCATTTTCATTGATTTTAGCCTTAGAAACGGCTTTAGTTTTAGCATCTATATCTGCAACCATGTAAGCGTTTTCTCCTAACAAATAAACATCTCCGAATTGTTCGCCATATTTAACTCGAATTTTAACTTTGTCAACTTCTTTTCCACGTTCTCTTTGAATATGTCTGAGTAATCTCTTTCTTAATAATGAAGATTCCCTTTTTGTTTTAGCTAATGTTTCTTTTGAAATTGTTTTTTTAGAGATGTCTAATATTTCTGTTAAAGTTACTAAATCTCTTTTTTCAAAATGTCCTTTGTTTACTAATTTTTTGAAGTTTTTTAATAAATCTGATTTGATAGTTGGAAGATTTTCTAATTTCATTAAATCCTCTAATAAATTTGTTACTGAATTAACTAATTCACTTGTTTGTTGTTTTGTTGCTTTCTTTTCTAATTTCTTAACTATTTCTTTAATTACTTTGAGATATTTTCGGATGTTTTCCATCATCTTATCTACTTCCCTACCAGTTACATCTCGAATTTTACCATGTTCAATTGCCTTGTATAATTTGAATGCATCTTTTAGAATGTTTAATTCTGAAGGTTTCATTAATTTTTCCTTCTTTACAAAAATATCTTCCATTAATTGAATTGTTTCTTTTGGTGTGGAAGGCGGATAGCCTTGAAGCATTAATGCTGATTGTGAAGGGTTTAGTGCTGCATAATATAAATCTTCAACTACAATAGTAATTAATTTACCCTTAGCACGATCAATCATTCTTTCTCCAACATCCATATGCATCTCTATTGCTTCTGGACTTGGCTTAATACGTCCCATGTTCAGTAACAATTTCTGTGGCATGAAAACTCCTCTATCATATAATGGAATTCCATCTCTTAGGAATGTAAAGAATACTGGAGTTGCATCCCTGATACCGTCCCAGAAATCTGTTAAAATATAAACTTGAATATGGAATATTTTCTTTACGCCTGCAGCTGCACTTGCTTCGTAACCCATTGATCGGATAATACTCATTAATTTATCTCTAAGCTCTGCACGACTCATTCTTTTAACATCGGTGTCATCAATAATAATTGCCACATCAATATCGTGGCTTGAAGCGTCACCACGGAATACACTTCCAACTGCAACGTAGGAAACAATATACCTTTCGAATCTTTGTAGAACCATTGATTTGTGAATTTCACTTACTTTTAATGCTCCAAGAACATCTTTAGGATCGTATAAGTGAACACCTGTTGCTAAAAGTTTCATAACTTCATATTTTCCGTCAAAACAAGCTTCCCTTAATTCCGACATTAACATACATTGAGATTTTATTAATTTGTCAACAGATTCTGCTGATTTTTTTAAGAATTCTTCTGTTTTTTTAATTAGTTCAATTTTTTCTTCTGTCTTTTTCTTTTCTTGGTCATCTACTAAAACTAAAACATTAATTTTTTGTTGCTCACTTTTTATTCTCTTTCTTAATTCTTCTTCACTTAGTTTTTCATTTCTTAATCTGTTAACTAAATCTTCGAATTTTTCTGGAGGAAGAACACAAATACCTACAACATCGTTGTCTTTTTTTGCTATAATTTTTTTCTTGAAAAGATCTACTTTAGATTTCATCTGTTCGAATTTTTTCTTAATTTCTTCCTGGGCCTTTTTATCTAAAGGGGCCTTATTAGAATTTTTAGGATCACTTTCGAGAGTCATGTTTATAAGGATCTGAAGGTTATTTATAAATCTTAGGGTGTAATAGCTGGTAAACCTTAAAAAGATAGATTTAGAGATTTTTAAGATAATGAATGGTTCAAATAGTAATAAAAAATTATTAATTTTTATGAGTATTTTTTTACTAATTGTTAGTTCTTTTGTTTTTGCTGACTTGCTTTCGAACCCCCCTAGTTTTAGTTTTAAAGGGGAACCAACAGAAACAATAACTGAACAAAGCTTTATTTTAACAAACGACAATGTTAGCTATAATATCACAGGTCTTATCTTCGATTTTGATATTTTGAGTGGATTGCCTAACAATAATGTGGGCGTTAACAGTTTTACTATCATGGACTTGCCTAGCGATTTGGGCAATGGTTCTGTCCCTAGCAAAGAGGCAACTGTCAATTTTGACTTTACTATGCCTTCTGGACTTGATGCTATTGATAAAAACTTTAATGAAGTTGTATGGGAAATTGGTCAAATGAAGATAAGTGGACTTGAAATTAATGCTTCAAAACAGGCAGACACACATCCAATTGAGATATTCATGGATGTTGAAGTAAAAATTGAAAATAATTTGGAATTTTTTAACAATCAAGTTGAATTTGAAATCTCTGGAGAAGATCCTAGAAATACAAGTTCTGGAAAAACAAGAACTGTTACTGATGGGGATGCAGTTATATTGAGAATTTTTTATGAAAACACATTTGCAGAAGAAGATATAAGATTCTACAAAAAAGATATAGAGTTTATTTTATATGTTGATGGTGAAGAATTGGATAGACAGGGTGGAAGGGATGATGTAAACAGTGATGAGGTTGGTGAAGCTGAGGTTGAATTTGATGTTGAGGATTTGGATACTGGTGAATCTTATTATGTTGAAATCGAAATGATAGGTTTTACAGATTATGGTAATGGTGATGGCGGAAGGCATGGAGAAGTTTTTAAATTTGAAATTGAGGTAGAAGAAGCTGTTGAAGAGTCTACATTTGTAGGGGACAGTGATGGAGACGGAGTTAATGATGACTTAGACTTATGCCCAAATACAAGTATTCTTTGTATTTCTGATGAAGCTGGATGTGAGATGGATCCAGACAATGATGGAATTTGTAATGGGGCAGATAGAACTCCGAATGGGGAAGTTGTAGAAGAACAAACCTCCCAGAATACTATTTCTAAACAACAAGAAACTGTAGATGAACCTGAAGAGGTTGAAGAAAAAGTAGTTGAAAAAAATAATGAAAGTAGTGGAACTGGATCTTTCTTTTTTGGATTGATGGTTGGTTTTATTGGAGCGGCATTATTTTTTACACTAACTAAAGTTTAATTATATTGGTTAATTTACTAGAAAAAGAAAGTGAAAAATTTAGATCCGAATTAGAAGAAATAGAAAGAGATAACCAAAAAGATTTTAGACGAAGAATTACTGCAGGATTAATTGGTGCATTAGTGGGAGTTGCAGATTACCACATCCTTAAAGGTTCATTCAGTGATTCTTACAAGAGTATTCATTCTGCATTATTGGGTTTTGCTACTTACGAGATTCTAACTACTTCTTTAAAAAAGTACAAAAATCCCTTGCAAACTGCCAATCCAAGGGAGTTTCTTAAAAATTTTAGACACATCAGGAGTGTTCTGAAAGGCACTAATCGTGAAGAAGATTTGATAGCATTAAGAACTGAAAATTCTGAAGCCATAGAAAGTGTAGGATTGATATCTAAATTAAATAACAGGGCATATCTTGCCCTGAGTGAAGAAGGTAGTTCTGATGCTGAAGGATTTGTAGATATCTTTAATTTGGCAAGAAGAAGGAAGAAGAAACAAAATTTAGTTGAAAAATTATCTTGGAGATGGGCAGTAAGCATTACAAATAGATCCATTGAAAAGGGACATAGGATTAGCATTGCAGATAAGTTTCAAACTGTCTGCGAATGTATGCGTGTTGGAAGACCTGAACGTGCAGAAGAATTATTACTTTTCTCAATAGAAGATAGTAAATCTGAGGAAGAAAGAATAAATTGTCTTGGGATGTATGGTTATTTTTTAGAGTCTCAAGGAAGATTGTTAGATTCAAGTGCAGCATTTGGAAGAATTTTTGAAAGTATTGGAAATCAACATAGAGAAAAATTTTCAGAGTTAACTGGTTCTAAGAATGAAGTGTTAGTTCATAAATCTACATTATTGGGAAGAACGTTTGCATTCAAAACAAAAGAAAAACATGAGGAAGTTTATACTGAGCAAGAAAAAACTAAGTTTTTCTCAGATATTTCTCCAGATTTTGTAAGCCCTCTAGGCATTATGGTTTTGGATGGGAGGCCATACGGCGCTACAAGGTGGGCAGGTAAGTTTAGTTTGAAAGACTACATGTTAGAAGAAGATAAACCTCAATTGAAAGAATTTTTTAGAAAGGGACTTGAAACAATTTTACTTTTGCATTTGAAAAGTAGCGGGAGATTGAAAGAAGCAAGAAAGTTAATGGGTGAAGAGGATTATGGGACATGTCTTAGAAACAGATTTTTAGAAAGAGAAGGATTATATTCAGATTGTCCAAGAGGAATTTCAAAAGGACTTGAAGCATTAGACACTGAAATGATATCCAATTGGCAAGCAGTTGCCCATGGAGATTTTCATCCAGGAAATTTAATAATTGATAATGCCGGAAACATTTGTGTAATTGATCCAGAAAAAGGAATTGTTACCTCCCCTTATGTTGATACCTTGACACTTGTAGAAAACTCTCTTTGTTCGGGCCAATTATCTCAAGAAGAGCAACAAGGTTTGATTGGAGACTATTGCATCAATGTTACAGATAGCGGAATTATATTTAGTGATGAACAAGTTGCAAAAGAAATGCATCTAAGTGGAGTTTTTCAACATCTCAGATTATTCGGATCTGCTAAAAAATTTGCAGAGGGAAAAAATCTTTCAAAAGTTAGAAATCATCATATGAAAAGATGTTTAGATCACATTGTATCATTAGAAGATTTCGGAATTTCTAGAATCGAGGATTTAAGGGGCTTAAGGTCGAACCTAGAAGATATTTATTGTAATGCATAAAGTATTTAAATAGGCCTCCCGATTTATGTTTTCACTATGAAAGTTCCTGATGAATTGCTTGCTGGCTTGGTTAAACGAGTTGCTGGTAATGACACTGTTAAAATCTTCGAAATCTTAACTAAAAGAAAAAATGTTTCTGAATTTAAAATAGCTGAAAAGCTAGGAATTTCTGTTAATCAAGTTAGAAATATGATCTATAGATTGCAAGAACATAATCTTGTAAGCTTTACTAGAAAAAAGGACAAAGTAAAGGGATGGTATATTTATTATTGGACATTTGAAAAGCCAAAGGCTGTTGAGTTAATTGTAGACATTACTTCTAAAGAGACTAAAGAAAATCAAATTGAATTAGATAATATTGAAGATATTAGATATTACTTATGTAAATACTGTAGAACTAAATTGGGCGAAGAAGAAGCAATGGAATTGCAATTCCTTTGTGAAGGATGTGGCGAAATTTTAGAATTACAAGATGCAAATAAAAGAAGAAGGGATTTGACAAAGAAATTGAAAAAGGATAAAGAATCCCATATAATCGCAAAAGCTGCATTAGATTACCATAGAAAATTGGTTGCAAGAGCAACAGATAGGTTAATGGCAAAAGAAAAGGCAGAGAAGGATAAAATACGTGCAGCGGCAAGAAAGGCAACTGCAGATGCTAAGAGGGCTGCATTGGAAGCTAGTGGCAAGAGTGTAAAGAAAACTACTGCTGAAAAAACAACTAAGAAAGCTACAGCGAAAAAGGCTGCTCCTAAAAAGAAGACAACTAAGAAAGCACCTGTAAAGAAAACTACTGCTGAAAAAAAAACTAAGAAAGCTACAGCGAAAAAGGCTGCTCCTAAAAAGAAGACAACTAAGAAAGCGCCTGTAAAGAAAACTACTGCTAAAAAAACTGTAGTTGAAACTCCTAATAAAAAGAAAGGAATTCTAGGCAGAGTATTTAAAAAATAATTCCAAATAAACTTGTGAATACTTTATATCCGTCGAATGGAGGGAAAGGTATTAAGTTGAAGAGGAATAAGAACATATTAATTTGTTTTGTTAAATGTAATGCCACTGCTTGACTTCTAGTTAAGTTTGTTTTTCTATCTAAGATTAAATATGCAATAAAAAATAGTAATAAGTTCATTAGTGGTCCGGCTAATGCTGTCAAGAATACTTGAGTTTCTGTTAATGCTCCAGATAAACTAACATACCCCGGTGCAAATATAATGAATGGACTACTTATCCACTTAAGGAAAACTCCAACGAATAAACCAAAATATGATGTGAAAAATTCTGTTTGGACTCCAACAGCCAAACCTACAAATTTATGTCCCATCTCGTGTAAAACAATTCCTGGCGCAGTTACTAGTGCTGCAAATCTGAAATCTTGCCAATTGAAAGATTTACTTGAAGATAATACATCGTTAATTGTCGATGGGCTTTTGATATAGCTCATAAAAATATAGCCTAATGCAGCAGTCATAATTACTAATCTTATCAACTCTGCTAGACTGAATATTGCCATAAGGTATTATTTTTGAAGACTATTAAAAATGTTTCTGTACTTACCGCATATATATTGTGAGGGAAATAAGATATTATAAGTAAAAATGACTATTTGGAAGATATGGAAGGAAAATTTAGTTTACCTAATCATAAGTTGAAATATGGTAAAAAGGACTTATCTAGGGCCTATCAAAGTGTACCTCAGCCAAAAGTAAAAGATGTCGTAAGTAGTGAATTCTTTTCTAATTCTCCTCCAACCGTTTTTGTAGGCTCAAAATTGAAATATCCTAATGTAAATGTAGGGATTTTGGCCCCGCCAGTTAGAGTTGAAGATGTTGAAGTATACGATTCCCATAAAAGATGGGTTCAAGAAGATAGGGGAATTCAAGAAATACTGGACTTTCGAGGAAATTTAATTAATTCTAGATTTTTGAGTAGTGTTCATTCTCCAAGAGGCCAAACTGGAGGTAAATTTTTAGATATTTCTCAGGAAGTGGGCATGGCAAAGAAAGCTGTAGACATGGAATTTCATTTGAAGAAGAAAGTAAAGTTGGGTTTGAAGTTTGATAGGGTTTCTAAACCAATAAGTTCTCCTGCAGATTTAAAGAATATGAAAATTACAGACAACACTAAGATTGAAAGACCAATAGATAAAGTGTTTAGTGATACTGATTTGAAAGCTGCTGATGCAGTAAGTTATTTGTATAAAAAGAAAACTGAAGATCAAAAATTATCTCAGTTGTTATCTCTTGGTACAATGGGACTTGGCAAAAACCGTAGATTAGTTCCAACAAGATGGAGTATTACTACTGTTGATGATATCATTGGTAAAAATTTGATTAAAGAAATTAAAGATTGTTCATCAATAAATGAGCATTCGTTATTCTTTGGATATTTTTTAGGAAATTATTATTTGGTATTTTTATTTCCAGATGTTTTTTCTTATGAGTTATTTGAAATGTACTTACCTGGAAGTTCGTGGAATCCTTCTCTTGGAAATCCTAATGGAGAAATTACCGTTGCAACCGATTATGAGAGTTATAGTGGACGTAAGAACTATGCATCTAACTGTGTTGGAGGATATTATGCTGCGAGATTACCCTTACTAGAGTCATTGAAAATGAATAAAAGGCAGGCATCCACATTAGTCTTAAGATTTGAAACTCCTGATTATTGGGCAGGACTAGGAGTGTGGGTGGTTAGAGAGGCAATGAAAAAAACTATGGAAACTAGAAAACTTGTTTTTGATAGTAGGGATGATATGCTCAAAAGGGGAAGAGAAATAATAAAGGAAGAGCTTAACTTTGATATCAATCAATTATTAGTTAGAAGTAAATTATTGGAAAAAGTTAAAACTCAAATGAAATTAAGTAGTTATTTCTCTTAAAATTAACTATCTGTTCTTACAAGTCTTTAAAAATAGAATAAACCTGTTAAAAGTATGCATAACCATAGACAACATAATCATTATATCCATATGATCCTTAAAAATAAGGAGTTAAGAGATATGTATCTTGCATTGTCTTTGAAAACATTGGCAATGAGCATGGTAGGGATATTTATTCCTATTTTTTTAATTGTTGAAAGGGGCATGGATCTCGGAGGAATTATTTTATTTTATTTTTTTGCATCATTAGGATATATTTTAACTGCCCCATTTGCAGGAAAGTTTGTTAGTCGTTTTGGATTGAAGAATTCGGCAATGTTGACAATCCCCATGTTTATATTTTTCTACTTAGGTATGTTCAGTTCAGAAAATTTAGGATTTAGTCTAAATTACTTAGCTTTGTTTTTAGGAATAACGCAGGCAATGTATTGGATTCCATTTACAACTCACTTTGTTAGATCTTCAGATAAAAGACATAGGAGTGAAGAAGTTGGTCTTTTGAGTGCAATTATGATTGTTTCTTCAATGAGTGGACCTTTTTTTGGAGCTTTAGTTATTAACTGGTTAGGATTTGGTTTTTTGTTTAAACTTGCAAGCGGATTATTAGCACTGGGCATTATACCTTTGATGTTTACAAAATATAATCATGAATCATTTAGATGTAGACTAAAAGACATAAGAAAAATACCTGGTAGACTTACACTGAAAATGTTTGCGTTTGGTGCAACAAATACTGTAGAGTTAGTATTTTGGCCAGTGTTTTTATTTTCAGTAGTTAATGCATATACTAGTTTTGGCCTGATTTTCTTAATAGCCGAATTTGGTTCATTGTTGGGTGCAATGTGGTTAGGATCTATTGAAGATAGAAATAAACTTTTGAAGATTCTTAGAATTGGTGGAATTCTTTGTTCATTTATTTGGTTATCGAGAGTATTCCTTACTGGAGCAATAGTACTTGCAGCAGTAACTATTGTAGGTGCATTCTTGCATAACCTAGTTGAAATCCCCTTCAATACATTAGAATACGATAGATTTGTTAAAAAGAAATATTTGGCCGAATTTGTAGTATTTAGAGGTATTTTGGAAAGTGTTGGAAGAATTGTTTTATTAGGCATATTGGCCATATTCATGCATTATAACGCAGCATTCCTTACTTCATCTTTAATGTATCTGACATATTTGTTCTAATAGAAAGGCTTTAAAACGCTGGTTTTAGGTTAATTCTCAGTGGGATGTGGGCTTCACTCGCCTGAACTGCTTATCAAAATAAAATAATGGAAGTGCAATAAAATGGGAATGTATAAACACATTAGAGAAACTGCAAGAAACACTACTCCTGAAATGAGAAGAGAGAGACTTGCAGAATGGAGACGTTCTTTAGCTGTTTCTAGAGTTGCTAGACCTACAAATTTAACTAGGGCTAGAAGTTTAGGATATAGAGCAAAAGAAGGAATTATAGTTACAAGAGTTAGAGTTCTTAGAGGCGGAAGAAAAAGACCTTTGATTAAGAAAGGTAGAAGATCCAAAGCTCGAAGAATGAAGAAGATTCTAGATATGAATTACCAAACTGTTTGTGAAAACAGGGCAAATAAAAAATATCCTAACTGTGAAGTTTTGAACAGTTATTGGTTAGCTAAAGATGGTAAACATATTTGGTATGATGTAATATTAATTGATATTAACAGCCCTTCAATAATTAAGGATAAAAAACTTAGCTGGATTACAAAAGGGAAACATAAAGGAAGAGCCACAAGAGGGTTAACATCTTCTGCAAGAAAGTCAAGAGGACTTAGAAATAAAGGAAAAGGTAGTGAAAAAGTTGGGAAGTAACTACCATGAGGAATTATAAACCTGAAGAAATTGCAGAAACTAGAACTTTTCTTGAAAAGAAAGGTTGTCCTGAAATAAGTGTCGGTGGAAGAGATTTCAAATATTTTGTTGTTCCTCAATCTCTAAACCCTGAACTTCCAAACTTCGTTTTAAGAAGAACGGGCAATAGTCCTTCTGATGGATCAGTTTATGGCATTTCTTCAAATGTTAGGCCAGATTTTAGGAAATATGCAGTTTTCCATGAACTAATAGAGTTTGGAGAATTAGGCATTAATGCTCCAGGAAGATGTAGAACTGCCCTAGATATTGAACTTAAGGTTGTACCTGAAGAAATAAGATCTGATTATGTTGCGATGAGAACACAGTTTTTTAAAGATTTAATAGGTTTTTTCGAAAATAATCCTGCAGAGTTTAATCCAGGAGACTTAAAAGAAATTAGGGATTCCCTTAGTGGACTAGAAGCTTTAGTTTGATTACTTCCTTATTATATTTATTTTTATTCTATTCAACTTTGGAAGCTTGGGTTTTTTACCTGAAAGTAAACTAATTATTGTACCCATTATTAAAATTACAATTAATGCTCCAAATATAACTGCACCAAAAACTATTCCTATTGCAAATATTACTGGGAAAAATAATGCTAAAATAATTCTCCATTTATTAGGAATTAAGGCACGACCCATAACTTTTAATTTTCCAGTTTGGACATATATGGCCAATCCTAGGAGTAAGAAAGTATATCCCAATACTTTTTGCCATAAGGGCATTGTAGCGATGATTTCTTCAAGCATGATAATTTCTATGTAGAATGATTTATAAACATTTATAGGAGACATGGAGATATGTTAACAGATGCTCAAATTCAGGAAATAAGAGGCTTTTTAGAAAAGGCAGAGAACCCTTTGTTTCTCTTTGATGATGATCCAGATGGGTTAACTTCATATTTATTACTGAAAAAACATTACAAAAAGGGCCATGGGACTTGTATAAAATCTTCTCCTAAGGCTAATGTCGTTTACTCTGCAGCATACAAAAAACATAAACCTGACTTAGTAGTTATTTTAGATAAACCTGTTGTGAGTCAGGAAATCTTAGATGGATTTAATGTTCCAGTTGTTTGGATAGACCATCATCAAGTTATCGAAAGAGATGGAGTAAATTATTATAATTCTATGGCAGGAGATAGTCCTGACAATAGACCCACAAGCCATTGGGCATATAAAGTTGTTGAGGATAATGAATGGGTTGCATTAGTTGGAATAATTGGGGATTGGAACGTTCCAGAAAAGTCAATTGTTGATAAATTTAAATATCCTGAACTTTTAGGAAATGTGAAAACTCCTCCAGAATTAATGTTTGATACAGAATACGGTAAAATGATCAAAGTTTTTTCTTTTATTTTGAAAGGAAATAATGACAGTATGAATAAATGTATTGAAGCATTGGAAGAAATAGAAGATCCAATGGAGATTCTTAATCAAACAACTAGTAATGGTAAATTAGTTTATGAAAAATATGAAAAGATGAATAAAGAGTATGAAACTCTTTTAGAAGATTCTTTGTCTCAGGATGAAGAGGAAGTTTATGTTTATACTTATGTTGAGCAAAAGAATAGTTTTACAGGTAACCTGTCTAATGAAATGTTACATAAATTAAAAAGTGAGGTAATTATTATTGGTAGAGAAGCTAGTGGAGATGTAAGATTAAGTTTGAGAAGCAAAGGTAAACCAATTTTACCTATTTTAAAGAAGGCTTTGGAAGAGGTTGAAGGGTATGGCGGGGGCCATGCAATGGCATGCGGAGCTTCCGTTAAAATGCATGATTTTCCTAAATTCGTAGAAATCATAAAGAGAGAATATAAAAAAGAGTAAGTGGTTTGTTTGTTATGAAGAAAATAATTTTATTTTTGTTTATATTAACTTTAGCAATATCTAATGTTAATGCCGAACCAATTGAGAACTACAACGGAGTTCAATATTTAGAGATAGCATTGTCTATTTCTTCAAATGTAGACATTGAATACACTTCTGGATCCCATTCTGTAGATTTTATTAAAAGTGAACTTTCTTTTTTTCCAAGAAGCAGCGATAGTCAAAATGTTAAACAATTAGATGCATTTGCAAATCCGGATGCTAGTATTCAACAAGGAAGTGAAGTCATAAAATATACTTGGTCTGAAGATGATGCTCTGAGACTAACTTACGGTTATGATGCAATTGTAAGAGTTGAAAATTCAATTACAAGATTGGATGAAAAAATTGCATTTCCTTTGGCTAAATTAGACTCTACTGTTTTGGAATATACTCAACCTACAGAATTTATAGACATCAATACTAAAATTGAAAATAAAGCTAAGGAAATAATTGGGACAAGTGATGACCTTTATGAATCTGTTTTTAAAATTGCAGATTGGACTAACAACAACATTGAATATGATTTGAACACTCTAACTGCCGAAGCTGTTCTTCCAAGCAGTTGGGTTTTGGAGAATAGGCAGGGTGTTTGTGATGAAATGACTAATCTGTTTATTTCTCTTTTGAGATCTGTTGGAATTCCTGCAAGGTTTGTTTCAGGAATGGTTTACTCAAATACCAATTACGAGTGGGGGCCTCATGGATGGGCCGAAGTTTATTTTCCTGGTGAGGGATGGGTTCCCTTCGATGTTACTTTTGGAGAATATGGATGGTTGGACCCATCTCATTTGAAATTAAAAGATAATATTGATTCTGGAAGTCCTACTGCTAAGTATTCTTGGAAATCGACGGGCGTTGAGTTGAATGTAGGTGCATTAGAAATAGAAACACAGGCATTGAAAGTTGGGCCTGATGAACCAGGTGCAATAGAAATAGAAGTTATTCCTATGTATTCGACTTCTAAATTTGGAAGTTATGTTCCCGTAGAAGTTAGAATTAAGAATATTAAAGATAGTTATATTATTCCTAAATTAGTTGTTTCTAAAGCTCCAGGTTTAACTGAAGATAATGTAAAAAGTGTTCTTTTGAAACCAAAAGAAGAAAAAAGTGTTTATTGGATTGCTGAGATACCTTCTGCAGATGAAGGCTATATCTACACTACAACTGTCGAAGTAAATAGTATGTATGGTGAAACTGGCATGGCTATAATGAAATATGGAAATGATTTTGAATTTCATTCTGAAGAAAATGCATTAAGTTTTATTGCAGGTCAAAGAGAAAGAAATGAAAAACTAAAATTAGAAGATGTAAATGTGAAATGTAACTCTGATAAAGAAATATATTATGCTGGTGAAGAAGCTTTAATTGAATGTGATATTGGAAATTCTCAAGAAAATATATTGGACATAGATATTTGTTTCCAGCAAGAATGTACTAATTTTGACATTGCTTCTGGCGAAAATGTATTAGCAAGTGAAACATTTGAATTAACTGAAGGCATTCGTATTCCGATTGTTTTAGAAAGTTCTGATAAGATTAAATATGAGTATGTTAACCTGAATGTTATTCCTATTCCAGAAATTAGTGTAAGCAATCCTGATCCTGCAGAAGTAAATTATCATGATGCAGCAGAAGTTAGTTTTGACATCAGTTCAAATACCGATGTTACAGATTTAATAATTGAATTTGACTTTGGTGACATGTCTTATGAAGTTTTCAAAGATAAAGAGGTCAGAACCATTACAATTAACACTCAAGGAAGTGAGCTTATGAGCGATATCAAGTTCGAAATGAGCTATAAAGATGAGTTAGGCATGGAATATAGGGAGCAGAAGGCCCTCCATATAATTGTTAAGGATATTCCTTGGTATGGTCCTTTTGTTAATTGGATGAGAAATATTTTCTAATAAGATTTAGCTGTATAAACAATATGCTTTGCTTTTTTATCACACATTATACAGTTTCCAGATGCTTTTTCTTCTTTAGGATATAATGTTCCACAAACATTAACTCCATCTGTTAATTCTTTCAATTTGTCAGCACATTTCTCCCCGTCTTTTTCAACTGAACAGAAAGGAACTCTTACAAATCCCCTGTGAGATTTCATAATTTTCTTTAACTCATTTAGATCTTTTGCATCATGAGTATTATCTTTGAAATAAACTTTTGCCCTTTTTTCTATTTCTTTGTCTAGTGTTAGAGATTGTTTTTTTATTTCTGAATTAATATCTTCTATTTTAACTGAAGTTTTTGTTTTGTCAGTTCTTAGTACAACTGTTGCAGTCTTTTCTGAAACTTCTTTAGGTCCAACTTCTATTCTAATTGGAACGCCTTTCATTTCCCATTTATTGTATTTGAATCCAGGAGTTGCATCTGTAGAATCAACAATACAAGAAAAATCTAAACTTTTCTTTAGGTCTTCGCAGTATTTTATTACTGAATCTTTACTTCCTTCTTTGAAAATTGGGACAATAACTACCTTTTTTGGCGCTAGATCAAATGGAAGGATTAGGCCAGTATCATCGCCGTGAATGCCTATTAGGGCAGCCATAATTCTCCATATGCCTGGACCGTAGCAAGTTTGCCAAGGAAGTTTTTGTTTTCCATCTTTGTCTTGGAAATTTATATCGAATGCTTTTGCAAAATTTTGACCTAGGTCATGTGTTGAGGCCATTTGGTTTCTTTTCCCATCAGGCATTAAGGTATCTGGAGTAAAAGTGTTTAACGCACCCATAAATTTGTCCCATTGGGGTCTTTTGAAAGATAAGAATGGAATTTTACATTGTTTCCAAATTACTTCATCCGAAGTTGTTAAATCTTTTTCAACTTGTTCCAATGCATCATCATGTGTTGCAAAAACATCATGAGTTTCAAAGAACATAAATTCTCTTCCCCTTAAGAACGGCCTTGTTGTTTTTTCACTTCTGTAAGTACAAATTCTTGATTGATATCCCTTGTAAGGTAAGTCGTTATAACTTCTTATCCATAATGAATACATAGGATAAATTTGAGTTTCTCCCGTTGGACGAAGAGCAACTTCTTCTTCCATTTTTTTACTTCCAGATTTTGTTACCCAAAATACTTCTGGAGCAAACCCTGCATGTTCTTCTTCCTTGTCTAAATTTTCTTTTTTAATTACTAAAGGAAATAAGAAAGGTTCATGGTCATCTGCTTCTACATCTTGTTCTAGTAATTCATATATTCTTCTTAGAATCTTAAAACCCCATGGAGAATGTACAATAAATCCTTGTACACCATATCTAATATCTGCTAATTCTGCCTTTTGAACTACTTGAGAGTACCATTCTGAGAAGTCTTCGTTCTTTTTTACTGTGATACCTTCATTGGTCTTTTTTGACATTTGATTGTGAACGAATTTAGTTATATAAATGTTATTCCTTCTTGAGATATACTGTTCTTGTTGGGAAAGGTATTCCTATCTTGCTTTTGTTTAATGCATTGTAGATCTTTTCTGTTGCATCTAATTCTGCTGAAAACTTATCTGAATAATCTGTAACCCAGAATCTTGCTTTGAATTCTAATGCAGAATCGCCCATGTTCAAAAATAAAACTTGAATAGGTTTTTTTGTACTATTAGGTATAACGGTTTTTATGGTTTTTATTGCATCTTTAACAATTTTCTTTACACTAGTAGTGTTTGCACCATATTCTACTCCGAAGTTAACTTCTCCACGAACGCTTAAATCTGGTTTTTTGTAATTTTGAATTGTAGTGTTTGCTAGTTTTCCATTAGGGATAATTAGTAATTCATTGTTCCATGTTCTTAATTTTGTACTTCTTAATCCTACATCTAGGATTGTTCCACTTTTACCATCATCTAATTTAACTACATCTCCAACCTTTATTGCCTTGTCTAAGATAATGCTAATGCCTCCAAATATGTTAGATAGGCTATCTTTTACTGCAAACCCTATTGCTAACCCTGCTATACCTACTCCTGCAAGTAATCCAGTTACATCTATATTCCATTCACCTAGGATGAAAAATATTCCTAATATGATAACTACTGCGTGTACAACTTTATGTAACAAAGGTAACAATTCATCGTCTAAACTACTTTCAGTTTTTTCTGCCCAATGTTTTCCCCAAGTGTTTAACAGAACATCACTTATTTTTACTAATAATCCTATAACTACAACTATCATTAACGTATTAATTATGTGGTGGAAATTTGTTAGAACTGTTTCTGAAAAAGGTAGAACATTAACTGCTATCTTTATACCCATCAATACTAAAAATTTAATTAAAGGTTTTCTTGTTGAATCAATTAAAGTATCATCAATTGTATTTTTTGTTTTCTTTGCTAGTCTTCTTAAATTTCCTAAAATTAAAACTTGAACTATTTTGGATAAAATGTAAAAAGCAAATGCTATGAATATGAATCTGTAATAAGGATTTTCTAAAAATCTCCCATAAAGAATGTCTTGTATCACCGTAAAGAGTAGACCAAAGATTAGTTTAAATAGGTTTTGGGATGAGCCCGCAAGGATTTGAACCTTGATCAACCGGTCCGAAGCCGGCCGCACTATCCAGATTATGCTACGGGCCCAATGAACTCATAAAAATTAGAACTTATTTAAGCTATTCTATCAAAAGAGTTATAAGTTTTAGACATATTCTATAATTTATGAAGACATTATTGATAATTTTACTGATTATAGCAGTTATAGGTTTATATTTCTATACCGATTTTACCAAAGAAGCAATTAGCATTACTGGTGAATTTGTAATAGACAAAATAAAAAATATAGTTAACTAAGCAGTTTCGTTTACTTCATTAGTTTGAATGTTTACTTTTAGTTTAGCTGTTTCTACGGTTTCTCCACCAAGGAATACTTTGTCACAATTAGAATGTTCACAGAAATAACATCTTGCTTCATATTCTACAGTAATCTTTCCAATGCCATTCACTGCATCATTAAGAATTTCTTCATCTCCAACAGCCATCTCTAAGATGTATCTGTCTAAATGATAATCTGTTTCATCAATCTCTCCGTCTTGGTCTTCATCAATTTCTGTTTTTTTATCAAGCTTACATTGTATCTCTGTTAATTCTAAATTTTCTACAAATATTCTGTAATTGTAAATTGCGGACTCATCATCAGTCCATATTTGGATTAAATTTCCTGCAATTTTACCATTTGATCCGAATGTACCTAGGCTAATGCCGTCAGTATGTTCATCAACTAGATATAATTTAAATTCGGGACCTATAGTAGATACTGTTTCATTTGTTTCTTCATCTTCAGTTTCATTAACTTCCACTACAATGTCTTCTTGAGTATTGTTAATTGCCTTTTGAAGATCTTCTAACTGTTTTTGTAATATTTCTACATCACTATCTTTTTCAGAAGCAGATGTATCTACTCCCATGAATTTAGAAATAAAGAAAATACCTAAAATTATTAATGCTACAAAGAATGCTAGACCTAAAAATACCCAGTGAATATTGTCATTTCCACCATTTCCTTTTGAATGGCTATTATTACGAGGATTATGAGTTATTTCTCTTTTTCTAGTAATTTCAACTTCTTTTTTAGAATGGTCGTGCTTTTTCTTATCTTCTTTGTTTTTAGTTTCTAGAACGTCTTTCTTATGTTCAAGTTCTTTTTTCTTTTTTAAGTATTCGTCAATGTCCATTTTAAAGTGGTATCACATATATAATTTTATTTCAAAAATAAAGAAGTTATTTTGTATATAAAACTTTCTGTGTTTTTATGGATTTTTTTCAAGGTTTAAACCTAGTCATGGTTCTTGGGAATCCAATTGCATCTTTTACATTATCAATTCCGCACATCCATGCAACTACTCTTTCTACACCAAGTCCAAAACCTGAATGAGGCACCGAACCATAGTTTCTTAGATCCCAATAAAATTGGTAATCTTTTGGGTCCTCTCCCTCTTTTTTTAGTTTATCAGACATTCTTTCAATATCTAAATCTCTTTGGCTTCCACCAATTATCTCTCCATAACCTTCTGGAGCTATTACGTCCATACAAAGAGATGTTTTTCCATCCCCACTTGGAGGTTTGTAGAATGCCATAATATCTTCAGGATAATGCGTTACTATTACTGGTGTGTCGAAATGTTTGGATAAATTGTCTTCTTCAACAGTTCTGAGATCTTTTCCCCATTTAACTTTCATACCATCTTTTTTTTCTAATAATTCTAAAACTTCTGAATAAGTCATTCTTTTGAAAGGTGCATCTGCTTTTTTTAGAGTTTCAACATCCCTTTCTAAAATTTTCAAATCTTCTTTTCTTTCTTTGAGAACTCTTTGTATTATGAATCTTAGTAGATTTTCTGCATGATCTGCAAGTCCAGGCAAATCCATCCAAGCTGCTTCCATTTCAGCCATAATGAATTCACTCAAATGTCTGGAAGTTTTGCTTTTTTCTGCTCTAAATGTAGGACTTAAACAAAATGTTTTTTCTAATGAAAAAATTGAAGCTTCTCCATATAATTGCCAAGTTTGGGCAAGATACATTTTCTCCTTGTAATATTTAACTTCGAATAATGTACTTCCACCTTCGCTTTGGGTAGGTTGTAATACTGGTGGAGTAAACTCAAAATATCCTTCTTTTAAGAAATAGTCTCTAAATGCTTGTAAAACTGTGTGTCTTACCTTCATTACTGCAGTTAATTTTCTACTCCTTAAGTATAAATGCCTAACATCCAACAAAAATTCAGGACTAACGTCCCTACTTATTGGAAATGAGTCACTTGAACCAATTAATTTTAAGTCTGTTACTTGTAATTCGAAACCTGTTGGTGCACGTTCGTCTGCCTTTAGGGTACCCGTAATTTCTACAGAGGATTCAACTGTTACTTTTTGTGCCTCGTCCCAGAATTTATTTTCAGGTTTGATTACACATTGGATTATGTTTGATGAATCTCTAAGAACTATAAACTTTAATTTGTTTGAACCTCTTTCTCTGTGAGCCCAACCCCTAATAGAAACTTCTCCATTTCCTTTGTCAAGTGCTTCTTGGATTGAAATAAATTCTTTCATTTTAATTTCAATTCCTTTAGTTGTTCTTCTGAAACTTCTGAAGGCGAGTCTAACATTAAATCTTTTGCATCTTTATTTTTTGGAAAGGGAATTACATCTCTGATTGAATCTTCTTTAGCCATTACTGCAATTAATCTATCTAAACCAAATGCAATTCCTCCATGTGGCGGAGCTCCTTGTTTTAATGCATTAATTAAGAATCCAAACTTCTCCTTAGCTTCTTTTTCTTCTATGTTTAATGCCTTGAAAATTCTTTGTTGAATTTCTGAATTATGATTCCTTATGGATCCTCCTGCTATTTCGAAGCCGTTTAAAACTAAGTCATAACCATGAGACCTAATGTTAGTAGGATCTTTTTCAATTAAACTTAAATCTTCTTCTCTTGGAGCTGTGAACGGATGATGCACTGCTACATGTCTTCCTTCTTCTTCAGAGAATTCTAACATTGGGAATTCATGAACCCATAAGAATTGAAAATCATCTTTTGATTTGGATAAATTAGGTTTGTCAGATTTGTGTTTTTCCATTGCTTCTTTGTAAGTCATTCTTGGAAATGGAACTTTAAGATCTATGTCTAATGCTTCTTTGAAAACTTTCTTCATTAACGTTTCACTAAGAGAGTAAATGTCTTCTTCTTCAACAAATGACATTTCAATATCTAACTGTGTGAACTCTGGTTGTCTGTCAGATCTTAAATCTTCATCCCTTAAACATCTTGCAATTTGATAATATTTATCATAACCTGCAACCATCAATAATTGTTTGAATAGTTGTGGAGATTGTGGAAGTGCGAAAAACTTTCCTGGGAATTTTCTTGAAGGAACTAAATAATCTCTTGCACCTTCAGGTGTTGATTTAGCTAACAAAGGAGTTTCTATTCCTATGAATTTTTCATTAGATAAAAAAGAATTAATTATTTCTACAACTTTATGCCTTAGCAATAGGTTTTTTTGCATACGTTCTGATCTTAAATCTAAATATCTATATTTTAATCTTGTTTCTTCACTACTTGTTTCTGGATCTAATGGAATTTCTTCAGATTTGTTTAGAATTTTAATTTCCTTTGCAGAAAGTTCAATTTCTCCAGTAACCATATCTGCCTTGATTTGATTTTCTGGTCTTTCTTTTACTTCGCCAGTAATGCTAATCACAGATTCTTTTGAAATGTTATTGAATTCTGCAGTTAATTTAGGGTTAACAAATACTTGAGTAACACCATATCTATCTCTAATCATGATAAAAGAAAGCTTTCCTTGTACTCTGTGGGCTTCTACCCATCCGCAAAGAGTTACCTCTTTTCCTGCGTGTTCTTTTCTTAATTCTCCGCAAGTATGAGTTCTTAACATGGTTTAGAATAATTCTGAAGAGTATTTAAAATTGTTGATATTATAGATTTGCCTTAATTATTTCCATTACTTTCTTTCCATCAACTTTTCCACGGTATTTTGCCATAACCATTCCCATTATAGCATTTGGAGAGAGTTTTTTATTAGCTTGGACCATTGTTTTGATTTCAGATTCTATTCCTGAAGTTGAAACTTTTTTAAATTTCTTTAAATCTATTTTATTTCCTTTAGCAACGTCTGTTAAAATTTCCAAGATTGCAGATTCATTAATTGTTTTATTTTCAACTGCTTTGAAAACTTCTTCATAACTGGAATTGTTTATTTTTTCAGTAGTTAAATTAAATCTCTTAGATATTTCTTTAGGAACTTCGATTAAAGATTTGGCAATTAGTTCAGGAGATATTTTGAAGGTTTTAACATACTT
>Ga0233428_1000430_pt1 | contig 59667 bp, 47 predicted proteins | sample SI_118_April2016_4_FD_179890 | JGI IMG/M metagenome (GOLD analysis project Ga0233428, IMG submission 179890) | Seawater microbial communities from Saanich Inlet, British Columbia, Canada - SI_118_April2016_120_MG | ecosystem: Environmental > Aquatic > Marine > Inlet | place: Canada: British... | reverse complement strand
GGGGCTTCTTGGTCACGGCACAAGTGTCCATGGCGCTCACCCTAATGATCGTGCGGGCTGGTGGCTCCGTTCGGCCGCAGTCGGCTCCTTGGAAACCTGGTGTTCGGGATCAGCCCCACCCATCCCGTGACATTCATCGGAGTGCCCTTGGTTTTGGCAGCGGTCGGGACGCTCGCCAACATTCTCCCAACTCGGCGAGCAACTCGCTTGGACCCTGCCAACACACGCTCCGGGCCGACTGGCGGAGATCCCGGAAGCGCACAGAACGCGCTGGTAGGATGGAGGGCGGCCGGATACTTTGTCGGCCGCCCTCTTCGTTTGCACCCGAACTTCGGAGAACGAACATGAAAGGCTCAGACACCTTACTGACGCTCCTACTCGCTTTGGCCACCTCGGCCTTCGTCCCCGCACATCTCTCCGCATCCCCATTCGTGTGGCAGGAAGAAGAACAAGCGGATGAGGAGGACGAGGGCGAAGGAACGTCATACAGCGACGTCATCACCGACGAAGCCGTATCCAGCCAAGGCCTATTCGACACACACATGATTGGCACTGATCTCTTCTACGAGATCCCTCTCGACATGATGGGCCGTGAGATGGTGCTCCTCACCCGGATCGCGCGTACCCCCTCTGGTGCGGGATACGGCGGATCGAAGGCCAACACCTCCACGGTGCGCTGGGAACGTGAAGGCGATCGCGTCCTCCTACGTCTGGTGAGTTACCAGAACTTCGCAGACGACACGACAGCGATCGCAGGTGCCGTGAGAAATTCGAATTTTGAACCCATCATCATGGCGTTCGACGTCGAGACGATGCCTGAGGACTCGATGGCGGTCGTGGTTGAAGTGACAGACCTGTTCACGGAGGACATCGCGCTTCTAGGCCTCCAGAAGTCCCGTCGAACGGCATACAGCGTGCGCCGCGTCGACGCGGATCGGACCTACGTGATGCGCGCCTCGGCGTTCCCTAGGAACGTCGAAGTGAGACGCGTGCTCACGTACGATGCAACGGAGCCGCCTTCGAACTCTGCCAGCAACACACTCTCAATGGAGATGCATCATTCGATGCTCCTCCTCCCTGAGAATCCGATGGAGCCGCGCATGTGCGACGAACGCGTCGGCTACTTCAGCACGAGTCAGACAGATTACGGGCTCGACACTCAGCGAGCGGTCGAGACGTGTTACGTAACGCGTTGGCGCCTGGAGCCGAGCGACCCGGCCGCGTTCGCGCGGGGCGAGTTGGTCGATCCGGTCCAGCCCATCGTATACCACATCGACCCGGCGACGCCGCCCAAATGGGTGCCTTACCTCAAGCAGGGCGTCGAGGACTGGCAGGCTGCCTTCGAGGCAGCGGGCTTCAGCAATGCGATCATCGCGGTGGATGCACCGGACGATCCGAATTGGGACCCAGAGGACGCTCGCTACTCGGTCATCCGTTACCTGGCCTCCGACGTCCAGAACGCTTCGGGCCCACACGTACACGATCCGCGATCGGGTGAGATCCTGGAAAGCGATATCCAGTGGTACCACAACGTCATGAACCTGGTGCGCAACTGGTACTTCATTCAGACCGCGGCGGCGAACGAGGAAGCCCGTGGCGTGACGTTCTCGGACGAAGTCATGGGTGAACTGATCCGCTTCGTCTCAGCCCATGAGGTCGGACACACGATCGGGCTGCAGCACAACATGCAGGCTTCGTCCGCCTACCCGGTTGAGCAGCTCCGGACACGCTTCGTGTGTGAAATGGGCGTCGCGCCATCCATCATGGACTACGCTCGCTTCAACTACGTCGCGCAGCCTGGGGACGACACGTGCTTTATGCCACTGGTCGGGCCGTATGACAAATTCGCGATCGAGTGGGGCTACCGACCGCACGCTGGTGAAGACCGGAACACGGAAAAGGCCATCCTTCGGGACTTCGTCGCGGACATGCAGGAAGACCGCACGTACCTCTTCTCCAGCTCGACGGGGAGTGATCCGTCAGCACTCTCGGAAGCGATTGGCGACGACGCGATGCGTGCGTCCGACTATGGCGTTGAGAACCTCAAGCGCGTCACGGACAACCTACGCGACTGGACCCGTGAAGACGGAGAGGACTACACGCAGCTGCAGGAGCTGTACAACAACGTGGTCAGCCAGTGGAACCGATATACCGGCCACGTCGTGAACAACCTTGGGGGCGTCGTTCGTACCCGCAAACGGCAGGATCAGGACGGCGTACCGTACGAAATGGTACCGCGAGACATGCAGTCTCGGGCCATGGAGTACATGAACCGTCAGGTCTTCGCGACCCCCGTTTGGCTGCTGAACGCCGACATCTTGGACCGTTTCCAAGGCAGTGGCGCGACGGACTTGGTACGGGCCCGCCAGTCGTCTGCACTGAACCAGGTGCTGAACGTGGCTCGTATGAAGAGGCTGATCGAGCAGGAGGCGTTTAATGGGAACGACGCGTATGGGCTCGGGCAGATGCTCGACGACCTACGTGGCGGTGTATGGGCCGAAGCTCAGAGTGGGGGCGAGACCGACACCTACCGCCGAAACCTCCAACGTGCATATCTGGATCGCATGGGGGTCCTGATGGAAGACGAGGACGCCCTTCAGACCGACATCGCCCCGTTCGTTCGGGGACAGCTAGGTGCGCTGCGGGGTGAACTCGCCACCGGCGCAGATGGGATGTCGCACCGTGCGACACTCCTGCACTTCCACGATGCGATCCAACGCATCGACGCGATCCTAGATCCGAACGGTTAGCGACAACATCTAGATGAAAAGCGGCGGGGTCCGGGCTGACGCCCGGACCCCGCTTTCAATTCCACCGGCGGCGCGAGCTAGTTCTTCGCGATCTCGATCTTCCGGCCCTGAGCTTCCTCGGACTTAGGGAGCGTCACGGTGAGGAGACCGTTCTCGAAGTGCGCGCCAATTCCCTCGGTCTGAACGGACCGCGGAAGCTGGAAGCGGCGCTTGAATGCACCATACCGGCGTTCGCGCACGTGATGGCGAATTTCCTCCTCGCCCTCGGTCCTGATCTCGACCTTTTCTCCAGAAATCGTGAGAACGCTGTTTTCGAGATCGATGGACAGGTCGGACTCATTTACTCCGGGCAACTCGATGGTAAGGGACAGCTCATTCTTACCCTCCGCGATGTTGACCGGTGGGACGAAGCCCGACCGGTCCGCGGGTGTTTCCTCAAAGAAAGGCGACAGGCGATTCGATGCCTCTTCGATGCTACGTCGGGCAGAAGGACGAGCGTTCCGGAGGGTGTATTGGGTGATGGCCACGATGGGCTCCTTTTTGAGGTGGGCACCAGCCTAGCCGACGCCCGAGTTGGATTGACTTCCCGCGGGAGCCAAGTGCAACGGCCGTGCCAAAGGAAAGCCACCAAGAACCTGCCAAAGTGAACTGCATCAATAGGTTACGTCGCCCTCGGCCTGCCGGATCGGCACATCACCTGTGACGGACCTGCCGAACAGGCAACATCCAAGACACCGAGCCCCTAGGGCTGGTCACCGAGTTCGGAGAGCGCCATGCGAGCCGCCCCTGAAGGCGGATCGAGTTCGCGGCTCGCCAAATCCACAGCCAGCTGTTGGACGGCGCCATTGAGGCGTCTGTGGAGCGGTCCTCCTTTCCACACGAGTCCACCCCAGACACAAAGCGTGGGTCGACTCTGCCACGGGCCTGATCTCTCGACGCCCACGGTAATGTGGCCGACCAACTCTTCAACAGCCTCCGAGAGAATTCGCTCGGCTACCCCATCCCCGGCGTCAGCGACTTCCGTGACAGCGGGGGCCAGTGCGGCAATGTCTGACTTCGAAGCCGACGCCGCCCACGCGATCAGGTCGCCGGGTTCCTGCCCGCTGGAGTGCACAAGAGCCTTCCCGGTCAGCTCTGTTTCAGGCCCGCGCCCATCCGCGGCGGCAGCCACGCTCCGCAGAGCTTCACGACCAATCCAATAGCCGCTGCCTTCGTCGCCCATGTCTTGCCCCCACCCGCCGACACGAATCATGTGCGCGCCTGGGCTTCTCGCCCACAGAATGGAGCCGGTCCCTGCGATAAGCAGGATGCCTGGCTCGGCGAGCGGGAACGCGTCCGAGAAGGCCGCTTCCACATCTGTGCCGACAAAGACTCGCTCGGCGAGACTGGCCTCCATCAGAGACGCTCGCACAGCAGCCTGGACGTCATCTCGGCCCGCACCGGAGAGTCCAGCCCAGAGCACGTCGACCGGAAGGGTGACATCCGCATCTTCGAGTGCCCGAGCCACTACGGATACCACTGCAGCGGACACCGCTCCCGGATCGTCCAGGGTCGCAACGGCACCCGGACCTTCTGCTCGAGCCATCTCATGGCCCGTCTCGTCCAGAACCACAGCGCGCGTACTGGTGCCCCCACCATCCACGCCCACCACGATCCGCATCACACAGACCGTTTGGGAAACGCGAAGCCCGCGAGCCACCCGACGATCAGGGTGATCGTAGCACCGGTGGGTACGTACCACGGCCACGCCATCGCGCCTCGAAGAAGCGTCACCGACCCGATCCCGACCGCGACCCCAATGATCGCCGCTGTCTGCCCTGGCTTGGTGGTAAGGACACCCAGGGCGAAGACTCCTAACAGGCCACCGTAGACGAGCGCGGCGACTCCTAAAGCCACCTCAACAGCTGAGGTGCCCTGGGACAGCGGGATAAACAGCGTCGCACCTCCAATCAGAAGCGCCGCCCACACCAGCGTGAAGATCTTCCCAGCCTTGAGAATCCGAGCCTCGTCGTCGCGAGCTCCAGCCAGCGGAGCCCAGTAGTCGTAGGCCGTCGCGGACGCGAGAGAATTGATAGATGACGACAGGGACGACATAGCCGCCGCGAAAACCCCGGCGATCAGGAGTCCAGTCAGTCCCGGCGGAAGCTGCTGGACGATGAACGTCGCGAAGATCTCGTCCGTGGAATCGAACGCGGCACCCTCGTAGAAGGCCCACAGGCCGATTCCCACCATCAAGAAGAGCAGGAACTGGAAGATCACCACCACTCCGCTACCGATGAGTGCCTTCTGGGCCGATCGCTGGTCTCTGCAAGTGAGCAGACGTTGGACAATGAGTTGATCGGTTCCGTGCGAGGCCATCGTGAACACCGCGCCTCCAAGAACACCCGCCCAGATCGTATATGCAGTTGTGAGGGTCCAGGAGAAGTCGATCACCTGGAGCTTGCCCGCCAGATCGGCATCGGCTAATGCGCTACCCCATCCGCCAGGCACGAGCGCCTGAATGGCGACGAGCGTGACTAGTGCACCAAGCAGGTACAATCCCATCTGTACGGCATCGACCCAAACCACCGCCTTGATGCCCCCGAAGTACGTGTAAATCACCGTCAACACTCCGATCACAGCAATCGACACCGGATACGGCCAGCCTGTGATCAGTGCGAGCGGGATCGCCGTGGCGAACAACCGCACCGAATCGGCCAGTAGCCGCGTGACCATAAAGATGGCCGAGGTGAAGCGCCGTGCCCCGAGTCCGAACCGATCTTCCAAGAGGGCGTAAGCCGTCGAGAGTTCCCCCCGGTAGTAGGCGGGCAGAAAAAGTGCGGATACCGCGACACGACCCGCCAGGTACCCGAGCGTCAGTTGCAGAAAGACAAGACTCCCGGCATACGACACACCCGGCACACTCAAGAACGTCAGCGTACTCGTTTCCGTGGCCACCACGGAAAGCATGACTGCGACCCACGGGAGCGACCGGCTCCCTAGGAAGTAGTCGGTTCCGCCGGATTGGCCGCGCCCGAGCCATGCACCCCAAGCGGTGGTAGCGAGCAGGTAGACGATTAGGACGAAGAAATCGAGTGTGGTGAAGCCGGTCATGATGCACCCTCGCCTAGTGAAGCCGTAGCAACCTGCGGGGTCTCAGTGGGGACACCGTCGCGCAGGGCGACGTAGGCTTCCATCGCATAGTACGCGGGAAGTCCAAGCGCCCTCAGGAGCTCCGCTGTCCCGCGGTTACGATCCACAACCCGCTGCCAAAACTCTCTCGGATCGGGCCCCGGGAACGGAGCCGAGTCCTTTTGCGATTCGTGCTTGAAGATCGCCTGGATCTTCTTTCTAAGCTCCTCTTCAGAGAGCGGAACCAGCACAGTCGCTTCATTGACGTTCCACTCTTGCCAGGCCCCACGATAAAGCCAGAGTTCGGGCGGATCGCCTTCGAACAGGGCGAGCGCCGCCTCAACCGCTTCGAGACACATGCGATGGGTCCCGTGGGGATCGGACAGGTCTCCCGCAGCGAAGATGATGGAGGGACGCTTCTCATTCAGAAGTTCGAGGACAATGTCCACGTCGGCGGAAGAGATGGGGTCCTTCTTCACCTTCCCCGTCTGATAGAACGGAAGGTTCAAGAACCGCCCACTCGAGGCCGACAGCCCAGATGCTTCCAGACCTGCGATGGCCTCGGTTTCCCGAATGATCCGCTTCAGGGCCTGGACGTCATCGATGTCGACATCCGCCGGGTCTTTCCCGGCGAGGTTCTGGTGAATGCCGTCGGACAGCTCGTTCACAACGCCCGGTTCACCGAGGCCGACGGCTTTAGACGCTCTTTGCGAGAAATCGAGGTAGCGCCGGACCTCGTGGTCGAACACCGCAATGTTACCGGAGGTCTGATAGGCCACGGTGACCCGGTTTTCGTTCTCTGCGAGCTTCCGGAGCATGCCTCCCATCGAGATAACGTCGAGCCACCACGGAAGTGAGCGACCGCCTAGGAAGTGCTCACTCAGCGAGGACCCTGCTCGCCGCGACATCGCGACCCCAATGGCGCCGGCGAACGCGAAGCAGAGGGCGATTATGGCCCAATCGAGGAACGTCACGGAGTACGCTTTCTCACAGGCTGGTCAGTGATAGCGAGCAGAGCCGCGTCTGCGACAGCGCGCCTCAGCGGTACATGTTTCGAATTCTCACGGCTCGGGTGGACCCGGTTGGTGAGCAGGATCACCCACACGTCCAGTTCGGGATCCATCCAGATGGACGTCCCGGTATACCCGGTGTGACCGAACGCACTCGAGGTCACGTAGTCACCCCCAGACGATCGCTCGCCGGGTGTGTCCCAGCCCAATCCTCGGGTGGACGTCTCGTCGAACCGGGTGGTGAACATCGAAAGCACCCCTGGATCGACGATCTGCTGAGCGATCCCTCGGCCTAGTGGGCACGGCACTCCGGCATCATCACCGGGCTGACAGGCTGGTGACTCTCCGCCGTTGAGCATCATCTGGGCGAAGACGGACAGGTCCACGGCAGTGCTGAACAGCCCGGCATGGCCAGCCACACCACCCATAGCGTCCGCATTCTCGTCGTGTACTCGGCCCCACACGAGCTCGTCACGCCAGAGCGTGTCTACCTCGGTCGCGGCGATACGCGGCTTCAAGGAAGCGTCCGGCCGGTATCGAGTTTCGGCCATTCCCAGCGGATCCCACAGTCGCTCTTGGAGGAGCGCATCGAGCGTCTGGCCCGATACTTCTTCGATGACCCACGCCAACGTCATGATGCCGATATCCGAGTAGATGGTCTCGAGACCCGGATCCATGTCGAGCGGCTCGTCCGCTGCTGCGTTCTTGTAGGCCTCGAGTCCTTCGTGGTCGAAGAACCACCGACGGAAAGGCGGCAGGCCCGTCCGGTGAATCAGCAGTTGCCGCACGGTGATCTGGTTCTTTCGTTCGTCCCCTCTGGACCACCATGGCAGATACTGAACCACGGGCGCATCGAGATCGAGGGCCCCGTCACCAACGAGCATCATGGCTGCAGTCGTCGTCCCCACAACCTTCGAGACAGACGCCATGTCCCAGATCGAGGTTGTGGTGGTCGGACGCCCACTCCCGTATGCGAGTTCGCCGTACGCGTCGAGCTTCACGAGTCGTCCGTGCCGGCCGATCGCCACAGTCGCGCCAGAGAAGGCAGAGTCGTCGAGTCCGGCCCTGATGATGGAATCGACTCTCGCGAGTCCTTCGGAAGACATCCCGACGGAAGCCGGATCGGCTACCGTCTGATCTTGGCCGGAGATCCCACCTTCACCCGTGCGTGCAACGATTCCCGCCGCAACAAGCGGGTCATCCACCACGCGAGTCACGACCCGGGTCGTCACCTTGTCTCGATTCAACCCGTGACCCAGATCGAAGAGCGGAGGGATCTGGATCGGCAGGCGACCGGTGATGGCCTCCTCACCAAAGAGCGCCGCAACCGCTGCGCGTTGGGATACTTCCCGGTCGCCCCAGGCTACCATGTAGCTGGACACGTCGGGAAGCGCGCGAACCAAATACGGGCTAGCGAACGACAACAGGACGGTGGGTCTCTGCCGTGCGCTGGAGTTCACCAATCTGCTAAAGCGCTCTGGGAGCGCATCCGCTCCGGAGCCGGCTCGTGTGTGGAGATAAACGCTGACGATCACGCGGTCGGCACCTTCCACCGCAGCCGCGGCCGCCTCGTAAGCGGCCTCATCGCTGCGCTCGTCGATGCGGACCTCACGAGCGCTCGGAACCCGAGAGAGCAACCCAGCCGCAAATGCGCGGTTGGCCCACAGCCAGGTCGACGGAGCGTACCGCACATGGACCGTACGGACGGGGTCTTCAGCTCGCATCGGCACGAGGCCCGCGTCATCCTGTACCAACGTCATGGAGCGCGCAGCAGCGGTGTCGGCGAAGGCGAGGTGTGCACCCGAGCCCACGACATCGTCTACGGCATCCAACGACACGAAGCGATTCCGATGCAGCCCGAGTTTGGCCTTCATCTCGAGAAGCCGGCGTGCCGAGTTCTCGAGTCGACGGCGGTTGATACGACCCGCATTGACCGCCGCCACCACGGCGTTGATCGCGGCTGACACATCCTTGGGCGACAGAATGACATCCGAGCCGGCTTCAACAGCGCGGACCGATGCCTCACCGATGCCATACGCATCCGTGATCGCACCCATGGTCATGGCGTCCGTGAACAAGACGCCATCGAACGCCAGATCCGCCCGCAGCAATCCCGTCATGATGTCAGGCGAAAGCGTGGCCGGAGGACCGTCGACCCCGAGGATCTCAGGCAGCGCCACGTGTGCCGTCATAATCGCGTCCACACCCGCTTGGATCGCATGATCGAAGGGAACGAGCTCGACCGCATCCAGGCGTGCCCGGTCAGCCGGGATGACTGGCAGATCGACGTGTGAGTCGACCGAGGTGTCGCCATGCCCAGGGAAGTGTTTCCCCGTCGTGAAGGCCCCTCCCTCCTTCGCTCCCCGGATGAACGCAGCACCCATACGTGCCACGAGCTGGGGATCGGCCCCGTACGAGCGACTCGCGATGACCGGATTGTCGGGGTTGTTGTTCACGTCCAAGACCGGAGAGAACAGCAGGTGGACGCCGGTCGCCCGAGCCTCGACGGCTGTAATGCGGCCGTACTCGAAGGCGAAGCGCTCGTCGTTGACCGCCCCAAAGGCCATAGTCGGCGGAAACGACGTCCCTCCGCCCTGCGGCAGCATGGATGGGAGGGCATAGGACCCGTTGATGCGCATCCCCGGCCCACCGTTCTCGAAGTCCGCCGTAATCAACAGGGGGATCTCGGCCCGCTCCTGGAGGGCGTTGAGCTTCGCGACGTAAGCGTGGGGTGTTCCAATGGAAGGCGACACGCCGCCGATCTTGTCCGTGACCACCCATGTCTCGAGGGGTTCGAAGTCCGGGCTGCTCGGCGACACGTAGCCGCCGGGAATCCACTCGATCACGAGCTGCCCGACGAGTTCCTCCAACGAGAGGCTCGCGAGGGTCTCGTCGACCCACTCCTGGGCGTCGTCGTCCAAGTCATTGATACGACCAAAGGGTTTCGGCACGACCGTACCCGTCTGACCGGAGCACCCGGCGACAACCAAAACGGCTGTGAGCGCGAGGGCACGCACCGGGTTAGTTGCGACCACTGGTGTTTTCCTTGCTCGGAATCGTCAATCCATCTCCGATCTCGTAGAGCGGTGGGATACGCGTCGGTATTCGACCTTCAATATCGAATTCACCAAATAGTGCACCCGCAGCGGCCCTTTGGCTGGCCTCGGACCCACTCCAGGCAAGCATATACGCGCGGACGTCCGGGAAGGTGGTGACGAGGTAAGGGTTACCGAACGAGACCACCACATGAGGGATTCCCGCTTCGTCGAGGTCCTCGATAAAGCCAATCAATTCTTCAGGGAGCGCCATCGAGCCCTGATAAGAGACAGCAGTCACATAGGTGCTGACGACCACTAGTGCCTGCTGGCGAGCCTGGCGCATGAGGCCTTCGTACACCCCAACGTTCGAGTCTCGGGTGATGCTCGCGTTCGTCAGCCGAGGATAAGTCGAACGCAACCGTCGGTTGAAGTAGCGGCCCGCCAATACGTCCGACTCGCGTCGGTAGGAAACGGACATCACCCGCGCCGTTCGGGTTCCCCGAAGCGGAAGTAGATTCCCGCCGTTCTTGAGAACCGTGATGGACGCCTCAGCGACTCTTCCGGCTGCTTCGACATGCTCCGGTATGCCGACACTTTCGAAGACACCCTCAATGGGCACCGTGCGCTCCTCGTGAAGTCCCATTCCGGCCTTGGTCTCGAGCAGTCTCCGCACGGAATCGTCCAGACGGGCCTCGGAAATGCGCCCCGACTCGACAGCTGCCACGATCCCGTCCACCGCACGCTTTGGCGAGGGCGGCATAAGGATGACGTCGGCCCCGGCCTCAAAGGCTCGCACAGCGGCTTCTTCAGCACTGTGCTGACGCGCGATGGCACTCATGTCCATGGCATCTGTGAAAAGGAGGCCGTCGAAGTGCATGTCTTCCCGCAACAAATCGGTGAGAATTGCGGCAGACAACGTCGCCGGATCCCTGAGGCCATTGTTCAGCGAGGGCACCGAGATGTGAGCGGTCATGACCACACCCATACCCGCATCGATCGCAGCTTGGAACGGGAATAACTCGACCGAATCCATTCGAGCGCGATCGTGAGTGATCAGGGGGAGGGCCATGTGGGAATCCACATCTGTGTCACCGTGTCCGGGAAAGTGCTTCCCTGTAGCGATGCCTCCGTTCTCCTGCACTCCGCGCACGAACGCTGCACCGAGTGCGGCGACCTGTGCTGGATCCTCTCCAAACGAGCGGACGTTTATCACGGGGTTGTCTGGGTTGTTGTTGACGTCCAGAACGGGAGCGAACGGCACGTGGATGCCCACTGCTCGTGCTTCCACCGCCGTCACACGGCCCATGACGTAGGCAAGCTCGGTATCTCCCGCTGCGCCCAGCGCCATGAGGGAAGGAAAGTCGGTGGCCCCACCGAGTTCGATCGTCCCCGGCATCTGCACGGCCCCTCGCATGCGGAAGCCCGCACCCGTCTCGAGGTCGGCCCCTACGAGGAGTGGGTATTTCGAGTGCACCTGGAAATCGTTCAGCTTCGCGGCCACCTCGGTGGGCGAGCCGACGGACATGATCACACCCCCGATCCCTTCTTCCTCGATGTAGTCGAGCACCCGGTCGTGGCTAGAAGAGCCCTCCGGCGCGAAGTCGCCGAGCACCCACGGCATGATCAACTGCCCAGCCTTCTCGCGGACGGTCATCTCCCTAAGCGTGCGCTCTACCCAAGCGGCTCCGGTATCCAGATCTCGAGCCAGAGGCTCCGGATGGATCATCGGCTCCACAGGTGGACCAGAGGGACTTTGTTCGAGGCCTAAGGAGTCCTGAACCTCTGGTGATTCGGCCGGAACGGGCGGGCTCGCGGCCGGTTCTGGCGTCACCATGGGGGTCGGTGACCCACAGGAGACGAGGCCCAGGGCCAAGATCCACACCTTATGCGATCTAGGCGTGAACGGGTCGGGACGGGCTTGGATTGACAGCATCGCGTAGAGGCGACTCGAGTAGGTGGAATTCGCTTGCGTTGACGGCATCGGACGCGACCCCGAAGCTTGCCCTATGAAAAAGACAAATCGTGGGCGCGCGCAGCGCCGAGTCTGGGACGGTCGAGAAGGTACCGGCTACCCGAAAACGTCACAATCCTGCTTCACTTTCCTGCTGTGTCTTACCCTAGGAGCGTGCGGCGTTCCGGGTGGAGACGCCGCGGAAAGCACAGGACAGGACGCTGCCATTGGTGTCCGCTCCGGCATCGAGGTCCTGATCAGCGATTCGTTGCATCTCGTCCGTGGGAAACGGGTCGGGCTGCTCACGAATCATACGGGCGTCTATTTTCGAGACTTCGAGCAGGAAGCTGGAGCCCCGCGGGAGTTCGGAAGCATGATCGACGCACTCCACGAGTCACCAGATATGGATCTCGTGGCCCTCTACGGTCCGGAGCACGGCATCCGCGGTGAGGAACGAGCGGGAGCTCACATCGAGAGCGGGGTCGACGACAAGACCGGACTCACGATCCACTCACTGTATGGACAGACACGCCGTCCCACGCCTGAGATGCTGGAAGGTGTGGACGTTCTGGTCTTCGACATGCAGGACATCGGCGCTCGATACTACACCTACGTCTCCACCATGGCCTACGCGATGGAAGCGGCTGGTGAGAACGGTGTCCCTTTTGTGGTTCTCGACCGCCCGAACCCCATCCGAGGGGACGCGGTGCAGGGCAATGTGCTGGATCCGGAATACTCGACGTTCGTCGGGCTGTACCCCGTCCCAATGAGACACGGCATGACCGCGGGTGAACTCGCTCGCATGTTCGTCGGCGAATTCGGCATCGACGTGGATCTCACGGTCGTGCCCATGGAGGGCTGGCGGCGCTCCATGACCTTCGAAGAGACTGGACTGCCTTGGGTGGCCCCGTCCCCGAACATCCCGACCCAAGAAAGCGCGCTGGCCTATCCGGGCACGTGTCTCTTTGAAGGCACGCCTCTGTCGGTCGGGCGCGGAACCGAGCGAGCCTTTCAATGGATCGGCGCACCGTGGCTGGACGGCCCCGCCCTCGCTGAGGCCCTGAACGGGTATAACCTGGAAGGGGTCAGCTTCGAGGCAGTCACATTTACGCCCTCCAACGCCGGCGACAGGAAGTTCGAAGGCCAGGAAGTGTCGGGCGTCCGCTTGGTCCCATCCGCAACGAACTACGATGCCTCGAAGGCTGCGGTCGCCATGCTGATCGAGGCACGAGCGATGTCCGGCGACGATTGGTCGTGGAGCGTGGGACACTTCGACCGGCTTGCTGGAACAGATCAGTTGCGGATTGGGCTGGACGCTGAAGAGAGCTTCACCGCATTGGTCTCCACGTGGGACGCTCAGACGTCCGCATTCGAAGTATTGCGTGCCCCCTACCTGATCTACAATTGATGAAGACTCTCGCGCTGTTCGGAGCTGTTTTCCTCGCTGCCTGCGGGGGTAGCACCGGTGCCGCACCTGCATCGACGGCGTCCGCAGCAAGTCCCAGCCCTGAGCCACATGCCACGACTGCCGGCACGACCACCGCCGCCGCATTGATCGATCTGTACTCCGGAACAAGGGTCCCAGGACTCGAAGATCGACGCTTCAACCATGACACGTATTGGAACGCGGTGGCCCCATTCCTGGGGGGCAACGTGTCGTCTCGGGTCGCAGGAGAGAGCTCCGAGGGCCGGGAGATCCGCCATCTGACGTTCGGCTCGGGCCCGACGACGGTCCTGCTGTGGTCACAAATGCACGGCAACGAAAGCACCGCGTCGATGTCACTCGCAGACATCGTACGGTTCTTCCATGAGCGCGGTGATCACCCGCTGGTTCGACGTATCGCCCAAGGCGCGACGATCCACATGGTCCCCATGCTCAACCCGGATGGCGCGGAGCGTTTCCAGCGAAGGAACGCACAAGGGATCGATGTGAACCGCGACGCTCGTCGACTCCAGACGCCCGAGGGACGGACGCTCAAGGCGGTAAACGACGCCCTCCAACCCGACTTCGGATTCAATCTGCACGACCAGGGGGCGGCGGTTCGCGTGGGCACAACGGACCGAGGAGTCGCGATCGCGCTGCTGGCCCCCGCGTTCAACGAAGCCCGCGACGTCGACGCGAAACGACGTCGTGCAATGCAGGTCGCCTCGTTGATCATCGAGGCGATGGACCCACTGGTCGGCGGTCAGATCGCGAAATACGACGACACGTTCAATCCGCGTGCCTTCGGCGATCTCATGGGCCAGTGGGGTGCGAGCACAGTGTTGATCGAGTCAGGCGGGTACACGGACGACCCCCAGAAGCAGCATCTCCGGAAGACGAACTTCGTAGGCATCCTGAGTGCGCTCGATGCCATCGCTACCGGCCGGTACGCCGACTACAGCCCAGACGACTATGAAGAGCTCGCCTACAACGGTCGACGAGTGCCCGATCTACTCATCGTCGGGGGCACGATCGCGGTGCCCGGAGTACCGCCCCTCGCCGCAGACATTCTGCTCAACTACGACCGGCCGCTCATGTTCGAGGCAGGTGTGATCTCAGACATTGGTGACATGGGCCTCACAGAGGCTCAGGACACTTTAGACGTCTCGGGCCTGTTCCTGATTCCAACTCGCGAAGCACTCGACGAGGATGGCGGCCTGAATACCGGAGCGCCGGCTTACTTCATCGTCGCAGAAGACCCCGAGGGCCGACGGGTCCGGTTCAGGTTCGAGGGAGAACCGCCCCGCAGGGAAGACTGACGCCAATGACCCGGGGGCCTCAAGGCTAGTCCGCCTTGAGTACCTCGATCGGACCCACGGCCGTCGCTTGGATCGCAGGTCGAATGCAGGCAACCAACGCCACCGCGAGCACAGCGAGGCGCCTCAGGCGGGACAGCCGCTCGGCCTCACTACTCGGTCCCGACCGCCGCACCCTTCGTCTCCTCGACATAGGCTCGGAACAGGTCCGACAGGTGTCGAGCCACTGGACCAACGGTGCCGTCGCCCACCGGCCGGCCGTCCACTTGGACACACGGTTTCACTTCGCCGGTCGTACCGGTGTAGAAGACCTCGGACGCTCGACGCAGTTCTTCGAGCTGAATCGGGCGTTCCTCATGCGCGATCCCATGCTTGGCAGCGAGTTCAAGGACCACGGCTCGTGTGATGCCGGGTAGGATGTGGTTGGTCTTAGGGTGGGTGACCGTCACGCCATCGATGACCGCCCACACGTTCATGTGGGCACCCTCGATAGCCACTCCATCTCGCACGAGGATCGCATCATCAGCACCCTGGTCGATCGCTTCCTGGAAAGCCATCGCGTTGGGCAGCAGGCCGATCGTCTTCACGTCCACACGGCTCCAGCGACGATCCGGCACAGTTGCCGCGGTGAAGCCTTCGGTCCAACGCTCATCCGTGGGGCGGTCCCAGGTCTTCGCATAGGCGTAGACCGTCGGCTGGACGGGGTCCTTCGGGAAGTAATGAGTGCGCGGCGCAGCGCCGCGCGTGATCTGCAGATAAACCAAAGATGTCGGCGCGTCGGCAAGTCCGTTCTCTGCGATTAACCGACGATGCATCGCTTCCAAGCCATCAACAGGATAGTCGATGCGTATCCAGGCGAGACCCTTTTCCAACCGCTCCAGGTGTCTGTCGAGCCCGAACGGGGAACCGTGGTAGAACGGGGTGACCTCGTACAAACCGTCGGCGAGGAGAAATCCGCGGTCATCGGGAGAGATCTTGGCTTCCTCTTTGGGAAGGAACTCGCCGTTCAGGAAGACAGTGCTCATTGCTGGACCTGTGCAGTAAAAAGAAGTGCCGCGCGATGACTCGGGCCGTTGTCGCCCAAAGATGACGAGCCCCGGTAAAAACAAAAGGGGGAGCGTTCCGAAGAACGCTCCCCCTCATTTTTCGCGTGAACGACCCGATGGAATCAGGTGTCTACGTTGTTCTCTCCGAGCGACTCGAATTCCGAGAGCAACTCAGCCTCTGGAATCGATGCAGCCTCCTCCTCGGAAACCTCCTCGACCTGCGCTTCCTGGACTGCCGGAGCAGCCTGGGCCGCGGCGGGTGCGTCACCCGCTTCCAGTTGCCTGACCTCTTCCGAGCCTTCACCGATAAGACCCATCTGGCTCTTGAGCGCGAGGAGCTTGTCCTCGAGGTCCGCACCGCCAGCGTCCCCGCCGGCTTCGAGCTTGAGGAAGTCCTGTTCGAGCGAGTCGCCACCGAGCGCCTCTGTAACCTCGGAGTGCGCGATGACCTTGCGCTCCTCGTCCTCGATCTTGTCCGCCATGCGGTTGAACGCCTCGAACGCAGACGTGTCTGAAAGACCAGACATGGTCTCATGAATACGGCGCTGGGCCTGCGCTCTCTTCTGCTTGGCGATCAGGAGGTTCCGCTTGCGCTTGGCCTCCTCGATCTTGTCGTTGAGCTGACGGAGCGAACCCTTGAGCTTCTCCGTCTCACCCGCCTGCGCCTGCCATGTCTGCTGAATGACGCGCGCGCGTTCGGCGTGCTCTTGCTGGCGGATCAGCGCCTGCTTAGCCAGATCGTCACGTCCCTCCTTAACCGCGAGCATCGCCCGATGCTCCCAATCCCGGGACTGCTTCACCTCATCGTCCAACTGCGCCTTGAGCTTGCGCTCGTCAGCAATGGCCGCCGCAACTTCGCGCTTGGCTTTCGCCAGCTGGTCCCGCATGTCGATGATGATCTGGTTCAACATCTTCTCAGGATCTTCAGCCCGAGAGATGAGATCATTGATGTTCGACTTAATCATCGTCGAGAATTTTGTGAAAATGCTCATCGATTAACCCTCCGCCCCTTCGGCCGCGCTGCTGTCAGCGGCAGCGACGCCAGCCAGCGCACGAACGCGTTCCATATGACCTGTTGCAGCCAACTCGATGGATTCCATCGATGCACGCAATTCATGGAAGTCGAGCGTTTCGAGCTCGAGCGTATCGCTCAAGATCAACTCGCCTTCTTCGATGCCGTAAGCGCCATGCACGACGTCCGTCGCATTGAGCTCCAATAGCGTCCGATAGAGCTCCATCTCGGACGCGAGCGTCTCGGGAAGATCCATGAGCTTCATGCGGATCAGCAAGAGTGCGTCGGCGTGATGGACGACTACGGGGAGTCCACTGTTATGGCCCCGTACAAGGTACATACCCTCGTCGACCTCCTCATACTCGATGTCCATACGAATCAAGAAGCTCTCAAGATCCTCTCGGGTTACCATGACCGTCTCCGTTCTCTGAGTCTCCGCGGGGCGGAATGTCGATTCCGTATCTAGGACCGAACCCTACGGCCCCGCGCGAATCCCGGTTTCTTACCGGGCGATTGTCCTGCTACCCCAAGCCACCGGGACCATTAAAGGTAAAGCGTCTTCTGCTGCGTTGCAGTACTTACCCGCGCTGGACGGGCAGCGTGCCCCCCACAAGCAGCCTAGGACTCCAACAATGGCGCCAAATGCTGGCCCGTGTAGGACTCTTTCACCTTAGCCACTTCCTCAGGCGTTCCTTCCACGACGATACGGCCACCACCCGCTCCACCTTCAGGGCCGAGATCGATGACCCAGTCAGCGGTCTTTACTACGTGTAGGTTGTGCTCGATCACGACAACTGTATTTCCGAGGTCGACCAACCGATGCAGGACGTCGAGCAGAACGCGAACGTCCTCGAAATGCAATCCGGTGGTGGGTTCGTCAAGGATGTACAACGTCTGGCCTGTGGCCTTCTTCGAAAGCTCGGTCGCCAATTTCACGCGTTGCGCCTCACCACCCGACAGCGTTGTGGCGGACTGACCGAGGTGCACATACCCAAGTCCGACGTCGTGAAGCGTCTGGAGCTTGATCTTGATCTTAGGGACCGGCTCGAAGAAATCGAGAGCGTCCTCGACCGTCAGGTCGAGCACGTCCGCGATGTTCTTACCCTTGTAGTAGACATCCAAGGTCTCGCGATTGTATCGACGACCGCGACAGACATCACAGGGCACGTACACGTCCGGTAAGAAGTGCATCTCGATCTTCACGAGGCCGTCGCCCGAACACGCCTCACAACGGCCGCCCTTCACATTGAAGGAGAAGCGCCCCGGCCCGTAGCCTCGCATCTGGGACTCGGGCAAATTCGCGAAGAGCTCGCGAATCGGCGTAAAGAGCCCGGTGTACGTCGCCGGATTCGAACGCGGCGTGCGACCAATGGGCGACTGATCGACATCGATGACCTTGTCGATGAGTTCGAGCCCGTGGATCGCGTCGTGGCCGGCTGACACGAGCTTACTGCGATAGAAGAGGCGCGCGAGGGCATGGTAGAGCGTCTCGTTCACCAGTGTGGATTTTCCGGATCCGCTGACTCCGGTCACGCAGATGAACGCCCCCAAGGGGAAGCCGACGTCGATCTTCTGCAGGTTATTTCCCCGTGCTCCGCGCACGGTGAGTATGCGTTCCGGCGAGGGAGGCCGGCGCTCCTTCGGGACGGCGATTTCGCGATCCCCCCGGAGGTACGCGGCGGTGAGGGAACGCTCTGACTCCATGAACTCCTCATAGTTCCCACTCGCGACGACCTCTCCCCCATGGCGACCTGCGCCGGGCCCGAGATCCACGATGTAATCCGCCATTCGGATCGTGTCCTCATCATGTTCGACGACAACGACGGTGTTTCCGAGATCACGAAGGTGCTGCAGCGTGGCAAGCAGCCGGGCGTTGTCACGCTGGTGCAGTCCGATAGAAGGCTCGTCCAAGATGTAGAGCACGCCGACCAGCTGGCTTCCGATCTGAGTCGCGAGTCGAATTCGCTGTGCCTCTCCACCCGACAAGGACCCGGCAGAGCGGCCAAGCGTGAGGTATTCCAGACCCACATCCCGAAGGAAACGAAGGCGCTCACCGACCTCTTTGAGGATGGGTCCAGCGATCTCCGCTGGAAGCGGCCGAATGGGGTTCTTCTTCCTCGACTTCTTGGGCTTCTCGCCACGGGCTTGTACTGGCAATCCATCGATGAAGGCAGCCGCGCCCCCGATGGACATCTCGACGACATCTCCCAACGATTTTCCGCCGATCGTCACGGCACGGGACGATGCCTTCAAGCGGGTCCCCGAACAGGTTCCACACGAGAGTGTCGACATGTAGTCGTCCAGCTGGTTCCTGACGACTTCCGACTGTGTCTCGCGATAACGCCGCTCCACGTTCTCCAGCACACCTTCCCACTTGTCCTGGTAATGCCCATCGAACTCGCCCGCACCCGACTTGTACGGGAACCGGATCTTCATGTCGCCGGAGCCGTGGAGCACCGCGTGGCGGACATCGTCTTCGAGTTGGCCCCAAGGCGTGTTCGGGTCGAACTCGTACGCCTCAGCCAGACCGGGGATCACGGAGCGCCGCAGGTGGCCGGACGGGTCACCCCAGGGAAGGATGACGCCTTCCAGGATGGACACGGACGGGTCCGCTGTCAGGAGGTTGGGATTGACCTCTTTTCTGGTTCCTAACCCGCCACAGTCTTCACAAGCGCCATAAGGAGAATTGAACGAGAACTGACGCGGCTCAAGCTCCGGCAGACTCGTCCCACACGTATCGCACGCATAGTATTCGCTGAACACGTGTTCGACCGGATCACTCTTCTTGACGTGCTCGATGACCTCCATGATCCCGTCGCCCGTACGAAGCGCCGTCTCCACGGAGTCCGCCAAACGCTCCCGATCCTTTTCGCGCACCACGAGCCGGTCAACAACAACTGAAATGTCATGGTTCTCGTACCGGTTCAACTGCGGAGGTTCAGTGAGGTCATACGTCTTGCCGTCGACTCTGACTCTGACGAAACCCTCCTTCCGCGCCTTCTCGAACATGATGACGAATTCACCCTTCCGCCCCCTAACCAGGGGAGCGAGAACCTCTATTCGATTCCCCTCCTCCAAGGCCAGAAGCTGATCCACAATCTGCGTGGCAGATTGCCGGATGACCGGGTCACCGCAAGTGGGACAGTGGGGTGTACCGGCCCGAGCCCAAAGAAGCCGGAGGTAGTCATAGATCTCCGTGACCGTGCCAACGGTTGAGCGCGGGTTTCGGCTGACCGTCTTCTGCTCAATAGAGATGGCCGGCGACAGACCTTCGATCGAGTCGACGTCGGGTTTCTCCATGAGCCCCAGGAACTGACGCGCATAAGCGGACAGGGACTCCACGTACCGGCGTTGGCCCTCGGCGTAAATCGTGTCGAACGCCAGGGATGACTTCCCTGAGCCTGAAAGACCGGTAATTACGACCAGTTTTTCACGAGGCAGCTCGACGTCGATGTTCCGCAGATTGTGCTCGCGGGCACCGCGGACAATGAGTTTCTCGGACGCGGCGGTGGCCGACTTGGAAGTTTTTGCCATAGCAGGGGAAGTTAACGGCCGGGGGTGGGCGGGTTCAATCCGCTTGTGTAGAGCGACGGCGTCCCCCATCTGGCGCGGGGGTCAAGGCGAGCGGCTCTCCACACCCGCTCCGCGCGGGTCACTTCGAAAAACACCAGCTCCTCTGCTGGTGATGCCGGCGGAATGGGGCGCGGAGGAGCGATCCTGGGCCTTAGCGTCAGGCCTCGGCTAGTATCCCCACTCTCGGAAAATGAAGACTCCGAGGATCTGGGACGGCGCGATACCCAACCCGCTCAGCCCGATGCTACCACTCCTCAGGAATCGATCCTCAAAGAACCCTTCGACGGTGTAGTCGTCGTTCAGAGCCCACTCTAGTCGAGCACCTCCGAAGGGGCTCCCGCCGCTCTGCCGAGCCTGCAGCGGACGGAAGACCAAGACGATAAAGGCGTCCTGCCCCACGTACTGTCCGATCTCGATCTGTGAGTTCGTGATCCCGGAGGCGAATCCAACGTTGCCAGCCTGAGTGATCGACAAATAGTCCACACCGATTCCCTGCGAGAGGGCGGCACCAAGCTGACTCGCCACGGCGCCGGACACGAGGGTCGTAATGGCACCGGTGGCCGCGCCGGCCACTGACCCAGCTGCTCCCGCCAAGAAGCTCTGCTGACCCGTAGCCAACTCGGAACTCGACCGGCCGAAAATCAGGTAGCTGATGAGGTCGGACTCAGCCACGCCCGCCTCTTCCGTGGCAAGCGTAACTCTCGGAAGTGTGAGCGTTCCCTCCACGGTCGCGTTTACCTCGAGCGCCTCCACGAACCGGCGTCGAATCCTACTCATCGCTTGGATGTCGAGCACGGGATTTACACCGGGGATCCCCGCAAAACCAACGGTTCCACCGGTCACGTCGAAGGTGCGTCCGAGCACAGAATACGATCCCCGAAGAGCTTCCAGCTCCCCAACGAGGACGATGTCTCTCTGGATGCGATCGTACCGCACAAACAGATCACCACCCATCTCAATGGACATTTCCTCTGACCGCATCCACGTATCGCGCGGGACCGAGAGATCGACTTCCACAGTGAGACTCTGTAGAAAGGGGTTCTGGATATCCCGAATGAGTGATTGGGTCTCGAAAACAGTCGTGTCTGCTCCAAACAGCCTCGGATCGGACAAGTCGACAACTTCCGCGTTCCGCGCGAACTCGTTCACGAAGAGTGTGCCCGCATCCACTTGCAGGGCCCCGGTCACCCGAGGTCTCCCGAAGGGGCCCCTGAGCAAGAGGTCGCCGCTGATCCTGCCCTCCATGTCGAGTCGATTGACCGCTTGGAAGTTGGAAAAGGCAAACGAGAGATCGAGTCCAGGATTGCGGAGTGGAACCAGCGTGACTGTTCCGCTCACCGTGGACTGTCCGGTTGCCGAGGAACTGAGATCGACGGTCACCGTGCGATCCGGATTCAGCGTCAGCGCACCAGTCACGTCAGCGTGGCGCACGCCGAGCGCGTCAATGGACCAGGCTCCTCCGGCGAGCGTCATCTCGCCATCGGGCCGAGGGGCGTCGAGCGTGCCTCTCACGGTCACCGAACCATCGACGATCCCCACTACATCCTCGAGGACCTGGAAGTACGCCAACGCCAGGGAAGCATCCAACGAGTCGGCGCGCACGGCCAGGTCCATCACCCTTGGAGGCGTGCGGTCCAAGACCTCGCTCAACGCGAGATCCAACGGCACGCGCCCGCTCACGGCGAAGACCTCGTGATCGCCCGACCAGGCACTCGTCGCCACCTGCGCCTCCTGGCCAGCGTATGTCAGTTCACCGGCCAACCGTGACAGTTGGACATCCTGAAGCACCGGGTCCTCGATGGCCCACTGAGCCGAGATCGCGGGATCCTCAGCGACCCCATCTACAGACAACGTGAAGTCGGCGTGTCCACCGCCGGTCCAGTCGTCCATTTCCAGCATGCGGGCGACCCGCCCGAGGTGAAGGCCCTCTACGACCAGGTCGAAATCCGACGTTCCACTGCGAGACAGACTCCCCGCAGCGGTCAAGCGCATGGGGTCATCGCCGGGTCGTGTGATTTCCAGATCATCCACAACTAGGGATGTTCGATCCCACCTCAGCTCCGTGGGGCGAGCCAGCGAGTACACGAGGGAGTCGACGCTCGCCGTTACCTCATCGAGGGCAAGTCCCCCACCAAGCGAATCGAAAGCGAATCGCCCACGTCCTTGGATCTCCTCACCAGGGCCACGAACCACATCCAAAAACGCCGCTCCAGCTCTCGAGATCATGTCTCCATCAAAATGGGCAGACGTGAACGACCGACCTTCCCACTCCACGCCATGCATATCGAGGACGACGTCCCACGCGCCGTCCAACGCAGGCAGGTCCCGGGCCGTCATCCGGAGGTGCGCACTGTCGGCTTGGTTGTGACCGTAGATGGCTTGGCGGACGTCCATGGTGAGTTCTACGTTGAGCGCGTCCACCGAGCCCACGAGTCGCACACTACCGTTCGCCACACCGTGCATACGCACGTCGATCGTGTCTGGCAAAGCATCGACTTCTACGCCGTCCCATGCCAAGAGGGTGGTCTCGATCGCGGTTAGCGTGTCCTTGGCGATCACGGTGTCCCCCAGCAACAAAGGCCGGAGTCCGGCGAGCGATTCGGTCGAGAAATCGAGGTGCGCCTCGCCGTCCAGCGGAGCTGCCATACCCAAGCGGCCGTTCCCTGTGAGGCGGACGCCTCCCAGAAGAGCGTCCAGGCTATCCACAGTCAGGATTCCCGCCGACGCTCTCATGTGCGCGGTGACAGTATCCACGTGCAATCCGCCGATTCGCGCCCGTGTCGACGTCAGCGTCGCCGCGGCGTCCATCGAATCCAGGCGGACCCCCCTCCCTTCCATGGACAGTCCCCCAGACCAAAACGACGGTGCAGGAAGCCGACCGGTGATCGTAGAGAGCGAGATCTCCTCCGCGGTGGCGTCGAACCGGTAGAAGGAGCCTGGCCGACTCATGTCGAACACGCCGTCGAAGAGTACACGCCCGTCTGCGGCGTCGAGGGCGGCCCTGATGCTCACGTCCCTGAGCCGTCCTTCCGCACGCCATGTCCCGGTAAGCGTCCCACCCAGGTCGACGTCCGGGCTCATCGCAGAGAACATGCCCAACGAAAGGGGAGCCAAATCCCCTTGTACGTCGAGAATCCACTCACCTGTATCGGTCCGGCGCACCGCCCCGCGAGCGATAGCACGCGATTCCATAAGGCCATCCGTTCGATGCGTGGCATCCGCCACGAAACGGAGCGCATCGTCCACTCTTCCCGAGATGTCCAGATTGAGCGTGCCAGTGCCTTCCATGAGGATAGCCGGGAAGAACGCCTCGACCAGCTCGTAGTTCACCGGGTTCATCCGAGCCTCGAATCCCGAGGCTCCTGGGTTCACTCCACTAAACAACGTGCCACTGAAGTCGGCGGTGGTGGCCGCACCCCCATATCCGCTCGGGACCAGTGTCAGCCGTCCCGTCGCCACCGTTCTGGCGAGCGTCCCGTTGATGCGAACCTCCCCGCTCAACCAGCCATTGAGGGGGGCTTCTCTTGGAACCCACGGCTCGATGCGATCGATATTGACTGGGCTGGCGGTGAGGTCCAGGTCCTCGAACACGAGTTCACGCCCGAATCGGGCCGTGCCCGTGGCAGTGAGCGTGCTCTCTTCCACCTGCATCTCGAAGTCCTGGAAGCGGACTTCGACGTCGCCGTCGACACGCACGCTCGCCGCGCCCCTGAATGAGCCCGCCGGAATGCGCGGGTCGATCCACGCGAAGTCAGTGAGATCTCCCGCTCCATCCGTTTCGGCCGCCGACTCGAAAATCCACACGTCACCGCCCTCCCGCGGCCCCACCGAGAGGTCGCCACGAAGAAGTGACCCAGGAAGTCTGAACGCCCCCGATTCCACTCTGATGCCACCCCGCCCGAAGGTGAGTTCCCCGAACGCCTCATCGACCCGGAGTGGTTCGGCGAGAATCGCAGCATCCATTGAAAGGGAAGCGAGCCTGGCTCGGAGGTATTCGTCACCCCCGCTCAAATCGAGCTCGGCGTCCTCTAAATCGAAGTCGATCGCCTCGAACGCGAGCCGGTCTAGCCGGCCCTCACCGTCAGGCGACTCGACCGTGGTCCCTCTCCCGTCTTCGCTCGCCGGGTGCAAAATCTGAACCACACCCTCACGGACCCCGATGCGCCCAAAACGGATAGGCTCTGTCGGGCCACCAGAAACACTATCGACTCCGTCGGAGTCGACTCTGGGCCGAAGCAGGCGAGTGATGTTCACTCTCTCCTCCGAGGCGAGTCGCGAGATCTCCAGGTCGAGTCCCCACACCACGAGTGAAGACACCTCGGGGGCACCCGCGAAGAGCGCGACAGGGGAATACCGGAGTTGAATGGAGTCCGCAGTGAGGAGTCGTCGATGGTTCTCGGCCGTAAGTGTCACGTTCGTCAGCGTTGCGCCCGTAAGGAGCGTGCCGCTCCGCACACCCTGCACTTCGAGTGTGCCGAGCAGTGCGTCCTCCGCACGGCTGAGGACCCCGTCCAGTAGCATTCGTTGGCCTCGCCCGCTCTGCACCATCACTGTCGCGAACAGCAAAACGCTCAACACACCAGCACCAGCCCAACGCATCACCCGCCGTGCGGCCTCATGCTTGCGACCCCGGCGTCGCAGCACGGGGTCGCCGCTTTCCGAGCCGGCTTCGGGCTGCGAGATCTCCGGCGCACCCGCCACCGGTTCCTCGTGCTCCGAACCCACTAGAAGGCCTGTCCGATGGAGATGTGGAGTTGAAAACGCCTGAGCGACCAGGAGGAGGAGTGCCCGAAGAGCACCGTCGGAGTGAGCAGCGCGATGTTCTTCGTCCTTACATAAGGCGCAAAAACCCCGTTGATGCTGAGCTTCGCTTCTTCGTTGTCCACGCTCGGGTCGAACGGCCTGATCTGTGACGTCACTACGGAGAGCGCCTGCCCGCCGCGAAAACGATACGCCACGTCGACCCGGATTGGGCCGATGGGGCTCAGGTAACGCACGCCGGCGCCCGGAGTGATTTCGAGATCGGCAAGCGCCGCACTCTCTTTGACGGCCCAGACCTGCCCTACATCGGCAAAAACCACGCCTTCGAATGAGCTTGAGATCCCGAAGCGGATGTCGAGATTGGCTTCCAGAAGTCGCGTCCCGCCCGTGGGGCGCGGGATGAAGCCGGCGTCTCCAAGCGGTGTGGCATCACACGACAGGTCCATGACCTGGGCTGGTGTGCATGCGGCGGTAACACTCGTGCTGCTCACAGTCATGAGACGCACCGGATCCAACACTTGAAGGACGCGAGGTCCCAGTCTGCTCTGTGCGAACCCTCTAACGGAGTTCGCACCCCCTGCATAAAAGCGCTTTTCGGGCTGTACGATGTCGACTGCGTCCCCTCCACGCACCAATTCGCTGAAGGGGCCCGCGCCTACCCACCCACCCCGAATCCGCGCTGCGACAACTCCCGATCCAAACGCGTTATAGGTCGCGGCCTCGGCTAAGAACCGATCGTAGCGGAAGTTGGATCCGGTCCAGCCCGCCGCGTGCTCCAGGTCCAACGCGAGTGAATACCCTCGGGTGGGGTTCAGCGGATTGTTCGCGAGATTGCGCGAGAAGCTGATCCCAATGGGAGCGATCATGTTTACGTCGTCGAGGATGTCGATGTCCTCGGGCGTGCACACCAAGAAGCCCGTGCAGAACAAGAGCTCCGCAGCTTCGAGCCGAGACAGCTCAGGCCGATAGGAGATCGTAAGCGACGTCTGCGGACCAATCGCACGAGTCAACGCCACCTGCAGGCCCACAGCTTGGCGGACAAAGACGTCCGGCAGACTCTGTCTCTCACCAAAGACCGAGGCGACAAATGAATTGCGCGTCGAAAAGATCCAGGGCTGCGCAAAGTCTATCGAGGCCAGCCAGTTCAACTCGCCGAATTCTTCCTTGCCCGCCTGTGGGCAAAGGATGTCCCTGAACTGCGGCGTGAGAAGGTTCGACACGCGCGCACGGGCCTGAAGGATCCGGCCACCTCCCCTGAAGTTCCGAGCCGTCCAGCGGGTCTCCAGATCGAAACACTCTGCGTTACTCAGGCCAGCGCCATATCGGACCCGGTACTCATCACCCTCGGTGACATCCACTCGAACCGGAATCACCGAGTCTGTGGCGTTCGCGAAGTCAGGCTGGACCGTCGCACTGCGCATGATGTCGAGGCCGAAGAGCCGCGACTGACTCTCGAACAGTTCGGCACCGCGATATAGATCTCCTTCACGGAACTCGAGCGTGTTGCGGATCGTGGCGTCGCTCAGAGACTCGTTGCCGAAAATCTCGACTGGCCCGTAGTACGCGCGCGTTCCCACCTCGACGGAGTATGTCACTTCCGCACCGTACGGGTCGTCGGCCGGAATCCTGAAGCGACGGAATACCTCTACCCGAGCATATCCTCTGTTCGCGAGCCGATTCTGAAGCGAATCCCGAGTCGCCTCAAGGGCGATCTGGCTCAAGCGGTCACCAGGCAGAAGAGGCAGGGTCGCGGTGATCTCGGGGTCATTGAAGCCCTCGACACCCTCTACGGAAATGCTTCTTACCAAGACTGGTTGTCCTTCGACCACGAGAAACGACACCTCTGCCGTTCCCTCCTCATGCATGGTTCGGGCCGTATCTACCGTCGCTTCTCGGAATCCGCGGATCTGGTACCACACCTGAAGACGCAGCCGGTCCAGCGGAATCTGCCGCTCCTGCAAGTAGAACTCTTGCAGGGCAAAGTCCGCTCCGGCCCAGCAAAAGGGGGAAAAGATCGCCGAACGGCACTCGGTCTCTCGGGTGACGATGGCCCGCGCCAGGGAATCTCTGGGGAACGACTCGTTCCCTTCGAAACGGACGGAAACCACTTCTGTACGACCGATTTGTGCAGAACCGGTGGCGGGACAAACGGCGGCCGCCACCAATACCCCCAGGCAAACGAGCACGGGGCTGAACCGGGACACGATCAGTCGTCCCCGAATCGGGGTAGGTCCACCCGCTCGGCGATCTCCGTTCGTACGGGCTCACGAGCGAGTAACATCCGAGCGAAGTAGAACGTCACTACGCCCACTCCAGCCGCGATCGCCGAGGACACAGCAGCTGCACGTACGTTCTCAGAACGGGTCGGCCGGTTCCTCAGGTAGCGCACGCTTAGTCCTCCTGGGGGAACGCCCCGGGGTACGCGGTCTTCATCGGCGTACCCGGACGCGGAACAGAAACCGTCTCACCTGGCTCGAACGCGCTCCCATGGGACTCGAAGAAATGAGGCGTTACTTCGATCGTGTCCTCGAGCACCTTCACGATGTTGCAGCTGTTCTTGCGGTGTTCGGGTCCACGCCCCCGGCGAGAGGTGGTCGTACCGGTGTGGATCAGCGGAACGCCCGCCCGGTCACCCGGGATCACATCGCGCGACGAGGCAATCAAGGTCTGATGGATGTGCCCGCTCAGCACGACATCCACCTGCATGTCCTCGATCTCCTGGAGGATCTTCCGCCCGCCAGGTAGGGGTGCGCCCCCCTCGCCATCTGGCGGAGACACAAAATGATGGTGAACCACCAAGACCCGCGGCCCCCCAGGAGGGACTTCATCGAACGCTTTTCGCGCGAAGGCGAGTTGATGCCTCTGAATTCGCCCATTTACGATCGCGCGGTACGGGCTGGCCGAGTTCAATCCGACGATCATCGACCCAGCGACCCGCACGACGGAATCCACATCCCGTGGGATGTGATGCCGCCAGCGCCAGAACGGCGTGACCGCCCGCTCCCAGATACGATAGAGCGGCACGTCGTGGTTCCCAGGTGTCACCACGAGGGGAACCCTAGGCAGTCGCTCTAGGAAATCCCAGGCGGCCTTGAATTCGCGAGGCTTCGCACGCTGCGTAAGGTCGCCCGAAACCACAATCAGATCCGGCATCACTTCGAAGGCGAGACTACGGAAAGCATCTCCCGCTCTCGGGCGAAATGGCTTCCCGAACTGCAAGTCGGAGGCGTGAAGAATGGTCAGCACAGCGCGTCCTAGGCTGCGGCCTCAGCGGGCCGGCCCAGCTTCGTCATACCGTAGATGCCCACCCCGATGATTCCCAGCGAGATGATCTGAGCCAAGGTAAGGACTCCGAAGAACCGATCGTCCTTGGCCCGCAAGAACTCGACCAGGAATCGTTCCGCGCCCGAGAAACCCAACCAGAGCATGAACAGCCATCCCGCGTTGTGCTTATGGCGCCGAATCTTCCACAAAAAGAAGAACACCGCCGTGCTGATCCCGACCTCGTACAACTGGGTCGGATGTACCGGCAGTACCTGTCCGTATTTCTCGACTAAAGCCGGATCGACGGAGATCCCAAGCGCCTCGATGTTCGAGACGGTGGTCGCCGGGTAACCCTTTGGGAAGGCGATACCGACCCAAGAATCAGTCGGAACACCCCAATCATCACCTACGAGGAAGCAACCCATCCGGCCCACGCCGTAGGCCATCGCCAGCCCTGGAGCGACCACATCTGCCATGGTTGGTAGAGGCAGCTTCTGCCTGCGGATCTCCCACACGACCAACGCCGTGGCAAGTATGAATCCGCCGTACCACACCAATCCACCACGCGACAGAATCAGCGCCGCTGGATCTGTCGCCAGTCGAGGGTAATTCAGCAGGATGTAGTAGATCTTGGCACCCAAGATTCCGCCGACGACACCCATAAAGACGAGGTCCCAAGCCTTGTCGGGATCTTCGCCAATGCGGGCCATTTCGGCACGGATCAGATATCCGCCCGTGAGGAACGAAAAGAGCATGAACACCCCGAATGAGGTGACCGCCTCTCCGCCCATGAAGGGAACCCAGGCCGGAAATTCGAAAATGATGGGATACATGAGCCTAACTTCGCGTGAGGAGGGAGTTATCGAAACAGGTAAACCGGGACATTCGGGTCAACAAATGCCCCCCTACCGAAGGCCAGGGAATTCGAGTCCAGCGGAGGCGGACGCATCGAAGCCGCTCACGTCACCCCTGTCATAACGAAAGCGAGCGGCCCGCGCGATCATTGCTCCATTGTCCAACGACAACCGCGGGGACGCGTGGAACAACCGGCCATGCGCCCCGAGGCGTTCCGAAAGCGCTTCTCGAAGCCGGAGATTCGCAGCAACACCTCCTCCAATCAGTACCCGGTCGCACTGGGTCGCGTGGACGGCTCGCATTGTCTTAGAAGCGAGGACGTCGACCGCAGCTTCCTGAAAGGCAGCGGCAATGTTCGGGCGTTCGGCCCCGACACTCTGCTCATGCCCCACACGACGCGTCAAATCCACCACCGCCGTCTTGAGCCCACTGAACGAAAAGTCGAAATACGCCGCTTCATTCAGGCTTTGGTTTCTGCGGAGCATGGGGCGAGGAAGGACGTGTTTCTTGGGGTCACCAAGCACCGCCACACGCTGAATCTCAGGGCCGCCCGGATACGAGAGACCCAAGAGTTTGGCGACCTTATCGAAGGCCTCGCCAGCCGCATCATCCCTGGTCTCGCCAAGCAGTCGATAGTCACCCCATTCGGGAACATGCAACAACATGGTGTGGCCGCCTGACACCAGCAGCCCGACGAAGGGGGGCTGGGCCTCGGGGTCCTCGAGAGACGGGGCGAATAGGTGCCCCTCCATGTGGTGCACTGGCACGAACGGGCGCCCGAGCGCGAAGGCAGCTGATTTGGCCCAGCACACACCCACGAGTAGCGCGCCAATGAGCCCCGGCCCCGCCGTCGCGCCGATGAGGTCCACCTGCTCAAGTGTTACGCCAGCCTGAGCCAAAGCCTCGTCGACCACCACGTCGATCTTCCTCAGATGCGCACGGGCCGCGATCTCAGGGATCACCCCGCCGAAAACGGCATGTTCGTCCTGCGAGAGAATCACATGCCCCAGCACGCGATTGTCACCGTCGATCACTGCAGCCGAGGTCTCGTCACACGAAGTCTCGAGACCCAGAACGAGGGGGCCGCGGGCTGTGCTCACCAGCCGCTAGCGTCCCCTCCGCCCGCTAGGTCGGCAGCCCTCCGTACCGTCACGACGTCCGTCGACGGAACTGCGGTGACGAGATCAGGCACGCCATCGATTTGAAGCGGCACACGGCGCTCTTCTCCCGGAGCCATGCCCGTAAGCAACTCCCCCTGCACCCATACACGTAGAAGCTCCGGCTGGATTCCGGTGACCAGCGTTCTCGCCCCCGTAACCCTGAGCTGGACCGACAGCGGGTCCACCACGACTTCAGTACCTATCCGTTCGGTGTCTACGAAGACGGTAAGTCCGGACAACACGCGCTCGACCACTGACTCGAGTCGGACCCCTACGGTGGCCGTAGTCGGCACCAACATGACCCCAAACAAGCCCGTCGTGTCCAGAGCGACGTTGAAGACCCCGGACGCCTGAACGGCGGTGAGGTCGAAGGGGCTCAAATGCACAGAATCCAGACCTTCGATCCGGCTCCGCGGACCCCGGATTCGTACCTCACGTGGGTTGAGCCCGAGCGGGCTCGCCAAAGCCATGTTGGACGGCACAGCCCCGCGCGTGCGCAGCGCAATGGGGAGCGTACGCGTCATCGCTCGCTCTAGAGAGACGCGGATGTTCACCGGAGAAAGCGATTCAACGGACAGGCCGCGACCTTCACCCAAACCAACCCATTCTCGCCGAAGTGAGACGAGCGTGTCCGCGGAGTTGATCCCTTCGAGTGGGACCCGAACCGTGGTGCCTTCACGTGCGAGTCGAATGATCTCTCTAGCGGGTCCGCCTAGGCGTAGTTCAACCTGAGCAGGACTGGGAGGTGCAGCCAAAGTCCAAGCTGTATCTGCGACGGAGACGATGATGGGGATCGACGAGAATGTCTCTTGGTTTCTCGGCTCCGTTTGGACCAAGCCCCAGAGAAACACGGACAGACCGAGCGCAGCCAGCTTGAGTCGCCAATTGTGCAGAAGCACCCTGCCCGGCCGCGAAGCCATGTGCTACTGCCCGAGGAGGCGGAGGACGAGCGCGTGATTCACGGGCGAATCCCAATGGGTTCCACCCGCGACCTTCTTGTAGATGATGCCGTCTTTTCCGATCAAAAAGGTCTCTGGCACGCCCGTTGTCTGATAGACCCGCTGAACGTCACCAGCCGGGTTATGGAGAATGCGAAAGGTGAGACCCAGGTCCTGAGCGAAAGCGTCGAGGTCGCCACCCGGTCGGCCGAACGAATCGGCTTGCCCGAATGGGGCATCGATGCTGATGGCGAGTATCTCGAAGTCTTCGTTGTCGAGTTCTTCGTAGAGACGTTGCATCGAGGGCATTTCTTCGAGGCACGGACCACACCAAGTGGCCCAAATGTTCACCAGGACGACTTTGTCCGCGTAGTCCGAAATGGCGACATCCGTACCGTCCATCGCCCGCGCCACGAACTCGGGTGCGACCTCGCCCGTGATTACGGGTTGATAGCTCTCACGTCCGGCCCACGCCACGATGACAACCGTGACGGCTCCGAGGATGGTCCATAGATAGGGAGAGCGAGCAAAACTGCGCTTCATGTCGAGGCTCGAAAAGCGTTGCGAGACAACGGATCGGGACGTCTACTGACGTCACGATTGCTACGACGCCGTGCGGTCATTGTTCCCTCTGTCTCGCCCGGCGTCCCACCGACAATCGGACCTCAGCCCCACGCTCCAGCTCAGTGTCCACGGCAGGCTCCTGCTCTACCACGATGCCCTGGTCACGCCCGAAGCGGAAGACCTCGGCTGTCTCGGCCACAACGAGGCCGAGTGAGTCCAAAATCTGCACCGCCTCATGTTCTTCTAGGCCTAGCACGAGAGGCATGAGAACGAGGGGCGGTCCCGTACTCACGACCATACGAACATCAGATGGAAGCGCTAGGATCGAATCGGCGGGGGGGATCGTTTCAATAATCCGGCCTCGAGGCACTTCGGCCTGAGCGGTATCGAGCAAAACCCTGAAGCCGCTGCTTTCCAGGACAATGCGCGCACCGGCCTCGTCGAGCTGTGTCACGTCAGGGATCGAACGGAGCTGAGGGCCCAAAGAAATCGTGACCCGAATTTCAGTCTCCGGGCGTGCGATCTGCCCAGCCAGGGGAGCCTGGCCCACGATCAACGCTGCAGGGACCGACGGATGGAGCAACGAGTCGATGACTCCAAGTTGCAGACCCGCATCAGCAAACCGCTCTCGCGCACTCGCTAGGCCCATGCCGCGGACGTCGGGAACCTCGAAGAGGTCGCCCAACGGTTCAGGCGCAGGGAAGACCCATTGTGTCGCAGCGATGTACCCGCCGCCCCAACCGAAAAGCGCGAGAGCCGCGACAAGGAGCCACGGCATGGACCGCTTGGTGCTTGGGTCCTTCTTCTTCGCCAGCTGCTTCTTGGGCGCCGCCGCCTTTTTCGGCGACTTCCCCTTGCTCTTTCCACCACGTCGACGCGCAAGCGACCCGCCGAGTCTCATTCGGATCTCCTCAGACGCGCTGCGAACGATCCATCGAAGCCGGCCTCATGCGGGAGTACCGACAGGTAACCGTGCTCGTCGATGAAGTTGGACGAGACCGATCCAGAGTTTTCGATCGTGAAGTCGGGGTGCGCGTTCAGGAACGCTTCGATTCGCTCCCCGTTCTCTTCAGGCTCCAACGTGCACGTCGAGTACACCAACAATCCGCCCCTCCCCACAGTCGTGGCGCCTGCCTCGAGCATTCGGTCTTGAACGGCCGTGAGCTCCGTCACCGACTCCGGGCGTAAACGCCACCGTGCATCTGGATGTCGTGCCAAGGTGCCCGTACCTGTACACGGAACGTCGAGAAGAACGACGTCAGCGTCCACCAAGGGCGGGTGAGCAGCATCCGCAACCACACAGCTGACTCGGCGGCCTGTTCGATCTGCGTTCTCTCGCACCATACGTATGCGTGACTCCGAGCGATCTGCGGCGACGGTATAGGAAGCCCCGACAGAGGCAGCGAGCGCCTTTCCGCCTGGGGCAGCACAAAGGTCTGCAACCTTCGTGCCCGGATCGATATCCATGTACCGAACAACCAGTTGAGCCGCAGGGTCCTGAACGATGGAGCCCGGCAGGACAGACAGAGCCTCAGAGGGCGGAGTACTCCATGCGAGCCGGACGGCGCTAGGAACGTCCTGAACCGATCGTGCCGTGATGCCTGCCTGGGCCAGGAGCTCGACCGCAGCGTCCTGGGATTGGTCTAGAGAATTCAAGAAGGTCGTCGGCCGGCCGTTGTTAGTATCCACGAGCGAGCGGACCTCTTCCGGACTCCAGCGTGCCAACCATCGATCGATGAGCCACCGCGGGTGGGAGCCCCACGTCGAGAGGTAGTCGGCAGGGTCGGTCGTCCAATCAGGGAACTGGTCGTCCCCATCGCCATCCTCCGACACACGCCTCAGGACGGCGTTGACCAACCCCGCGGCGCCCTTCCCCTTCAGCTCTCGGGCTCGGTCCACCGACCCGGACACGGCCGCATAATCAGGGACAGAACCCATGTAGAGGATCTGGTATGCGCCGAGGCGCAGCACCTCGAGCACGTCCTGCTGCAGGGATGCCAGTCCCTTGTGTATATGCTTGGCCAGTAGGTGGTCGAGTCGTCCTCGCATACGCGTCGTACCGTACGCCAAGTCATGTGCGAATGCCCGCTCGCGCGGATCGAGGCCCACCAGCGCAGCCCCTAAGGCGATATCGAGCCGGCGTCCGCGTTCGACTTGAACGCGGATGACGTAGGCGGCATCTCGCCCTGTCGTGATGTCCCCGCTCGTCACGAACGGAAGGACTCTGAGGAGGGTCGTAGCACGACTAGTCGAGCATCCCGGTGGTCGGGGAAGAGGGCACAGCGATCTCGCGTGACGGCATGCGGCCGGCCAGAAACGCCAAACGGCCCGCGAGAACCGCGTGTTTCATCGCGTGTGACATCCGAACCGGATCATCCGCTGCCGCCAACGCCGTGTTCATGAGGATACCATCCACGCCCTGCTCCATGGTGACGCACGCGTCGGAAGCCGTGCCGACACCCGCATCCACGATCACGGGCACCTCGAGACGTCGTTTGATCTCACGGATGAAGTACGGGTTCACTACACCGAGTCCGCTTCCGATCGGGCTTGCCAGAGGCATCACTGCAGCGCATCCCGCGTCTTCGAGACGAAGCGCCGTGATAAGATCGTCGTTGGTGTAGGCCATGACCTTGAACCCTTCGTCGGCGAGGGTCTTCGCCGCCTCGAGCGTGGCATGCACGTCGGGAAGCAGCGTCGCCTCATCCCCGATCACCTCGAGCTTCACGAATTCGTTGAAACCCGCGGCTCGGGCGAGACGCGCATATCGGATCGCGTCCTCGGCAGTGTAGCAGCCCGCGGTGTTCGCCAGCAAGAAGAACTCATCGGGACTCAGATGATGGAGGATGGCTTTCTCTTTCGTGCGGTCGAGATCCACGCGCCGCACCGCGACGGTGACCATCTCGGCCCCACTGGCTCGGATCGCATCGAGCATGATCTCGTTGGTCGTGTACTTCCCCGTCCCGACAATGAGTCGCGATTGGAAGTCCACACCGCCGATCTGGAACGAGCCGTCTAACGCTCTCGCCGTTTGGTACGTGTCTTTGGGATCAGTCATCTTTTTTTGAAGGCTGTTGAAGAAGTACAGCGGGTCTCGTTCCACGCGCCGAGGGTGTCAAGTTCGAGGCGGTGCGACGACGCGATGCTTCGCATCGGGGAGAAGCACCAACGACCAATGTGACCCCTCGCCGCTGTAACCCGAAGGGCGCACGGGGGTTGCGGGCTCATGCGTCGTCTCTCCTCCTCACCGTAGCTATGGCTACGCTTCGTCCTCGTTCCTACCATGATCTCCGCAAGACCCCTGCGCGAGACCCGCTGCACTTCTTCAACAGCCTTCACACTCAGCCACCGCCCACGAAGTGGACGAGTTCGATCACATCACCTTCCTGGATGCCGAATTCACCGTACCGATCACGCTCAAGGATCTTCTTGTTCAACTCCACAACGATCATTCCGGGGTGGAGCTCGAGCGACTCGAGAAGGGTGTGAACCGTGTGCCCTCCATCGATGCCGCGTTCCTTGCCGTTCAACCGCACCTGGATCTTGTCACTCACAGCAAGACACCTCCTGTCGGCGCGAACCGAAGGGCGTCGAGTAACCGCCCCACTGCTCCCGCTGGATCCTCGTTAGCCCAGACGCTCCGTACAACCGCGACTCCGTGGCCCCCGGCATCAATGATCTCTTCGACCTGTTCAGGTCCCACACCACCGATCCCGATGACCGGCTGGCCATTGGCCTCTCCTGCAGATCGAGAAACCAACTCGACTCCCACAGCTTCGGTGTCAGGGTGACTCGGTGTACGAAAGAGCGCACCCACGAACACGAAATCTGCGCCCTCGGCCACAGATCCACCCACCTCGGCTGAACTGTGGCAGGACGACCCGATCATCGCGTCGGCCCCTAGCAGCTCACGAGCCTGGCGAACGCCGAGACAGCGCCGCCCCAGATGGACCCCGTGCGCCCCCGTTGCCATAGCGATATCCACACGGTCGTTGATCAACAGGCGGGCGCCGACCTCGTCGGCCACCGCCACAAGATGTGAGGCCACATCGAACACCACTCGCCCGTCGCTTCGCGGTCCACGCACATGAAGAGCGATCTCAGCTCCACCTGCCGTAATGACCTCACGGGCCAAGCGGAGAAAATCACCTCGGGCCAGAATCTCGTCGTCCGTCACGACGTGTAGGCGCGGCACCCTCACTCGAAGCACTGCCCGGGCGTCACAGTGCGTCCGATCACCCAATCCCGAACGCTCATGCGACGCCTGCCCGGCGGCTGCACTTCAGTAACCAGCACGCCCCCGTCCAGCGTCTCGATCACGACGCCGTTCTCGGCATCAGCGACGACAACCTCGCCCGGCACGAGCGGGTCCTTCGCCGGAGGTGGTCCCCCATTGCCCCCAGGTCCCGGTTCGCCTGGAGGATCAATGACATGATTCGGTACAACCTTGGACCTGAAGAGCTTGATCGGCAAACCGGCCAACTCGGACCACGCACCCGGCACGGAGTCCATTCCACGAATGTGCTGCGAGACCTCCACAGCGGTCCGCCGCCAATCGATACGCGCCACCTGACGACTCACCTTGGGGGCGAACGTGGCCAAGTCGTCATCTTGCGGCTCACCCTTGATGTCCGCGGCCGTCATCAGAGTCAAAGCCTCGATGAGAGCGGCAGCGCCCAACTCGGACAAACGTACTGTCAGCTCCGAGGCGTTCTCGTCTTCGAAGATCGGTTCTTCGACCGTGTGCAGGATCGGGCCGGCATCCATGGCCTCGACCATACGCATGACGGTCACTCCGGTTTTGGAGTGGCCACGCGCGATCGCCCAGTTGATCGGCGCCGCGCCGCGGAGCTCTGGCAGGAGCGACGCGTGGACGTTGATCGATCCAAGGGCGGGGACATCGAGCACCTCTCGCTTCAGAATGTGCCCATAGGCCACTACAACCGAGATATCGGGCTGGAGCGCTGCAATTTCGGCGAGAAAGTCGTCCCCACGCGGACGATCCGGCGTGAGGACCGTAACGCCCTGCTCGATCGCGACCTGCTTGATCGCGGAAGGCTTCAGTCGGCGGCCACGCCCCGCTGGCCTGTCAGGCTGAGTGACAACACCGACGATCTCGTGGCCTTCTTCGTCCAAGGCGCGCAGTGAAGGGACGGCGAAGTCGGGCGTCCCCCAGAAGAGGACTCTCACTCTTCCGCCTGGAGCTTCTTCCACTTCTTCATGAGCATGCGTCGCTTCAGAGCACTGACACGATCAATGAAGAGAACACCGTCTAGGTGATCGATCTCATGCTGGAGGGCACGCGCGAAGAGTTCTTCTGCCTCTACTGTCATGGGCTCCCCTTCGGGTGTGAAGCCCTTGATGATGACGGAGTAGGGTCGGCGTACAAGCTCTTCCATCCCAGGAATGCTCAAGCAGCCTTCCGTTGACTTCTCCGTATCATCGCTGGACCAAACGACTCTAGGATTCACCATGGCGAGCCTCGCATCCGGCTCATCTTCGAGCCGCAGGTCGATCACGATCAGGCGTTTTGAAATTCCGATCTGGGGAGCCGCGAGACCAATGCCTTCCGCGTGGTACATCGTCTCGAACATGTCGCGGACGAGTGACCCGAGGCCCTTGTCGAAGTCCTCGATTTCTTCTGCCTCTGCACGGAGGACCGGATCACCAAGGAGAACGATTTCGCGCAACGCCATTCCTACTCGTCCTTCGCGTCCTTCGTGCCAGCCCTCGGGTCGATCACGGCGGCGATCCGCCCCCGATCGACCGTCAGCCGGGTGTTATCACCCGTCTTCACGGTAAGACGAGACTCTTCGACGTGGACGACCTTCCCGATGATCCCACCGTTCGTGATGATCTCATCACCATTGGAGAGGTTCTTCAACATGTCATCGTGGCGCTTGCGTTCCTTCGCCTGCGGCCGGATGAGCAAGAAGTAGAAAATCGCGAAAACCAGGCCCATTTGGACCATAAGAACCATGCCTCCGCTCGCGCCATCACGAGGAACGGCGAGCAGAGCATAAAGGGGCAGCGTCAAAGTCGATCTCCCAGCGTAGTTATATCTATTTCGAATCCTCTTTACCGGCTCGCCTGTAGCGCTCGAGCCATTCCTGGCTCCACGCCTTAAACGTGCCCTTAGCGATTCGTCGCCTGGCTTCTTCGCCGAGCCGCACCACGAAACGCAAATTGTGAATCGATACAAGGCGCATCGCGAGCCATTCGGATGCCACGACGAGGTGCCTCAAATAGGCGCGGTCGTAGCGCGAACAGGTATAGCAGTCGCATCCAGGATCGATCGGGCGCGTATCCGCTCGGAAGCGCGCCGCCTTCAAGTTGACCTGGCCTTCTTCGCTCGTCCAGGCAGTACCGTGACGCGCGTTCCTAGTGGGGGCCACGCAGTCGAATAAGTCACAACCACGGGCTACGGCTTCTAGGAGGTCGTCCGGGTATCCCACCCCCATGAGATAACGCGGCCGGTCCTCCGGCAGTTCCTCGTGGAGGAGTTCCAAAGTGCGCCACATATCCGGCTTCGCCTCACCCACGCTAAGGCCGCCGATTCCGAAGCCTGGCCAGTCACCGATGTCTTGGAATTGGCGGGCATGCTCACGTCGGAGATCGTCGTAGACGTTGCCCTGGAGCACTGGGAAAAGCGACTGATGCGGCACGTCACCTTCGGACTCCAGGCTCTGGAATCGGTCGCGGCATCTGCGTAGCCAGTTGAGCGTGCGCCCGTTCGCGGCTTCCGCGGTGGCTCGATCGGACCCACCCGGCGGGCACTCGTCGAACGCCATGATGATGTCCGCACCCAATGTGCGCTGAATCTCCATGACGGATTCGGGGGTGAAAACATGCTTTGAGCCGTCGATGTGGCTCTGGAAGTTCACGCCATCTTCGTGAATATCTCTGATGTCAGCTAACGAAAAGACCTGATAACCACCCGAGTCAGTCAGAATCGGACCGTCCCACCGCATGAAGTCGTGGATACCTCCGAGTTCGTGTACGAGCTCGTGCCCCGGACGCAGATACAGATGGTACGTGTTGGCGAGCACAACCTGAGCGCCAAGGTCCTCCACCTCCTCAGAGATGAGCCCCTTTACGGTCCCGAGCGTTCCGACCGGCATGAACGCCGGGGTGAGGACGTCGCCATGTGGCGTCGAGAACGTGCCACTTCGGGCAGCGCCTTCAGTGGCGTCGAGTGTGTGCTGGAACATGGGGAGGGAATGTAACCAGCGCCCATGCCGTTCCAACCTTCAGCCCCCCTTCACCGTCTCAGTCTCCAAAGGATTGCTTTGCGGCACATACTATCTTTTTGCGTCACCTGCTCTTCGGACTCGCGCCTGCAGCCCGCATGTCACGCACCACACCAGCAGACGTGCTGCGCAAGAGATCGCTCATCGGCGGAGGGCAGATTCGCACGCAGGGTGGGCGACATGCTCGTGGTCGTCCACGTGGGGACGGCCTGAGCCTTGGTCGTCGGAGCCGCGCTTTTCACGCGCAGCTTCACGACACTGGTTGGCGTGCCTCTGGGGTTGGAAGCCGAAGACGTCTTCACGTTTGAGGTCCACTTGCCGCCGTCGCGCCATGAGGACGGAACGTCACGGGATGCGTTCCACACGCTCTTCCAGGAACGGGTAGGATCACTGGCCAGCGTAGAGGCGATCGGGGCGACGCCCTGGCTGCCGGTGAAAGATCGCTATCACAGCTGGGGATCCGGAGGGTTCAGACGACCCAAGGAACAGGGACTTCTTTCCCACGGGTGTGAGGATCTTCGCGGGCGTCGGCCTGATTTCCGCTTGGCTCCCTGCCCGGCGGGCGACCGGAGTGGACACCGTGCAGAGGCCTACCACGAAGTACAATCCACCGAGCGGAAGGCTGCCTCGAACGAAAAGGGCCCAGCCACATGAAGTGGCCGGGCCCTTCCTTCGAATGCCTCTCGTCAGATCACGAAACGGGGCGTTCCGGCTTTCTCGGCATCATCTCGTCGCGCATGGCGAGCGCGTACACCGTCGCAGCAACAACAACCGCCGCCTGCTGAAGGTCCGCGATGACGAGGTGGTCGAACGTATCGAGTTCGGTGTGGTGCGTGTTGATGCCGTACTCGATGGGATCCTGAATGAAGTTGAAGCCCGGGATGTTCGCCCGGTCGAACGACTGGTGATCCGTCCCGCCCGTGTCCCCGTGGCGAACCGCCACGACCCCAAGGTCGCGGAAGGGCCACAGGATCTGCTCGAACACCGGGATGGCTGCCTCATTCGACTGGTCCCAGATCCCGCGCAGGCGTCCAGTCCCGTTATCGACGTTCACATAAGCGGAGATCTTGTCATGGAGTTCCTCGTGGTTCGCGACGTAGGCACGGGAGCCGAGGAGGCCCTGCTCTTCACCACTCCACAGTCCGATTCGGATCGTGCGGCGCGGCTGCACGTCGATCGCCTTCAAGATGCGCATGGCTTCCATCATGATGGTAGAGCCGGCCGCGTTATCCGTCGCACCACCGCCCATGTGCCACGAGTCGAGGTGCGCACCGAGCATGACATACTCGTCGGCTTTGTCCGTGCCCGGGATCTCGGCGAGAGAGTTGTACTGGTTCAGGTCGTCTTCGTAGAACTGATTCTCGACCATGATCTCTAGCTCAACCGGATATCCGTTCGTGACGTTACGGAAAATCTGGTTGTACTGCTCTTTGGACAGCGCGACGTGCGGAAGCCCCTCAGGGGCCCCACTCTCGCGGCTCCCGGCCGACCCGCCACGGATGACACCGTCGTCACGCGAGGAGATGCGAAGCACCCCTGCCGCGCCCTCGGACGCCGCCATTTCAAAGATGGCTTGCTGAACAGCACGCTGCGCCCTCATGCGGGCGAAGAGAGCCGCGTTCCCACCCCGGCCACCGCGGCCAGTCTGGGGAGCCGGCTCCAAAAGGGATTCGAGCGAGGACCTCCGTGGCGTGTGCTCGAACTCGGGCTCGAAGTCTTGCAGTGCCTCTACCAAGAGGAACTTGCCACCGAGCTGTCCTTCGTACTTCGTGGTGGCGTCTTCGACACTCTCCGCCTGGATGACCACGGCTTCACCGCGCACCAAACCGTCCGTGCTACCCGTCCACGCCATCGGCTGCCCGTGTAGCGGCTGCGATACAGGCGTGAGGATCCGTCCCGCATATCCCATGTTCTTCCAACCGCGTCCAAACTCTCCCCATGGCTCGACCACTGCGTTGGCGAGGCCCCACTCGTTGAACTTCTCGACGGTCCAAGCGTTGGCCTCGGCCATGCCTGGCGAACCGGTAAGGCGTGCCCCGATGACCTCAGTGAGGTGGCGGGCCAGGGCTTCGATCTGTGACCGTTCGAGTCCCTCTTCACGGATCTGGGCGACGACATCGAGATCGACGGCCTCCTGAGCGACCTGCGCGGCGGTCGGCGCGGGAGCCAGCAGTGCACCGAGCGCGAACACGGACGCAATCTTCGAATGCAAACGCATACTTCTACCTGGACTGCGGGTGGATGATGAATAGGAATCTGGAAATCTACTGACTCCGGCGGAGCCGGAAAGTCGGACAACTACAGAGTTAGGGAAGAAGCGCCATGGCGTCGCCGTACGAATAGAAGCGATACCCTTCCGCAATCGCTTCATGGTAGGCCGACATCGTTCGGTCGTAACCCGCGAAAGCGGACACGAGCATGAGCAGCGTCGACCTTGGCAAGTGGAAATTGGTCAACAATCCGTCTACCACACGGGGCCCGGCCGGCGGGCGGAGAAACAGGTTCGTGGTACCCGAACCAGCTACCACTTCCCCGGCCTCGTTCACGGCCGACTCGAGTGTACGCACAGCTGTGGTGCCGACGGCCCAGACGCGCCCACCAGCCCGCTTGGCGTCGTTCACAATCGATGCGGCCTCAGATGTCACCGCATATCGCTCATGGTGCATCTCGTGCTCAGCGGGATCGTTCGTCTCGACGGGTCGGAACGTCCCGATGCCAACGTGGAGGATGACTTCCGCGCGCATCACACCTCGTTCGGTAAGCGAGTCGAGCAACTCAGGAGTGAAATGCAGGCCGGCCGTGGGCGCCGCCACTGACCCGGCGGTACGCGCATAGACGGTCTGGTAGCGCTCCCGATCCAGTGGTTCCTCTTCACGGCCCATGTAAGGCGGCAGCGGCATGTGACCGTGCCGGTCGAGCGCCTCGTCCACAGTGAGGTCGGTCACGAGCCTCACGGTTCTGCCTCCGCCCGGCGCGCCACCAAGGATTTCTACCGAGAGATCCTCCCCAATGATGACTTCACGACCCGGCTTGAGTTTTCCTCCGGGTCGAACCAACGCCTCCCAAACGAGTGGGTCATCGGAGTCGGGTGCCGGGCGCATCAGAAAGACCTCGGCGCGCGCCCCAGTAGGCTTGTGCCCGACGAGTCTCGCCGGGAGCACCTTGCTCTCGTTGACGACCAAGACATCTCCGGGGTGGAAGAGCTCCACGATGTCCGCGAACCCAAGGTGACGGGATGGTGCTGAACCCGTCCTGGGGAGCACAAACAGTCGACTGCCGTCGCGCCGCGGCGCCGGATAGCGCGCGATCAGTTCGTCCGGGATCTCGTACTCGTAGTCGGAGACGAGCGAGCCGTCTGGGCTCCTCAAGACTCCTCTACGAAGAGCGTGCCTTGGGGTCCTTTCTTAGCGTCCGCAATCGTGTACCCCAGACGCTGGAACGCGCGTGGCGTAGCCACCCGTCCCTGGGCTGTGCGCATCAAGAAGCCTTCCATGATCAAGAAGGGCTCGTAGACCTCTTCCAGTGTGGTCGCATCCTCGCCCATCGCAACTGCGAGCGAATTCAGCCCCACCGGCCCTCCTTCGAATTTTTCGATGAGGGTCCTCAGCACACGGGTGTCCATCTCGTCCAACCCGAACTCATCCACGTCGAGAAGAGTCAACGCATCTCCAGCGACCGACTCGTCGATCCGGCCATCCGCCCTTACTTGAGCAAAGTCACGGACGCGGCGCAGCAGCCGGTTCGCGACACGCGGCGTGCCTCTAGAGCGACGAGCGATTTCCACCGCTCCCTCGGTCGTGACCTCCACGCCCAAGATCTCGGCACTTCGGCGAATGATGATCACGAGTTCTTCGGGCGGGTAAAAATTAAGCCGCTGGACGATGCCGAAACGTGCACGCATCGGGGCCGTGAGAAGCCCAAACCGCGTGGTAGCACCCACCAATGTGAACTTCTCGATCTTCATGATCATCGTATCCGCCTTCGGACCGTCCGAAAGACGGATGTCGACTTGCCAGTCCTCCATAGCCGGATAGAGGAACTCCTCGATCACGGGCCGCAGACGATGGATCTCGTCGATGAACAGGATGTCGCCCTCACGCTGATTCGTGAGAATGCCAACCAGGTCCGCGGGCTTTTCGAGCACGGGACCCGAGGTGGTCTTGATGTTCACACCCATCTCGCGAGCCAGGAGCGACGCGAGCGTCGTCTTGCCGAGTCCAGGAGGACCGTGAAACAGCAAATGATCGAGGGCTTCGCCACGGAACTTCGCCGCCTCGATGGCGATGGACAGCGCCTCGCGGACCTTCTCCTGCCCCACGAACTCACTGAGACGCGTCGGGCGAAGCTTGGGACCGGCCTCGACGTCTTCTTCTAGCGTCTCGGGCGTTGTGACGTGGGTGTGTTCGTTCATGCCGGAGAATCTAACTCATCAGAAGCGGCTGGCGCTTCGCCCGGATCCGACTCTTGGTCGCGTCCATCTGCAGGCAACGGGAGAGTGTTGGAATTGGGCGACATCGGACCCGCCGGGGTGGGAGACTCGTCCGGGCGGGAGGGGCTTCGACGGCCCCGAGCTTGGCCCGAGCTTGCACCGTGTTCGATACGACGAGCCTACCCGGTCTCTCGAGCGCGGAAAGCAGCGCATCGATGATCTCCGGGCGTACCTCCTTCGACCCGTTCGCGAGACGCCCCGGCCTCCCGTCGAGCGCCTCCAGCAACGAACCGTGGCCCATCCCCTCCAACGCATCGCCAGCGTCGTCCGCCAGCTTGCGTTTTCGCTGGCCTTGGCGGCGCTCGAGAAGCCGGATTCGGCGAAGCTGTCGTTCCATTTCACTCTCGTCGTCCGGAATGGCCACTTCGTCGAGCACGGCCCGGAGGAGTTCGAACATACGGACCAGGCGCTCCGGGTCGGTAATACGAGCGGGCGCATGATCGTGGAGAAGATCAACCTCGTCAGGGTCTGTGCCTCCCACCATGCCTTCGTTGTCGCTGATGCCAAAGCGCATCTTTTTCACCGGCACCCGCTCCCGCTCCCGGACGATTTCGTTCGTGAACAGGTCAGGAACCGTATCCGGCCGCTATTGCCTACGAGCGTCATACACCGCACCTACTTCAGCCGCGACCTGCCGCCAGACGCCGGAACGCTTCTGATTCGCCCCTTTTCCGAACGAGACCAGCATCAGTCTCTTGCGAGTGCTCGCCGGATAAGCTCTTCCGTGGAGTCCGGAGCGCCGGCCTCGATTACGGCGCGTACCGCGCTGTCCGCAGCGCTGAAGGAGAAGCCGAGAGCTACCAGTGCCTGAACCGCCTCCTGGGCACCGCTAATCGATCCGGGCTTCGTTGGCGTGACGATGGCGAGATCGGCCACTTTGTCGGCCAACTCGAGAGAGATCTTCTCCGCCTTCTTCTTACCGATGCCGCTCACCTGCTGCAGCGCCACGAGATCTCGTTCGACGAGGGCGCGGGCGAGTCGCTCCGCGTCGTACGTCGACATCATAGCCAGAGCCACTTTGGCGCCGACCCCGGACGCCGACAGCAACCGTCGAAAGAGCGTCCGCTCGTGCGCCTCGATGAATCCATAGAGGGCCACAGATGAGTCGGTCACCACCTGCAGCGTTCGCAGCTGGAGCGTCGCACCCGGAGAAGGCAGCCGTTGAAGGACGGTCAGCGGGATCTCCACCTCGTAGACGACCCCACCAGGAGTCTCGATCTCGATCCGATCCGTGTCCCGAGTCAGCAAGACGCCGTTGAGTCTAGAGATCATGCCGGGCACCCGAGATCAGACATTAGCAAAACTCCCGAGAAACGAGTGACACAGCGCAGCGGCGACCCCATCGGACGCATCGTGCGGGGTCGGAGGCTCCTTCAATTTCAGCAATTGCATCACCATGAACGCGACTTGTTCTTTCGTGGCATTTCCCGTTCCTGTCACCGCTTTCTTGATCTGACGCGGTGCGTACTCGGCAATGGACACATCGTGGAGCGCTCCAGCCAGAAGAATAGCTCCACGTGCGTGTCCGAGCTTCAGCGCGCTTTGCGCGTTCTTCCCGTGGAAGACGTCTTCCACGGACATCGCGAAGGGCTGATGACGGATGATGAGTCCAACCACGGCTTCGTGGATCTCACGAATGCGTGCAGTCAGCGGCTCATTCGCCGACGTCCTGATCACCCCGCACTCCACCAACGAGACAGCGCCCCCGCCCTTCCGAGCAACGACGCCAAATCCCGTAACCGCCGTGCCTGGGTCAATCCCCAGGATGATCTGACCCGCGTCGATTTCGTCGATCTCAGCGGCCCTTTACGTCGCGTCGGCGAGAACGGCTTCGTCGATGTCGGCGTTCGAGTGCACCTTCTGCACGTCGTCCAGATCGTCGAGCGTGTCGAGCAGGTGCAATAGCTTCTCCCCGTCCCGCCCGGCAACCGCTACCTCGTTCTTGGCGATGCGCGTGAGTTCGGCCGAAGCGGCTTCGATACCTGCTGCTTTCATAGCGTCCTGAACCGCCATGAAGTCCGATACTTCAGCGATCACAACGAACTCGTCGCCTTCATTGGTCACATCTTCCGCACCGGCTTCGATCGCAGCGTCGAACACGGAGTCCTCCGTGTACTTCGCAGCATCGATGGTAATTTGCCCTTTCCGGTCAAACTGCCAGGCCACGGACCCCTCGGTCCCCAAGCTGCCGTCATTCTTGTTTAGGGCGTGGCGGACGTCCGCTACGGTGCGGTTCTTGTTGTCCGTGAGGCACTCGATGTAGAGTGCGACCCCACCGGGCCCGTATCCTTCGTAGATCGCCTCTTCGTACGCGACCCCCGCCAACTCGCCGGTTCCTTTCTTGATCGCCCGCTCAATGTTCTCGGCGGGCATCGAGTTGCCCTTCGCTGTGTCCACCGCCAGACGGAGGCGTGCGTTGTACTCTGGCTCACCACCGCCTTCCCTAGACGCCACCGTGATCTCACGAATCAGCTTGGTGAAGAGCGCACCGCGCTTGGCGTCGGTGACTCCTTTCTTGCGCCTGATCTTGGACCACTTGTTATGGCCGGCCACACAACCTCCGGGGATACAACTTCAGATGGCGGGCTGCACGCCCGAAACAGAGGTAGAAAAGTACGGCTAGCCGCCAAAGGGGCAAATCGCCACTGAGGATGCTTCACGCCGAAGTCTTGCACGCTTCTACCAAGGGGAATAATGTCGGTCTCCGTGAGCATGACCAGGACCGGGGACATTCATTCCCCCCCAGGAGGAACAGATGGTGCCGAAGAACCAGAAAAGCGGCTTTACCCTCATCGAATTGCTGATCGTCGTGGTCGTTATTGGCATCCTGGCGACCATCGCCATCCCGAAGTTCTCCTCCATGCGGACAAAATCGTACATCGCCGCCGTAACCTCCGACCTCAAGAGCACGGCGAGCCAGCAAGAGATCTACTTGACCGACAACAACACTTACGCGGCGACGACGACCGCTATGGACCAGACGTTGACGGATGCTGTGACTGTAACGGTCAACGAGTCCGATGGGCGCGGGTGGGCGGCGACAGCGACGCACTCAGGTCTGTCAGGTCAGCAGTGCGGGATCTACTACGGCAGCGCGTCGGCATCAAACGGGTCTCCCGCCACACAGCCAGGCACGGTCGCCTGCAACTAGCGGGCATGCAGAGGCCTGCTCCGTAAGAGCGGGCCGGCCCACGGACTACCGCCGGTCGTACCCGCCGCCGAAGCCCGCACTGCGGAACCGGTTGTTCACCACGTTGTTGAAGATCGACCCGAACTGAATCGAGAAGCCAACCTGGATGCCGTAGTTGAAGCTGGTGGCTTCCTGCTGGAGCCGAAGCAGCGTCTCCGCATCCGTGGCATCATCGAGCGGCAGATAGATCTGGTCGTTGACCCAAGCGATGTCCCCTCGAATGTTTACGCTGAAGCCCCGAACGATGCGGACGTCAATGTCACCACGGATCGCCAGGTTGTTGCGCTCGAAGTCACTCAAGAAGTGCGAGCCGGTCATGCGCAGGGATGCATCACCCCACTCCTGACGCTGGGAGAATTGCATCTGGAGCGACTGCTCATACCGCAGTTCCGACGTCTCATTATAGATCGTGGGTTCGATGTAGTCGCGGTATGCCGGTCCGACCTTGTAGAAGAACGTGAAGGCACGTCGGGTCGCCTCGTCGTACGGAAAGACGCTGTATTCAATGGCAGGCGTGACTTCGACTCGGAAGTTCTGGTTGAATCGGGTCATCCGACCAGCTTGGCCCTGGATCCCGATCGACCAGTGGTCGGCGACCGAGTAGACGATGAGCGGATTGAAGCCCCAATCCGTCCGAACGTTGAGGAAGTTGCCGTTGTCGAGTTCGATATCGACCCGGTTGTAGTTGATGTTCCCGTTGAAGTTCATCTTCCACGTCGGGGTGATCCGGTTCGCCGAAAAACTCCCATTGAGCCGAGTGGTGCTGCGCGTCGACTCGCCGTCCAAGTTGCCGCTGCCGTTGAGACGGAAGACCCACAGGTTCCACGGATCGTCCACTTCGTCCTGCGACACCAGGCGGCGTCCTGCGCCTGGACTCTCCGGTGCGGGACCCGTGAGGCTCACAAGGCCGCGGTAGCCGGCTTGCTGTGCATAACTGGCGATCCCGAGTCCGAGCGCATGCGAGATGCCGTCGAGTTGCTCTCGCTCCGTGTCGGTGGGAAGCGTCTGGAAGAGGTGGGTGTCCTCCCATCCTTCCGCCTGGCCGTGTCCGATGAAGTCGAGACGATATTCATTCCCACCCGCCCCGGTGGTCTGGCTGGTCATGATGACGTGGACATCAGCGACTTCTTTGTCGTTGACCCAGTTCACCCAATCGATTTCAGTGCGGTAGTACTGACTGTTGCAGTTCCGGCCGTTGCAGTCGAAGAAGACATTGGGTCGGACGTTCTGACTCTCTGCGAGCGACGGGGCCCCGAGCGTAAGGAGCCACACGAGAGCGAACGGAATATGTGTAAGGCGCAGGCGCATGTGCGTGGGCAGCCGTGTTGTGTACCGAGTGAATCCACCGCTTGGCGGACAGCCAAAAAGGTAACGCGAGCGATGCTCCTCTCGGAGACCAGCAGATTCGCACACGTGTCCGGAAACCAAGACACCTGCATGGGTGGTTTGGTTGAAGCGTCAGCCGTATCGGCGCAGTCTGGCGCTGGCTAATCCGGACAAACACCTTTCGCGTGCGGCCATCCCCACATCCCCTCCCCTCAGCCAGGCAATGCGCACCGATCTCAGCAAAGGCGTGATCTACGCCCTCCTGTTCTGCCTGTCCGGACTCTTGGCGCTGATCGCCATCGGGATCGTGTTTCCCGCGCCCCCGGAATTGGTCGCGACACCCCACCCCGCGTATCCGTCAATGTTGGTCAGTGGTTCTGGCGCACCTGGGAATTCGTGGACGCTGTGGGCGGGATACGTGTCAGGTGTGCTCGTGCTCGGCGTGTTGATCGCCTTCGTCTTCATCGGCGTGTCTCCGAAATCGAAGCTAGGGCGACGTCTCATGGGCGTTTCATCCGCTCTGTACGTGGTGACGTTCATCGCCCTTCTCGTGACAGATGCTACCTACGCCACTGAAGGATTCACCGGCACCATCTTCGGCTTCCCTCCGCCCACGGCCTGGATGATCCACGGCATGTGGCATATCCCCTGGCTGATGGTGCTCGTCTACGTGGTGCTATGGGACTCAGTGTCCTACACCCCGGAAGCTGAAGCCCGTTTCGAAGCCCTCATGGAAACCAAGCGGAGTGAGCATTGAACCGCGGTAGCGTCATCCTCACCGCCGTAATTATCTACCTGGGTGTGTGCATCGGTGTTGGGTTATGGGCCATGCGACGGACCAAGTCGAGCAACGACTTCTTCATGGGTGGGCGGAACCTGGGGCCTCTCGTGATCGGTTTCGCTGCATTCTCGAGCACACTCAGTGGCTTCGGCTTCGTCGGTGGCCCCGGCCTCGTCTATCGGATGGGAATGAGCTCGATCTGGATGGTGGTCGTGAGTGCGATTTCCATCGCGATCGGGTTCTCCGTTGTTGCCAAGCGCGCGCGGTTGCTCGCCCAACTCGGAGACTGCATCTCGCTCCCGGACGTCGCTTACCTCCGCTTCCGAAGCAATCTCGTGCGAGGCCTCTTGGCGGTCGTCGTGCTTCTCGGGGTCTTGGGTTACCTGGCCACTCAGATTCTCGCGATGTCGGTGGTCCTCCAAGAAGTGCTGCGGGACGCAAATTTCTTTCCGGATATCAGTCTGGGAATGGCCGTCACGGTGTCGACCTCAGTGCTGCTCTTCTACACGGTGACTGGCGGGATTATCGCTTCTGTATATACCGACTTGATTCAGGGCATCATCATGGTCGTCGCCGCTGTCCTCGTGTTCGGGACCATCCTGACCACGTTCGACGGAGGCATGGCAGAAATCAGTTCGATCATCGCGGCGGACGACGCACAGGCTATGGGTCCATGGGGGACCATAGGCGTTTTCGGGGCGATGTCGTGGATCCTAGTGTTCTCGCTGGGGGGAGCTGGGCAGCCCCACGTGGTCACGAAGTACATGATGATTAAGGAGGTTCGCGGCCTGAGGACCGTCATCCCGGTCATGGCAGGAGCCTACATGCTCGCGGCGCTCCTGTGGATCGGCCTCGGCCTGGCCATGCGGGCGCTGGTCCTCAGCGGTCGGCATGACGTGCTCGCCGCGCCTGATATGGCCGCGGCCGCGTTCCTTCAGGGCTTCACCAACCCGGTTCTCGCCGGGGTGGTATTCGCCGCGCTGCTCGCCGCGATCATGTCCACGGCGGACAGCTTCTTGAACGTCGGGACCGCCGCAATCGTCCACGATATCCCGAACGCATTGATTGGTCGGTCCGTAAAGAACGAGCTTTTATGGGCTCGGGCCACCACGGTCGGGCTCTCGGTCTTCGCGGCGATCATCGCGGTCTACAGCGGTGAACTCGTCGCGCTACTCGGTGCCTTCGGGTGGGGAACCTTCGCGGCTGCGTTCGTCCCCGTGCTCGCCATCGGACTTAATTGGAAACGAGCGACCCCTCGTGCGGCAGTCGTTGCTATCGTGGCCAGCCTAGCTATCAACTTCGGGACGCGTGTGGCCGGGGTGTCAGCCCCCTACAGTACGGATATGGGCGCCGTCGCCTTAGTGGTCTCGATGTTCCTGTTCATCGTGGTGTCGCTGATGGACAAGCCGGCGACGATCGACCCCGACGTCGGACTCGTGATGGAGCTCTAACAGGCTTCAGCGTCCCGGCGCTTCCTCGAGCTGGGGAGCACGCCTGGCATGAGTCGCCTGCTCCATCGCATACGCCCAACTAAGCAGTTGCGGCTCACTCCACGTGTCACCGATCCACGCGAGGACGAATGGGCTTCCGTCCTCATAGTACGAATAAGGAACGGTCACGGTCGGGAGTCCGATGTCGTTGATGATATTGCTCGGAATCTCAGCCCAGTCGTTCGGCCGGCTCTCCGGGTTCTCTGGGTCGTGCACGAGCGGACGATTCGGCGTTCCTGACTGCGGGAAGAAGAGACCGTCTAGGTCGTGCTCCTCCATGACACCCCGGAAGAGCGCACGGATCTCTATGCGCCATGCCTGAAACGCGTCCCCGGACTCGGTCGCACTCGGGAGCGCCGGGACAGGAGGCGGGCCACCACGGCGACCACGGCCCCGACCGAACGAGCGACCCGTAAGTTCTTCCCACTCTGCGATGCTGTTGAACGGAGCGTTCGGGCCAAGGCCCCGAAAGTAGAGCGCCTGGTCGTATGTCGACGTGCTCACCCGCGCCTGCTCGCGATACAGTTCCCTGAACCCACTGCCTTCAAACGGGTCCTCGACGACTTCGGCGCCGAGCCCGATCAATACGTCGACCGCCTTCCGGTACTCGACCTCGGTCAGCGGATCGAGCGGAAGCCACTGCTCCCGCCAGCCCGTTCCAACGAGCCCGAAGCGCTTCCCCTCAAGCGACCCGGCATCTAGGCCAGCGACGTATCCTCCCTCCGGAATGTGCTGGGCTGCGGCATACGTCGCATAGTCCTCGGGAGTGGGGCCTGCTAAGACGTCGAGCGTGACGGCAGCATCGTACACCGTTCGGGCCATGGGACCAACAACGTCCACGTACGACCCACTGAGTGGATAGATGCCCTCGATGGGCGTGAGGCCGTATGTACCCTTCACACCAACAAGCGCCTGTGCGCTCGACGGGTTCTGGATCGACCCCCCGGTCTCTGTGCCAAGTCCGAGGACAGCGAAGCTCGCGTTCACGGCAGTTGCCGTGCCGCCGCTCGAAGCGCCGGGCACCATGTCCACGTTGTACGGGTTGAGCGTGACGCCCGCTACCGAGCTGACCGTGCGCGTCCCGTGACTCGCGAAGTCCGGGAGGTTGGTCTTGCCGAGGATGATCGCCCCGGCCTCCCGGAGGCGTGACACCACTGCAGCGTCGTCGTCGGGGACCATGTCGAGTCCTCCCGCCGCCGCGCTGAATCCCTCGTAGCCGACGGTGGTGACCAGCCCGCCGTAGTCGATGTTGTCCTTAATCACGACCGGAACTCCGTGGAGCGGCCCGCGCGGTCCTGTCGCGGCATACTCCGCATCGAGTGACGCAGCGATTTCAAGCGCATCAGGGTTCATCGAAATGAACGCGTTGTAGTGCGGCTCGAACGTTTCGATGCGATCCAGGAATGCCTGAGTCAACGCGACCGCCGTGAAGGTGCCGTTGGCGTAAGCCGCTTGGACGTCGGCCACCGTCATCTCGACAACATCGATCTGCTGGGCAGCCGAAGCGGCCGGGACCGCAGATGCGATCCCGACCGCCAGGAAGATGCTCTTCATGCCCTTCATCCCCACATCATCCTCACCTCTAACGCAATCAGCTTCCGCCGGGGCCGCGACCCTCGGGTTCCGCAGCACCGTCCTCGGAGATGGGGCGCGTACGGATCGTCGGATACTCGATCCCTAGCTGTTCGAGGTAGGTGTCGAACCTGGTGGCATCGTAGTAGAACGGCCGCATGCGCTCACGCCACTGCGCCATGATGCCCTCGTTGAGGAAGATCGCCGGCTGGTCCGTCGGAGCGATCATGGGGATGTACTCGGTATCAACGGTCTGGACGTCGTTGAAGTAGTCCCACGCCGCCTCGACCGTCTCACCGTCCAGGAAGAGGTCGAGGAGCGTACGCGCCTGCACCTTCGCACCTGCAACGCCGCCTTTATGAGCGATCGGTGTCGCCATGGCGATTCCATTCGCCCAATTGTGACCTGGACCGCCGCTCATGTTTGACGGAAAACCGAGCGTCACCGTGGGCATATTCCACGAGATGTCTCCGATGTCGTCTGAGCCACCGCCGAGCGAGCGAGACAGATCGACCGGACCACTCATCTCTTCTGGGACCTCGATCTGCAAACCGGTGACTTCGACTTCCATCTCCGCCTGGAAGGCTTCGGCAAAGCGGATGTCGTCCTCGCTCCACTCCGGCATTCCGACCGCTTGGATGTTCGCGAAAGACGCCTCGGCAACCGGCTTGCTGAAGTGCCGGCTCCACGCCGAGCCCACGGTCATAATTGTATCGATCGTGGTCCCGGTCATGAGCGCAGCACCCTCGGCCATGAGCGCTGCGGCGTCGAACTGTTCTTTAGTGAGTTCGTAATCACGCTCGCGGAAGTAGAACCAGATGGTGGCGAACTGCGGGACCACGTTGGGCTGATCTCCACCCTCGACAATGATGTAGTGAGATCGAGCCGCCGGGCGGAGGTGCTCCCGCTTGAACTCCCAGGCCTGGGCCATGAGCATCACCGCGTCGAGCGCCGAGCGACCACGCCAAGGGGAGCCGGCCGAGTGTGCAGTTTCGCCCTGGAAGCGGTACTGGACCGACCACAGCGCGTTGCCGCCCTGCTGGCCCCAGTTCACGCCGAATCTGCTCGACACGTGAGTGAACATGTTCACATCCACGCCGTCGAAGACGCCTTCGCGAACGAAGAAAGCCTTCGACGCCACCTGTTCTTCCGCGACGCCCGGCCAGATGAGCAGCGTGCCATCGATGTTCTCACGCTCCATCAGTTCCTTCACGACGAGCGCGCCCACGATGTTCACAGCCTGACCCGAGTTGTGGCCCTCACCGTGGCCCGGAGCCATGGCGAGGATCGGATCTCGATATGCAACACCCGGCTTCTGGTTCGACTGCGGAATGCCGTCAACATCCGAACCCATCGCGATCACAGGGCTACCTGAGCCGTTGGACCAGCGCGCGGTCCACGCACTCGGCATACCGGCCACGCCGAGCTCGATGTCGAAGCCTTCATCTGCGAGCAGGTCTGTCAAGTAACGCTGGGTCTCGAATTCCTGCATGCCCAGTTCACCAAACGAAAACAGGTGATCGATGATTTCCTGGACGAGCTTGGCTCGGTCTTGAACCATCTCCTGGGCTTCATCCTTTAGGGCCTCAAGGCGCGGATCGGCCTGGGCTGACAGGTCCGGGACGAGCGTGAGCCCCACTCCAAGTACCAGGGCAGCGGAAAAAAGACGACGCATTTAGATATCTCCGAATAGTATTGCTTAGCGGCACCGTGGCGGGAGGCGGGGCCTGGTTGATGATCAGGGGCTCAGGATGCAGCCCAGGGGGCGGTCCGGCAAGAAGGGGGGCTCAATTCCGGCTGCCCTAGCCAGACGCACATGCCGGGTCCAATTTGAAACAATACAATGGTTGTTGGACACAATCCCGACTACGGACCGCACCATGGCACACGACATTCGGAAGGCCTCGGCCGCTTCAGGCACGGCGATTCTCTTTTGCCTATTGGTATCGTCGGCACCGCTTCATGCCCAAGAACGCCCCATGAATTTCATGGACGTGCAGGAGCTGAGAAACGGTGGCGACTATGCCCCCAGTCCAGACGGCCAGTGGATGCTGTACACCACAAGCACCCGGGATTGGCAAGAAGACGACACGCAGACCGACATCTACGTCGTCTCGATGAGGAACGGTTTCTCGTCCGCGCGGCAGTTGACGTACACGGATGACAAAAATGAGAGCCAACCGACCTGGGCCACGGACGGGTCCTATTTCGTCTTCGCGTCGAACAGAGATTCCGACGGCGAGGCCAGTGGCAACCAACTCTACCGCATGCGGCACGATGGAGGTGAGGCAAGAAAGCTCACCGAAGCCGAGGAGGGCGTCTCGGGATTCTCGCTCAGCCCGGACGGCCAATGGCTCGTCTACCGGAGCGGTGAATCTGGTGAAGAGCAGTTGTACCGCATGGCCGCAGGAGCCACCACATTCGTCCAGGCCGAGCAGATCACGCACGCAGCCGCAGGCGTTGGGCAGTGGGATTTCTCGCCCGATGGCGGGACAATCTACTTCTCGCGGCCCGATTCCTTTGACGAAGACGAAAAGCGGCGCGTGGAAGAGGGCTTCACGGTAGACGTGAGGAACGGTGAGACTCCGCTCTCCAGCCTGTGGGCTGTCGACGTGATGTCTGCGCGGGAGCGCGTTTTGGAGCGGGACGACGCGTATTCCGTGGCCGGCTTCACCGTGTCGCCGGACGGGGCTTGGATCGCGTTCTCAGGCGGCTCGCCGGAGCGCTACGAGCGGAACATCACTCAGGCCCGCCTCTACGCCGATCCTTACCTGCTCGAAGTATCCACCGGGCACGTCGAAAGATTGGCGGAGAACTACGAGGTCGGAGAGTCGCGGCCGAACTTCTCTCCAGATAGTCGCCGCATCGCCTTCTCGGGTCCAGACGACATGACCCGCTACTCGATGACGAACTCACGCATCTACGTTCGTGACGTGGCAGACCGGGACGGCAGCTTCCGCAAGTTGGGCGGAGATTTGGACGAAAATCTCGGAATGGGATTCTGGTCCGACGACGGCGAGACGATCTATACGACGGTCGGTGTAAAAGTCACCCGTCAGCTCCACGCCGTGGACGTGGAGTCAGGAAGCGTGCGGCAGATCACGAACGAACGAGCGGTTGTTTCTGTTTCGCAAGACGACGAAACGGGCGTGCTCCTGATCAACTATCAGGACCCCCTGACGCCCACGACCTTGTTCACCGTGGCCGACGTCAACGACGTGACGGATCGCTCAAAGTGGACACAACTGACAGACATCAACCCGCAGGTGCGAGACTTCCAACTGGGTGAACAGGTGGAGGTCGAGTGGACATCGACAGATGGCAAGACAGTCGGCGGCGTGCTGGTCTATCCCGTCGGGTACCAAGCAGGCCAGCGTTACCCGCTGGTCGTGGCGATCCACGGCGGCCCAGCCAGCGCGGATCTGCTTGGGTTCAACGATGGCTACGGCTCACAGATCTACGCAGGCGCCGGATACGCAGTGCTCATGCCGAACTACCGCGGATCCACCAACTACGGCAACGCGCACCGCACGGACATCGTGGGTGACTATTTCACGCTCGGGTATGACGACATCATGACCGGCGTGGACCACCTCATCTCAGAGGGCATCGTCGATGAAGACCAGATGGGGGTCTTCGGCTGGAGTGCGGGCGGCCACTGGTCTAACTGGATCCTGACCCAGACGGATCGCTTCAAGGCGATCAGCTCAGGCGCGGGCACCATGAACTGGATCAGCATGTACGCGCAGAGCGACGTGCAGCGGAATCGACAGTTCTACCTGGGCGACGAGTTCATGTACGAAAATTTCGAGCCCGCCTGGGACCAATCCCCACTGAAGTACATCGCGAACGCATCCACCCCCACGATGATCCACGTCGTCGAGGGTGATCCCCGGGTGCCGAGTCCCCAGTCGGTCGAGCTGCACATGGCACTGAAGAAGCTCGATGTGCCAACCGAGCTCTTCATGTATCCGGGTCGCAGTCATGGAATCCCAGACGCGCGGAACCGATTGGTTCGGTCGGTCTCAGAGCTCGCCTGGATGGACCACTACGTTCGTGGCATCGGCGACAAGTTCGATTGGCAGCAGGTGCTCGAAACGCTCGAGGAAAAAAAGGAGCGGCCGATCTCGTAGGCCGCTTCGGAGTCTCGACGGGTGATCGTCGAGGCACCCTCGGCCTCAGCCATTACTACAGGGCTTCTCGAGCGATCCGCTCCTGCCTCAAATTCCTGGTGCGGAATCGCCGGAACACGAGCCCCAAAACGTAGATCCTGAAGAGCGCCCAAATGATGTTCGGTTCGTTCAGCGCTGGGTCGATGTGGTGTTCGATCTCCCGGTGTTTAGCTGGAGCCTGACTCCAATGCACACCGGGCCACTCGTGATGAACTGTGTGGAATCCGTTGTTCAGCAGCAGGAAGTTCGCCAACCCTCCAACGAAATTCCGCGAGTGGTCCCACTCAGACTCCTCGTTCGCATGCACATGCTGGAGGTAATTCAGCACCAGCACCGCGAACAGCGCGAACTGTTGGGGCGCAACCACATAGAGAAGCGCCTTCTTCCAGTCGATCCACAATGCTGCGGCAATCCAGGCTCCCAGGACGACGTACTGAGATAAACACCATCGGAACTCCGCCGGATTGCGCTCCTTCTGGAAGGCCAGGTACTGCACGATCGGCCTTTGCTGAAACCAGCTGGAAATCGCTGGATAGGACAGCAGCGTAACCGCGTTGTTTCGCTCAGAGTGCCGATACCAGATCGTGTGATCACCCTCACGGTTGTTGAACTTGTGATGGTTCTTGTTGTGCGTTGGAACCCACGCGAAAACTGGGAAGCCGTAGAACACGGTGAGCCACCAATCGTGCAACCGATTCATCCACGCCGCCGTCCACGTGCGGACGTGATTGTGGTTATGGGTCATGACTGCAACCGTGAGGCCCATCCACAGCGAAGCGAACCACAGCCAGGGGCTCCAGCTCTCCCGCTGCCATTGGACCACCAAGAGCCCAGTGGTCAGCGCCATAAAGGCTACGGTCTGAATATCCCGCCGGTACCTGAGCATGGCCTAGATCCTTAGCCGTAGCTCATATCAGGACGCCGCAGATGCCAATCCGTCGCCTTCTGGAAGGCATGGGCGACGGCAAGGACCTTGTCATCCGCGAACAAGTCTCCGAGTAACGTGGTCGTGAGCGGCATCGTGGAAGGGTTGTCGGCATCGGCATTCCGGAGCCCGAAGCCGTAGGGTACGATGGCCGCCGGGTGGCCGGTCTGGTTGGTCAGGCCCACCTCTCCGGATCCACTCACGAACATGTCGAAGCCTTCCATCGCCTCCGCCATCTCCTTCATGAGGATGAGGCGACGACGTTGGCTGTTTACGAAGTCGATGCCACGAACGTCGCGTCCCGAGCGGAAGCGACCGCGGCTCCTTCGCTCACCGGGGCTGAGATCGTCGGGCAACGGCTCCGGCTCCACGCCATCGGGCGCAATGTGGAAGTCGAATGCGGCCGAGGACTCGACCCCGAGCGAGTTCGAGCTGCCCCGAGGCATCGGGTTCATCTCACGGAGCGTCACACCAAGGTCCTCGAGCTGATCGAGAAACTCCCGTGGAGCATTCTCATCGAACCCGATGCGGAAGCCATTGATGCCGGCATTCGCGTCGAAACGAAACGGCGCCGTCACCGTCGCGGGATCGCGCTCGCTCGCACCTCGCATCGCCTCAAAGACAAGCGCACAATCCATCGAGCTGCGGCACATGGGTCCGGCCTTGTCCATGCTCCAAGACAACACCATACCGCCGTGCCGGCTCACGCTTCCGAAGGTGGGCCGGAGCGCCGAAATACCATTTCGTCGCGCCGGAGACACGATCGAACCCTGAGTCTCCGTGCCGATGGCGAAGCCCACGCAACCGGCAGCCGTGGCCGAGCCGGGCCCCGCGGACGACCCACTCGAGCCCTCCTCGATATTCCACGGATTCCGAGTTCTTCCCCGGAACCACTGGTCGCCGCGGGCGAACTCACCCGTCGCGAGCTTGGCGAGCAGGACCGCACCCGAAGCACGGAGCCGCAGTGCAATTTCGGCGTCCTCACCGAAGTGCTGATCGGCGAAAACTTCAGAACCCCACGTCGTGGGCGCCCCTTCGATCATGAAGAGGTCCTTGATGCCATACGGGATCCCATGGAGCGGACCGAGCCAATTCCCCTGCCGGAGCTGGGCGTCAGCCTCTTGAGCTTCCTCTCGTGCCCGGTCTTCCAAGATCGTGACCGCACAGAGGAGCACCGGGTTATACCGCTTCAGACGGTCCAGATACAGCTCTGTGAGGTCAACGGAGGAGATGTGCCGGTCTCGCACGAGCGCCGACAGGCGATGCACGGGCAGAAACGCGATGTCCTCTTCGTTGGTGGGCACCGCGCCTGGCCACGTCGGGATCTCGATGGCGTGGCGTTCGAACGGATTCACGCCCTGGGCGTGCCACTTCTCGTACAGCGATCCCGTACCGCCAGGGTAGGCCTGGTAGACCAACGCGGGGTGCTCGCCGTTACCGAGGGGTACGGGGGGCGGGCCCTGTTGTTGCGGGGGAACGTTGCTGCGCGTGGCATCCGAAATCGGCCCGTCAGCGGCAAGAAGCGAGGCTGGCGAGACAGCGCCGGTGGCCGCAGCTGCTGCGGCCGCCTTGAGGAAGTCACGGCGTTCTAAGGGCAACTTGGACATCGGTTCCTCCGTGGGTCCTTCCGGCGCGGCTGGGCTGCCGAACCAGTATATGACACGATGCGCCGCAGGGACCGAGGCGGCAAGACGGCGGGGTCAGCTCGTTGCCTTTTCCTAGCCGCTCCTTGAGCTCCGTGAACCAGTTGGTGACGATCGTGAGCGTCGCGTCCGCATCGGCGCCAAGTCAGGTGGTGGGGTCGCCCATGAAAACGCTCGACGCAGTAGCGCCATTCAAGAGCGGCGCTGATGCGTTTAATGGCTTCTGAAGTGAGCGCCAATGTGTGGTGCAGGCGGGGATTCGGCCATGTTGGCGCGCGGCGAGGGCGGCTTGCGTGCGCGGTTTCGCCCCTCGTAGTCTGCCACGCACCCTCTGAGCCGGTGAAGACCTATGACGAATCGTATCCGCACACTCCGCCGACTTGTCTGCGCATGCCTACCTGTTTCGCTCCTCCTGGGCCAGCCCGGCCAAACCCGGGCCCAGACAGAGGACCAACAGTCTCAGGTCGATCGGATGTTCAGAGTATTTGGGGAGAATACGCCGGGAGCTGCAGTCGCGGTGGTTCGCAACGGAGAAGTCCTCTTCCGGGCCGGTTACGGCATGGCGGATCTGAACCAGCACGTGCCCATCACCCCGGCGACGGTGTTCGACATCGCATCGGTGTCGAAACAGTTCGGTGGCTTCGCCATCGCGTCGTTGGTCGAGTCCGGTCTTGTCGATCTGGATGCCGAGGTCAGAGAGTACCTACCGGAACTCGCAGACTTCGGCGCCCCACTCACTGTTCGTCATCTTGTTCATCACATGAGTGGCATCCGCGACTGGCCGATCACGTTGGCGATCGCTGGGTGGCGCTTCGACGACGTAATCTCCTTCGATCAGATCCTACGCATGACATGGGCACAAAAGGAGCTCAACTTTCCGTCCGGCGACGAGTACAGCTACTCGAATACCGGGTACAACCTCCTCGCGGAGATCGTTCAGCGCGCCACGGGGCAGACGTTTCGAGAATGGACGGACGAAAACATCTTCGCGCCGCTGGGAATGGAAAGCAGTCTGTTCCAGGACAACCACTTAGAAGTGGTTCCTCTACGTGCTCGC
>Ga0233428_1000417_pt1 | contig 61583 bp, 52 predicted proteins | sample SI_118_April2016_4_FD_179890 | JGI IMG/M metagenome (GOLD analysis project Ga0233428, IMG submission 179890) | Seawater microbial communities from Saanich Inlet, British Columbia, Canada - SI_118_April2016_120_MG | ecosystem: Environmental > Aquatic > Marine > Inlet | place: Canada: British... | reverse complement strand
CAGGGAATATAACGAAGAACGGCCTCATGACTCACTTGGTGATTTAACACCCAGAGAGTACTTGATGGCTAACTCAAAGCAGGAAAACTCTAAAAGTAACTGGTCCTAATTTAGGGGGCTTTACAGATATGTACAGCGAATGGCAAAAGAGGTGTTGATAGCGAAAAACAGGACGCCAAGAATAAGGCCTGTAGAGATCAAATCACTCCCCCTGATTCCGAGAAACCGGGAACCTCCGATTCACAAACTAAAACTTCGGGTCAGCCCTCCACAACCCCGGAACTCAAGGAGACTGAATCACCCAGTCCAAAAGAAACCAGTAAGAAGAAGTTTGATAAGTTAGCAGAAGAGTTTATTAGGCAGTTGGATTCAGCAGACCAAACAAAATTCCGAAAATTGTTGAATATAGAAAAGAAGGCTACTTCCAAGCCTTCAATCCAGCACCTTGATGGGTATACTATTGGAATTTATTATAAAAAAGACGTTGAAGCAGAGCGTAAGCTAGCGGAAGAAATTAAGGGGAAGCTGATAGAGTCTCAACGCCCTATCAATATAAAGCTATACAGCAAAGGGGAACTATTCTTTAATAAGGTCAATCCCCCTGTCAACTTTGAAATACGCTATTTCCCCTATGATGAAAAAGAAGTTGCAAAAGAATTATTTGATGTTTTAAGTATTACGGATTTGAGTTATTCATTCGATCTGATACCCGTCTCAACCCTCTCGCCCAACTTTATTTCCATTTTCGTGAAGCCTCAGACTTGATAATTTGCCCCTTGCTAAGAATTTCTCATCGGCCTGTTCTTACACCTTATTGAGCGGCACTGTCTTTAAGGTGCACCCCCAGCTTCTATCACTTCCCCGATATCTTTAACTTGTACTTTGAGACCCTTGGCTTTCACCGCGTCTTCCAGCATGAGTACGCAATAGGGACAGGACACGGCAATGGTGTCGGGATTGGTAGTCATCAGTTCATCGAGCCTGTGGTGACTCATACGTGTGCCGGTATTTTCCTCAAGCAGAAACCGGGCTCCGCCTGCTCCGCAACAGGTTCCGGTTTCGCGGCTCTGTTCGACTTCGTGAATTTTTCCAGCTTTTGCATTGAGGACATTGCGGGGCGCATCGTAGATTTCGTTATGCCGCCCGAGGTAACAGGAATCATGGACCACAACATTGTCGTCTGTTTTTTCTGTGACAGATAATTTTCCTTCGGCGATCAATGCTTCCAATAATTCAGAATGGTGGATCACTTCCAGATGAGCTCCGAATTCGGGATACTCGTTTTTCAGCGAGTTGAGGCAATGCGGGCAATGGGTGATGACTTTTTGCACACCTTGTTGCTGGAAGGTTTCCGCATTTTTGCTGGCCAGCATGTCGAACAGGTATTCGTTGCCTGCTCTACGGGCCGGGTCGCCGGTGCAACCTTCATCGTTCCCGAGAATGGAAAAGCTGACCCCGGCCTGTTTCAGGGCCTTGACCACGGATTCCGAAATTTTCTTACCGCGCGTATCGAACGAGCCGTTGCACCCGACAAAATATAAATATTCGCTGGGGTTGGCCTTGTCCCAGATGGGGACATCCAGTCCGTTTGCGGCCCAATCGGAGCGTGAGTTTCTGGGGAATCCCCATGGATTGGACTGGGTTTCCAGTGATTTGAAAGCGGCTTCGAACTCTTTCGGATAGCGGTCTTCACTCAGGACCAGTCCACGCCGGAGGTCGATCACTTTATCAACGTATTCGATCATTACCGGGCAGGCGGATTCACAGGCTCCGCAGGTGGTGCAGGCCCAGAGGGTTTCATCTGAGATTACTCCGCCGAGCAGGGTGATGTCGGAACCGGGCGGACCGTTAAGGTGATCGCGCAGGTCAACGGTCAATTGTTGCGGCGAAAGTGGTTTGCCTGTAGCCAGTGCCGGACAAGCCCGGTCACACCGGCCGCATTGGGTGCAGGTATGCAGGTCCAGCATTTGTTTCCAGGTGAAATTTTCCGCTTCTGTGGTCCCAAAACTTTCTTTTTCTTCATCTTCAAAGTTGATTCGATGCAAACCATTTCCCGGATTCAAGTTGGACAGAAAAACATTCGGGATGGCAGTCACAATATGAAAGTGTTTGCTACGCGGAAGGAGCGTCAGGAAAAAAAGGATGGCGGACACATGCGCCCAGTAGGCCAGGCTGTGCAGATGCCCGGTCCAGTCCTTTCCCAACAGGATGGGAACGAAAAGGGGAGCAAGAGGCCCGGAACCTTTAATATCCGGATGGAGAGCCAGAAAGGCTGAGTCGAATAAAACATCACTGACCATGATGATGAGTATCAGGCACAGAATAAGCAGGCCCTCACCAGAGAGTGTGAGGCGGTCGGGTTTAATCACCAATCTTCGGTAAAGCGCATAGAGAGTACCAAGAGTGACCATGAAGATCGCGCCATCCTTAACCCATAAATAAGGCAGGATCAGGGGGGCGGTACCGGAAAAATGAGAATCAATTTGTGGGAACAAGCCGACAATAAAAAACTCACCAGCACGGAAGAGGAGGATCAGGAATCCCCAGAATATCAGGGCATGCATCCAGCCCGATCTGGGCTCCTGTTGTAAGAGCTTTTTTTGCCCAATAGCGATGCAGAGAGTGGTGAAAACTCGTTTTAAGGGCTGGTCCAGCCGGTTTTCTTTCCCGGCTTTCAGCAGAAGGCTCAGTTTCGGCCAGGCACTCAGGGTAAAGGTGGTTAACGCGACCAGGATAAGAAAAACCAGAACCCAGGGTTGCAGGTCCGAGGGAACCCATTCGAAAGCACGATTGATATGTTTATCCATAGGTGGTGCCCCTTATCAGGGGGGAATCGGGTAAATTGGGCAAGGGCTTGATTGAGCCGAGTTAACCTATTGCTAGCCGGAAAAGTTATTGCTATCTGCCCCCGGCGGCTCGCCGGCCACGCCTAGTGGTGGTAGATTATTGTTTTTATTCGAGAATTGCTATTTTATTCGCAGTCCGGGTAATATATAATTATAATATAGAAGATTATCTCTTGTTCCAATCTGATTTTGGAGGTTTTCGACCTTGCTGAAATTCATGAGAATTCGAGTCCGGTTATTACCGATTTTGGTGTTTTTGTTGTTCCCGATTTCCGCATTATCGGTTCCCGTTGAAGATAGTTTTGACAGAAATCAGGCCGGGAACCATCCGGGAGTATTTCCTAAATGGGAAGGGACGCCTCCGCTGAACCCGGATCTTTACCCTAACTTGACAGATGGAATCAACGAACCGCATCCTTTGCCGACCCATGTCAGGCGGGATATTTACATCCAGTTGTTGAGAGTTGCGCCGATAGATCAGGTGCAAAGCAAGGTGTTCAACCAGGACAGGTTTAACAGCCTGCAAAGGATCGGGGTTTTGGGCTTTGAAAACAAGACCTTTGCGCCTTTTAAGGACGAATCTGCCGGGGACGTTGTATCCGGGCAGGCTTATCAGGAATTGAGAACGAACAAAAATTACTCTAATATTATTCCTCCACAGTTGATGGAGGATGCGCGGTTTAAAATTGTCAAAACCCCAGGCTCCGTAGCAGATCAAAGTCCGGTTGGTTCGACTGAGGAAACAGCACCGCTGGTTGTCGGCGATAAGGTTGACGCGGTGATGGTTGGAGCGGTCACAAAGTTTACCGACAGGTATATAGACCGGCAGGGAAGAGTTCAGAAAAGCATAGCCAGTGGCTTGGAGTTCACAGCGTTTTTAGTGGACCCCCGAACTCGGGAAGTTTTATGGGGAGCCCGGTTTGTGGGGAGCCAAAGGCCGGGAATTCAGAACTTCGACCAGCATAAAGGTCGCTGGCTGAGCAAGAAAGACTTTACCCGCTCTGCCATGAAATTTGTATTAAAAGAATTTAGAAACCGGGATTGACCGGCGAGCCGCCGCCCACTCCCGTGGGAGGGAACTGGGCAAGGGCTTGATTGAGCCGCCAATACTTTCTGCTCGCCAAATAAAGCAATGGTACACTGGCCCCACGCCTAGTGGCCACTCCCGTGGGAGGGTGTAATATCCCCGTCATTGACTTAATGCCCCGGAGGGGTAAACTAGCAACAACTCTCTACCCTATAATAGAGATTTCCCATTCATAACTAACTAGAACAATGAGTGAACCTTTTGATGGAACCGTTCCTCCGGAGCCTAATCCGGAGATAGACAAAAGAAGAAAGCTCTGGCGGAACATTTTTTTATTCAACCTCTGTGCTTCGTTGCTTTTAATAGGTATTTTCTGGTTACCTGCGAAGTTGGTGGGATTGAACGATTTTCTGAATTCCCCCAGTGTTAACCTTCCCGAAGAAGGCCAAGTGACCAAAAAACCTGAGGAAAAGGCAGAGCCTGCACCGAAGTCATTTACCAATCTAATGGCAACTCAGGTGACAACGGTAAACGCTTCTTCAGAAAAAGAGTATGTGTACTTTGACTTTTCCAGTGGCAAGCCGGTTCGTATTCTGGATACCTCATCCCTGGAATGGGATCTGGCTTTCAGAAGGGGTAAAGTGATATCTAACGGTGGTGCTTCGACCCGGCTGGGGGAAGCAGGCCTTCTCGACCTGGGTGAGGTTGAATTTGACACGGTGGCGGAAGTGCCCATGGATAATTATGTTCAGGATATCGCCACGAGCACTGAAACGGAAAGCCCGGTCTTGTTAAAATGGTACAATTATAATTACTTCACCCACAAACTTACCGCCAAGAAGAATATCTACGCATTACGGACCGCGAACGGTAAATTTGCCAAGTTTCAGTTTTTGAGCTTCTATTGTGACAATAAGGAGGCGGGGTGTGTAAAAATACGCTATGTGTATCAGGATAATGGGTCCAATAGCTTTGTGAGGGCAGGAGGTGCTCTTGCCTTGTCTGACACGACCCCACCGGAGCCCACTTGATAGCGGAAGGAAATTGCCGGGGTTCCCAAGACCGCTCTTCCCAAGCTCGATTTTTTCTGGTAAAAATAAGTTTCAGCTCTCTATTTCAGGGCAGAATGAGAAGCCTGTGACTGTAATTAATTTTGATCAAAATTTTGATTTGGAGAAAAATGAATGCCGACTTTAAAAGGTTTGTTGTTTAATCAATTTGCCGCCGAAGGCCTCTCCGCACTGGTTGCGGAAATGCAGTCTGAATATACTACGAAAAAAGGGCGCAGATTTAACCATGAAAATATCACCTACGAAATCAGCCGTCCTGCCCTGAAAGAAAATACCATTGAATTTGAGATCAGCTCAAAAATTCCGGAGGATGAAATTAAAACTCCCAAGGCGATGCAATCCTATTTCCAGCAAATCAAAAAAGTTCTGGGGAAAGGCAAGCGCAAGCCTGAGTCGATTGAAATGGAAAATATAGTCTGGGACTCAAGAAAGGAAACCGAAAAAAAGAGGGACTATGTAAAGCTTCTATATCGGTTTCCTTTGGATGACTTGTTCGACAATAAGGTGGTGGCCAAACTGCACGACAAAGTTATGAGCGGTCAGGCTGACCCTTCCACACCAGATTCTCCCAGTACTTTTACCAAGGCGGGCAGTGTGGTGTTGGGAGTTGTTCGTGAAAACATGCACCAGTTTGGTAAAGAAAGTTTAGTCAAATTGATGGAGGCCAATAAAGAGGTCAAGGTCTCCTCGAAAGGCTAACTCTTTATGGGGTCCATAAGGTATTTTTTGGGCAGGACATTGCAAGTGGTAGGTCTGGCTACCATCTCTGTGGTGGTTTTCATGTTCTTTACCCAGATGAGTATGGAACCCCTGCTGACCTGGTCGTTGATCGGCGTTTCCGAGTTTTATGGCGGAACCTGGTTGATGGGCAAAGAGGAAGGTTGACAGGCTTTTCCCTCCGGACAGGACAGTGCTCCTCCTCTATACAAATATAAATCCCCTGAAATTTATTCATGAAAACTCTTCTTGAGCAACCTGGTTTTTTGGCCCCATCGGGAACGATAGGGGCTGATGTCAGTTATCTGCTGGCACTCGTTTTTACTATCCTCTTTCTAATATCCTGGGTGATGGCCAAAAAGGCCCAGGGAACCCGGCACCATAAATTGATTCTGGTTTCCATGGTGTCGATGATTGTTTATTTCGTCGCCTACTATTATGCCCGGAGCCTGGGGGTTCTTTCTTTTGAAGGCCGGGAAGGTTTTGGCGGCCCTGATGACATCTACGAGAATGTTTTTGTTCCGGTACTGACCACCCATCTCATCCTGGTTACTTTGGGGATGGTTCTTGCCTTTTATATGATTCCGCAGGGATTCCGTGCCAGTGAAAATGCAGGTGGGGATTACCACTTGAAAACCGGGGAATTGAAAATGAAATCCCGGACATTCAAGATAGTCATGTTCACCATTCTAGGGTGCTGGGCTCTGGTTCAGGTATTGTTGCTGGCAACCCGGCAGAATCCGTTTGGAGCCAGTGTGGCGTATGGGATGATTTTCGCAACCGTTGCTTTGGTAGTCAGCCTGGAGAAATTGATCGAAAAACTGCTTCCAGAGGGGGCGAGACGGCACCGGATTCTGGGCCGAGCCACTATGGTCATTTTCGCCCTGATCCTGGTGACCAGCACCGCGACCTATCTCATGCTCTATGTTATTTATCCGCTGAAAGTCTAGCAGGGGGCTTAAAACCCGGTAAATGGGAAGATGCAGGAAGAAATAAGGCTCGGAAGGGGAAAATCTTTAAAACAAGGGGGTTTTACCCTTGACACCCCCTGATTTACCTGATAAATTTTGCCGGTTATATGACTTCGAAGTACATGAGCAGAAGGTATGTGGCGGCTAGCGCGTTAACTCCTAGTCCAATGTAAACGATGGTATCGAAAATTTTTCCGTCTTTGCTGGCCATGAAAAACCTCAAAAATTTGAATTTTTTTCTTTGAAATAAAAGAGATATACCCTATCATTCAGTTTTTAAAACTGTCAAGAATAAATTTTTTGAATAGCAAGTTAATTTAATTTTTTCCGGAGCAGACAATGGATTTAGACAAGATTAAGGAAAAAGCAGGACCCCTGATTTATATCGGAACCGTTATTTTCTCTTTATGGTTCTTCTATTGGTTTGCATCCGTTTGGCGGTAATCTCTTGAAAAGAGAAATCCGATCATTAATTTTTTTTGGGGGAGTTTAAGGGAATATGAGCGATCTTGCGGCTGACGAACAAAAAAAGTTTATCTCACCAAAGTCTGTTATCTGGTTTATCATTGCTTTGGCCTGTATGGGGGGTTATTACTTCCTGATTAACATCGGGCTGATGAAGGTTCAAGGACTTGATTTCTTCTACCTTTGGAGTTCAGGGTCTGGCGGCGGTCATTAATCCTGAATAACGGATATCGAAAATTATGGCAAGCCCTATGGGCTTGCCATTTTTTTTTGCCTGTTTTTGTGCTCACCCCCTCGTCAACAACCTGAATTTAAACCATGAATGAAAATCCCTCCTGCAGGATCTACCTCTTTCGTCACGGCGAAACCGCAAACTCAAAAGAAGTCTGCTTCAACGGACATTTCGATGTTGGGCTTTCGGCGAATGGAGAAAACCAGTTCAAAGAATGGGCTCAGGCTCTAAAGGATGAACCCTTCAAAGCCATCTACTCCAGCGACCTCAAACGAACCCAAAACAGTGCCCGACTACTGGGAGAACCGCAGGGACTTAAACCTGTAACCTATCCGGAACTGAGAGAGCTTTGTTTTGGGGACTGGGAAGGATTGAGCATTTCTGAAGTTGAGAAGAGGTATCCCAATCAACTGGAAGAACGCATGAAGAATATCGAAGCGTTCCAGGTAAACGGAGGGGAGACTTTTCGGCAACTGCAGGAAAGAGTGGTTCCCCGGTTTGAGAAAATTATTGCGCAACACCCCAATGAACAGATTGCCCTGGTTTGCCACGGTGGCGTGAACCGGGTGATCCTCTCCCACTTGTTGGAGATACCCATAAAAAGGATTTTCCGGGTCAAACAGGAATATGCGGCACTCAATATCATCCAGTATTATGGTGATGAGCCCGTGGTGGAGTTGGTGGGCGGCGTACCCGAAAATGTTATGACCGCTCCAAAAGATAAAAAAATAGCCATTCAGTAGAGAGCCTTTTTATGTAAGTCGAAAAACCGGAAAAGCGAGATGCTTCGAGGGCCTCAGCATGACGACTGCGGGGGTTTTTGGGGTGTCATCCTGAGCTAGTGAAATTTTACCTTTGCCTTCTTGCCCCGGAGGGGTATGTCGAAGGATCTCGGGGTTATGCAAAGCTCTCTTCAATAGGGATACCCTTATGGGAAGTTTTCTGATTCAGATTAAAAACGCGGATGTATACGTTGGTGGTCATCAGGCACTCAAGTCGTTGAGCTGGACCATGAACGAAGGTGAAAACTGGGCTGTGGTGGGCAACAACGGTTCCGGCAAGACCACCTTGATGAAACTGGTCTTCGGCGAACTCATCCCGGTATATGGAGGTCAGGTTCACTGGTTTGGCAAGCTGGAACACACTCCGCTTCTGGAGGTGCGTGCAAAGCTGGGTTATGTATCGGCTGAATACCAGAACAATTATGACCGCCCGGCACTGGGCTGGGAAGTGGTGGCCTCGGGGTTTTTCTCGTCTATCGGTCTCCACGAGCCGGTCACGCCAGCTCAAAAAGAGTCCGCACTCGAAGCCATGGCTCATCTCGGAATCGAAAACTTGAGCACCACTTCGTTTCGGCAAATGTCTTACGGAGAAGCCCGGCGGGTTTTACTGGCCCGGGCGATGGTTCACCGTACGAAACTGTTGATCCTCGACGAACCTTGCGCGGGTCTCGACATCCCTACACGCGAACGGTTCCTCAACACGCTACAACAGCTATCCCGAAAACATACCAGCATGATCTACGTGACTCACCGGATTGAAGAAATCATGCCTTGCATCACCCACGTACTTTTCCTCAAAAATGGAAAAATTGTAGCGCAAGGCAAGAAGGATGAGATGCTGAACACAAAAACCCTTTCCCACGCATTAGGCTGTTCCCTGACAGTAGAAAAAAAATCCGACCGCTACTGGCTGCTAGGCGCAGGGCCAACGCTGTCATCCTGAGGCACTCGAAGGATCATGCCCCGAAGGGGTACAGCGTAACGCTGTGATACCCCCATCACCTGTCATCCTGAGGCACTCGAAGGATCATGCCCGGCAGGGGTAGAAGGGTGAGGCAGAGGAAGAGCCCAACTTGCCCCTCAATTATTTCGATACATGTGCCTTTAAAATTTTAGATCCAATGATTTTATTATTTCCATGCGCATTTTTTTGCGCAGCCTTAAAATGTTTTGTGGCAAGGCTATGTTTGCCCAACTTATCCAAAGCCATTGCTTCGTTAAAATGGTACTCGCCTACACCAGAGTCCTCTTTGGAAGCCACCTGAAAATGACTTAAAGCCTCATCAAACCGGCCTATATTGAAATTGGAAATGCCCAAGGCATTTGCCATGCGCGCTGTTTCTTTCAGACCCTCCCGTTTCGGAGCAGCCAATGGAACCTCGGTAGTATTTACGATTTTGGGTTTCAAAGATAAAAGCTTGGCATGTAATTGCTCCCGTTCTTTATCAGGAACATCAAACTTCTTCAGCGAGACCATAATATGGTCAACAATGATGTAAAAATCTGTATCTGTAATACCCAGACCTACATGGACAACCTCCAGAGGTCGATTGAGAACTCTACAAGGGCCTCCTGTAGTGAAACACATGAGATTTTTGTTTTTCTGCCGCAATCGATTCCTTGTATCCGTTCCCATCCCAACAAAAAAATGTGAAATTCTGGGGTCCGCCCAGGACTTAGTAAGAAAATCGTCTATGACATTTGATATTACGTCATACCCACCCATTCGCACATACAGGGAACCTTCATCTACGGATTTATAAGCTTTTTTCTCCTGCCCATTTACAAGACTGGGGACAACCAGAAAAAGCACCATCATTGTCACAAACATTGTCTTCAAACTCATACCTGTTTTCATGACTATTCCTTTCATTTTCTATTGCCTATAATAAAATATTTTTCTAAACTATTTATCCCCTTAAATCAGGACTTCCCATAGGCACATTTAAATCCACCGAAAGTCGTCCAGATTAATCGAACCATTTTTTAAGGCCACAAGTCTGTTTGGGTCTTACCAAGAGTTTCTCCCTTTTATATTAGAGCCTTATCCCAAAAAAAAGATTCAATCCCAGCGATACAATATCCATACAATCCACAAAAAAGGGGTCAAGTCTACTCTTAGCTATAAAGTTGTAAGAGGGGCCATTAAGCCGAGGTCAGCGTTGTCAGCCAGATAAAGCCTTTACCCCTCCGGGGCACGAAAATTATGGAAGAATATAACGTGCACATTGCCACCGGCGGCTCGCCGGTTGCTATTTGATTTTGGACGGGGTAGAATTTTGCCTCTTGTACTAGTTTGAGGAAGACCGGAAATGAGAATTGCTGTTTTTCTAAGTCTGTTTTTGTTCGGATTTCAAGCTTCCACAGCCTGGGGTCTTGGTCCTGAGCAATGGTTTGAAGAGGGCAACCGGCTCAGTTCAGAGGGACGGTTTGAAGATGCGGTGGAGGCTTATCAGAAATCCATTGCCGCTAACTCTTTATCTCCGGTGGCGCATTATAATTTAGGGATTGCCTACAAGAACTTGAAGCAGTGGGACCAGGCGGCAAAGTCTCTTGAAAAGGCTGTGGAACTGGAACCTGTCAATATGGACAGCCGGGTTACCCTGGGTCATGTGTACAACATTCAGGAGCGATGGGCCGATGCGATCGGGCAACTCAACATTGTTGTTCACCGTAAAAAAGGCGATGCCCAGGCCCATGGAAACCTGGGTTGGGCCTATTACAATTATAAGAAGGGGCCGCCATTTAAGAAAATGGTGATTCTTAATCTATCCCAGGCCGTGAAATTGTTTGAAGGGCAAAACCTGCCTGAGGCCGCAGAGGCGACACGGAAAATTCTTGAAGAGGCCCGGAATAAATTCGGGCATTCATCAATCCAATAAGCAGACTTATTTTTTTAGAGGATACTATGAGCAAGATTGTTACCGTTATACCTACGCGCAGTGAGCACACCATCACATTCAAGGTGGACCGGACTTTATTGCCCTATGGCAAGAGCCTGCCTTTTTCCGAATCGGAGACAGCTGAGCTTCACCCTATGGCAGAGGCCCTGCTGGCTCTACCGGGAGTGAACAGCGCCTGGATCATGGCAGACGAAATCATGGTGACTAAAGAACCGGGTCTGCGCTGGGCCACCGTAAAACCAAAAGTGATGGAAACCATCCGTATGGTTTCGATTGACGGGTAGCAGGGGAGATTTAGTTTTCCTTGGTGCTAGGGCTTAAAGAACTCTTTGAATACGCGGGTCAGGGATTCATGGTCTTTCGTTCCAGCCATTTCACGGATGGAATGCATGGACAGCATGGGGTTTCCCACATCCACAGTGCGGATCCCAAGGTTAGCGGCTGTGACCGGGCCGATGGTGCTTCCACAACCCAGATCGGACCTCACCACAAATTTTTGCACCGGTATTTTTGCTTTCCGGCATAACGATTCAAACCAGGCACTTGATACCGCATCCGTGGCATAACGTTGCCCGGCGTTGCTTTTTATTACTGGCCCTGCGTTGATGAGCGGCATATGCTCGGCATCATGTTTGTCTGCATAATTGGGGTGGACGGCGTGGGCCATATCGGCAGATATAAAAAACGATTTGGCCAGGGCTCTTAAAAAACTTTCCCTTCCTTCATTCAGGCTGATTCGCTCCAACACATCTTTCAGGAAAGGGGAACCTGCCCCTTGCGCGGTTTCACTGCCGACTTCTTCGTGATCGTAAAACGCGATCACCCTTGTTGCCGGATCTTTCGCTGTGGATTCTGTCAACGCCTGCATGGCAGAGTGGCAACTGGCGAGATTGTCCAGTCGACCGGAGAAAACAAACTCTCCTTCCGGGCCTGCAAGTGTGCCTGGTTGCGTATCATATAAAGACAACTCCAGTCCTATAATATCGGCGGGACGGCATTTCAGTTCACGGGAGATCATTTTTTTTAGAATCTCATCGGCGGCGGATTTGTTTTGTACAGAAAAAATGGGAGGCAAATGGTTTTGCGCGTTGAGAATCAGTCCCTTTTTATTGACGTCGCGGTTCAGGTGAATCGCCAATTGCGGGATGCGTAATAAAGTTTGCTCAAACCGGATCAATTTGGAAATGGGCTTTTTCTTCCCAGCTAAAATTACCCGTCCGGCGAGGGATAAATCCCTGTCTGTCCAGGTAGAAAGAAGTACTCCGCCATACACCTCCACTCCCAGTTGCAGATAACCATTTTTGGCATAACCTGCATTTGGTTTTAGTCTGAGGTTGGGACTGTCTGTATGAGCACCGATAATTTTAAATTTCTCGCAGGATTTTGATCCCACCACAAATGCGATCAGGGATGAATCGTTGCGAGTAAGAAAATACCTGCCATTTGGAACAAGGTTCCAGGCATCGGTTTCTTTCAATTCTTTAAAGCCCTTGTCAGAAAGGGTGCCGGTCATTTCCTGCACGGCATGGAAGGGTGTGGGCGATCGGTCAATAAATTCCAGCAGGTTATGAATCGTTTTGTTTCCCTTTTTCATAAATGAGGTCTCCAACCACTAGGCGTGGGGCCAAGGAGCAATAGCTCTATTTGGCGAGCAACTGTTCTTCTCGGCTTAACGGGCTTTTGCCAGTTGCCACCACGGCTAGTGGCGTTAAAATAAAGGGTGATTTGGTTTTGCCATTTGTCGAGTTAGCTGTAAAATAAAATTACTTTTTGGGAGTATTTTATCATGGGTCTTTTAATCAAAGCCGATTTTAAAAAGAAACTGGATATCAAACTTTATCGGTTTGATCCCAAAAATCCCAAGCCAGAATACCACGCCGAAATTTTTTGTGAAATGTTTTCCCAGTTCCCGCAGTTCAAGGCCCATGTTGCGGCCTATATTGAAAGGAACTATTGTTTTGTGGTCAACGATGAAGACCATGCCGACCCCAAATCCCTCCTCGACATTTTAAAGACCGATGAAGTCAGGAAGTTAAATGAATGGGTTTTACTCCGCAACAAACCCGGCACTGTAACCCGAGAAAAATAATCCCACGGTCATACCCTTAATTATAGAGGCCAGGTTTTCTTGTGAGTAATGGTCTCCAAAGCTTTAAAAATTAAGGCTTAATTATATTGAAATTGTATGTAAAAATGATTTATCTTGAATCGGATATAGCTGTTAACGGTGAGATACTATGGCAGACGGTAAACAGAAGTTTGTTAAAATCCTGGTTGTTGAGGACGATGAGGCTTCAAGGATCATCCTTGCACGGTTTTTAGATCAGATGGGTTTCTCAAACTTGGTTCTGGCTGGAAATGGCAAGGAGGCCCTTAAAGAACTTCATTTGAGCCAGGTTAATTTGATCATATCTGATTGGCGGATGCCCGATATGGATGGATTGGAATTTTATTGGACTGCTAAAAATGCAGGGCTTCTTGATAATACCCCGTTTTTAATGGTTTCTGCGGAAAGCGAAAGAGGTAAGGTCATTGAGGCGTTGCGGGCTGGAGTGAGTGACTACATTGTGAAACCGGTGGACTTAAAAACCCTCAAAGACAAGGTAGAAAAACTTCTAGGCTCGAAAGAGTAAATCCCCCCCCCAATAAATTCCCCGCAAAGTTGTAGTCAAGAATGGGCTTGGCCCCTCACCCCTTGATGGAATAAACCCTCGCCATACAGTATCCTTACCTCTATGAATGCCAAGCCACTCACATTCATGCTTTCTCTAACTTTTTTGTTTCTCTTCTCTGGTTTAGTTTCTGGTGAGGAACCGGAAGTGAAAAAGAAATATTGGGATAATGGGAAGTTAAGGAGTGAAAAACATTACAAAAACGGAAAACTAGAGGGTCTTCGGACTGGTTGGTATAAAAATGGACAGAAAAAAAGCGAGTACCATTATAAAGAAGGGAGAATGGATGGTTCCTGGACTAAATGGTATGAGAACGGACAGAAAAAGTCGGAAGGGCATTACAAAGAGGGAACAATAGATGGTCTTTTGACTTGGTGGTATGAAACCGGAGAGAAAAAATGGGAGGGACATTTCGTAGATGGGAAACCACAATCCCACTCCCGTGGGAGGGAATAGGCAAGGGCTTTTTTGAGCCGAGGAATAATTGCGTGGGTTGCGTCAGAGACCTACATCATAATATCCATCTTGTCAGCACGAGCGATCAGTAAAGATCCTAGAAACTTTTTTGAGATATTTTTTTTCAAAACCATTTCCTGCGGCACATCCCACATTCCCGAAGTATTGACCAGAAAGGGCAAGTACCAGATAAGACCATGCAGGCTGGAGAGCGGGTTAACCTTTAGGGAAATCTCCATATTGGTCGTTGCGCGAGGTCCGACTCGCCGGGTCAAAATATGGTGTTTTCTCGTGTCACCGAGCTTGCCATCAAATATTTCAATAAAAGGCTTGCCGACCAATTTGTCCGCCTCATACCCCAAAATACTGACCGATTCATTGGTGAAACAAATGATTCCATCAGGATCGACATGGAAAACCATGTCGGACATTGATTCCACGATCCTGCGGTATTTTTCCTCGCTCTGTTTCAGTTCCTTGTAGCCGGAGTCAATGACATCGAGATCTGCCCGGTTTCTTTGTGACAGGGTTTTTAAAATATCCCAGATGACTTTAGTGTTGGCGCCGATGTAATTAAAAAAAGTTTCTTTATCTATTTCCAGTAATACCGAATCGGTAACTGCTCTGACACTGGCAGAGCGGGGTTTGGATTCCAGCAGTGACATTTCACCAAAAAAATCGCCGACCTCCCTGAAAGCAATGTGCTTGTGCTGTTTGTACACTTCCAGTTTTCCGTCAAGGACGATAAACATGCTTTCTTTAAACGAATTTTCAGCAAAAAGGATCTGACCTGCCTTCATTGGATGGCTCTCGCAGGCATATACGAGATACCACAGGTCATCATCCCGAATAAATTTGGAAAAAGAAACCTGCTTTAAAGCAGCTATTTTCTGATCTGGATTCATACGAATAAAATAAAGGAATTAATATCGGCCTAAAGATAATGTACGCTTGTTGGCTTGGGTTGGCAACTCAATAACGGGGATTTGTGGGGAGGGAACAACTTTGGTGGGTTGATGGTCCTCCCTTTGACCAGTTAGCCGCCGATGGCGTGCATGGCGCGGTCGGGTTGTTTGAAATCGTCCAGGTTGATTTTGTGACCGGGCTCTTTGACCAGAACCGCTTGCTGGATGGCTTCGGCGATGGCCGTATCGGTCGCGCCATTTCGGATCAGGTCTTTCAAGTTGTGTTCATTTTCTGAAAACAGGCAGGTTCTGAGCTTGCCATCGGCTGTCATGCGGATGCGGTTGCAATGATCGCAGAACGGATTGCTCACCGCTGTGATAATGCCAATTTTTCCCTTCCCATCAGCGAAGTTGTATTCACTGGCTGGGCCGATTTCCAGTGAGTTGTCGATCGGCACCAGTTCGTATTTTTCCTTGATGAGTTCGACAATCTCATGTCCGAACAGGACTTTGTCGCGTTCCCAGACCTTATCTGCATCCAAAGGCATGAACTCGATGAAACGGATCTCGAAGCCATCGGACCGCCCCATTTCAATCAGGCCCATGATCTCGGATTCAGAAAAATTGCGCACTGCCACGGCGTTGATCTTTATCGATTTGAATCCGGCATTACGCGCCGCATCCAGGCCATCCAGAACGGATTGGAGGCAGTCCCTGCGATTGACATCGCGGAACTTTTCCGGGTCGAGCGAATCCAGGCTGACGTTCAGCCTTTTTAATCCGGCATCCAACAGGCCTTGTGCCTGGTCTTTGAGAAAAAAGGCGTTGGTGGTCATGGCGATATCGTCAATGCCATCCACCGTGTTCAGCATTTTGATCAGACTCGGCAGGTCTTTTCTCATCAGCGGTTCCCCACCGGTCAGGCGAATACGGTTGATTCCCAGTTTGGAAACGACCGTCACCACACGTTGGATCTCCTCAAACGTCAGCAGGTTGCTTCGGTCCATGAATTCTACGTTATCTGCCGGCATACAATAAGTGCAGCGGAAATTACAGCGATCGGTAACGGATATTCTGAGGTTGACGATGGTTCGTCCCATTCCATCGACAAGTTTGGGTGAATCGCTGGCCATTGAGAAATCCTTATGCTCTAAGGGGCACCTGCCGGGACCGCTTCTTAATACAACGGAACCGACAACTGATCCGGATTTAAGTGTGGTTAAATTATAGCTTTTTTGGCCTGCGGATGTATAGGATAAGTTTACCCCCCCCCACTCGGCGTGGCCGGCGAGCCGCCGGTGGCAAAGAGCAATAGCCTTATCTGGTAGCCGTGATATTCTTCCTTAGCCCTCGTGCCCCGGAGGGGTAAAAAAGTTGTCTCGGCTGAAAATAACATGGCCCAATTCCCCTCTGATAAGGGGGGCTAGGGGGGTTGCTTTTGTCGTCACCCTGAGGCTCTCGAAGGGTTAACTTGATTCTCCCCTGCCAGTGGCCCCACAAAAGTTGGAATATAAAGAACTTTACCGGACCAAATGCATCTTAAAATTGTTGAAAGGGTTGTATTTGATATATAATTGAGGGCACGGGTACAATCTGGATAGCTGGGTTGTCCCCAGGGTTTTAATCAGGTAAAGCTTTTAAATTTAAGGATTTATTCGTGTCTGTCGTAGAAGAAAAATTTTCGGCAAATTTTGAGGAAAAAGCCTCTGCTATCAAGCATCGAGGGGCTTATTATCAGGAGGATGCCGGTGAGAAGGGTATGGCGCTTCTCGAAGCCAAGTTTAAAGACACCAAGCTGTATTGGCTGGTGGATGTTCAGGAAGACCGCATTTTCAGTGCCCGATTTTTTGCTTATGGCGGCAAGGTTTCTCTGGTGGTTGGCGAAACGCTTTGTACCATGGTTGAAGGGTTGACGGTGGAGGAAGCGTGCTCACTTTTGAAAACCGATGTGGAAGCCAGGCTTCGTGACGAACCGGAAGTGCCTTCGGTTCCCGAGTCCAGAATGAAGGCTTTTGATACGGTTGAAGAACTGCTGAAAATTGCCAGGGAGCAATATCCTTCGGCGAAGGGGGTTGCCATCGCCAGCGCGTCCATTGATAAGGCCGATTTTCAATCCACTGCGGAATTGAATCTGGCGGCTCAGGCTTGGCTGGGGTTGACGAAGGAAGAGCAGAAGCAACAGATAGAGATTGTTTTGGATGAGTATATTCGCCCGACCCTCATGAATGACGGGGGTAACGTCCAGGTTCTGGATGTGACGGACGGTGAGAAAATTTTAGTTCAATACCAGGGCGCGTGCGGCAGTTGTGGGTCTTCTTTGGGAGCCACCCTGTCGTTTATGGAATCGACCCTGCGTAAACATATCTACAACGAGTTAAATGTTGTTCCACAGGTTTAACGGGGTTGACTATGAGTAACGAACAAAACACTGTTTCAGATATTCTTGATGATGATACTTATAAATATGGGTTCACGACCGATGTCGAATCGGAGACCTTTGCTAAAGGGTTGGATGAAGATGTTGTTCGTGCCATTTCCAAGAAGAAGAACGAGCCCAAATTTATGCTCGATTTTCGGCTCAAGGCGTTTGCAAAATGGAAAACCATGAAAGAGCCGGAATGGCCGAATGTTCATTACCCGCCTATCGACTTCCAGAACATTTCCTATTATTCGGCGCCGAAGAAAAAGAAACAATTGCAGAGCCTGGATGAAGTCGATCCGGAGGTTATGCGAACTTTCGAGAAACTCGGTATCCCTCTGGACGAGCAAAAGAAACTGGCTAATGTTGCGGTCGATGCTGTGTTTGACAGTGTCAGTGTGGCCACTACCCATAAGAAAAAGCTCATGGAAGTGGGCATCATTTTCTGTCCAATTTCTGAAGCCTTGCAGGAATATCCGGAGTTGGTGGAAGAGTATCTCGGCACCGTGGTTCCCGTGGGCGATAATTATTACGCCGCGCTGAACAGTGCCGTGTTCACCGATGGTTCGTTTGTCTATATTCCTCCGGACACGATCAGTCCCATGGAAATCTCGACTTATTTCCGCATCAATACTGAAGAGACGGGGCAGTTTGAGAGGACGCTGATCATCTGCGCGGAAAACAGTTATGTTTCTTATCTGGAAGGATGTACCGCACCGCAATTCGATACCAACCAGTTACACGCCGCAGTGGTCGAACTGGTGACCCTTGAAAACGCAGAGATCAAATACAGTACCGTTCAAAATTGGTATGCCGGAGACAAGGAAACCGGTAAGGGCGGCATCTATAACTTTGTTACCAAACGGGGTAAATGCCAGGGCGACAATTCCAAAATTTCATGGACGCAGGTAGAGACCGGATCCGCCATCACCTGGAAATACCCGAGCTGTATTCTTCAGGGCGACAATACCAGCGGGGAATTTTATTCCGTAGCGTTGACCAATGGGCATATGCAGGCTGATACCGGAACTAAGATGATCCATCTCGGTAAAAATACCCGGTCGAGTATTATTTCCAAGGGCATTTCCGCCGATCACTCCAGCAACAGCTACCGGGGTCAGGTGAGGGTGGGCAAGAAAGCCGCCAATGCGAGAAATTATAGCCAATGCGACAGCATGCTGGTCGGCGATAAGTCCAGTGCGCACACATTCCCTTATATAGAAACCGCCAACAGTTCGGTTCAGGTCGAACACGAGGCCTCCACTTCGAGAATCAGCGAAGATCAGCTGTTCTATTTTGAGTCGAGGGGAATTTCCCGTGAAAATGCGATTGAGGCGGTAATTAGCGGATTCTGTAAAGAAGTTTTCAAACAACTACCGATGGAGTTTGCCGTTGAGGCGCAGAAACTGCTGACTCTGAAGCTTGAAGACAGTGTCGGTTGAACGATTTTGGTATCAGGCAAAAAACATCGGCTTTGAGTAAAATTTCCCCCTGTGTGGATTCTCGTGGCGTGATATGGGTTTTAGAGAACTTGCAGGGCTTTTTTTGTTTATAGAGGAGAGGTAAATAATTAATGATTGAAATCAAAGATCTGCATGCGAGTGTTGACGGGACTGAAATCCTGAAAGGCATTTCCCTTTCGATTAAAAAAGGCGAAATTCACGCGGTGATGGGTCCCAATGGCTCGGGGAAAAGTACCTTGGCTAAAATTCTTTCTGGCCACCCTGCTTATGAGGCCACGGGCGGGGAGGTTTTGTTTGAAGGAAAAAACCTTTTAGACCTGGATGCAGAAGAACGCTCCCTGGCTGGAATTTTTATGGGATTCCAGTACCCGGTGGAAGTGCCGGGAGTGAATAACGCCGAGTTTCTGCGTATGGCTTTTAATGCCCGAAGAGTCAAAGCCGGTGACGATGAAATGGACCCTCTGGACTTTGACGAACTACTTTCTGAAAAAATGAAAATGCTTGGAATGGAAAAAAAATACAAGGAAAGAAGTCTCAATGATGGTTTTTCTGGCGGCGAGAAAAAGAAAAATGAGATTTTACAGATGGCGATTCTCGAACCCAAGCTTTCTGTCCTCGATGAAACTGACTCCGGACTCGATATCGATGCTCTGAGAATTGTCGCGGAAGGTGTGAACAGTTTGCGTAGCGAAAATAACGCGCTCATTCTCATCACGCATTACCAGCGTTTGCTGGATTACATTAAACCCGACTTCGTTCATGTCCTCAGTCAAGGCAAGATCGTCAAATCGGGAGATAAGGCGCTGGCGCTTGAACTTGAATCCCAGGGGTACGACTGGGTGACGACCGCGAATTGAGGAGAAGGTATGTCGGATACGCTTGTTGAGTCCAGTGCCGAGTCGGCGTTCCTGGATCTACATAAAAAACATTCACAGCAAGGAGCTCTTGCCGAACTTCAGCAAACTGCGCTGAACCGGTTTGAGTCGCTCGGGTTTCCCCGTTCCAAACATGAGATGTTCACCTTTGTGAATACAAAGGGACTGGTGGAAACTTCTTTTAATCTTCCCGATGATTCTGGAAGGGTCTCCGAAGATTTCATTGCCGGCAATATTTATCCGGGATGTGAGCACCAATGTCTGGTTTTTGTCGATGGGGTTTTCAACGGCGGCTTGTCACGGATTGATGGAGTGAGTGCCAGCCTCATGCCTTTGTCTGAAGCCATGTCGGAACAGCAACTGAAAGATTATTTGTCGGAAACGGCAGAGAATGAAAACGATGCGTTTGCTTCTCTCAGCACGGCGTTTTGTAGTGAGGGGCTGGTTTTCAAGATAGACGACAACACACAAATTCCCGGAACGGTACAAGTCCTTTTTGTTTCGACGGATAGAGATGCCGGGCCGGTTATGCATGCCCCGCGACTGGTTTGGCAGTTGGGTAAATTATCCGAAGTCAAAGTGATCGAAAAATTTGTTGGCACCGAGGGAGGTTATTTCATCAACTCGGTTCAGGATTGGTTATTGGCGGAAGGCGCAGGGGTTTCATTGACGCAGATTCAGGCAGACCCTTTTGATTCCTGGCATTTTTCCAAAACCCGTATTCACCTGAATAGAAATTCCAGGTTTTATTCCTCAAATGCATCCTCAGGAACTCAGTTGGCTCGACATCATTATGAGGTTCGGCTCAAGGAGGAAGGTTCGGAGTTGAGATTGAACGGAGTCAGCGTGCTGGATGGCAAGGAACAGGTGCATAATTATATCCGCATCTATCATGAAGCGCCCCAATGTATCAGCCATCAGCATTTTAAAAATATCGTCAATGGGCACGCGCGTTCCAGCTTCGATGGAACCGTGATCGTCAACCAGGGCGCGCAATCGACCAGTTCCGACCAGTTGATCAACAATCTCATGCTTTCCGATGACTGCCATGCGAATAATAAACCCAACCTGATGATTTTTGCCGATGATGTTAAATGCACCCACGGTGCGACCACCGGCCAAATTGATGAGGATCAATGGTTTTACCTGCAAACGCGCGGCCTGTCTGCCAAGGCGGCGAAAGCGCTTCTCACCCGAAGTTTTGCACAAAGTATTATCCAGACCATTGAGTTTCCGGAAGTCGTGGAGGAACTGAATGACACACTTCTTATGAAACTGGAGGCCGCTAATGTCTGACACCAGTGTGAGTATTACGGGAGATGTTTTGGATGTAGAAAAAATCCGTAAGGACTTTCCGATCCTTTCCCAATCTGTCCGGGGAAAACCCCTGATCTATCTGGATAATGCTGCAACGACCCAAAAACCAATATCGGTTATAGAGCGAGTTCGTAATTTTGATGCGGAAGAATATGGCACTGTCCGGCGTGGGACTTACAAATTGAGCGAACAGGCCACCGAGTTATATGAAGGGGCGCGCCAGAAGGTAGCCGATTTTATGGGCGCAGAAAAAAAGGGCGAAATCGTTTTCACCAGCGGAACCACCCAGGCTATTAATTTGGTGGCACATAGTTTTGGTAAGCGGTTTGTCAATGAAGGCGATGAGATCATCATTTCAAATATTGAACATCACGCCAACACGGTTCCCTGGCAGGTACTTTGCGAAGAGCGGGGTGCCAGGCTCAAGGTCATTCCGGTGAATGATGAGGGTGAACTGGTGATGGAGGAATATGAAAAACTCCTTTCATCCAAAACCCGCATGGTGGCGGTCAATCATGTTTCCAACGCGCTGGGAACGATCAATCCGGTTAAGGAAATCACCCAAAAGGCTCATGCTGTGGGAGCCCGGGTGTTGATAGACGGAGCGCAAAGCTCAGCGCATATGAAACTGGATGTGCGGGATATTGACTGCGATTTTTATACTTTTTCCGGCCACAAGATGTATGCTCCCAGCGGTGTTGGCGGAGTTTATGGCAAGATGGATGTTTGGGAGGAAATGCCACCTTACGTGACCGGTGGGGACATGATCATGCAGGTGACACTGGAAAAAACCACTTACGCCAAACCTCCCGCCCGTTTTGAAGCGGGAACGCCGCCCATCACGCAGGTTATTGGGCTGGGTGCGGCCATTGACTATCTTAATGAAATTGGCATGGATAAAATTGCCGATTACGAAAACGCTCTCCTCGAATACGGCACCCGGTTATTCAAAGAGATTGAAGGGGTGCGAATTATTGGAAACGCTCGCAGTAAAGCCAGCATCATTTCCTTTTTCAGCGACTCCGCACATCCTCATGATATGGTCCACTTTCTGGATCAGGACGGAATAGCCTGTCGGGGTGGGCATCATTGCGCTCAGCCAACCATGATCCGCTATGGAGTGCCAGCCACAACCCGGGCTTCAATGGCTTTTTATAATAAACCGGAAGAGTTGGATGCACTGGCTGAAAGCGTGAAAAAATGCGTCCAGTTTTTTTCGTGATATAATTCTTCTCCACTTTGATTTTATAGCGATTTCATGTCTTACGATAACGAACTTTACCAGCAGGTCATTCTTGACCATAACCGCAAACCCAGAAACTTCCACGTTATAGAGGATGCCAGTCACTCCTGTCATGGTGTGAACCCTCTTTGTGGCGACGATATCACCGTCTACCTGAATGTAGGCGAAGAAAAGATTGATGAGGTCAGTTTTCAGGGTTCCGGTTGCGCGATTTCAAAAGCCAGCACCTCCCTGATGACAACTTTTCTGAAAGGCAAGTCGGTGGAAGAAGCCCGGCAAATCAAGGATGAATTTCACAAGATGATTCTGGGAGAGCTGGACCCGGAAAAAGATGAACATCATCTGGGTAAACTGACCCTGTTTATGGGAATCCGCGAATACCCGTCACGTGCAAAATGCGCCAGCCTGGCCTGGCATACTCTTGTCGGTGCATTGGATAAGAAATTTGAAGGTATCAGCACCGAATAACCCGGAGGACGCCCGACCGTGCCTTCTAAAACCATCCCACATAACCTCGATTCCCTGACTCGCCCCGGTGACCTGGTCAAGAAGCTTGATGGGGAAAGCCTGATTTGCACCGCCTGCGGACATTTATGCAAGCTGAAACCGGGGCAGAGAGGGATTTGCAAAGTGCGGTTCAATTCTGAAGGCACCTTGATGGTGCCTTTCCGTTACTCAGCCGGTCTGCAGAACGATCCGATCGAAAAGAAACCTTTTTTCCACGCGCTTCCGGGCAGTCTGGCACTGAGCTTTGGCATGCTGGGTTGCGATTTTCGTTGTGCCTATTGCCAAAACTGGTTCACCTCACAAAGCTTGAAAGATGAGGCTTCCACAGTTCGTGCTATTCCCGTTACTGCCGGAGAAATTTGCGATCAGGCCCAGCAGCAGGGCTCCAAGGTGGTGGTATCGACCTACAACGAGCCGCTGATTACCAGTGAATGGGCGGTAGAAGTTTTTCAGGAAGCGAAGTCAAGGGGACTCGGCACCGCCTATGTCTCCAACGGACATGGCACACCTGAAGTGCTGGAATATCTGCGTCCGTGGATGGACTTGTTCAAAATAGATTTAAAAAGTTTCTCCGAGAAGGAGTACCGTCGTCTGGGAGGGAATCTGTCAGCCGTGTTGGAAACGATTCAATCTGTATACGCCACAGGAATATGGCTGGAACTGGTGACCCTGTTGGTTCCCGGTTACAACGACTCCGATAAAGAGATGGCCGAAATTGCCGAATTTATCGCGGGCATTTCTCCCACTATCCCCTGGCATGTAACGGCGTATCATCCTGATTACAAAATGCAGGATCGGGGACGTACCCCGGTGGATACCCTTTTGCGGGCCACCCGGCACGGAAAGGAAGCCGGACTGCAGTTTGTTTATTCCGGTAATTTGCCGGGACAGGTGAAAAATACCGAGAATACCTATTGTCCTCACTGTCAGCAACTTCTGGTCGAAAGAAAAGGATTTCGAGTCTTGTCCGTTCATTTAAAAGGGGAGAGTTGCCCCTCCTGCAATGTTCCGGTGCCGGGCCGGTGGATTAAATCTTTTTAATATTTGTAGAAGATAATAATTTGATTTATAAAGAAGTCCGATACGTGTTTTATAGGGTTGCAACGGACTAGAGGTTGCGTTCTATATGGCAGGATAAAAAATGGGAGATACTTGAGATGTCCAGAATGAATCCGGTGAAGCCAATTGTTTTATTTCTTTTTTTAGTATTTTGCTTTGGTTTATTTGCGGGAACGGGTTTGGCAAAACCCGAATCAGGAGACGGCACCTCGCAAAAATGGGCTCAAATTAACGGGTTCCGGTCCGCTCAATTCGGTATGAATGAGCGGGATATATTAAAAGCCATCAAGAGTGATTTTGGAATAGGAAAAAAACAGGTTTCCCGGCAAGTCCACCCGAATGAAAAAACCATTACACTGGGAATCAAGGTCTCAAAGCTTTTACCTGAAAGCGGCCCGTCAAAAATATTTTATATTTTGGGTCATAAATCCAAGCGTCTGATTCATATCAATGTCATTTGGGGAAAACCGGTTACGAAAGACCCGAACGCAGAAGCCGTGGTGGCAACCGCCAACCAGTTACGCAACCATTTTGTGCAGAAAAAATACCAGAAAGAAGGATTAGCTCTCAATGCTCAACTAGGTGAAGGGGTGATTCTGGTATTCCAAGGCAAAGACCGCAAAGGAAGAGCCGCAAGATTGCTATTGAGTAACCCGAAATCAGAAGATGATAAAAAAGCCGGTGAAAATATCGCACTTACTCTCTCTTATATCGAAAAACCGGAAGATCCGGATGTATTTAAGATCAAAGAAGGAGATTTTTAAATCCTGAAACATTTTGATTAAAAGCAAGTTATTTCATTATCCTCCCACCAATTAGGTGGGAGGATATTTTTTTGCTCTTTTACCCTATAATACTCTCGGCTTTTTGTAACCAAAGTAAGTTTTCATCAGTCGAGGTAAGAGTATTTTTAGGACAAAACACATAACGGGTCTGCACAAGAGTAAAGGACTGCTCTATTTTTCCTGTCTCACGGCAGGATGGATTTTGTTAATGGCCCTTCCAGTCTGGGGACAGACCGATCCTGGAATCATCGAAAAGTCTCTGCGCAAATCCCGTCCCGAGTTTCAACCCCCGCCTGAAGAAGTTGTCCCAGATATCCAGGTTGAAGATAGCCGCGAGCTGATTGATGCAGGCGCAGGCCCCACATTTTTTGTGCGGGAAATAAAGGTTGAAGGCAATACCCTCATCAGCTCAGAAGAACTGGCACCGCTTTTAGATGTTGGTGAAGGCGAAAATATGACTTTGGGAATCCTCACCCTGTATGCCAACGAGGTGACCGCCGCCTACGCGGTGCAGGGTTATTTTCTCGCCAGGGCGTTCATCCCGGCACAAGAGATTGAAAACGGTGTGATAGTCCTGCAAGTGATAGAGGGAAAGCTGGGTGGTATTGAAATAAAGGGGAATAAAAAAAATTCTTCCGAACAATTTGTCCAGCGAATGGAATCCCTGCGTGACGAAGAGGTTTTAAACGAGTCGGCTCTCGAAAGGGTGTTGCTGGAACTGAATAGTTTGATGGGGGTCCAGGTGCGTTCGGTTCTTCGTGCGGGAGAACTTCCCGGAACCACCGATCTGGTCCTCCAGGTTAAGGAGGGAAGGTCCTACACCGCCAGCCTCGATGTAGATAATTTCGGCTCCCGGTTTACGGGTCCGGTGAGAACAGGGGTCACCGCTACCGTAGGAAACCTGTTCAAACTTGGGGACCAGTTTTCACTCCGTATTGTCCAATCAGACCAGGGGCAGGACTATTTCCAGCCTTCTTTTTTGTTTCCAGTTACCAATCGCGGCACTACGGTAAAGGTTTCGTTCACCCATTCGGAGCATGACTTGGGAAGCAATCTTAAAAGCCTGAGATCAGGTGGGTCCTCACAAATTTTTGCGCTGGAAGCCAAACATCCCCTGCACCGTTCGCGCACAGCACAGTTGTATGTGAAAGGCGGAATGGAGGCGAGAAATTATACCAACGAACAACTGGGGGAGAACACCAGTGATGACAGGTTGTTCGATATTTATTTTGGAGTGGGAGGAAACTTCAGCGATGCATACAAAGGCAGGAACTTTTTTGATTTCCAGGCCAAGTCCGGTTTTACCGAAACCAATAACAAGGAAAAACTGAACTCAAGAACCAACGGGCAGGGCGATGTGACTGTGTTTAGCACAAGTTTGGTCCGTTACCAGAACGCCAGCATCCTCAACAACGAAATACCCGAATTCATCAACAAAATACCCGGATTTTTTATTTTGAAAGCCACGGGCCAGTTTACGACAGCGCGGGTTTTATCTCCCGACCAGACTTCTGTTGGTGGTTTCGGCTCGATACGAGGTTTTGCCCTGTCTGAATTTTCTGGTGACCACGGGTATACTTTTTCCCTGGAATACAATTACTCATTTCCATTTAAAATGCCGGTCTATGCAGGCTGGAAGGATAAGGATATCAATGCTACCCTGCTTGGTTTCATCGATCATGGTAAAGTATTTGTAGAAGATGCGGAATCAGGCGAAGATCACCAGGCCATCACCGGGGCGGGATTCGGATTCAAACTCAATATGCCAGCAAAAGATGAAGCTTTAGCCTCGACCAGTTTTTCGTTAATATGGGGGATACCCGTTATGAGTGGTGTTATTCCAGCAGATAGAAGTTTTGGAACTCTTTATTTAAGTGGTTTGATCTCTTATTAAAATCTAAAGGGAAGATCCAATGAAAGCTTGCAATTTGATATTCCGCCACAGGAGCGCAGTCAGGCTGATTTGGGTTTTCTATATATTGTTCCTTTCTTTTCCTGGTTTTTCTTTTGCCGAAGAAAAGTCGGTTGGAAAAATCATTGGCATTATCGGTACGGTCGAAATTCTGGTTGGTGAACCGGTGGCCCAGGTTAAAAAAGGCGAAGCCCAACAAGCCTCGGCTGAAGTTTGGGAAAAGGTGAAAAAGAAACAACCTATCTACACCAAAGATACCTTCCGGACCGGGCGAAAAAGCCGTCTCAAAATCCTCTTCGAAGATAAAAGCCTGATGGCTCTTGGGCCAAAGACCCGGATGTCTGTTAAATCCTATCTGTACAAACCCAAAGACAAACTGCGTCAAGGGGTTATCGGCATGGCGCATGGTCTTTCCATGTACATAGTTAATAAATCGCAGAAGAATAAAAAATCCTCGTTTCGCATTGTGTCGCCTACCGGAAACCTTGCCGCTCGAGGTACCCAGGGTTATATCAGTGCCAGTAACGAAAAAACGCTAATCGCCAATCAGGCGGGGAAAGTGTTAGTCAGTAATAGTGACCCCAATGTGGGGATGGAACGCAAATCCCAATGGTTCGAGTTTGAAGAAGGATTCGAACCCTTTTTCTCCACTGCAGGCTTTGATGAGGGAATGGATTTCTTTGCCCAGGTTCCCGGAGGGAACGAGGTGCCGGTAGGTGCCATGCAAAAAACCACTATTTTGCAAGGCCAGCCGCCGACCGCACCGGTGCCATTGACTCCGGGGGAGTTGCAGGCCATCCGCAATGTAGTCCTGGCGAAAGTAGGAGGGAGTTCAAAAAATAAAGGCTTGATCAAGGTCGAAAAAAAGAAGACCAAAAAAAAGAAAAAAAAGAAAAAACAAAAAAAGAGTAAAGAGAAATCTTCCAAATCAGAAACTTCAGAATCGAGTGAGTCAGAAGAAACCACCGAAGAGTCGAGCGAATCCGAAGAGACCACTGAGTCCGAAGAAACCACCGACGAATCGAGTGAGTCAGAAGAGACCGTTGAGTCCGAAGAACCAGCCGGCTCTGAAGAATCGATTGAGTCCGACGAACCTGTAGGTTCTGAAGAAACGGCAGGAACCCAGGAATCTGCCGGAGAGGTTGATGCAGGAGGCGACTCTGGTTTTGATTCCGGGTTTATGAGTGAATTTACCGAGGGTGCCGTTCCCGAAGGTAGTTTTGGCACGACTGAAGATTTTTCCACCGGCGTTGACGTCTTTGATGACTCAAGCACTGAAAGTTGTAGCGGGTAAGCCCATTATTGCCTGCCAAATCCCTTGAAGATTCGCCAGTTATTGATGTATCTAAAAAAAGTCCTTCCCCTGCATTGCTTTACATCTCTCCTTTAATTACAATCACATGGCTGGAGCAGTCGCGATGACTTTACATATTGCGCCAAGGGTTCTTTCAGGTCTTTAGAATTGTCTCATGCTGTTTTAAGGGGAGAACGGCATTTTGATTTCGGAGCGCTCTAAAAATTTCAGGACTTCCAAATTCTTTTCCCGCAAAATGAAAAGAAAGTCCCTCCTATTCTTGCGTCACCTCGCAGTTGTATTCCTGGTCTGGTTGGTCGGCGGTTTTCCCACACTGGTCTTTGCCTTACCGGAAGACGGGCAGATCGTCTCCGGTTCCGGTTCCATCACCGAACCTACTTCCACCTCCATGCAGGTAGACCAGTACACCGGACAGATGATCGTCAACTGGAACTCGTTCAGTATTGGCGGTTCCGAGTCGGTCAACTTTTCCCAGCCCGGTACGGACTCTATCGCTTTAAACCGTGTCATTGGCGCCGACCCCAGCCTTCTTCTCGGCAACCTCACAGCGAACGGACAGGTGTTTATCACTAACGGATCAGGCGTGTTCTTCGGTCCGGGTTCCAAGGTCGATACGCATGGCCTGATCGCCACCACGATGGGGATTTCGGATCAGGATTTCCTCAATCAGAATTACAATTTTTCCCAGGACCTGGATGATCCTCTCACCTCTGTCATTAACGAAGGCACGATCAGCGCCACCAGTTATGTCGGTCTGCTTGCCCCTGCTGTGGCGAATAAAGGAACGATTGTCGCCAGCCTGGGTTCTGTTGACCTTGCGGCAGGTAAAGCCGCGACACTGGACTTTACGGGAGACGGTTTAATCAATTTCGAGGTGACGGAAGCCGTCTCGGGAATCGTGACGGATAAAGACGGCAACGTTCTGCAAGATAGAGTGAGCAATAGCGGGCTCATCCAGGCCGATGGCGGTCAGGTGCGCATGAGCGCGAAAGACGCAGGGGATGTCATCCGCCATGTGGTGAACATGGAGGGAACGATCCAGGCCAATACCGTTGTCGAAAAAGAAGGCCGGGTTTTCTTAACCGGTGGCAGTTCCGGTGTGGTCAACGTGTCCGGCACGATCACCGCATCGGGAAATGATTCAGGCGAGCAGGGCGGCACGGTTCATGTGTTGGGTGAGAAGGTCGGCCTTTTCGATAACGCGGTGGTGAATGTTTCCGGTGATGCGGGTGGCGGTACTGCCCTCATCGGTGGCGATTTTCAAGGCAAGAATGCAGAAGTTCAAAACGCCTTTAGAACTTATGTCGGTGAAGACGCCGTGATCGATGCCAGTGCCGGTACATCGGGAGACGGAGGAAAAGTTATCGTCTGGGCTGATGATGTGACTCGGTTCTACGGCAGTGTTTTGGCAACGGGCGGCTCGCTCTCTGGCGATGGCGGATTCGTAGAAGTCTCCGGTAAAGGCAGTCTGAATTTTCATGCCCACCAAATTGCATTGGGTTCCGCAAATGGAGTAGACGGAATACTCCTGCTCGATCCTCTTAATATTACTATCACCACCTCGGCAGATTCCAACACAGCCGGATTCACCGCCGGGTCCGATGACACCGAAGTTTTTGCAGAGGATTCAGGTCTGACCAGTAACTTTGATGTTACGGCAAGTACCGGAAGTTTTAATGGTGTAACAGGCACCATTGAATTACAGGCCACCAACGACATCACCGTCAGTGCGGCCTGGAACATTGCAACTTCTACAGGCAACAGCAACGTCAACGTGGTTTTGCGAGCTGGTAACGATATCAACATAAATCAGGCCATCACTTTGGATGGCACCGGTACGCTGACCATCGAAGCCGATGGCAACACGGCTGATGGTGCGGGCGACTTGGTTTTTGGGTCGTCAGGCAGCCTGACCACCGCCAATCAGGCCATCAATATCACCGCCAACGACATTGATATAACCTCCCCATCAGGAGTTTCGCTCACTGCTGGAACCGGAACGGTCACCATCCTCGTCTCCGATGGAGGAACGATTGGTTTGGGCGACACTGCAGGAGACATGACCATCACCGGGGCGGAGCTCCAGAAAATGGCAGGGGGAAACCTAGTACTCGGTGACGCGACCAATGGAAACATCACTGTCAACAATATCACTGGAGACAACAGCAATAATTTTTCATCAACGGTGACACTCAATGCCACCGGCGCGTCAGCGAACGTAATCTTCCAAACTGCGGCGGCAGTCTTTAATCAGCTTGTGGTCAATGCCGGAGCGGCAATAACCATCAACTCTGCATTGACCACCGATGTCGCAAACTTGACCCTCTCGGCAGGGGGGGACATCACCCAGAGCGCAGCCTTGTCTGTAGCCGGAACTTCCGATTTTACCGTGACCGGCACCAACGCCATGACCCTAACCCAGGCCAACACGTTCACCGGCGCGATCACTCTGGCATCGGGAACTGGGGCCGTTCAGTTGACAGATAGCTCTGCTACGATTTTGGCGGCATCGACTCTGGGCGGTGACCTGACGTTCACTTCCGGTGGGAACATAACTCAGACCGGAATTATATCGGTTACCGGGAGTGCCAGCTTTACCAGTTCAGCGGGTTCCATCACTTTGTCGAATGCCAGTAACGATCTCGGTGCCAACCTGACTCTGGATGCTAACAACAGTTTCAATATAGTCACCACTTCTACCTTGACGGACCTGACAGTAACAGTTGATCCGGGGTCGGGGGCTAATACCTACAGCCTCACTGACAGTGGAAGCCAGACTTTCAGCATGACCACCGATGGCACCGACCTGACCATCACCGATGTTTCCAACACCGGGGCTGTGAACCAAACCATTACGGCCACAACCGGTAACGTTACGGTGACGAATTTCGATTCCACCTCCGGCAATGTTACTTTAACCGCAAGTACGGGCAATATTGTTCTTGGGAATGACGCTATAAATGCCGGCACGGGAAAGGTCGCCCTCACTTCCACCCTGGGCAGCATCACCGAATCAGCCAGCAACACAACCGCAAATATCACCAACACCGGCACTCTCAACCTGACCGCGGGAACCTCGATTGGAACAACAGGCACCAATAACGAGCTGGATGTCGCCTCGGCCACCAATCTCACTTTCGATGTGAACGATAGCTTTTTTGTCCGCGGCGGGGCGCAAACGATTGACGGACTCACTTTAACGGTCGATCCTTCCGGTGCGGCGACTTACACTTTGGCTAATTTCAATGCCGCGCAAACATTCAGCATGACCACCGATGGCACCGACCTGACCGTTACAGATGTTTCCAACACCGGGGCCGTGAACCAGACTATTACTGCAAAAACCGGTGACATCAATGTGACGAATATGGATTCCACGGGTACCGTTATTTCTTTAATCGCCTCGGCCGGTAACATTGTTGTCGGGTCGGGCGGCCTTGATTTTTCCCGCAACAACATCGTTTCGCTGGACGCATCGGGCACCATCACCGGTGCCGGTCTCACCACCGTTACAATCACTCAGGGAGACAAAAGATTTAAAACCGGCACGGCCAGTATCGGGACGCTTAGTTTGAGCGGCGGCACTCTGACCGTCGATGGTGCGGTGTCGGTGACCAGTGCCGCGACCTGGAGTGGGGGCACGATAAGTGGAACGGGAACGTTGACGACGGATAGTGCTGTGACGACCACGATGTCAGCTTCAGCTGCGGCGACACTGGATACAAACGTAACCTGGGAGAATAACGGCACGATCGACTGGAATTTTTCTATAAGTGACTTTACTATTGATGGAACGCTGAACAACAACTCGGGAGCAAACTTCAACCTGCAGAATACCAATTTCAACTCGGATATCCTTGGGTCGGGGACGGTAAATAACGCAGGAACGATGACTGAGAACTCAACCACATCAGAAACTGATTTTGAGCCAACGTTTAACAATACCGGTGCAGTGGTTGTTACCAACGGCGACCTGCAACTCAATGGAACGGGAACAGATACGGGAACGTACACCGTAGCCAGCGGTGAAATTCTGTCATTTTTCAATGCTTCCGGTACGCGTGACCTGCAGTCGGGATCAAGTGTCAGCGGTGCGGGCACTGTTAAATTAGGCGGGTTTGGGACCCGTACTGTGGGGGGCACCTACAACGTGACCGGGACAACAGAATTAGGTACGGGTACGAACACCCTCAGTGCTACCGGGATAACCTCACTGGGGGATCTTACGGTGATCGGTTCTGGTGGCGTCAATACGATTACTGGAGCGAATATCACCAGCATCGGTGACATCACGATTAGTAATGGTACGACCACCCTCAGCACAGGCAACGCTTTCAGTGTTGCCAACCTGACTGTGACAGCGGGGACATTACAGGGAGATGACGATATAACGGTGACCAGTGCTGCGGCCTGGAGTGGGGGCACGATCAGTGGGACGAGGACGCTGACAACGAATAGTGCTGTGACGACCACGATGGCGGCTTCAGCTGCGGCGACTCTGGATACGAACGTAACCTGGGAGAATAACGGCACGATCGACTGGAATTTTTCTATAAGTGACTTTACTATTGATGGAACGCTGAACAACAACTCGGGAGCAAACTTCAACCTGCAGAATACCAATTTCAACTCGGATATCCTTGGGTCGGGGACGGTAAATAACGCAGGAACGATGACTGAGAACTCAACCACATCAGAAACTGATTTTGAGCCAACGTTTAACAATACCGGTGCAGTGGTTGTTACCAACGGCGACCTGCAACTCAATGGAACGGGAACAGATACGGGAACGTACACCGTAGCCAGCGGTGAAATTCTGTCATTTTTCAATGCTTCCGGTACGCGTGACCTGCAGTCGGGATCAAGTGTCAGCGGTGCGGGCACTGTTAAATTAGGCGGGTTTGGGACCCGTACTGTGGGGGGCACCTACAACGTGACCGGGACAACAGAATTAGGTACGGGTACGAACACCCTCAGTGCTACCGGGATAACCTCACTGGGGGATCTTACGGTGATCGGTTCTGGTGGCGTCAATACGATTACTGGAGCGAATATCACCAGCATCGGTGACATCACGATTAGTAATGGTACGACCACCCTCAGCACAGGCAACGCTTTCAGTGTTGCCAACCTGACTGTGACAGCGGGGACATTACAGGGAAGTGACGATATCACGGTGACCAGTGCTGCGGCCTGGAGCGGGGGCACGATCAGTGGGACGAGGACGCTGACAACGAATAGTGCTGTGACGACTACGATGGCGGCTTCAGCTGCGGCGACTCTGGATACAAACGTAACCTGGGAGAATAACGGCACGATCGACTGGAATTTTTCTATAAGTGATTTTACTATTGATGGAACGCTGAACAACAACTCGGGAGCAAACTTCAACCTGCAGAATACCAATTTCAACTCTGATATTTTGGGGTCCGGGACGTTAAATAATTTGGGGACGCTTACTGTCAATTCGTCCACGACGCAATCGACTATTGCCGCAGTCTTTAATAATGATGGTGCGGCAGTCGTCACAAGTGGAAACCTGGATTTGACCGGTTCGGGGACGGACACAGGAACCTATACCGTAGCAACCGGTGAGGATCTGGTGTTTGGAAATACTTCCGGTACGCGTGACCTGCAGTCGGGATCAAGTGTCAGCGGTGCGGGCAACGTGACCTTCAGTGGGGCCGGTACCCGCACCATTGCGGGAACCTATAGCGTGACCGGGACAACGTCCCTCAGTGCGGGTACAAATACCTTCAGTTCTTCCGGTACGATTGGTATGGATACCTTGACGGTGAGTGGTGGTACCAATACATTCAGCAGTTCCAGCCTATCTGCCACAGGAACTTTTACCTTATCCGGGGCGGGAACAATCTCCACTTCCGGTACTGACTTATCTATTTCTGCTGTGGATTTTGATCTTACATCAACGGCAATCAGTGCGGGTGCCGGGAAGGTGACGATTACTCAGAGCGCCGGGGGTACTATTGGTCTTGGCGCAACGGCGGGTGCCATGACCATTTCCGATACAGAACTGGATTTGATCTCCGCAACGGATGTTCTAATTGGTGATGGCACTGTTGGGGCCATCACAGTAAATGGAGTCTCAAATACTGCTATAACGGGAACGCTAGCTCTCATTTCATCCAGCACGGTAGACTTTAGTACGGCGTCTTCTACCATTACCAATGGAGGTTTGACCGTTATTGCTGGGGGCAACATCACCCAGGGGGTTGCGCTTACGGTGGGGGGGGAACTCCAGCTTCACCACCACAGGGGGTGATGTCACTCTGAGCAACGCCAGTAACGATCTCGGTGCCAATCTGACAATAGATACCAACAATAGTTTTAATGTGGTCACCACTTCCACCCTGACCGATTTGACACTGACTGTAGACCCTGGTTCAACGGCGGATACCTACTCCATCACTGATAGCGGCAATTTGACTTTCACCATGACGGATGGGGGTTCCTTGGTCACCGTAAATGACGTTAGTGTCTCCACAGGTAACCTCAACTTCAGCCTGACTACCGATACCGGAAATATCAACCTCGATAACACCGCCATTAGTGCGGGAGCGGGAAATGTGACTCTGGTATCAACTCTGGGTGCTATTAACGAGTCAATCAACAATACCACAGCAAATATTACCACTACGGGGACCGTCAGCCTGACCTCCGAGATTGGGATCGGTCAGTCCACCGCCGTAGATATAGCAAGTAGCGCAATATTGATTCTCGAATCAAATCAGAGCATCCAAGTGGCCAGCACCACCACACTGACAGATTTGACCCTGACGGTTGATCCCGGCTCAACAACGGACACCTATTCCATCACAGATGGAGGCAATCTGACTTTGACATTGACTGATTCGGGAACGGATATCACACTTACCACGATGTCTGTAAGCTCGGGAAGTATCAACTTCAACCTGACCACCGACACCGGTGACATCTCTTTGGGAACCATCGATACGGGCACTTCTGGGAATCTGAGTATTACAGCGACTTCGGGATCTCTCTCTCAATCGGCCATTGCGACGGTTACTGGCACGTCAAGTTTTACTGTGTCCGGCACTAACACCATGACCCTGACCAACGCTTTCAATGATTTTACTGGCGCGGTCACACTTGCATCCGGTACCGGAGCGGTGCAGTTGACGGACAGTACGGACACGATTCTGGCGGCATCCACTTTGGGTGGTAACCTTATTGTTGCTTCCAGCGGAGGGATCACCCAGACCGGAGCCTTGTCGGTGACGGGAACTTCTGACTTCACAGTTTCCAGTACCAACGCCATGACCTTAACTCAGGCTAACGATTTCACCGGCGCAGTCACTCTTTCCTCTGGTTCAGGAGCGGTGCAGTTGACCGACAGTACGGACACGATCCTCGCAGCCTCCATCTTGGTGGGTAACCTGACGGTGACTTCCAGCGGTGCGATTACCCAGACCGGGCCTTTGTTAGTGGCAGGAACCTCTGATTTTACGGTTTCCGGTAGCAACGCCATGACATTGACCAGTACCTCTAACGATTTCGTTGGAGCGGTCACTCTGGCATCGGGCACCGGAGCGGTGCAGTTGACCGACAGTACGGACACGATTCTGGCGGCCTCTACCCTGGGCGGTAGCCTAGCAGTGGTTTCCAGCGGGGCCATCACTCAGACCGGAGTTTTGTCGGTGACCGGGACTTCTGACTTCACCGTATCCGGCACTAACGCCATGACATTGACCCAGGCCAACGCTTTCACCGGTGCCGTCACTTTATCCTCCGGTACTGGAGCCGTGCAAATTACCGATAGCGGCACTCTGACACTGGCTACTTCGACACTGGGAGGGGATTTGACTGCGAGTGCCGATACCATTGACCTGGGTTCGGCGATAACTCTCACCTCTGGCGGCAATATGACTCTGGGCGGGACCACGGGTGGAATTACCGCAACTGGGGCGGCGACCCTCAAAGCAGCAGGTAATTTGGACATCAACAATAACATAACCACATTAGGCAGGCTGACCCTCACTGCTGATTCGGATGCCAGTGGAGCAGGGGACTTGACGTTTGCCAGTGGAATTACGATAACCACTAACAATAACGATCTGGAACTTCAGGGTGCGAATGTTAGTACCAGTACGTTTACCGCAGATGCAGGAAGCGGGGCGGCCACGTTCTCATTCACTCAGGGCATTACTATTGACGGGGACCCTCTAACAAACCTCACCGCAGGGAGTTTGACGATTAATGTCATCGGCGACCTCATTGTGGATGGGGTTACTGCTACGGAATTGACCAACATTTCCGGCCTTGTCACTCTGACCGCTACCGATGATGTCATTTTTCAAACTGCGGCTTCCTCTCACAACGGGGCTGTGACCGTCAAAGCGGACGATGATGTGGAGATAGAAGTGGATGTGACAAGCGGCGGCGACTTCACCGCTATAGCGGATAACGATGACAGTGGTGTAGGAGATTTTACGATTGCTTCGGGAGCAACAGCAACCTCCTCCAATGGGGACATCAGTATTACGGCTATCAATATTGTTGAAGATGGCACCCTGGCTTCCATTTCCGGATCCGTAACCCGTATCGGAAGCACCTCAGACACAGAAGAACAAGCTCAGGTGGATGAGGGTACGCAAAGTACATTTGTGCAGGACTTCACTTCACCCACAGAAGCGGGTTGTTGATCCTGACGGCGAGCCGCCGGTGGCCACTACGGTGGGTCAATGAGCATGATAATCCCCCTCATCCTAACAAAATATCCGGGTTAAACTGGGTACCTTACTAGTTGATTTGGGTTAAAATAAGTCCGGTTCTTATTATTAAGTTTCTCCAGCCGGGGTGGCATGAAAAAAAACTGGTTCAATTCTTTTACCGTTGCGGTCGCCTTGACCCTGGTCTCGCTCTATATCTATTCGCTCAATCTTCCCTTTTTTCATCTTCTTGAACTCAAAAGTTACGATTTTAAAGTCCGTTCCCGCGGCGAAAGGCCACTCACCGGGCAGGTAGTGATTGTGGCGGTGGATGAAAAAAGCCTGAGAGAAAAAGGTCGGTGGCCGTGGCCGCGAACTTTTATGGCTGACCTGACGGACAAGATCAGCCAGGCAGGAGCGGCAGTGATAGGGTTTGATATCTTCTTTCCGGAAAAAGATCGTTATGTTCCGTTTGCATCGGTGAAAGAGGCGGCGAAGAAGAAAGATCTTTCCGGTATAAACTCAGAAAATTTTATCGAATGGATGCAGGAGGTTGGGGACTCGGACCGGTTGTTTGCCGAATCGATTCTTCGTTCTGAAAGAACGGTGCTGGGCTATTTTGTTTATTCGGAAGGGGATCGTGCCGGAGGTAAGGCAGAAAAACTGACTGCAGAAGAAATGGAGTTGCTGGACTTTTCCCAGTTCCCGATTGTGCAACGGTTTGATGACCCTGCCAATCCGGTTCCTTTGAGAAGAATGGCGTCCGTCGGGCTCAGTTTGCCAGAGTTTGTGAATGCGGCGAATAGTGCGGGTTATGTTTCTTTTGTGCCCGAGGTGGATGGAGTAGTGCGTTGGGTTCCGATGGCCATGCAGTTGGGGGAATTTCTTTTTCCGCCCTTGAGTTTGCAGATGCTCAAGGAGGCAACTCAACTTCCGCTGGCCGTTCGTATTGCTCCGTTCGGGGTGGATGGCTTGAAGTTGGGTGACAATGTGTTTCCGACTTCGGAGACCGGTGATTTTCTGGTTAATTATTTTGGGCCTGCTTTTACTTTTATGCATTACTCGGCAACGGATGTGCTTGATGGAAGGGTGGGGAAGAAAGAACTGGAGAACAAAATCATTCTGGTTGGAGGAACGGCGGCGGGTATCCATGATATTCATACGTCTCCTTATGGCCCTCTCTACCCAGGTGTTGAGGTGCATGCTAGCGTTATTGAAAACCTGATTCAGCAGGACTACCTCTTGCGTCCGGAATGGTTGCGAGTTTTTGATATTGCAATGATTCTTGCTTCGGGAATTCTTCTGGGTTGGATTTCGACTCACTTCAAGGCTTATGCCATGGCGGTAATGTTGGTGCTTGGAGTTGGAGGGTATTTGGCATTCGATTTTTACCTGTTCACCCAGAAAGGATTGTGGATCAATACGATCTATCCAGTTTTTACCCAGATTTTTGTCTATTCCGGCATTACTGTTTTCAAGTTTGGATTTGAGGAGCGAGAAAAAAGATTTATTAAGGGTGCATTCAGTCAATACCTGGCACCTGCGGTGGTGAATCAACTGATGGATAACCCAAGCCTTTTAAAGTTAGGCGGTGAGCGAAAAGAGCTGACTTCTTTTTTTTCGGATGTTGCCGGTTTTTCTTCCATTTCAGAAAAGTTATCGCCTGAAGACCTGGTCATTCTGCTTAATGATTATTTAACCGAAATGACAGATATCATTAAAAAATATGAGGGAACGGTAGATAAGTTTGAAGGCGATGCCATCATAGCTTTTTTTGGAGCCCCCATTTCCCATAAGGATCATGCCCGGCGTACCTGCATGGTGGCACTGGAAATGCAGGAGAGGCTTGCCCAGCTTCGGGAAGGATGGAAAAAAGAAGGGAAGGCAGAATTGTATATGCGAATAGGTATCAATACAGGGCCCGCGGTAGTAGGAAATATGGGGTCCCTGACCCGTATGGACTATACCATGATGGGCGATTCGGTGAACCTTGCCGCACGGTTGGAGGGTGTGAATAAACAATACAAGACAGAAACCATGATTAGTGGGTTCACTTACGCACAGGTTGAAGAATTTGTCGAAGTGAGGGAGCTGGATCTTATTCGTGTTGTTGGGAAAACAGAACCGGTAAAAATATATGAGCTTCTGGCAAAAAAGGATGGCATTGATGTGAATCAAGAACAGGTTCTGGAGTGTTACAATAAAGGTTATAGCCTTTATAGAGTTAGAAAATGGAACGAGGCGGCAGAGTGGTTTGAAAAGGCTTTGGCTTTTGATGAAAGCGATGGGCCTTCGTTAACCTTTTTTGAGCGTTGCATAACTTTTCAAATCCACCCACCCAGAGAAGACTGGGATGGGGTGTTTTCGTTTGGTGTCAAATAATCTGATGAAAGACTAAGATGCATTTTTCCACCTATCTATTAGACAATGAATTTGTAACTGCTGACGAATTGGAAAGTGCTCTGCGGGAGCAACAAACCCTTAGGCCGACATTGGGCCAATTGGCAATGGAAAGAGGGTGGATTTCTCGAAAAGGTATTTTTCAAATATTGACGAGTCAAAACGAGACGAGTCAAAAAGGTAAGAGGTTTGGAGATATTGCCGTAGGTTTGGATTTATTAACGGATTTGCAAGTGGCCGAACTGGTGCTTGCGCAGAATAACCCGACCAATTTCATTGGGGAAATTCTGGTTTCACAGAATGTACTTTCTGTCCCCAGTCTGATAAAAGCATTATCTGGATTTAATAAAATTTTAAAAACACAGAAAACCCCTTGAGGGTTATTACCGAAAATTTTTATGCACTCCCGCTATGTTCGGGAGAGAGGAGAATGTTGTGAAAAATAAGAAACAAGTGGGTAAGGCGTTGGGCCGGGTTGCAAGTGGTCTCTTTGTCGTTACCGCTAAATGTGAGGATAAAGAGGATGCGGTTCTGGCAAGCTGGGTCAATCAGTGTTCGTTCGATCCTCCTGCTGTAACCATAGCTTTAGGAACCTTGCGCGCCGCGCGACTTCTGGTTGAAGGTGCAGGGGCTTTCATCGTAAATGTTTTACCTAAGGATGACATGACCCTTTTGAAACATTTCAGCCGCCCCCCGGAAGATATTTTTAAGGGCGTGAAGACCCGTAAAGGACTGGAGGGTATTCGTATTTTAAGTGATGCGGTGTCTTATCTGGAATGCGAAGTGGTTCAGTCGATGCAGTCCGGAGACCATGTTCTATATGTTGGCGAAATTGTAGGAGGAAAAGCTCTTAAAGGGGGAGACCCTTATATCCATGTCCGGGATAACGGGTTTAACTATTGATCGAGGCCGATCATTTTAAGAAAGTCGGTTCGGGTGATCGCCCAGTAAGCACCGGTGGCGAGAAACGCGACAGCGCCGACAATAATCGCGCTTACTTTGACCATGCGTTTTGGATCGTTGTCGTAAAGTTCTTTCAGGTCGCCAGCCATGCTTTCCACAACGCCTTCATTGGCAGATTTGCGAAACGTTTTGTCGATGGCATCGCGACCGTAAATGATCCCGAAGATCACTGCGATAATCAGTATTTCAATAGCGCCTATCATGTCGTTATGGTAAGGGGGGGGTTATCCTTTATTTGGGGGTACCACCCGGTTCGTTAATTTTTTATCTCCGGAGACTGGGGCGGCATTTTTAGCGCAACGAAATCCATAGTCATCCATGCGGCTACTCGGGTTGCCATTATTGCGGAATGTTGAGTAAATAAAACCTTTCATATCCCGCCATGAACCGCCACGAACAGCTTTGAATTCCCCTCCAATGGGTCCTCTGGGGTTTGCATATTCTGATTGTTCACTATAATACTCGCGATCATACCAGTCGTCCACCCATTCTTTAACGTTTCCGGCCATGTTATGTAGGCCATAAGGGCTTTGGCCTTCTGTCAAGGCCTGTACCGGCACCATGACTTTGTGTTTTTCTTCCTTGGTCCAGGTCTGAAAATAGCGAGCCAGAGTGTCGGATGGCGGGCCGTTGCCCCAGGGATAAGTTTGGGCAGAGGTACCGCGTGCGGCTTTTTCCCACTCGGCTTCTGTGGGCAGGCGTTTTTCTTTCCATTTACAATACTCGTTCGCCGCGTTCCAGGTGATATTGTTGATGGGGTAGTTTTCCAGGCCGGGCCGAGGGTGGAAGCGGCCGTCATAGTGAAGCGTTCCAAACTTGTTGTCGAGATAATATCCTTTTGCATTGTCCATCGTATTCAAAAACTCAGCGAATTTCTCGGCGGACACCTCGTATTTGTCGATCCAGTAGGAGTCCAGATAAACGCGATGCTCGGGAGACTCATCCTCCAGAGATTTATTGGACCCCATTATGAAAAATCCAGGGGGAATGAGGGCCATGTTCTCTTCTTTTTCAGTCGAGCTTATTTTACTTAGGGAAAGGATTTTTTCAGCTTTCCCGCTTGTCGGAAGCAGTGCTCGTAAAATACTTCTGGCTTCCTCACTGAAAGGGCCGTTGGTTTCCATCTGCAGATAGGTTTGCAGACTGTGCCGTGACTTTTCGGGTTGGCGGGATTTAAAATAAATCCATCCTTTAAAAAACTGTAAATCCGCTCTATGCGAATAATCAGCGGGGACTCCTTCGATATCCTGAATCATGAGCTCGATAGTTTTCGCAGAATTCTCCAAAATAACTTTTTCATACCATTCTTTTGCCGGGTTGTATTTTTTTTGCAGGAGCGAATAAAACCCCAGGTTCATTTGTGCCATGGCTTTCAGTTGTCCGACCTCTTTTCCTTTTTTCAACCCGCGAAGCGTCCAGGCCTCAGCCATGGGTAAATCATGGAGACGATAATAGATCCAGCCAAGTTGAATATAGCTGGTCAGACGGGTCTCATCTTGGTCTATGACAAGCCGATATTGCACGATGGCGTGCTGAAAATCTTCCATTTCAAAATACATATCTGCAAGGCCTTCATGAATTTCCGGAGTATCTGGGAATTGACTTTGAACATTTTTGAGTGTTTCAATGGCAAGTTTGTGCTGTCCCAATTTTCTATAGGCTACAGCAACGTTGAGATGGTTTTGCAGATTCATCGGTTCGATCCGGGCAAGAATTTTCAGGTGCAACAGAACGGGTATGAGTCGATTGTTCAGCATATACATATTGATCAGCATTTTATGGGCTGGTTTGAACCCGGGGTCCATTTGGGTGATTTGCAGAAACGTGTTGAACGCCTGGGTGGCTTGGCCGGATCCCAGCAACACCAGGCCAAGGTTGAACAAGGTGGATGTGTTTGCAGGATCGGCTTTTAAGGCTAGCTTATAATGTTTGATGGCTTCCTGCGGTTTTTTTAGCTCTGAATAAATATTTGCCAGGTTATTCTGCGCGTCTATCGACTGGGGGTTGATGGCGGTGGATAATCCCAGATAGAATACGGCCCTTTCCGGTTTCTGATTCTGATAATAAACCATTCCGACATTTGAAAAATAAGCACCCAGGGTTTGCCGGGTATTCAGGTTTTTCATGAAATAGGGGTTTTTTGTTTTTGCTGAAGTCCCAAATCGTTGCCAATAGAAGCTGTCGGGATAGGAAACTCCCCGTTCGGTGGGTTCGATATTTATCTGCACGGCTTCTTGTTCATAGCGGACGAAAAAATGATTGGGTAGCGCGACACCATAAAAGGGAATCCCAAGTTTTTGTCCAAGAATTAAATACAAAAGGGACAGGTTCATGCAATAACCTTTGTGGGTGTCCAGCAGGCCATGGAGAAAAAGTTCCTCGGGGTTAATGGGAACGCCTTTTTCATCTACCTGATCGGTGTAACGATAGCCTGCCTCCTCATGGATGGTGGTTCGGATGGCTCGGATTATGTCCTCGTGCCTGTCCAGCCCGCTTAATTTTTGCCTGGCTGAATGTAAAAGTTTTTTGATTTTTTCTTCCAGTGGGACCAAATCCAGGGAAGGTTTCCAGTGTTTTGAAACCATTAGAAGGGTTTCCAAAAGGTCGGGTTGGGTGTTACTATCTTCCCTGATTTCCAGGAGCCGGGTTTCTATATTCCCCACAAACGGGGGATTGCCAGAAGCGCTTATCGGCTGTAGGATATGAGTGAGTAGGAAAACAAGAACAGAAAAGCTTATAAATCTTTTTGGTGGCATAAAAAGTAGCTGTTTAGGATCTTATAAAGGTTATTGATCATTATATCAGAAGGTGAATTTGGAGTGCTAAAGAAACGGAATCAGCGAGTTTCTTTCATCGGGAGAAACGGATGAAAATTCTAGTAGCGGAAGACGATCTGGACAATGCCCGGCTCCTCGAAAGCATACTCAGAAAAAACGCTCATACTGTGGAAGTGGTGGGTGATGGTAAAGAAGCCCTCAAGCGGTTGAGGGAGAGGCGGTTTGATGCTCTCCTGACCGATTGGATGATGCCGGAAATGGACGGAGTGACCTTGATTCAGAGGGTCCGGGCTGAAGTTGAAACGGCTCCGTTTATTCTGATGGTTACTGCTGTCGGAGATGATGACTCGCGTCAGCAGATACTTCAGGCTGGTGCCGATGAATTTTTAATCAAGCCCTACCAGTCCGAAGATGTGGTTCAGGTTTTATCCGATGGGTTTGCCCGGTTCACACAGCCCGAGCCAGAGGTCTGCGTGATCAAGCCGGTTCGGGTTAAAGGCCTACCGCCCTTTATTGGAGTTTTGGTCACTGCTGGTACAGGAAGCCCGTTAAATATTCCCAAACTTTTTAATTCCATCAGCAAAGATTGCCCGGCCTCTTATTTCGTTGTTCAACATGGCCCTGAATGGATGACGGAGCTCCTTGCCCAGCAGATTAGGCTGGAAACCGGTTTCCCGTGTCATGTTGCATTACAAAACCTGCAACCGGAAGTGGGGCATATTTACCTTGCCCCCAGCGATCACCACTTGGTGGTCAATCCTCCTCCTGTATCACTGGGGTTGAACCTGGGCCCAAAGGAAAACTTTATGCGGCCTTCGGCAGATATTTTGTTTGGGAGTGCGAGTGAGGTATTTGGGGAGTTTTGTGTTGCTGTCATTTTGTCAGGAATGGGCCGTGATGGAGCCCGAGGCGCAGGAACCATTAAAGCCGGGGGAGGGGCGGTCTTTATAGAAAGCTCCGGGAAATCTTCAGTGCCTTCCATGCCGCAAACGGCTTTGGAGTCCCGGGTGGTCAGTGCTTCTCTGCCCCTTAATATGATGGGGGAAGCAATAAACCATCAAGTGATCCTATCGAACAGAAAACTTCTGCACCGTAAGAGAGAAGAATAGAGCGGTTTATTCTTTTCTAACCATCCATCCTTCAATAAGAAACATTCCCGCAACCATTAAAAGAAAAGGGGTGGCCAGAGGTATGCCATCGGAGGTTTGAGGTGTGGTTGTTTGGGAGTGCGGCTTCTGAATTTCTATTTTCATACCCTCAAGAAAACCCTCGATTTCTTTTTGGGATATCTTCCCCGTCTCTGACTCCTGAACATCAATATTAACAGTGAAGGTTCCTGCTGGTTCCGCATCCTTGGGAATTTTTTTCAGTGTTTTCTGTATTCTTGTTTCGCTGGAAGGTAAAGAAAAAAGATGGTAAATCCCCGGCTGGAAGGTATTGCTGAAGACTTCGTTTTCCAAAATGTGTAAGGTCCCATCTGGTGCGCGAACTATCCAGTTGTTATCCGTGCTCGATGCGTTTTGACGAAAAGATTCTCCCACCAGCAAACTCTGCCGGAAAATACTATCCAGTCCCCTGGCAGAATACTGGGTCCATCGCTGAATCCAGGGTAAAAAAGTCGGTTGAATCGGAAAATCATTCCAATCTCTATCCAGGGAACTCAAAAATAGTACAACAATACCTTTTCCCACACTCGACTCAATCACTGCGGGACTCTGATTTGAAAACCAGGTTCCCACCTTGAATATTTTATCTTCCCTTGCCTGAATGGTATACATGGAATAAAAATTGATTTCCCGCATCTCCTCCAGTTCCTTGGGAGAGAAAACCTTCATCACCGGGTGTGAGTTGTTTTTTAGCAACAGGTGTGCCCCCTCTTTGACTTGATGCTGAGAGTCCAGTTTGACAGGCAAGAGGTTTCCTAAACGTTCGTTGAAATATTTTGGGTCTACCTGATCCCCCATTCCAAACAACAGGGCACCACCATTTAAAACGAATTTCTCAAGCTCCAGTTCATAGCCCGGGGAGAGTTCACGCACGTTCGCCAGAATGACGACTGAAAAATCGGACAGGTTTCGCAATGGAAGTTCAGCAAGTGTGGAAATGGTAGGGTCGATATGCGACAGAGATACCGAAAAAGGATTGAGGGCCCGCTCAAGATAAAAAGATTCGCTTTGATGTGAAATGGTCTCCGGGTCCCCATCGACCACCAGAACTTTGATGTTCTGACTGGGATGAAAAGAAAAATATCTGGAATTATCTGTCGTCAACGAATCGTCCGAGATATGCACTTTCCCATCAAGAGGCTGGTTTCTCCTTAAAGGGTAAGAAAATTCGTGGGCAAGAGTTTGCCCAGGCGGAATATCGAGGAGTTCTTCCTTTACAATTTTTCCTTCGAGAAAAAGAGAGAGCGGTCTTCTGCTCAAGGTGTTGGAAAAATTTCTAATCTCTGCTTTTACTCTTAGTAAACGACTTTGGGTGAGAAACTCCTGGGATATCTGGACGTTTTTGACCATTCCCTTATTGTCATCAGACTGAAGGCTCGAAAAATTCAGCACCTTAACCGGGTAGGGTGCCGTGACTTTTGCAAATGCTTTTTCCTTCCAGCCATTTTTATCGAGATCGGTAAGCAGGAAAATTTTCTTTTTTTCCTGCTTTGCAGAGTCAAGCAGTTTGATGGACTGCTCAACAGCATGTCCGATATGGGTTGTGCGGAAGGAGACAGACTGTGCTTTCAGTATTTTTTCAAAAACAGTTTTATCTGAGGTCCAGTCCTGTTCAATACGTGCAGGAGAAGAGGCAAGAACCAGGCTGTATTCACTTTTTTCGGGAGCCCGCGCGATTCCCTCAACAACGAATTCCAGCGCGTGATCAAAAAGCGTTTCCTTGTCGGCCTGCGTTCCCATACTGTAGGAGTCGTCCAGAATAAATACGATGGAAGTGGGAGAAGGAAATGCCTCTGATTGTTTGAAAGAAAAAAAAGGATCGGCCAGGGCAAGGCTGAACAAAATGATGGCGAGGCAACGGGCTAAAAGCAGTAACAATCTGTTGGGTCGGGATTTTTTGATCGAGCGTTTTTGCGATTGCGCAAGCAGATAGACTGCTGAAAACCGAATATGCTTTTGTTGCCTTCGAGTTAAAAGGTGGATCAGGACAGGAATGGTAATTCCGAGCAGGCCATACAAGAATAGTGGGGAGGAAAAATTAAGGTTCATAATTTGACAAGGCTTTTACGCTTGAGTAAATAGTAAGTCAAGGCCTGATCCAGGGGCTCGGAGGTGTCCAGAAAAACATAATCCACTCCCAGCCCATTACAGTCTTTTTTGAATGAATTTATGTGGTCCTGAACAGTCTTCTGGTATTCCTCGCGAATGTCTTTTGGGTCGAGTCCTACGGTGGGATCATCTTCCAGCGACTCAAAAAATATATCCCCTTCGAAGGGCAGGTGAATTTCATCAGGGTGCAAAACGTGGAACAAAATGACCTCGAGCCCCCTTGAGCGAAGGAGCTTTAAACTTTTCTGCAGGTCCTGGTTCTGCACAAAAAAATCCGAGACCAGGATGAGCATGCTCCTTCCCGGCAGTCTTTCGGCCATGCCTCCCAGAACATCGGCGATCCGGGTTGTTCCCTGCGGGGAAATATTAGCCAGGCCATGCAAAATATGCTGGTAATGGGAAGCTTTGGAGCGAGGAGGAATATGCTCAACAACCTTGTCGTTAAACAGAGTCAGGCCTACCGCGTCAAATTGTTTCAAAAGCAAATAAGAAAGTGCCGCAACCAGGGTGCGGGCAACTCCCATTTTCGGGTGTTGTTCTTTCAGGGGAGACTGATATCCCATCGATCCGCTTGCATCCAGTAAAATCGTACACTTCAGATTGGTTGATTGCTCAAACTGTTTGACATGATATTTGTCGGTTTTGCCTACCATCTTCCAGTCGATATGGCGGATTTCATCACCGGGTGAATAATCCTTATACTCGGCAAATTCCACCGAAGACCCCTTGTGGCGACTACGGTGTTGCCCTGTTAGCAGTCCTTCCACCAGATTCATGGCGGTTATTTTCAAGGAGGAAATACGGGAAAGGACTTGAGCATCAAACTTTTGTGCAGAATTTTCCATAGACCCGGTTGAAGTGGGAAAAAGCTATCTTTTCACATTGTCTCACAAAACCACTGGGTGTGGGGCCAGTACTGCATTGCCCGTCAAGCAGGCACCTAGTGGCGGGTTGACATTGAGAGGAACACCTATAAAATGATCTTTCACTAAAGAAAAAGGGATAAGGAATGAGCAAACCATTTAATGATGATCCAGTCGAAGTGCTGGTAAAAAAGTTTTTGTCTGGGAACGGAACGATTCTGGATTTGCGGTTAAAGTATATTGGTGATGAGGGTCTGGAATATTTGGCTAAATGTCCGGACCTGGTTGATCTGGAAGTGTTGAACCTTGAAAGAAACGAAATTACCGATAAGGGAATCCAGGCACTGGCAGGTTCTTCTATTATCACAAACTTGAAGGAGCTACATCTGGAAAGAAACGAGATCGGCGATGCCGGAGCCAAAGCCATTGCCGGTTCCACAAATTTTTCCTATGTGAGCTTTATCAACTTATGGAAAAACAAAGTGGGATCCGAAGGGGCCAAAGAGATTGCCAGTTCCACCATTCTGGTTAATTTGAAAAGCCTGGATCTGGCTCAGAATAGCATTGGCGATGAAGGTGCCAAGGCTCTCGCCGAAAGCGATACCCTGGCTGGTCTGGAGTTGCTTGAGATATTTGGCAGTGGCCTGACCGATGAAGGCAAAAAGCAACTCAAAGAATCCACGGCCTTCCCTAAATTGCAGACTCTCGTGGTAGAGTAACTGACTTTCTTACCTTTTTTGAAGTCCGCTTACTTCGGGTGCTTTTTTATTAAGTATTTGTAGTAATCATTGATGGACAAGGTCCCCATCATTTGCTCATGTTCTGTCACCACCAGGTGGTGGATGCTATGATCCCGCATGACTTGAGCGGCTCTTTCCATGCTTTCCTTGCTTTCGAGTTTGATGAGAGGAAAGCTCATGACAGCGGCCACCTGAACTTTTTCAGGGTCCAGGCTTTCAGAGACCACTTTTCTGCTGATATCGTGATTGGTAATGATCCCGATGTACTCCCCGCTCTCCTCGACCAACAGGGAATGGATCGCATTATCGTGCATGGTATGAGAGGCTTCCATAACACTTGCTGTGGCACCAATACTTAAAAGGGATTCCGCCATGTAGTTATGGATTTTTTCCATTTCGGCTCACCGGATTTTTAATGACATTGCCTGCAAGACTAATCTAGTCCCGGTACTCAAACCTGTCAATGCACCTCCGGTCAGCATACTCTCAAGCTTGTGCCCCTATTGTGAGTTTCCTTCTGGGAATAGGCTCAATCGTCTTTCTTGAACAGTTCTTTCAATCGGGCCTGGCAGCGGGGTTCCTTGGTCAGTTCGAGCATGATTTTCTCGTTGACGCTCAAATTCTGTAAACTGGTTTTAGAATAGTAGTGGGAAAATGCCGCCCAAAGACTGGGAATATCGCGGAATTCGTTGTAGGTAGAGAGGATGTTGGTCATATTGGCAACGCTCCGGCCATCGACCCCATCAAATAAAATATACATCTGCATGGAGAGGTCATAGAGCACCTGTGAAAGATGCTCGATGGCTACCTGTAAAAAAGGGAATTTATTCACGTTTTTTTTCATGGACGCGTTATCGGAAGAAAGGACGGCGATGTTCCTTTTAACATTTTCCATGTCTTCGGAAATTTCTTCCCAGATTTTGTCGTTCATCAGCCTTTTTTCCAGTTTTGCTTTTTCGGTTTTCCCAGGAAACAGTTTTTTAAAGGCGGAGTAAATGCCTCCCATTTCCTTGACCTTGTTGGGGTAGGTTTTTCTTATATTTTTTTCCATGCTCTTGTCATAGCCCTGCATCATTACCATGAACTCTTTTTTGTCCAGGGGTTCATCGTTCTGAATTTTTTCGGTAGTTTTTGCGATGCTTTGAAACAGCAGTTGCTTTTCATCCGGCGGATACCAGAAGTCTATTTCCTGGATGATAATGTTGATCCGGTTCAAAATATCCCGTCCATACTTTTTTTCGTGATGGGGAGTGATGATGATGGTAATGTCTTCTGCATCTTTTTCCCGGACAACAATATTGAAATTCTTTTTAAGTAGCTTGGAAAAAATCATATCCAGTCTGGAAAAATGGATTTGCCTTGCCTCGATGCAATTCCAGGTTTCATCCATGACGGCTTTAAGTCGATTTTTTTCAACTTCCTGAGAAAACTTGGACTCCAGAGTGCTTTGTGCACGTTTAATCATTTGCTCGTTATAAACGATGAGATTTTTTTTGATCTCATTGAACTTTTGCAGGAGCGCGACTGATTTTCTCACCTCATCCGCATAGGAATACTTCTTTTTCGATTTCTGTATTAGCGTGGTCAGGAAGGCTCCTGTGTCAAAGACATCACTCATGCGGGAAATCAGCATGCTCATTTCCTTGACCTGAAAATAAAATTTACCCAAGTCCGGTTCTGACCTTTTGTCCTTTAGAAAGGCCTCCATAAGTTTGCAGACCTGATAGTAAATGTCGTTGAGTTCCTTATAGGCTTCGGGAGAGTTGTCAAAGAACTGGTACTTGGAAAAAAGCCCGTTCTTCATTCGCAATACGTTGTAGCCGAGGGTTTTATCTTCGCCCGAACCGTAACCATTGAAAAATTCATCGAGGGTAATGCTGTGCTCTTCCAGTTCGCTAACCAAGTCATTCAATTCGGGAACCACGGTTTTCCCCATATTTCCGGGCTCCCGATAGTATTTTTCCATGTAGTTTAATTCAAACCGGATATTGGGAAGGACAAAGTCGAACGAGGCGAGAATGAGTTCTACAGTTTTAAAAACTTCCTGTTTATAGACTTCCAGTTTGCATTCATACTGATCATCGGCAATTCGTTCTACATCCTGCTTTAAATCTATGAATACTTGGTCGATATCTTTCAAGCCCTCAAGAGCTCTTGATATGTCAATAGGGTCGGAGCCGTTTTTATAAAGCGGCCCACTGGCTTCCTTTTCCAGATCCGGGAGCTTTTTCTGGTAGGAGGTAATTACGGACAAAATTCGCTCCCTCTCCTCCTCCGGGCCTTTATCTCCAGGCTCGATTTCGGCAGCGTCTTTGACCTTGTTCTCAAAAAGAGATAGCTGGCTCGCCAGAGTTTCAATATGCTTCTTGAGCTCAGGCAGTGCCTTAGAGTCAATCATTATTATTTAATCTCCGTGTTTATAACATCTTACAATCCTTGTAAAGCTAAAGGAAGCAATAAATGACGTATTATCAGTCAACAGGGGGTTTTTTATTGATGCCTGGATGGGCTGAAAATAGAATGCTGAGATCATTTTGACCCGTTTTTGTCTGGCAAGTTCGGGCTAATTGACGGTTTATGAGTTGCTTTAAGTTGTTGCGGAAGGTGCAATCCGTGTGTCGATATGTTTTTAAATGATTTCCGTCAACTCCATGTAGTTGCCGAGGAATCGGTGGAGGGCTTTGTTTAAAGGCTGGTGCTCCGGGATGGTGAGGTCGGGGTCTTGCTCGATGAGGCGAAATGCTTCTTTCCGGGCTGTCTCCAGCACCCGGATATCGCGGAGCAGGTTGGCGATTTTTAAAAGAGGCATTCCCGACTGCCGGGTGCCCATGAAGTCCCCGGGTCCGCGTATTTTTAAATCCTCTTCAGCGATGACGAATCCGTCGCCGGAATTTTGCATGGCTTTCATTCGGGCCTGCCCTTCTTCGGATACGGGGTGGTAAGCCATCAGCAGGCAATAGGAGGAATGGGTTCCCCGGCCTACACGGCCCCGTAACTGGTGGAGTTGAGCCAGACCGAATCGCTCGGCATGTTCAATGATCATGACGGTGGCATTAGGAACATCAATGCCCACCTCAATGACTGTTGTGGAAACCAGAACCTGAATTTCATTTTTGAGGAACCGGGACATAATGTCCTGCCGATCCTCTTTTTTAAGTTTTCCATGAATCAGGCAGATTGTGTAATCGGGGAACTGGTCCTGAATAGAATCGAAAACGGTAACAGCGGCTTTAAGGTCCATTACTTCCGATTCTTCAATCAACGGGCAGACCACAAAAACCTGTCTGGTCTGTTGTAGCTGTTCTTCCAGTATGCTGTAGGCTTTTTCCCGCCGATTTTCAAAAAAAATTTCGGTGGCAATTTTCTGGCGTCCAGGGGGAAACTCATCTAAAAGCGACACATCCATATCCCCATAGAGGGTGAGCGCAAGAGACCTTGGGATGGGTGTCGCGGTCATAATGAGAAGATGGGGGTGGTCGCCTTTTTTTCCAAGAGCACCCCTTTGCAGGACTCCGAACCGGTGTTGCTCGTCAACCACTGCCAATCCGAGTTTTTTAAACTGGATATCTTTTTGAATCAGTGAGTGGGTTCCGATAACGATCTGTGTTTTGCCGCTCTGGATATTTTCATAATGGTTTTTTCGATCCTTTCCTTTGAGTGCGCTGGTTACCAGGCTGAGTTCGATGCCTAATTTTTCACAAAAGGGCAGGATATTTAAATAATGTTGTTCTGCGAGGATTTCTGTTGGAACCATTAACGCAGATTGTGTTTCGTTATCTACAGCTGTTAACAATGCGGTGAGGGCCACAATGGTTTTTCCGCTTCCTACATCTCCCTGAATCAGCCGGTTCATGGATTTTTCTTTTTCCAAATCCTGCATGATTTCACCGAGAACCCTTTTTTGCGCTCCCGTTAACGTGAACGGCAAAAGTTTCACAAACCGTTGGATGAGTTTTCCCCGGGTTTTAAACGGGGTACCTGTGTTCTCTTCTCCCGTATGTTTTTTTCTGAATGCCAGGCCCAGTTGAATGAGGAACAGTTCTTCAAAGACAAGTCGTTTTTGCGCCGGGGTCTTAAAGGCATCCAACTCACTCAGTAAGGACTCTTGTGGCGGGAAATGGGATTGGGCAATGGCATCTGCCCGGGAAAGAAAGCCATGACGGCGGATCAGGTCATCAGGTAGAAACTCTTCAACCAGATGCAGGTATTTGTCGAGAACATTTTTAATAATAGTTCGCATGGATTTGAGATGCAGGCCGTCTGTTACGTGATACACAGGGACAATTTTGCCAATTTCCAGCGAGTCGACATTTTCTCCTGATACTTGCTCGGTATCCGGGTGGACGATCTCCAGCCCAGATCGTTTATTAAGAGTCAGCTTTCCTGAAAGAATAATTTTTTCCCCTGTTTTAAACTTTTCCTTCATATAGCTTTCGTTAAACCGGAACCATTTGGCTCGGATGACTCCTGTCTCATCCTGAATGATGACTTCAAATACCCTTTTCCTTCGCCCCATGAATATTATTCCGGCGTTCAAGACTTGTCCGGTAAGGGTGGCGTACTCGCCGGGAACAGCCTGGGAAATTTTTTTAACCTGGGTTCGGTCTTCAAACCGGAAAGGCAGGAAATAAAGAAAGTCTTCAATGCTCGTGAGCCGCAGTTTTTCAAGAAGAATTGCTTTTCTTGGGCCAACGCCTTTAATAAACTGTATGGGATCGTCCAGGGAAGGTGTGTGTTTCATGGACCCAATATTAACGTGCAAGTAGGGCTGGGGCAAGAAGTTCGATTGTGCGTTGACAGAAAAATTTTGTAGAAGTATCCTAAACTCAAGGGTTTATCGTTCTTCATCGGCCCATTTTCTCTTTATCGATCAGGTGGAAAAATAATAGAGGTTTCTTGTCCGCTATGAAAGTTCAGGATCTGACAGATGCGCTACTGGAATACATGCCCGACGCCGATGTCGACATCATCCTGAATGCCTACATTTACTCCGCCAAGGCCCACCGGGGCCAGAGTCGACGATCCGGTGAGGCCTACATTTCTCATCCCCTTGAAGTCGCTAATAATCTGGTCAAGTTAAAGCTGGACGCGACCACCGTGGCCGCCGGCTTGTTACACGACACTATAGAAGACACCCTTTCGACCCCTGAAGAAATCAAGGAATTGTTTGGCGAAGAAATTTTCCAGCTTGTGGATGGGGTGACAAAGATCAGTCAGATTCATTTTTCCAGCCATGAAGAAAGCCAGGCCGAAAATTACCGGAAGATGATCTTTGCCATGGCCCAGGATATCCGGGTGGTTTTGATCAAGCTTGCCGACCGGGCTCACAATATGCAGACTCTGGAGTCTCTTTCAGAGGAAAGGCAAAGAAGGATTGCAAGGGAGACTCTGGAAATATATGCCCCCATTGCCAATCGTTTGGGTATTGGGTGGATGAAAATTGAGCTGGAGAATGGTTCGTTCCGTTACCTTTACCCGGAAGAGTATCGGACGATTGAGGAAAAAGTGGCAAAGGGCAAGGAGTATCGGGACAAGTATGTGGAAAAAGTCACCTCTCGTTTGGTGAAGGAGCTGGGGGAGGCGGAAATAGCTGGAAAGGTTGCGGGGCGACCCAAACAATTTTTCAGCATTCACAAAAAGATGGTGGATCAGAATATTAGCTTTGAAGAGGTTTATGATCTGGTGGGTGTGCGGGTCTTGACCGAATCTTTAGGCGACTGTTATTCGGTTTTAGGGCTTGTGCACTCCCTTTGGAAACCCATACCGGGGAAATTTAAAGACTATATAGCCATGCCCAAGCCCAATATGTACCAGTCCCTCCATACCACGGTCATCGGCCCGAGGGGAGAAAGGGTGGAGGTGCAGATTCGCTCCCGGGAAATGCATAAGGTATGTGAAGGAGGAATCGCTTCCCACTGGCGTTATAAGGAAAAAGAGGGTGAGAATGAAAAGTCGATGAACCAGCAGTTGTTATGGGTCCGGCACCTTCTTGAGAATCAGAAGGACTTGAAAAACCCGAAAGAGTTTCTCAACGCCTTCAAGGTGAACTTGTTTCCGGATTCGGTTTATGTGTTCAGTCCTGGAGGGGACGTGATCGCCTTGCCACACAATGCCACCCCGGTTGATTTTGCGTTTCAGGTTCATACGGACGTGGGATACAGCTGTCAGTCCGCCAAGGTGAATGGAAAGGTGGTTCCTCTGCGTTATAAATTGCGGGATGGAGATCGGGTGGAAATCGTCACCTCCAAGGATGTATCCCCCAGTCGTGATTGGCTGACCTTTGTTAAAACCTCCAAAGCGCGTAGCCGAATATCCAACTATATAAATACCGAAGAGCGTGCAAGAAGTTTGAGCCTGGGTAAAGAACTTCTGGAACAGGAAATCCGCGAATACGGTCTGGACCCGACAGTGGAAATGGCAGGCGAGGTCTTCGAAGAAGCCGCTCAAGCCTGTGGTTTTAATTCCACCGATAGTCTGCTGACGGGAATTGGTATCGGAAAGTTGTCCACATACCATGTGATCGAAAAACTGATTCCAAAAGAAAAGCTGGGAGGGAAAGAGCTACGTGACAAAACGTTGATCAAACTCAAGGAAAGCCAGCAACCGGAATCTTCCCGTAATGCAATCAAGGTTCAATGTTTTAATGAAAATATTTTGATCCGCATTGGCAAATGTTGCCATCCGCTTCCAGGAGAACCAATCGTTGGTTATATCACGAGGGGCAGGGGGGTCACGGTGCACCATATTGACTGCCCGAGCGTGGGCGATGCCATCAATGACTCAGAAAGACTGGTCGGCGTTGAATGGGATACGGGTATAAAAACAATTTACCAGGCTCATATCGCCATTGTTGCAGGCGACAAGCCTGGAATCCTGGCCACCGTCAGCAAGGCTTTCGTGGAATGCGGGATCAATATTACCCGAGCCAACGTTCAACAAGGATCACACAAGAGGGCTTACTTCGACCTGTCCATAGAGATTCACGATGTGGAACACCTGAATCAAATTCTGGAAAAGATACTGCAGGTCGATGGTGTGATTTATCTTGAGAGAATCAAGGATTTCAACAAAAACTCGCCTATCAAAGACAGGATGGAGGCCTTGGGCGAAAAGCTGGTGCAGCAGGGAGAACAGGAACTGAGCATTACTTGATAGCTTTGGTTATCTTTCCTGACTTAATGCAACGGGTACAGATTTTCATGGTTTTTACTGAACCCTTCATTACTACCCGCAACTTTTTGATATTTGGTTTCCAGCGTCGACGGGTTTTATTATTCGCATGGCTGACGTTATTGCCAAACTGGGGTTTTTTATCACAAACTTCACATTTTAGGGACATCAAACTCTCCGAAATAGATTGTCTTAAAGATGGTGAGATGCTACCATAACCGCCTTAATGGGGCAAGAGGATTTGGATAATCGTTATGGATATCGGCAAAAATACCACGATCAACGAAATTCTCAATACTTACCCCGAGGCCATGAGGTTTTTCAACGAAAGGCAAATGGCTTGCGGCAGTTGCTTCGCCGTAAAATTTGATACCTTGGAAAACGGGGCCTTGATGCACGGTATGGAGGTCAACACCCTGATTGGCCAGCTGGAAGAGTTTTTGAAAACCCTGCCTACTCCTATCGCTTCCGCACAGAACAAATAGCTTGTCCTGGATTAACTTCCCAACCTTATAGTGGATTTATGAGTGTCTCGACCCTGTGTAGAAACAGGCAACAGGGGCGCATTCTTACAGAAGGGTTCTGTAAGGGGCGGAGCCTTGGGGAAGAATTAGCCTAAAAACTTCGACTCGGTAATAATATTTTCGAGAACTTTTTCTGCCAAGTCTTCGCTGGAAACGCGATAATCACCCTGTGCGATCTCGTTTTTGATACACTCCACTTTTTCAATGCGAATATCCGGAGCTGTATTGACGGCTTCCGTGGCTTTTTGAATATCTTTGGCCTTGGAAGAAATCGCAATTTGCTCGGTTCCGCCGGCTGAGGAGGTACCGCTTGGACTCTTGGAGGCAGACTTTTTGTCCTCGACCTTGATCCGGTCTTGAACGGTCTTGCCTTTAACTCGAAAATCGTTGCCTGGGATTTCCATGATACTAACCTTTAAATTAATGTGTTTCGCTGAAACAAGAGTAACTTCTTACCTTTATGGAGTAAAGACCTTTTTCTAACCCTCCAAGGTGAAACCCGGTCTTCTGTTATAATTATCGGAATTGGATGGATATACTTTAGCGGGGTTTTACAAAAAAAGAGAATTTTTAATCCCGTATCCCCTTTAAAACAGGCTGGTTCCCAAATATTTTGCTCCGAAATACAATATTAGTTTTTAGAATGACTGATATTTGGGCTTTTAAGGGCGGTCAGGCCACACCCGGTTAGGAAAGAGAAAAACAGGGCAGACAGGCAGGGTCGGGAGTAATGCGGCACTTTTAGAGGTTTTTTTATGATAACTCTATGGAAAAATTGAGACAGATTCGCTATTTTACGGCGGTTGGGGGCATGGTTTTTGTGCTTTTCTGGGTCCAGCCAGGATTTGGGAACACATTGGACTCCAAAAAGTACTCCAGAATCATCTGGAACTATCTAGAGACGCTCTGTGCCTTTGGCCCGAGAAACCCTGATAGTGAAGGCTACCGTGAGACCCTCGACTTAATAAGGAAGGTGGGGGGGAAATACGCCGACCAGGTGGTGGAACACCCATTTTTTGTCAGCACCAACAGTCAGGGAAAGAGACAGGCCATGGTCAACCTGGAACTTCGGTTTCAAGGAACGCAGGGTGGTGCCCCGATTCTGATTGGGGCTCATTTCGATACTCGACCCTTTGCCGATGAGGACCCGGATCCTGCAAACAGGTCAAAGCCCATATTGGGGGCTAACGATGGTGGTTCGGGCACTGCGGTATTGCTTGGGCTTGCCCAATACCTCAGTCAACACCCCGTTGCCCGGCCTGTTCACCTGGTATTTTTTGATGGCGAGGATTTTGGTGCCAAGGATTCCGGCCTGAACCTTTTAGGCTCGACCTATTACGCTCAGCAACTGGCTAAGCAGGAAAAAGCTAAATGGCCTCACTGGGTGCTGGTCATTGATATGGTTGGCGACAAGGATTTACAGATATTCAAGGAGACCCATTCCCTGGAGGGCGGTGCGGATTTTCTGGATAAAATTTATCGTGTTGCCAGGGATCAGGGTGTTAGCGCATTGAAGGAGAAAACGAAATACACGATTTACGATGACCATTATCCTTTCCACCAAATGGGCATTCCCTCCACCGTTCTGATAGATTTTGATTATCCCCACTGGCACACACTTCAAGACACACTGGACAAATGTTCCATCGAGAGCATGTTTTCTATTTTCTCTGTTGTGGTGAAGACGCTCGAGGATATTTAGCGTGGGTTAATGGGTTAACTGCACGGCGAGAATCGGAAGGGGCCAGAAGTGCGGGAGTAGTAATACCGCACTTTAGTACCAGTTTGGGACTACCACTCCATTTCTAGATCATAGATTTTATGAATAGGGATAGGAAGTATTTGAAGGATCAGTAGCAAACCTTCAAACTAACAAATAATCTAAACTCGTTTCCTTGTGATTTTTTTTAAGGGTTTCAATTTGAGAAACCAACTTTTCATATCTTTTGCTATCAATGCTTTTTAAATATCCAAGCCACCCGTAAATTTCATTAATTTCCTTTTGGTCATAAAAAATATCCTGAGTTTTTGTTAAGTTAAAAACTTTCGATCGCAACTCCCTATATTTTATTCGCCCAACTCCAACAGCGCCTTCTGTAACAACTAGCCCGGTAACCTTTTTCCTTAATCTCGTTCCAGCCAGTCTTGTTTTACTCTCATTTAAACTGAAACCTTCTTCCGTAATAATTCTCCTTATAAAATTAAAAATATGCATTAACTTCCCTGGATGTGCAGCAGAAAACGTTAAATCATCTGCATATCGAGTATAAGTTACCCCCCTAGCTCCAACATAACCCTGCACCCGGTTATCTAACCGGATACAAACCAAATTTGCTAATTTCGGAGAACAGGGGCTCCCTTGAGGCAATTTCCCTCCACATGTACATATGGATGTAAGCATAATGGATATAGGTTTACTATACCCAAGAGAATGAAATATGGAATAAACCTTATTGGCTGTAATGCTTGGAAAAAAATCTTCCAAATCGAGTGACAGAATCGCATTTGCGCCAATATGGGGAATGGCATTATCTGCAGTAGTTTGTTTTTTCGCAAACCCCTTTGAGGCTTGAGAAACCTGAAGAAGGTCCAAAATATTTCTCAAGATCCATCCCTGAATTGCCTTGTGTGCTTTGGAAGGTTGTGAGATTTCTCTTTGGCCTCCACTTTTTTTTGGGATAAAGTATTTTTTGTAGTGTTGATCGGAGAAGGATGAGTGAAGATATAGAAACTTTTTAGAAAGACGTGTTACCTGCGCAAAACTTTCCAAATCATCAAAAATAGGAAGCCCCAGCATTCTTAGCTTTGAAGTTTGCGAGGGACTGGCCATATTTCTTAAATAAGTAGAGTTCTTACTTCAAAAATAATTGTTAATGTTTAATGCGCCTACCTCAAACTGAGGTAGAAGCAATTAAACATTAATACGATAAACCAAAGTTTTCATCTAGAGCGGCGAATCACCGCTCAGACCAAAATGGCAACCCAGCTTGGTCTGGCTAAGAACTCTTCTTCATAAAAATAATTGATTAGTTTTGCTTCGTTCTCTCCATGATAAAACATCGATTCTTATTGAATCCAAATCGTTATAATTATATGAATAATTAGTTCGGCTTGAAAAACTCCAGTTGTTAAATTTTCTCAACCCCGCCTTTGATAACACATATCCTTCTGGAGTCTTTAAAATAAGTTTTTTCTTTAAAAGAACATTTATAGCTGCGCTAGTAGCTGCATTAGAAGCTGAATGATTCTGCTTCGAACCAAATTCAAATAATTTAGCTAAAGTTTTCTTCCCAGCAGTTTCCAATAAATAAATACAGGGAATAATAAAATTTTCAGCATCCAATAGGTTAATTGAATTTTTCTTATGACTAGCTTGTTTCAATAATTCAAAAATGGCTGGTCTAATTTTATTTAGCTCATTACTCCTGGGGGCCGTTTGTGACGGGGTAAAATGTAATATATCTTGATAATCAACAGGAATAACCTTTCCTTGCTTCAGCTTTTTTAGAAGGCGAATAGGCCCATAATTTATAAAACTTTTTTCTTTCACTCTTTTTTTGTCTTGAAGACAAATAATTTTTTTTCTCAGATTTTCATTACTTACAAAAGCACCGAGCTCCGCAAATGAACCACTACTTTCCGGTATAATTATTACCGCATCTACACTTTCTGCTAGCAAGTTCTCGAGACTCAGTAAATCTTGTTTATTAGGCCCAAACAATAGTTCGTCAAATAAATCTTCCGGATAGATTATTTCAAATTGATAAAAGTGGTAATGTTTAAATAGCTGATCAATTTTAAATCGTAATGAACTTTCTAATTCTAACGAAGCTCCACACAGAAATATTTTTATTTTATGAGTGCTTGCAGGGATAAAAATCTTATCCTTTATTTTTTCGGCCATCCCACCTAAGAGAATATCGTTTTCCTTTTCCGTCTGAGCTTTGATTGTTTTAGTTGCTAAATTCATCTAAAAGAGAACGTTAGATTTTCTAAACTCCAAATAATTGGGAGCATTATATCATTTCCCCGAAATTATTGGGAGGAGGGAATTGTCTGACCTAAAAAGCTTTGTCCAGAATTTCGGAGTACATTAAGTCTTAAGAGGTCAAGTCCATTCTTGACTACACCTCAACCCCTGAGTACTGTTGTTGGATTTTACCCGTTTAGCGGGAGAAATGAAAGATTGTTGAGACTTTGGCAAATAGGTGCATATAAGATGAACAAATGCTTTTTCTGGTGCTTTTAAACCCTCACCTGTTTTAAATAATTTGCCTACATAGCGCCTACACAAAAAAAAGGGCTATGTCTGAAGACATAACCCATTGATGCAGTCCTTGATCTCTTGATATAAGATACTATATATAGTATCTTATTGGCGTGAGCCAAAGAGACAAAACCATCAAGAAAATGAAGAACAACCCGAAGGGGTGGAGGATTGACGACTGCAAGTCTCTGGCGGATCATTTTGATATTGCATGGGTGCAGGACGGGTCGAGCCACTGCGTTTTTGATTTTGGCGAAGTATCTTTAAGTATCCCGGCGAAACGGCCCATCAAACCGTTTTATATCAAAAAGTTTGTTGTTCTGATCGAAGAGGCAAAAGCGTAAGGAGCTAATTATGGAGTATCCAGCAGAAGTCAGAAAATTGAGCAAGACAGACGGCGGCGGGTTTTCAATCACCTTTCCCGACTTGCCGGGGTGCATGTCCGACGGCGACACCGTTGAGGAAGCTTTTAAGAATGGTGCCGATGCGGTGAAAGACTGGATCAAGGCGCGAAAAAAGTTTGGCAAGGCCATCCCTCCGCCATCACCTTCGCGCGACCTGGGCGACTACAGCGGCAAATATATCCAGCGCGTGCCGAAAAGTGTTCACGCCGCACTGGCGAGACGCGCCGAGCAGGAAGGCGTCTCAATGAACCAACTGGGGCTGAGTTATCTTGTCGATGGGCTGGGTCGCGGCGGTAGAGACCGGCAAAAGCCTGGTGGTTGACCCCCCCCCCTACCCCCCCTCATGAAAGAGACTGTTGCGTAAGCCGATAAAACGGAAAAGCGAGATTCTTCACTACGTTCAGAATGACAAGAAAAGCCTGTTTGTCATTCTGGAGGAGCGAAAGCGACGAAGAATCTCGGTTAAGCAAAGCTCTCCCATGAAAGGGGAGGAGTTTGTTAGCATGCGAGCTTTACCGCTTATTTCCTTGTGCAAGGTTGGTTTTCACTGCCCCTTGCGGGGTTACCGGAGCTCGGAAAGTTTCTTTTTTGCTTCTTCGTTGGAAGGGTCAATTTCCAGAATAGTTTTCAGTTCTTTTTTCGCGCTCAGTGGATTCTGGTTTTTTTTGTGAATTTCATAAAGCTTCCAATGCATGGATAGAAAATCGATGCCCTGTTTCTGGGAGAGCTCAAACTTTTTACGGGCTTCATCCAGACGGTTGAGCGCGAACAGAGAATTGCCCAGGTTGAAATTCGCAATAGCAAACTCCGGGTTGAGGGACAGCGCTTTTTTCAGGTGCGCAATGGCTTCCTCGGGTTGACCCTGTTTGTTGAGTGCCGCCCCTAAATTGGAAAGGGCCTGGATGAAGTTTGGATAAACCTGAACGGCTTTTTTAAACAACTCCACCGCTTGATCCAGCTTCCCCGAACGAAAATAATATCCTCCCAGATTTGACAATGCCTCCGGAAAGTTAGGACTCAGCTCCAAGGTTTTTTCATATTGCGCTATGGATTTTTCTGGCATCCCCAGGTCCCGGTAGGCAACAGCCAGATCGTAATGGGCGAGGGTAAAGTTTGGATCCCTTGCCAGTATTTTTTCAAACTGGGCGACTGCTTTATCAGGATCTCCCAGTCCGTACAGAAAGAAATTCCCCCGATAATACATGGCTTCCAGGGAAGTCTGATCCTCGTTTAGAAGTTGCTGAAATGAGAATGCTGTTTTTTCGTTCAGGAACTCTTTGACAGAATTTATGGGAAGGGCAAGGTTGATGGATCGTCCCTCTATGGTGGCCAACCCGACAACCTGATTGGAACTGTTGACAACCGGTCCGCCGCTGAAGCCCGGACTGAATGGAGTGGTCGTGTAAATAAAAGGTATTTCAGGGTGAGCCTGGGGGTGAACTCCCAGAACAAAACCATAGGTCTGCACGAGTTGGTCCCTGTCTTTTGCCTCCTGTGCGGAAGGATATCCCAAAGCACTGGTGTAGTCATGGGCTTGCACGGAGTCACCGATTTCGAGAGTGGAGTAAA